>ENA-OYZW01000550-OYZW01000550.1-human-gut-metagenome-genome-assembly--contig:-NODE-550-length-16658-cov-6.733121_pt1 | contig 16658 bp, 8 predicted proteins | sample MGYA00244075_ERZ653474 | MGnify/ENA primary metagenome ERZ653474 (study PRJEB26926, sample SAMN06164949) | human gut metagenome | biome: ENVO:00009003; feature: ENVO:2100002; material: ENVO:00002003...
TACACTTATGCGATCGTCGGCAGCGTCAGATGTGTATAAGAGACAGTTTCAAAGGAAAAGAAGGCTGCCCGGCGGGCGGCCTTCTCTGCAAATCAAAAACCGATTTTCATAAAGCGAAGCAAGTACACAGCGTCTGTAGGGGCCGATGCCCACATCGGCCCGGCAGAGCGCACCGTTTTTACGAAAATCTTCGGCGAATTTGTAACTGCCTCACGGGCCGATGTGGGCATCGGCCCCTACAGTCAAAGCGGAAGGCGCGTACGAATTCGCCGCAAAACTCCAGCCAGCGGTTGTATTCCGTGCGGGCGGACAGAGTCGTCCGCCCCTACAGGCAAGCTGGAAGCGCTGTATCATAAAACACAGCCTGCTTCTCCTGTTTTACCGGATCATATCCAGCAGCGCCTCCGGCGTGACCTCCTCCGTAATGCCGAAGCGGAGCATGGCGTAAAGCGTCTGCGGCAGGCCCTTGACGACGGTGTTGACGTCAGGATTGGTCGAGAGCGTCACGTGCACGCCGAGAGACTGGAGCGTGACCTGCGCCAGCGTCGAGTACTGCCCCGCCGGATACGCCAGCACGTCGACCGGCCGGCCCGTTGCGTCCTCCAACAGTGCACGGCTGCGCGTAAAGTCCTCCGTCAGCGCCTGTACATAGGATTCCTCGCTTTCGCCGGGCAGCTGGAGAATATTCTCCCGCACGGCAGAGCCCGTCTCATACGGCGGCCACTGGTGCATATCGTAGGTATGGCTCTGGATGGAAATGAGGCCGGACGCGGTCATTTCCGCCGCCTCCGCCGCGCCGAAGTGCGGCGTGATGGCGTAGCCCGTGTCCTTGTAAGAATCCTTGCCGAACGAAACGCCGATGGCGAAGATCGTCGCCTTCATGCCGTATTTCTGCAAAATCGGATAGGCCAGCGTGTAATTGCTCCTGTATCCGTCGTCAAAGGTAATGACGACCGGCTTATCGGGAAGCGGCTCGCCGCGCAGGACATACGCCTGCAGCTCGTCAAACGAGACGCCGGTATACCCCGCCTCGGAAAGCGCCCGGATCTGCGCCTCAAACTGCTCCGGGGACACCATTTCGCTGTTCGTCACGTCCTCGGACAGATGGTGGTACATGAGGATGGGCACCTGCGTGCTGATCTCATCGGCCGAAAGCGCCGCCGGGGACAGGACGTTCAGGAAATAATCCTCCGGGGTGTCGGCGGTCACATAGGTTCCGAAATCGTCCGGGATCCAGAGATCTGTGCGGCCTGTCATGCGGGCGCAGATCATCTCGCCGACGTTGTTGCGGAAGTGCGTGCCGTCGTAGAAATAGCGCATCTCGCAGCTGACGCTGCTGGACGAAAAATCCCAGAACGGCGTGACCTGTGCCAGTGAGCGGTAAAACTGCGCGACGGTTTCCGGTTCATAATTTTTCAGATACTCAGCATATACCGGCCCGGCCGCGACGGTGAGGTTCACACCCGCTTCCTCGCACAGGGTCTTGATCGCCGCGACGCTCTGCATACACTGCTCCGTGTACGGAAGCGAGAGCGTCTGGTGCGGATAGTCGGCGAAGACGGGGTAGCTTTCGAGATAACGCTCCTCGCTGCCGATCGGCTCTGCGTCGCGCACACGCTTGTCATAGCAGCCTGTCCGCTCGTCAAACACGTCGAACGTCTGCGGCAGAATGGTGTCCGTGCGCAGCGCGTTCAGCTTGGCCAGCGCATAGCGCGGGTCGGCGAAGAGATAACGCGTGTAATAGGACAGCACGGACGTGTCCGGGTCTTCCTTATAGTGGAGGTTCTTCGTCAGCCGGTCGGATTCCTCGTCGTAGGTCAGACCGTTGTCGAGATAGACGTTCAGAATGAGGTTTTTGACCTCGTAATGTTCAATCAGATACCGCGCGATCTTTTCGCAGTCGCGCATATCCGCGCCGTACATGATGAGATTGTAAAAGCTTGCGTCATACGCCTCGTTGAACGCGTCTACCGGGAACGAGCTGGTGGACGAGCAGCCGAGGATATAGGAATCGTATTCGTCGTGGTGCTGTTCGAGATAGCTGAACTTTGCCACGCGCGGGTTATTCGTCTCGTCGTAGGAGAACCAGGACAGCAGCCTGTCCCCGAACGCGCCGAAGGGATCGGCGGCAAGATTCAGCGCCGCCAGCAGCGCGGCCAGCACAAGGACGGTCACGAGAAAGACCAGCACCCATTTTTTTGAACTCATTCGATCACCGCCTCAGAACTGCGTATAGATAAAGCCCGACGGGATATACCCGGCCCGGAACACGCCGAGCAACAGCACGGCCAGCAGCAGCGCCGTCACGGCAAGCCACTGCACAAAGCCAGGTCTCTTTTCCAGCGCCGCCCGGATCTGCACGCCGCGCTCCTGCAAGCACTCAAGCGTCAGCAAAACGGCCAGACCCAGCGCGATCACGAGAAAATCCGTCTTCGCAAGGCCGAACGACAAAAGCGTCCCGTCGAGCAGCTGTGACGGCTGCGGATGCAGCACGGTTGTCTTCAAGAACCGGAGCACGCAGCTCAGGCGCGGCGAGCGCGTGAAATACCGCCCGATGAACACCAGCAGCATCGTGCGCAGCGTCATGAACACGCGCCATGCGGCGGACTTGTCGTTGATGTGCAGCGCCGATTTCCAGCGCAAAAACGTCCGCTCCAGCAGGAGCGAGGCCGTAATGAGCACGCCGTTCCACAGGCCGAAGGCAATATAGCGGAAGTTCGCCCCGTGCCAGATGCCGATGATGAGATAGACGATGAACGTCGCGAGCGACGTGGCAAAGATCTTGCCGCCCGTGCCCCTGATGTGTGTGCGGGCCCAGCGGGAGAGTCTGCCGAAGGCTTTCGACAGCGACAGCGGGTAAAACACATAGTCGCGCATCCACGCGCCGAGCGTGATGTGCCAGCGCCGCCAGTATTCCGTCAGGGACATTGCGAAGATCGGGCGGCGGAAATTCTCGGCCATGTCAATGCCGAACATCCGCGCGACACCGCGCGTAATATCGATGCCGCCGGAAAAATCGCAGTAGAGCTGAATGCAGTAGAACAGAATGCCGCTGGCAATGACCGCGCCGCCGTAGGGGCAGTTTTCCGTGATGACAGCGTTGACCAGCACAGCCGCCCGGTCGGCAATGACGAGCTTTTTGAAATACCCCCAGAGGCAAAGCTGGATGCCGAATTTGAGATCGCGCCAGTCCAGACTGCGCTCTGCTAAAAGCTGCGGGGCAAGCTGGTCGTACCGGCTGATCGGCCCCTGCACCATCTGCGGGAAGAACGAGACGAACAGGCCGTATTTTAAGGGATTTTTCTGCGCGGGGAGCTTTCCGCGGTAAACGTCGATGACGTAGCCCACGCTCTGGAAGATGAAATACGACAGGCCCAGCGGCACGACGAAATCCCACCGGGGAAGCTTGTCCCCGAGGGCGGACGGCAGCGCGGAGGCCGTGAAGTTCCAGTATTTCATGAGATATAACAGCCCGAAGCAGAGAACCAGACACGCCGCGCAGATGCGCTTCTTCGCGCGGCGCACAGCGGTCTTTGCGGCCTTATCGGGTGCGGGACGCGCGTTCTGCTTTTCGAGCAGCAGCCCCGCCAGCCAGGTAAGTCCTGCGATCAGCACGAGCCAGACGGCGCTTTTGACGCCGCCAACCAGGTAAAAGACCATGCTTGCCAGCAGCAGCACGACCCACTGTGCCCGCTTCGGAACCAGATAATACAGCACGACGCCTGCCGTGACGAGCCCCACAAAGGGCAGGGAGGCAAAGGACATCTCAGCTCTGACGGCTCTCGATGAGCTCCTCGATGGCTTCGACGCTGTTGAAGTTCTCCGGCGTCAGATCGTCCACGCCAAGCTCCACGTCAAACGCCTCCATCAGCTCCGTCACGACCGCGACGATATCCAGCGAGTCGATCAGGCCGTCGTCGATGAGGGCTTTTTCGTTCTCAAAGTCGATGCCCGGGCAAATCTCCGTCAGGATCTCCATGATCTGCTTTCTCATAGTGTCAAAACTCCTTTATCTATCCCAGCCTCAGCACAACGGACTGCCATCCGTCCGGCTGAAACTGATTTTTTTCATAGAAATGCTCGGCAGGGGCGTTCCCCACCCGCGCCCAGACGGCGCATTTCTGCCCGCCGGTCTTTGCCTCCAGCAGCCGCAGCAGCCGTCTGGCGTACCCGCGTCCCCGGCAGTCCGCACGGACGGCCAGATGGCGGATCTCGCACTGCGCCCGCCCGGGCGCGTAGTGCAGCAAGCCCGAAATTCCGTCCGCATCCATGAGGCACAGCACCTGCCCGGCACCGACCGCCTGCCGGAGTTCCTCGTCCGGCGGGATGCAGCCCGTCAGCGGGTCGAACTGCGCAAGCAGAAACGCCCGCACGGCCTCAAAGGAAGCCTCTGACGCAGTTTCCGCGTTATCTGGCGCAGGAATTGCCGCCCGTGTGCGCCGCAGACGGCGAAAGCACTCCGCAAAACCGAGCGCACACAGCGCGTCCTGCGCCCGACGCATGGCAGCTTGATCCTTTTCCCGGCAGGCCAGCTCCGTGACGAGCGGGACAGCCGTCTCCGGCAGGAAAAGCCTCGCACCGGGGTGCAGATAGAAGTTCAGGAGCCGGTACCCGGCCCGCTGCCGCAGCAGCAGCAGAAAGCCGTCCCCTTCCTCGTAAAAAAGCCCGGCGTCGATCTCACGCTGGTAGTCTGCCGGGGATAAAAAGCAGTTGGTCACCACGCCGCGCCGCAGCTGCGCGGACAGAAGCGGCGCAAGCGCCGCGCAGCTCTCAACTCTGCGCATGAAGGAAGCGCTCTTTCAGCGCCGCGCGGTCGAGCTTGCCGTTGGCGTTGTGCGGCAGCGCCTCCAGCTTTTCATAGACGTTCGGCAGCATATATTTCGGCAGCGCCGTCCGCAGCGCCCGTGCCAGCGCGTTCGTGTCCAGATCGCCCGCATAGACGCAGACGATCCTGTCGCGCATCGCGTCGTAGAAGCAGACGGCCTCCCGCAGGCCCTTGACGCTGTAGAGCGCCGTTTCAATTTCGCCCAGCTCAATGCGGTAGCCCATGTGCTTGATCTGCCCGTCGCGGCGGGCAAGAAAATAGAAATTTCCGTCCTCGCGCTGCACGGCCATATCGCCCGTGCGGTAGAGAATGTCGCGGTAATCGGGGCAGAGCGGGTTCTGGATAAAGGCGGAATTGGTCTTTTCTGCGTCGGCGAAATATCCCGCCGCAAGTCCGGAGCCGCGCACGCACAGCTCGCCCGTCTCGCCGGGGGCCGCCTCGGTCAGATCGTCCTTTAACAGCAGCAGCTGCATATTGCGGCAGGCCCTTCCGATGGGGATCGGCTCGTCGTCGCGGTACGTGCGCGTCAGGTGCAGCGCGGCGCAGTCGACGGTCGTTTCCGTCGGGCCGTACATATTATAAAGGTCCGCCTCCGGGATCGCGCGCTTCCACATATTCACGTACCGCGCCTGCAGCGCCTCGCCGCCGACGACGATCTTCCGCAGCGCATGCGGGACGCACTTTTCAAGCGCGCCGGAGCTTGCCGCCAGATGGAACGCGGACGTCGCCCAGTTCACGGCGGTCACGCCGTTCCGGTCGAGCGCCTGCAGCAAAAACAGCGGCAGTGCGAAAAATTTCTTCTCCAGAATCACGCACGTCGCGCCGAGCTTCAGCGTCTGGTACAGATCCTTGCAGGAGGTGTCAAAGTAAAACGGCGACTGATTGCCGAAGACCTCATGCTCCGTATAGCCGCAGAAGTCCGTCAGCCAGTCGGTAAAATCCAGAATGGCGCGGTGGGAGATGACGATGCCCTTCGGCGTGCCGGTCGAGCCGGAGGTGAAGAGCAGGTACACGGGATCCAGATCAATGATCTGCTCGCGCCGGGCCTGCAGAAGCGCCTCGTCCGGCGCGGTCTTCTCCGCCTCCTCCAGACACACGAGCGGCGCGCAGTCCGCAAGCCGCTCCGCCTGCGGGCGGCACGCTTCCGGGAAGACGATCGCGCGGGCGTGCACCTGCGCGAGAATGCGGCGCATGCGCGCCTCCGGCATCTGCTCGTCGATGGGAACGTAATAATTCCCACTCTGCAAAACGCCCTGCAGCGCCGCGACGCTCTGCACTGTCCGCCCCGTGAGCACGGCCACGGGCGCGTTTTTGCAGCCCGGAAGCCCGGCCAGAACGGTTCCCAGTGCCCACGCACGCGTCAGCAGCTGCCCGAAGGTCAGACTGCCGGAGGCGTCGGAAAAGGCGACCTTGTCCGGGACGCGGGCGGCGGTGCGCTCCAGATATTCAGCGGCGTTTGTCATCGGCATGGACGCATCCTCCTTCAGCTCGGCTTCACACACTTTTGAGAATTTTACCACATACGCACGCAAATGTAAAGGCGGAACGCGCCGCGCATTTTTTCGCCCGCGGCGGTTGAGTCCAGAGTGCTTTCATGGTAAAATAACAAAAAACACAGGAGGACAGACCTATGTATGATGTGATCGCGCTGGGCGAGCTGCTTGTCGATCTTGCAGAACGCGCGAAGGATGAAAACGGCTATCCCACGCTTGCCGCCAACCCCGGCGGCGCGCCCGGCAATTTTCTTGCCGCGCTGAGCGCGTATGGAAAGAAGACCGCGTTTCTCGCCAAGGTCGGCGACGACACCTTTGGCCATCTGCTGACCGGCACGATGCGCCGCGCCGGGATCGACACGCGCGGCATTCTGATCAGCCCCGAAACATTCACGACGCTTGCGTTCGTGACCTTTGACGCGCACGGCGACCGCTCGTTCGCCTTCGCGCGCAAGCCCGGCGCGGACACGCAGCTGCGCTGGGAGGAGATCGACCCGGCCATGCTGGCAGAAAGCCGCGTATTCCACTTCGGCTCGCTCAGCTGCACGGACGAGCCTGCCCGCACGGCCACGCAGAAGGCCGCGGCCTATGCCCGCGCGCACGGCAGGCTCGTCACCTACGACCCCAATTACCGCGCCCCGCTGTGGAAAACAGAGCAGGAGGCAAGGGAACAGATCCTCTGGGGCCTTTCGCAGGCGGATATCGTTAAGATCAGCGATGAGGAGACGCAGTTCCTCTGGGACTGCAGCCCGGAGGAGGGCGCGGAGCGCGTGCTGGCGCTGGGCGCGAAGCTCGTCATGGTCACGCTGGGGCCGAAGGGGTGTCTGCTGAAAAATAAGCAGGCAGACTTCTCCTGCGGCTGCCCGAAGGTGCATCCCTTTGACACGACCGGCGCAGGCGATATCTTTGGCGGCAGCGCCGTATCGCGCTTTTTGGAGCTTGGGAAAGCGCCGGAGGCGCTGACGCGGGACGATCTTGCCTATATGGCCCGCTACGCGGCAGCCGCAGCAAGCCTCTCCACCGAAGCTTCCGGCGCCATCCCGTCCATCCCGAAAAAGGAAGCCGTCCTGCAAAAGATGCAGGAGGCATATTGCGTGCAGGCGGACGCACACCGATAACGATCCGACGTTTTGACGCAGAAAGCGGCATTCCCGGCCCGGGAATGCCGCTTCTGTTTTGCAGCTTACGCTTTTTTCTTCGGCCCCATGATCTCGGCGCTCAGGAGGGCGACGAGGGGGACGGTCAGGATGATGCCGATGGTTCCGGCCACGCCGCGGATGATCTCGATGGCGATGGAATCGGCGTTGAAGATCTGGATCATGGGATAATCAAAGATCTGGAACAGCAGGAGCGTATTGAGGCTCGAACCGGCGAAGGCAAGGATGAGCGTGTTCGCCATGGTGCCCATGGCGTCCTGGCCGATGTTCATGCCGGAGCGGAACAGGGCCTTGCGCGGCAGGTCGGGGTTCAGCTCGCGCAGTTCCCAGCAGGCGGAGGAAATGGACATGGCCACGTCCATGACCGCGCCGAGCGAGGCGATGAGAATGCCGCTGACGAACAGACCGCTGATCTTCAGTCCCCGGTCGGACGCGCGCAAAACCAGTTCCTCCGCCTCCGGCAGGTTGAAGCCGTTGAGCGGCGAGATCGACCCGCACAGGGCGGCGAAAATGCCGGCCACCGCCACGCCGCCGATGCAGCCGAGCGTGGCGCAGAGCGTCTTGCGGCTGAAGCCGTTCAGGAACAGGAGAGAGGCCGCCGTCGTCAGCGCGACAAGCACGACCGTGACCACGACCGGCTGCGCGCCGCGCAGGATCATGGGTACCTGAATGAACCAGACGCACGCAAGCGTATACAAAAGCCCCAGCAGGGCCGTAAGGCCCTTTTTCCGGCCGATCAGCAGGAGCAGCGCCGCAAATATGGCAAGCAGGCCGAGCAGCACCGGGGCGCGGTTATAATTCGGAATGGATATGATATACGGCGCGCCCTCGTCGTCCAGATCGAGGCGGACGACGATCTTTGTGCCGATCTTCGCGTCGACGTTGGTATAGATGGTCAGATAGTTGATCGCCTCAAGCGTTTCGCCCTTCCACGGGCCGCTCAGGATCTCGACCTCGAGATACTGCTGGCCGATGCGGCGGCCCTCGGTCCAGTCCTGGGTCTCCGCGTTGTCGTCCAGAATGTCCGTGACGCGCGCAACGGCGAAATACCGCTTGCGCGCGGCAGTCGCCTCGCGGTCAGGCTCCGTGTATTCCAGGACCAGCGCCCACGCGATGATCAGCACGAACAGCAGCGCGCTCACGCCGATCTCCAGCCAGCGCTTGCGCGTCAGCTTGCATTGTAAGTTTTTCATGGATTCTCCTTCAGGATGCGCAGTTTTTGAATGATGGGGGACTGCCCCGCCGGAAGACCCGGCGGGGCAGCTTTGTACTGTTGGGGAACTCAGCGCTCGAGATAGCGGTGGATGATCGCCGCGACCTGCGCGCGGGTCGCCTGCGCCTTCGGCACAAGGTTGCTGCCGGAGCCGTTGATCAGACCCTGGCCGACCGCCCAGTTCATCGCCTGAATGGCGTAGGCGGAGAGCTGCGCCGTGTCGGCAAAGCTGCCGAGATTTTCCTCGAGCGTCACAGCCGTCATGCCGCCGTAGACTGCGTAGCGGTACAGGATCGCCGCAAGCTGCTCACGGGTCACGGGGTCGTTCGGGCCGAAGAGGCCGGAGCCATAGCCGTTGACGATGCCGTTGGCCGCTGCCCATGCGACCGCCTTGGCAAACCACTTGCCGGCAGCCACATCCGTAAAGTCGGACGAGCCGGAAACGGACGGGCTGCCCGCCATGCGGTAGAGGATGGTGACGATCATGGCACGGGTCAGCGGTGCGTTGGGAGAGAAGCGATCGGCGCCCGTGCCGTCCATGATGCCCTTCTCGTAGACATAGCGGACATCGTTATAGAACCAGTCGCTGCCGGACACATCGGCAAACGGGAGCCCTACCGGGGCAGCGGGCCTGGCCGGGGTGACCGGGGTGCCGGGGGTGACGGGCGGAGGCGGCAGGACAGTCTTATGCCAACGTGCATAGAAGGTCTTGTCGCCGGTCTCCGTCGCCTCGATCTGCTTGACCTGCACGCCGCCGGTGTAGGCGGTGAACCAGCCGAGGAAGGTATAGCCGGGCTTGGTCACATTGGTCGGGAGAACGGTCACAGTGCCCTTGGTGTAGGTCGTCGGGTATTCACCGTTGATCGTGCCGCCATCGGTGACGTAGGTGATGCTCCACGTCTCGACCGGCGTCTCGCCTGCGGTGCAGACGACGTCCGCGCGGTCGCGGATACGGATACGCGGGTAGACCGGCGTGCCGTCCGAGAGGACGAAGGTGTTGTCATAGGAGGCAAGGCCAACCGCCTCGACCAGATTGCCGACGATGGCGTTCTGGACTTCCTTGTCCTTCGTGATGTAGCCGTCGATGAAGACGCGGGCTTCCTTGCCGGCCGCATCCCTGACCATGATGGTCTGGATCTTGCCTTCGGCCTCTTCCACTCTGGTGATCGTGCCCTTGATCTTGACGAGGCTGCCGAGGACGGAGCCGTCGTTGATCTGCGCGGCGGTGACTTCCACGGGAGTCGGAGCCTCCGCGTCCGCAATCTTTTCGATCTTCGTCACAGCCAGCTGACGCTCGCCCTGATAGGAGGACGTCGTACCGGTGACACGAACCTTATCGCCGATCTTAAAGTTGCCTGCGACCGGGAAGGCGTTGATACCGGCGGTGTCGTCCTGCACATAGATGCAGTCGAAGAACGCGGTATCCTTGTCATAGCCGGAGGCGTTGGAGGTCACGATGCCCTCCACGGTGAACTTGACGCCCTCCTCTGCCTCTGCCTGCACAGCCGAGATCTTGGTGATCTCGGTCTGGTTGAGCATGGAGACGAGATTCTGGCAGATCTTGTAGTTGGAGTAGTTCTTCTCCGCGCCGCTGTCGGAGACCTGGTACTGCACCTCGAAGTTCGACATGAAGGCTGCGCCGGAGACGATGATGAGGCCCTTGCCCTCGAGCTGCTCAGACGCCATGACCATCAGGCGGTCATCGTTTTTCGCGAAGGTGTACTTCGGGATACCTGCGCCGCCGAGGCCGTCCTTGTCAACGTCCACAGAGTAGGTCGTTGCATGGCCGTAGACTGCCGGGCTGACCGTTGCGGGCAGCGTGGAGGTTGCATTGCCGCTTGCGTCAACTGCGTAGATGGACGCGCCGCCGTAGTGGCTGAAGCGTTCGGTGTAGAGTTTGTCATACGGATGCTCTGCATCGAATTCCACGCCCTTCAGAAGCGGGTTCTCCATGTTGTAGGACGAGAAGTAGAGTCTCCACTTGTCGACGCCGTCGGCTGCGGAGCGTTCATCGTCATACGTTGCGTCGTCAGAGATACGGAGGCTGGAGCCGAGTTTGGCCAGAACCTCGTTTTGCGTCGCGGCCATATGCTTGATGTCCGGGTTGTTCTGGATGATGGGGTAATTCTCGTAGTTGTCAGACCAACCGGCGAGGATCACCATGCCGCCGTTGTCGTTGAACGTCTTGATGGCGTTCAGTTCTTCTGTGGAATAGGTCTTCGGATCCTTCTGGGCCGCTTCCAGACGGCGGGACGGAGCCGTCAGGATGATGGCCTTGTACTTGGAATTGCCGCAGGCCGCGATGAGTTCCTCGCTGGTCTTCAGCGTGACTGTACGCACGGAATAGGCCGCAGCCAGTTCGCCGAAGTTGCCCATGGAGTCCTTATAGTTGCCTGCAACATATTCGTTGTAGTGCGAGGCGTCAATGCCGATGTAGACAAGCTTGCTCGCGTCAAGCACATCGAGCGTGACGTCCTTGGTGAACGTGTACTCCTTGCCGTCCTGCTCGATCACAGCCGTGATCTTGACCGTCATGATGCGGGCCTTGGTCGGGGTATACTTGAATTCCACATCCTGCGTGCTGCTTGCAGCCAGCGCGATGGGAACCGTCACGGTGCCGATGGTTTCGCCGCCGATGGCATAGGTGATGGACTTGATGGTAGCGGGCTTTGCCTCACTGTTGAAGAACGTGGTGGTGATGGTCAGTTCTTCGTCGGTGACAGGGGTAGACGTGCCGCATTCAGCTTTGGAAATGCCAAGCTTGAGCGATTCGCCGACCCAGACGGGAGCGGTCACGGCCAGATCGCCGTCGCCCTCGGTGACGCGGACGAAGTAATAGGTGTACTCAGGCGCCAGTTCCACGCTGACGGAGCCCTTGGCGAGATCTGCGGCACTGTCCCAGGTATAGGCGACCTTGCCGGAGTTGACGACCAGCTCGACCTTGGCGATGGAATCGGTGCGGTCGGGATCGTTGAAGGAGATCTCGAAGTTCAGCTTCTCAGGAACGTCAATGATGGAGCCCATCATGTTGCCGTTGACCGTGTAGTCCAGTTCGAGGTTCTTGTCCTCGGTGGCGTACATACGGCGCGCTCTGAGCGCTGCATAGATGCCGTCTTCGGTAAAGTCGTCGGTCAGGATGACGTCACGGGCGTCGTTGGCGTTGCCCCAGCGGCCCTTGTGGTTATCCTGGTTGTTGGTCGGGGCGACGTGCCAGCCCTTGTCGAGCGCCATGATGTACTGCTCGTAGCTGGGATAATAGCCGCCTGCGCCGATCTGGCCTTCGCCGTTGCCGACTTCGACCATGTACATACGGGTGTCAACGACAGCATCCCAGTAACCGAAGTCAATGAAGTTGCCGAACGTCGTGCCCGGATGGTTGAACTGGCTGATGGAGTTGGTGCCTTCCTGCTGGGACAGGAGCTTATAGTAGGCCTGCAGGCCCGCGTCCTTGGTCTTGTTGTTGAGCGTCGTGTTGTTGCGGGAGACGATGCCGGGGGTGTTGAAGGTGTTGATATGGCCGGGGCCACCGGACCACGTCATTTCAAAGCCCGCAATGGCGACCATGCTGCCTGCATTTTCTTTATTGAACGCAGCGACCGCGTTCTTATACTCATTCCAGAGATTCTGGCTCGCCGCGCTGGCAAGGCTCATGTCATAGAGCGCGCCCTCGGGGTTGGCTGCGTCGGACTTGTCAAAGTAGTTGGAATGGTCGGTGAACGCGACGAAGTCAACGTTCGCGCTGTCAGGCAGCGCCTTGATATACGCCAGTGCGCTTTCCAGCGAGCCAGCGCCGTCGGAATACTGCGTGTGGGAGTGCAGCTGGCCGAAGTAGCGCTGGAAGGTCGCCTCGCCGATGGTGAAGGACCAGGTCTTGCTGGTCTCCTTGTTATCAGCACGCTTGACCGTCACAGTTACCGTGACCTTGCCGTCCGCCATAGCGGCAGCCGGGGTGTAGGTGACCTCGCCGTTCGCGTAGGCAGCATCGACCTTTTCGCCGTTGACAGTCATCGTTACGCTGGCGTTCTCGCCAGCGTTCGAGATCTCCGCGGAGATCGTCGGCCGCTTTTCGGCTCCGGTCTGCGCGCCCTGCGCGGGCGTTACGTTGGAGATCACGGGCTCGTCGAGCACAGTGATCACGGCGATGCCTTCAAAGCTTGCGCCCTTCGCATCCTGACCGGAGACGGTCACGGTGAGCTTGTCGCCCGTTACCTTTTCCACCGGGATGGTGACGGAATAGCCGTTCTCCGTCGTATCGACGGTCAGAGCTTCCGTGCCCAGCTTGGCGGTCAGCGTGTTAACGCCGAATACCGCGTCAACGGTGAAGTTCAGCGTATACGCCTGTCCGACATACGCATCGAAGATCGTGCCGAAGTTGACTGCGGGCATGTTGACAATGCCATCGGTCACAGTCACGCCGTCCGCCACGGGATAGAAGAAGAAGGAGTAGATCGTATAGTCAAGATCGCCGGTCGAGCTGTACATGCTATAGGTCTGGAATACATCGGAGAAATACTCCAGCCACTGGCTGTGGCCGCTGTACTTCGCCGTGCGGCTCTCCAGCTCATAGCCGCCCACGCCGCCGGAGCAGGTGCGGACGAGCCAGTCGGCGTCGTCAGTCGTAACGCCCTCTTCGGTGAAGTCCTTGCTGTAGAATGCATTCCTGCCGGTGCCGTTGGAGCAGAGGTAGCCATAGGCTTCGCTCTTGAAGCGGAGGTATTCGCCGTTCTTCTCGACGGTGAACACGACAGCGCCGTTCGCCGGGGTGGCCTTGCCGTCCTTGACTTCGGTGTCGGCCTTATCAATGGACTTCGAATCGTTCTCCGCCGCCAGGACTGCCTGTGCGTTCTGGTTGTAGATCACGAACTTGTCGCCGGGCTTGGGCAGATCGCCGGAGGGCTGGTCAGCAGATGCAGGGTCGACCCGGTAGAGCGTGAACTCGCACGGATACTGCTGACTTGCAACCGTGTTGTTCTTATAGGCTTTAAACTTGTTAAAACCACCGTATGTAGAATCCGTGCTGGTATTGCTGGCCAGCGTAACAGTATCATCACCGGCACCCATAAATTTGAAGGTCTGATTTTCTGCGCTGAACGACCACGCCCAGCTATAATTACCAGACTGAATGCCATTGCTGTTTCCACCGGAAGGTGCAATGGCCATGCCGTTTTTATCAGTCAGCGTAACAGACTGTCCGCTTACCTTCAGCGTCCAAACCGCGCCTTCCGTCTTCGTCACCTTGTCCTCCGCTACAGTCGGCTGTACAACCGTCAGCCACTTCCCGCTGAGTTCCAGCGGTGCGTAGCCGGTGGAAACAATCATGACATAAGAGCCGTCTGTCAACTGGTCAGCAGAAGTTAGCTTTCCAAGTTTGTCCTCTCCATCTTCTTTCCTGACCGTATAGGTGAACGTCGCTTCGTCGCTGTCGTCCATGCCGGCCTTCGTGGCCTTGACGGTGAAGGTGACGTCTTCATTCACGGTCGCCGTTGTGCCCTCGGTGAAGGTCGTGCCGTCCGTCGCATAGAGGATCGTCGCGCCCTCGGTCTCGCAGGAGAAGGTGACCTCCGTGCCCTTGGCTACCTCGCCCGCAGCCAGAGAAGCCGTCGGGGTCGCGACCTTCTGGGTCGGGGTGGGAGGAGGCACAAGGCCGCCGATGAAGTTCTTTTCCCGCGTCAGCTTGTAGAACGTCATGCCGAAGTCCTTCTCCGTCAGACGATCCGTGCTGGTGCAGTAGGCGCTGAACTCGGTGTACTTGGCATAGTACTCCATGTAGACCTTGCCATACTGGCCGGTCAAGCCATTGCCGGACATATAGTAGGACGCATTTTCTGCATTGCAGGTTTCAACGTCCCACTTTACCGCGCCGTCCCCGGTCAGGTTCAGGTTGAACTTGCCGTTGTTCGTGCCCATCGTGAGGGTGGTATCTGTGCCCTGCTTGAAAGAGTATGTACCGTCCTCGTTCTTCGTGACCGTCCAGACCAGCTTATCAAAGCTGTCCGCCGTCAGGGCATTCTCAGCAACCGTCGCCGCGGCGGGTTTGAGATAGTAGCTGGACTTCACTTCGCCTGCAACAGCATAGCCGTTGCCAGCGTTGTAGATCACGACCTTGTCATCGGTCGCAATGGTCTCAGCCTTGACGTACTTGTCGACCAGCTCATAGACTTTGACGGAAACGACCAGCTCTTCGCTGTCGTTCATGCCGTCCTTCTTGGCCATGACGGTGTACGTCTCGATCTGCGAAGCCGAGATCGGGTCGGTGTATTCCTGATAGTCCGTGCCCGCGGTCTTGTAGTAGATCGTTGCGCCGTCAGTTGCGCACGCGAACTTGATCTGCGTGCCAACCTCGATCTCAGCGCCGTCCGCTACGTTCGCAGTCGGGGCCGCGACCTTCTCCTTGGCTGCGTCGAGCTTGTAGAGCGTAAACTCATGCGGATAGCCGCCGTTTACAGTTGAGTTCTTATACGCTCTGAACTTATTTCCGTTTCCTTTGTTACTGGCGAGCGTGACAGTATCGTCACCCGTTCCGGCAAAGGTAAATTTGCCGCTGGCAAAGCTGGCTGCCCATTTATAGCTGCCAGACTGGATGCCGTTCGTGTTGCCGCCCTTCGGCGCAATCGAAGTTCCCTTCGCGTCCGTCATAACGACGCCGTCCGTATCGACGGTCAGCGTCCAGACGCCTGCAGTCGGATTTTCGATCTTACCGTCAACAACGCTGGGCTGTGTTGCAAGAACCCAGCCGTTGTCAAAATAATCCGGCGCATAATCCGTATCTGTCACAAGTACATACTTGCCGGTCGTCAGTTCGGCTGCACTTGTGACCTTGGTGTAGGTCTGCGTTGTCCCCTCCGCCATGGCGACCGGCATGACCGAAAGGACCATGACGACGGCCAGCAGCAGCGCGAGACACCGCGTTGTGCGTTTTTTCATGCTTGCATTTCCTCCTGATTTCTTTCAGAATTCGAATGTTCGTGTCGTGCGCGGGCCTGTCCCGCGCGAAGTACCTTTTTGAACCCTCCTTCTGCGGATTGATACAGAAACGAAAACGGCTGCCGGTCACGGGAGCCGCAGTCGCAGAGTTCTGTATTTCATAGTATAGCAGTTCCACCCGTTAAAATCCAGTGCCTTAACGAAGATTTTACCGATTTTACGTAAATTTTACCGGGAATTTTTTGTGGATTTTGTCTATATAATCCCTGAACGGCAGACAAAGCCCGCCCTGCAGTCCCCGCCGGACGGGCAGGAACGCTGTCCGGGAAGCCGGCTGATGCTGCGGATCCGGGCGCCGCGGCTGATAAAAGCGCCCCGCCAGGGCATTCATACATAAGATATGAATTGTTCACAAATAATTTAAGTCTGTAGGTATTGACAACGCTGGCAGGCGGTGGTACACTGCGTTTAGCACTCAGGGATAAAGAGTGCTAAGTCGAAAGGAGGAATGAACCATGGAGCTTTCAGACCGGAAAAAGAAGATCCTGCGTGCGATCGTGGATCTTTACATCCGCACGGCGGAGCCGGTGGCGTCCAAGACCATTGCGCAGATGCCGGACATGGATTTTTCCTCCGCGACCATCCGCAACGAGATGGCGGAGCTGACGACGCTCGGATATCTGGAGCAGCCGCACACCTCCGCCGGACGCATCCCGTCGCCTGCCGGGTACCGGCTGTACGTCGACGAGCTGATGCAGGACTACCGCCTGTCGACCGATGAAACGAAGTCGATCAATCAGGCGATGGAGCTGAAAATGCAGGAGCTCGACAAGGTCGTCTCGCAGGTCGGCAAGCTTGTCTCGCAGATGACGAATCTGCCCGCCTACGCCATGGCGGCGCGTGCCGCCGGGCTGACAGTCAAGCGGTTCGACCTGATCCTCGCGGACAGCGGCAGCTTTATTCTGGTCGTGATGCTGAGCGACAGCTCCGTCAAGAATAAGCTCATCCGGCTCCCGGTCTGTCTCTTATACACATCTGACGCTGCC
>ENA-OYZW01000562-OYZW01000562.1-human-gut-metagenome-genome-assembly--contig:-NODE-562-length-16449-cov-7.949250_pt1 | contig 16449 bp, 18 predicted proteins | sample MGYA00244075_ERZ653474 | MGnify/ENA primary metagenome ERZ653474 (study PRJEB26926, sample SAMN06164949) | human gut metagenome | biome: ENVO:00009003; feature: ENVO:2100002; material: ENVO:00002003...
GCAGCGTGAAAAGATCCGCTGTCCGGGTGCGTTGGGAGTTTTCAGATACACCCTAGAAAGGAGTGTTTCAATATGATAAGCGTTACCCACAAAACATTTCTCAGACGGGCGCAGAAACTGTAAAAAAGGTAAAGAAAGTACAGGTTTTTCCAACATAGCTATTGCGGATAGAATCGACCCGTGATATAATAAAGGAGCTATCTCACTAAGAGGCAGCCCCTAAAAATTACGAACAGGCTGTCCCATCTGTAGCGGGAAAATGGTGCAGAAAGGGTTCAATGATCTTGCCGCAAAAGCGCCGGATGTGGCGGCGCAGTGGCACCCGACCCTCAACGGAAACCTGACGCCGGAGATGGTAACGCCCGGAAGCCACCGCCGCGTCTGGTGGCAGTGCCCCCTGGGGCATACGTGGAAAGCGTTTGTCTATTCCCGCACGGGGGCGCAGAGGTGCGGCTGTGCCGGGACTGCCGGCAAAAGCTGTACGGCAGATAAAATCTGTCCTGCCGCAAGGCGGGCTTTATATAGATACTTCAAACATATGGAGGAAAGTCAACGAAAAAACGCATATTATCCCTGTTGCTGATTCTCTGCATGGCTGTGACGCTTTTGCCCACGGCAGTGTTTGCTGAAGATGCTACGGGAAAACTGATCCCTGCGGGAGGGGCCAAAATTGGCGACACTGTGTATGCCACGCTCGACGAAGCTATGGAAGCTGTGAGTGAAGGTGATACCGCTACCATCTATCTTGGAGAAGGTATCTACAGCGGCAACTCTGTTAACCCGACGGAACAAGGCAAGGGTGCAGGGAAAAACCTGACCTTTGTTGGCGCTGGTACTGGGGAAACAACATGGCAGATTCAGGCTGCGAAGCAATACGACTCTGATGGCTGGTGCGACTACAGTTTTAAGGGCAGCGATTGTATTACTTTTGAGAATATGACCGTTGTCGGCAGTGTGTATCCGGACAGATCAACTAAGTCTAATAATACACAGGGATTGACGTATATCAATCATATCACCTTGAAAGATTGCATTTTCAATGGGCGTGCGGACTACTGGGGCTATGAATCGACTACATTTGAAAATGTCATTTTCAACGCCCCCGGTACGGAGGCATCTGGTATAACGGATGGAGATTATTCTCTGTGGACCTATACCGGTAAGGAATACACGTTCAAAAACTGCACATTTAACTCTAAATTCGGTAAGATTGTTAATGTTTATCGTCACTCTGACACCGGGTATAATATAGTTGTTAATTTCGAGGACTGCACTGTAATTTCCACCGCACCCAACAAAAGTGTGCTGAATATCAAGGACAGCAACAATAACTATACCATCAACATTTCCGGAATCAACAAAGTGACTGGTTTGAATCCCAATGCAACCACCTGCTCCCGCTGGTTTCAGGTAGAATCTGTTGGCGAAGGCAAAAATCATTACGCTACGGTGAACATCGACGGAAAACCCGTTTGGAAAGACGGCAAGATGGTCAGCCATGCAATCGATACCGCCAATGATAAGTACACCGACGGCTACAAGGACAATGCGTTTACTATTACTTACAGCGAATGGACCAAGAACCCGGACGGTACCAAAACCCACACCGTAACAAAAACCTGCAACTACTGCGGCTATCAGGAAAGCACAACGGAAACCGCAGAGGCTGACCCCATCGACTGGGACGTCTCCAAGTCCAAGATCGCCACAAAGCTGGATACGAACACCTGGACCTCTAACGTGACGCTGTCTCTGCCCAGCGCGGAGGAAGCGCTGGGCAGCGATATTGTATTTGTGATTGACAAGTCTCAGTGCGGAGCCGAAGCATCAGATGCAGCAACAGAATTGGTAGGAGCTCTGCTTGCACAGCAGGAATTGGAAAATGCCAAACTGAAAGTCGGCATCATTGCTTTTGGCGGAACTGCAAAGGTCATCCGGCCGCTGAGTGAGGTCACAAGTGCTGACGACCTGAACGATTCCGTTGCCAAAACTGCCGCTGCGGGTCTGCACGGCTCCAACATTCAGTCCGGATTGATAGAAGCAGACAAAATGCTTTCTGCGGATACGGAAGTCTCCGACAGCAGAAAGTATGTCATTTTGGTTTCTGACGGACATACCTATGAATTCTCCAAGGAAGGCGAATATGGCGAGTATGTCGATGGTGCGGCCAAGTTTAAGGGCTTGAAAACCTATGGCATTTACAGTGAGACTGATATGTACGCCTATGCCTATGGCATCAGTTATACCATCCACACCCTGCATGATCAGTACTATACCGGGGATTACAACTCGGATGGTACTTATAAGGGGCAGTGGCGCGGAAATTATTTGAAGGATGCCCCGTACATTCTCACAGACCCCGTAACTGGCGCAGAATATGTCAAGAATGAATACGAGATGCCCTATGGTACCTGGGATAGGTATCTGGAGCACATTACTGAAGTTGTCAATGCTGATAACGGAATGTACGATGTAGAACTGCACTATACGACTTCCGGTTATATCGACTACGATAATCAGTACATTAAGGACGACAATGATCTTAAAACGAATCCCAAGGCTGAGACTAAGCGTCAGAAAGCAGACCGCATTCTCGGAGAAAATAACTACATCAAATGTGGCCTTGATGAAAACGGCAAAGACAATCAGCTGATGCACGCCAGCGGCGTTGACCGCGCTGTTTACGAGGCATACAGTAAATATGCTTCCATGGCAGAAAAGTATCATTGCTACCCGATCTATGTAAAAAAAGACTATTATGATAGCGCCCAGACCACGCAGGATTATGGCTATCAGCTGATGTGCGCACTGGGCAAGATCAGTAACAATACCGGTCTGGATGTCAGTACGCCGAATGCACCAGCAACAGTTCCAGCCATCAGTAATATCTTCTCATCTATCAAAAATGGCATTCTCTACGCCGTTGGTGCCGGTTCCACAGTGGAGGACAAGATGGGCGATGCGTTCGATTTTGTCCCCGGTTCGCTGAAGCTGACTGTCGGCGGCACGGAGCTGGAATCCAAGGCGGAGGGCAACGTGACCTATTTCGGAGATCGTGCCGAAAATCTGAACGAAGAAAACTTCCGTTTCAAGGTGCAGTACGCTCCGGATACGGAGACCTTCGTCTGGACCATCAACGAGAACGTCTCCAACTTTGCACCAGTTCAGCTGACCTATACCGTCAAGCTGACCAATCCCGAAACCGCTCCCGGCACTTACGGTGTGGAGGATCTGAATGGCGAAAAAACGCTCTCTGAAGAAGAGGCAGAAAAGGCCCTGTTCACCAATGCGTATGCCGTTCTGAACGCAAAGAACAGCGCCGGAGCCCCTGTCAAGGCCCAGGAATTCCCCAAGCCCTCTGTTTCCTATACGGTGAAGTCCTTCATCGACGCTTCGGGCAGCCCGGCCATCATCGCCGCCGCATGTCTCAATACCAAGGATCACTATTCCTATCTGATTGGCTACTCCGACGGCACGGTCCGCCCGAACGGCAGGATCACCCGTGCGGAGGTCGCAACGATCTTCTTCCGCCTGCTGACCGACGATGCCCGCCAGCGGAACTGGTCTTCCGAGAATAACTTCTCCGACGTGAGCGCCGACAAGTGGTACAACAACGCCGTTTCCACGCTCTGTCATATGGGCGTCCTCGGCGGCTACTCCGACGGCACCTTCCGTCCGAACGCACCTATCACGCGCGCGGAATTCGCCAAGATCGCCGTGAGCTTCGCGCAGACAAACGGCTCCGCCGTCTACAGCTACTTCACTGATGTGAAGACGACCGACTGGTTCGCCCCGTACGTCACCACAGCAAAGGACAGCGGTCTGATCGAGGGCTATTCCGACGGCTCGTTCAAACCTGAAAACAGGATCACACGCGCCGAGGCCTGCACCATCGTCAACCGCGTGCTCGGCCGCAAGCCGTCGAAGTCTCACATGAAGATCTCCGGCCGCATCGATTGGCCGGACTGCACCACGGCAGACTGGTTCTATGAGGCGATCATGGAGGCCACCAACAGCCACACCTATCAGATGGGCAAGCGCGTCGAGACCTGGAACGACAAGCTCCCGCAGCGCGACTGGGTGGCGCTGGAAAAGATCTGGAGCCGGGCCAACAGCAGATAACGAAACAAGACGCGGAAGACGCTCCCCCTGGGGGAACGCCTTCCGCGTCTCCCGGTTCCGGCAAATTGTAACGAACTGCCGGCCATGAACTGGGAAAAGGACGGCAGAACGAAGAAATTGCCGAAAATCATTGATAAGCCAGCGTGCGCTTTTCCGAACTTCAAAAAGTTCGGAAAACCTTTTGATTGAACGCGAAGGGGACTTTTTGCCCCCTTCACACTTTCCCCGCTGCTCAATCGAGAAAGTCTTTTTTATGAATAGTGTATTTCCGCTGTCGCGGATACCACTATTATGAGGGATTTGTAGACTATATCAAGCTGCTGCCGCTGGCACCGCACTACTGCCGTTCAGCCCCGCGCCAGCTGCCGCTGGCTACCGCCGTATGCATACACAGAATAAATGACCAAGCCAAAGGCGATCGACTGTAAAAGGTTGGTCGCTTTTGTTATTGTTTTGTACTGGTAATGCCGGGAATATCAAAATAATCTGCAGCTTCCTGCAGCTTCCCATCCGGATCGCCATCGCTTTGCAGCGCAAGCAAATACCAGTCAGAGAGATATGGGTCGATCCGAAAGGCCTCCAACAACGCCTCGCGCCGTTGAGAGGCGTCGGCTATATGCCCGATATTATTCAGAATCGCGGTTGCCTTTTGATCCATACCTGAGGTTTCGCGTCCCTCATAAGGCAGGTGATCAGCCCCGGTACGATCCAGGCAGTCGATCAGCGCGTAATGCAGATAAAAAACTGTATTCCAGACGCTTCTGGCCAAACTGGATCGTGTTTTGCTGTCATTGAAGATCTTCCGCATTTCGCTTGAAGCAGATAATGATGAGAAAATCTTTCCGACGCCGTTTACGACCCTGTGTGCAGCGCCGGATACCATGTTCATAGCCCCTGCGGTCGCAGCTCCTTTCAATGCACCGCCGACGCCGAAACCTCCGCCGACCCAGCGGCCGCGATTCTCCCGGCGCGCAACACGATACTGATCCAGCTCCTCCTGCTCAGAAACAATGCTGTCATACTGGTCGCAGATCGCCTCATACGCTTTCTTCCATCGATCCAGATAAGACCGATATGTGCTGGAGAATTGTTCGCGGTCAATGGTATAAACACCGTGGTCGACCAGTATCTGAATACACAGCTCGACCGACGGCGCAATACACGCTGCAATTTGATCCGGTGTTTTTCTCACAACGTCTTCCAGCGACTGGTTTCTTTCATACATATCAAAGAATTGATTGGCCGCAGTTTTGGCCTGTCCAATGAATAGTTTCCGATATGTGTTGTAGCTTTCTGCCGCTTCGCTGATTGCTACGTCCTGACCGAGCAGCCGAAACTTCATCTAAAGACCTCCCTTTTCTTCCGTATCACTCTATATCACATATTTTACATGAATTTTTATCACATTCAACCTCTTATAACACATATTAAACTTGTGATTAGAGGTGATTTCGTGGATAAAGAAACAAAAGCAGAAATTGGGAAGCGGCTTCGGGCAAAACGCGAATCTGCCGGATACACCAGAGAGCAGCTCAGCGAGCTCTGTTCTCTCAGTCCGCGCTTTTTGGCAAATGTCGAGTTGGGCGATTCTGCGTTCAGTCTGGACACGCTTATGACGGTTTGCAAGATTCTTTCCTGCAGCAGCGATGAACTGCTGTTCGGGAATACGGTCAATCAAAGCGTATGGTCTGATACAACATCAAAAATCAGTCAGCTTGACGTTGCTTATAAGGAAAGCATCGACAAAACCTTGCAGGGAATCCTTGAACTGATCACAAAAGCAAAGCAAGGTCCGAATCGTTCCTGATTCGGACCTTGTTTTGTGGATCATTCCAGCTTTGACTGCTCTACAACATATTTTCGCACAGCTTCCTTTGGGATCAGCCAGTTGCGGCCGTTTTTATAGGCACTGAGTTTTTTGCTGTTCAGCAATTCATAAATCGCATTCTCGCCGATCCTAAGGGCTTCTGCGGCCTCCTCCGGTGAAAGGATATCCGAGTAATCCTCAAACATTACACGGCCTCCTTTGCTGCTTTCTGCAGCCGGCGGATGGTGCAGGCTTCCGGGTCTGCCGTGCATTCTTTGCACAGGCAGCCGCTGGGAAGCGCGGGTCGCTCTTTGCGCCGGCGGCGTTTATGCTCAAACAGGCCCATTTGCTCTATCTGTTGGCAGATAGCAGGCTCTCCGCGCCGGAGCTCCAGCGCAATTTCGCTGATACCAAAACCCATGTTGAACAGGCATTTCAACCGCGCACGGTCTTCATCGCTCCAGTAATCTCCTTCGTGGGCGGGCGGTTCCAAACCGGCCCGCTGCTTGATCAAATCTTGTCTATCATAATCGTTCATGATAAAAACTCCTTCTTTGTTTTTTACCATGATGTTCCCTTATTTCTCCGGAAAACTGCGTAAAAATCGCTGATTTCAACCACATATTATCGCTGTGAAGCCGTCGGATGCAGATGCGTCCGGCGGTTATCTTTTTATCTGGAGGAAAACGACTATGCGAGACTACCATGGATGCAGCATCTGCGGACGAAAATTTCCGGAGGATGCGCTGACACTGTTTGCGGGAGATTATTTCTGTGAGCACTGTCTTGACGAAGAAACCGTTGTCTGCTCGGACTGCGGGGAGCGGCTTTGGAATGATGCCAACGCCGGTTCGCGGACGCATCCGCTCTGCCAGCGATGCTATGACAGCCATTACACAAACTGTGAACGCTGCGGGGATCTGATCGATTGCGAGAATGCGTATTATCTGGGAGACGGTGAGGACTATCCCTATTGCGAAAATTGTTATCATATTCTGAAAAATCAGGTCATTCACAACTACGATTATCGCCCGGAAACGATTTTCTACGGAGACGGGCCACGATACTTCGGCGTGGAGCTGGAGATCGACAAGGGCGGCGAAATTGGAAGCAACGCAGAGCAGATCCTTGCCGTTGGAAACCGGGAGCATGATTTTTACTACTGCAAGCATGATGGCAGTCTGGACGATGGGTTTGAAATCGTCAGTCATCCAGCGACGGCGAAATATCATTTGACGCAACTACCGTGGAAGGCAATCATGGCGGAAGCGGTTTCGCTCGGCTATCGTTCCCATCAGGCCTGTACCTGCGGCCTGCATATCCATATCAGCCGTCTTGCGTTCGGCAGAACGGCGGCGCAGCAGGAAGCAGCCATTGCAAGGCTGCTTTATTTTGTGGAAAAGCATTGGAACGAGCTGCTGAAATTCAGCCGCCGGACAAACCGCCAGTTGGAACGCTGGGCGGCGAGATACGGCTACAAGGACACGCCGAAGGAAATGATGGATCACGCCAAGAGCTATCACTATGGCCGATATACCTGTGTAAACCTGACAAATGAAGACACCGTGGAGATCCGTATTTTCAGAGGTACACTCAAATACAACACGCTTGCTGCGACGATCCAGTTGACAGATCGCCTGTGCGATGTGGTGACGTGCCTGAACGATGAGGAGCTTCGTGCGCTTTCATGGTCGGATTTTATTGCAGGCGTGACGGAACCGGAGCTGATCCAGTATCTGAAAGAGCGGCGACTGTATCTCAATGAGCCGGTAGAGAGTGAGGTGGAGCTGTAATGTGCTGCCTGTTTGGATTTTATGATTACGGCGGAACGCTTTCCGCAAAGCAGAAGAACAGGATCATTTCCGCCCTTGCCATTTCCAGTGAGATCCGTGGAACAGATGCGACCGGAATCGCATATCGAACCGGGACGAAGCTCTGTATCTACAAGCGGCCATTTCCCGCCCGGTGGATGCGCTTTCGGCTTCCGGCAGAGGTAAAGGCGGTAATGGGGCACACCAGAATGACCACACAGGGCTCCGAAATGCAGAACTGCAACAATCATCCCTTTTATGGGGTCGCAGACGGCAGCGCATTTGCACTGGCACACAACGGTATTCTGAGCAATGACAAGCTGCTGCGCTTGGAAAAGAAGCTGCCTGCTTCAAGAATCGAGACAGACAGCTTTGCAATCGTGCAGCTTCTGGAACAGGCGGGAACAATCGATCTGGATACGCTGCGCATAACATCGGAGCTGCTGCGCGGTTCTTTTACTTATACGGTGCTGGACGACCATGAGCACCTTTATATTGTGCGCGGGAACAATCCGTTCCGCCTGTACCATTTCCCAAAGCAAAAGGTATATCTGTACGCTTCCACAAAGGAGATCTTAAACTATGCGCTGTCCAGCATTCGGAAAAGCCTGCATGGCCCGGTAGAAGAAGTTGCGGTTCGGGAAGGGGACATTCTGTGCCTGCTGCCGGATGGCGGGCGCAGCAGAGGCACCTTCTCCGTGCGGCATTTGTATGACCTCCGCGCATATGACTGGCCACTGTCCGGTGCGCAGAGCACCAGAGTCCAAAAGGTTTCCGGCGGCAGCTATGCCCGTGAACTGAAAAATCTGGCCTGTGCATTCGGATATACCCCGGAGGATGTGGATACATGGCTGGGCGAGGGATTGCAGCCGGAGGAAATTGAGGAGTGTTTCTATTATGGGGAGATATAGGTCAATAGGGTCGGGCGGCCAGCGGCATATATGTCAAAAGTGGAAAACCGACGCTATTGGGAGAGCATTTCTGTATCCCATATGGGTACGCCCTATTGACACAGGAGATTTCACATGAAGGTCGGCTATATCCGGGTCAGCACCCAAGAACAGAATACCATCCGGCAGGAGGTGCTGATGCAGGCGCTTGACGTGGAACAGGTTTTCATTGACCGCATGAGCGGTAAGAATCTGGCCCGCCCGGAGCTGCAAAAGCTGTTGGCCTTTGTGCGGACCGGCGATTGCGTCATTGTGGAGTCGATCAGCCGGTTCGCGCGGAATACAAGAGATCTTCTGGAGCTGATTGAGCGGCTTCAAAGCAAGCAGGTACAGTTTGTTTCCAAAAAGGAAGCTATCGACACTACGACGCCGACGGGGAAATTCATGCTGACGGTGTTCGGCGCAGTAGCAGAGCTGGAACGGGAATACATTCTCCAGCGCCAGAGAGAGGGCATCGCCATTGCGAAAGAAAACGGCGTCTATAAAGGCCGAAAGCCGATTGTATGCGCAGGCTTTGACAGTGTGTTCATGTTATGGCGCCGCAGGGAGATTACCGCAGTAGAGGCACAGAAACGGCTTGGACTGTCTCCGAGCACATTTTACCGCAAGGTCAGAGAATACGAGAAACAAATCGGAAAGGAGGAAGAAACATGATCTGGTATGTATTGGGTTTCCTGCTCACAGCGGCACTGCTGCTGATCGGCGGCATGGACTATGCCGTAAAATGATTACATGGGCAGCAGTCGCAAAAGCGATTGCTGCCTTTTCCAAGGGCGTATTGTTGGCGCTGGAGCTGCTAGGGGCAGAAAAGAATAGGTAATGAACAAAACTGGCATTGAAGCTATTATCATGGAGCAAAAGGAATCATACGTCAAATCGTGCCGTTTTTAGCTGTATTTTTTTATTGAAGTAGGAACTAATTGGTAAGGATATGCAAAGTGTAATACGCAAAGCATATCCTGCCAAACTTTTCACTAAGAGGTATGAAAATGAAAACTACTATTAAGTCATTTCGAATGTCACAGGATGTTCAAGACAAACTAGATGCAGATGCTAAAAATGCAAACATGACAAAAACAGAGTATTTAAATCACTTGATTGTATATGCAGAAAAGCCAATAAGCACTCACAAAAAGGCAGCTACATATTTGTGCCGCCTTGTTAATTCTATCCAACAGCTAACAATAGAGCCTGAACGTAAAGAGGCATTGCTGGAGGAGGTGCGCCCACTGTGGCAAATCTTATAAAAATAGAAAACTATTATCCAGATGCTGCAAGTCTGGGCCGGTTATATGATTATATTATGAGTCATGCTGCTGAAGCAGGCAGTTACGGTTGTGAGGTTAATTACGCTATTCAGCAGATGCTGGCGGTTAAGCACGTCTTTGGAAAAACGCAATATCGACAGTTGCGGCATTATGTATTCAGCGTAAAAGCATGGGAGCTGGACATCATTCATGGATACGATGGTTTGCTGAATATTGGTTGGCTTGTTGGAACAGCTCTGAAAGAATATCAGATACTTTATGGTCTTCATATAAATACGAGCTTTCCACATATTCATATCTTAATAAACACAACGAGCTATGTAACTGGGGGTCAGCTACGTAACGACAATGGCATGCTGTTTCGGATAAAATATGCTGTAGAAAAAACATATCCAAAGTTAAATGTGGATTTGCGCTGGTCGGATCCACATTCACCTGTCAATCGTTTGGATGAAGCAGTGGAGGATGATTTTTTGAGAATTGATTGATTTTATTGTAAAAATACTCCTTTCAATCCTGCAAAAGCATGGTATTATATAATTTGTCATGGTAGATTATTTTGTCATTTGAATTATAATAGGTGTGACAAAAAAGCTTGTGACAACAAAATGCGGAAGCAGGTGCTAAAAATGGTGATACCATCATTACAGAAAATTTCTAAGATTGTTGATCGCGTGATCTACAATTCTAAGGAAATAGGGTCAAGTATAAGCTTGCCGAGTATTATTAGTTTGGAGGAATTTTCTGCATATCTTCATTTTGAACTTTTGAGAAGTGCTGTTTTTAGGAAAATGAGTACAAAACCGTTTCGGAGCTTCTTAATTAAGTATGGTATGCTTTCAGATGAAAGCGATGATTCTGCGTATAGATATTTCTGCGCAAGGCTTCAGATGTTTCGTGCAGAAAAGGCAAAAGATTATAAAGATGCCGTTGCAGATAGGCTACCTGCTTTCAATAAGGATGATGGCTTGAAAAGTAAGCGTGACGGGCTTTCTATGAATTTGGTGCACTTTGTTCAATTCCAAATGCTGCAAGATTTGAACGTTGAAAAGGGTCAAAGCGCGTACAATTTTCATGACTATAAAAACTACAAGAACAGTGATATTGTTGATTATTACGCAGAATATGATAGGGCTCTTTATAAAAACATTGTAAATAATGAAGCTCTTTCGGATGATAAGGGCCTTTGGGCAGCGAAAGCTATTAGCCTAGATACGCTTGAGCATGATCGAGGGGAAGAATTTCTATATCGATTAGCTGTTGTTTTTTCAGAGCAGAAAAACAGAACTTATGAGGAACTGTATCAGATATATTACCCGTTTATTCAACTGTTGATTGGCTGTGCCTCAATCCCAGTTTCCACTCCGCAGGTGCAAGAGGGGAAAATTATAGTATCCAGACACCCCATTTTATTTCTTGATCGGTATCTTACTGCGATTCCGGGGTGGGATAAAATGCAGAGAGACGAAGAAATACATAAGCTTATGGTAATGGGCTGTATTTCCACTATGATTTTGAGTCGGTATGGCAAAGAAGATTTAGATCAATCTGAAGATGAGCTCATTGACGAACTATATCAGACCGCCAAAACGGAATATCCGATTTTTGATGCTTATGGTATTTCTCAAAGGACATCCAGCTTTACAAGAGAGTGGAACGGAAAAACGCTGACCTATTATCGAAAATTAACGGGGGAAATATATATACCTAGACGAGACAAAAGAACTTCCAAGGGATAATCCTTGGAAGTTCTTTTATACCCCAATTAATAGCGCATCTGCTGGCTGTAATTTACCCCTTAAATCCTTCCTAAACAACAAGCCACTGAATAGCTATAATGAGGCCATCCTAAAAGACGGAGGAAATCTCATGGAAGAAAAAATGAGAATAATTGTTTCTGGGATGGAACCGAAAGCACCTTACAAGCATGATGTAAAGAAGATGAATCAAATTCAGCGTGCATTGGAGAATTACCTCGACGATGAATACGGGTATCGGAAAGTGTTCTTTATTGCGGCCCCTACAGGGGCGGGGAAAACCACATTGATGGAACAGACCGTCTTTGCTCGTGCATCAAAGAATGTCAAAATTTTGTATGTCAGCAGCAGGCTTGCTATTAACGTTCAGCTCAAACGCCGTATTTTGAGAGCGACTTACCTCGATGACGAGGCAGGGCGTTATACGGACAAAGGGATTATGGAGACAGAAACGTTTGGCGATATTACGGTTGTGACGTTTGCTGGGCTCTACCGGAAGATGATTTCGGGCAAGTTTGCCAGAGATTCATTCGACATTGTTTGCTTCGATGAACCGCAAGCTCTTTATGCTGATGCGATCTTTTGCAGTTACACGGGTTATGTACTTGAACACTTGGCCTGCTTCTTCGCTGGCTGCAAAAAAATCTTTTTGACAGCCACACCGGATACTATTTTACCGCTACTGGCTAAGTATCTGGGGGATTTTCATTTTCATGTATATCGGATCAAGTCGGAATATAATTATGTCAATATTCAGCTTTTCCACGAAGAGGACGCACTTATAAGCGAAATCAATGCGGATAAGTCCAGGAATAAATGGCTGATTTTTGATCCGTCAATTCAACACGGTCAGAAAATCCAGCAAGCCCTTTCTGGAGAAATTTGCATGCTGAACACGGTGGAACGTGAAAAGAAGCCTGAACGGTGGCTTGAAATATGTCGTAACGAGGAATTTCAAGAAAAAGTGTGTATTACAACAGCTGTCGTTGATGCAGGTGTGAATTTCAAAGATGACAAACTGAGAAACATTGTAATCTTTGGACATGATAAGACGCAGATTCAGCAGGTTCTTGGAAGAAAGCGCAGAAAAGCAGGCGAAAGGGTGAATCTTTATCTCAGTTGCCCTCTTGGCGGTGAATTGTATGCATTGATACAAAATATCAACGCGCAGTTAGATGCAATCGAACTCTTTGACAAAGACCGGACGGCATTTGTCGAGCGTCATATCATAGCGCCAGAAAGGCAGGATTTACGCAGGCTCATTCGAGTTGATAGGCATGGCGAGCTGGAATTGAATTGGATTGCCAAATTGAATTTGGAAAATCAAAGGGAGCTTTATACAAAGCTGCTTGAGCGTACAGCAAAGTATGGTGAAAGCGCATATGAGGAGTATATAGCGAGAATTTTGAATGTTACGCTGGGAACAGCGCAGGATTTGTGGCTTGACCGCCGTTACAACGGTGATGCGGCGAGGGAGTTTGTCGATTTTCTGGAGGAGAACATTGACCTTGAAATGAACGAGCGGTCTATGCAGGTGTTTTCCAAGGATTTTTGTGACAAGTGTATTGCCGCTTATGGGAAAAATGGACCGAAAGACCGCGATGATCGTCAGTGGAAATTCCGTAAAATTAATAACAAACTGAAGGAGTTGGAACTCCAGTACCATCTTGAAAAGACCGAGAACGGCTGTGTACTGAAGGCTGGTGTTCCCCAGCTGAGCGGGGAGGTTTGCGAAGATGATGGAGAATAATGAAATCATCGAGGTAACGACGGTAGTAGTTGCCCTGAAGCTGATCGCTGAGCTTTACAAGCAGAACCTTATTCCTGCTCATACATATAAAGAAATTATGGAGAAACATGGCGGTCAATAGATAATTCTATGAGGAAAAATGAAGGGGGTGAACGGTGTGGGCGATGGATCAACGATAAATGTTGCTATCTATGGTCGCGTATCCACTGAACACGAAGAGCAAATGTCGGCCATGGAGAATCAGTGTGCATGGTATGAAAGCATCGCCCAAAATCATAGTGAGTGGAATATAGTTGAGCGATACTACGATAAGGGAATCACTGGAACAGCTATGCAAAAACGACCTGCATTTATGAAAATGCTGAACGATGCTAAATTGAGAAAGTTTAAGCTGATTATTACACGCGAGGTATGTCGATTTGCGAGAAATACTGTGGACACGCTTTCCGTCACGCGGGAACTGAAACGGGTCGGAGTAGGAGTCTATTTTATATCTCAAAAAGTCGCTCAAGGACAAGGTTGATGAAATCGTGGATGAACTCGAAAAGCTGCCGGAGGTGGCGGCGTATTATGCCGTCTGGAATGGTCTGCGCGACACGCTGGAGGGCTACTACAAAAACCGACCCCGGCAGCATAATCCGCTCTCCCAGCAAAAAGAATTCCGTACAATTAAGAATGCAATCATTCAGGAAGCGGAGCGTCTGCGGCAGCAGATGGAGCAGGAACCTTCGCAGGATGAAGAACCTTCTGCGGAGAATACTTCTACGGACGCTGCTACAAATCCGACGCTTGCAGATGAAAATACTTCATCCACAGCTTCTCACGATGCACAGCTTCCGTCCGAATATCTTCTGAATTCAACCATTCGCCTGTTTCATCAGATGGGGCAGATCTTCCGAGACAACGCCGCGCCGCCCAGCAACCCAATGGGCATTCGCATCGACTCCAAGCGCCGCAAAAAGCTGATGCAAAAGCGGCTGGCAATGGGACATAAGCAGGATGACCATGAACAGGAACAGGGCTATGGACAGGTCATATGATAAAACAGGCGGCGCTGTGCTGACAGCGTCGCCTGTTGCATATTTGCTTAAAAATCCTCGGTCAATGCGCGTTCGCAATACGCCTTAAGTGCCGGAACATCTTCGGTTGCCGTCTGCCAGATGCGATCTTTGTCCATTGAACCATAGTCGTGCGCGAACATATTGCGCATATTTTTGATTGCGCGCCAATCCATCTGCGGCTTGGTTTCTTGCACATACGCATCGGAAAACTTTCCAGCAAGTTCACCGATCTGAAGCAGGTTCATGCTGACGGAATCCATGTAATCCTGATCTTCCAGAAAGATATCAAAATTACGACCGAAGCGGGAAAGCGTCTTTTCAATCCGATTGCAATACTCCAAAATGTGCGCCAGAATCTGCGCGTCGCGGTTAGGAAAGCTCATACAGCAGTACCCGATCCTTTCGCAGATTTTCGAGGAAGGCTTTGTCCTTGTTGTACTTGAGAGAGCCGGTCGTCACAACGTCAATGCTCTTTTTGAGCGCGTCTTCCAGGTCGGCATACAGACCGCCGAGGGCAAACAGACCACGCAGCTTGGGCGCGTCCACGCAGAGGTCTACATCGCTGGCGGGCGTTGCGTCGCCTCTTGCATAGGAGCCGAACAGGAACACCTTATCTACACCGTGCTGCTTTGCAATCGGCGCGACGATCTCACGAATCTCATCGATCGAATATACTTGCGTCTGCATTCCGTGCGCCCCCTTCCTGTAACCAGTATACCCTAAAACAAAAATCTTTGCAACAGCAGAAAGTGGTGAGAAAAATCAGCAAATTTATTGAATTTACCCCAGAGCAAAAAGAGCGTGCCGCGTCCGTCGACTTCGAAGAATTTCTCCTCCGGCAGGGTGAAAAGCTCATCAAGTCCGGGCGGGAAAAGCGGCTTGCCAGCGACCACAGCGTCACGGTGCGCGGCTGCGAGTGGTTCGATCATGCGTCAAATGAGGGCGGTCGCGCGGTCAGCTTTGTTCAAAAATACTACGGAAAAAGCTACATTGAAGCGATGGCCATGTTGCTCGGTGAGAGCATGGAGCCGGTTTATCCGCAGGCGAAAAAGCAGGAAGCAACCCGGCAGAAGCCATTCATGCCGCCTATTCCGAACGCGAATATGCACCGCGTGTTCGCGTATCTTCTTAAAACACGCGGGCTGGACGCCGACGTGGTTTCTTACTTCGCACGCAGAAAACTGCTCTACGAGGACGCAGCGCATCACAACGCAGTGTTCATCGGCACGGATGAAGGCGGCTGTCCGCGCCACGCCCATCTGCGCAGCACGAACAGCTTCGGAAAAGCCTTTCGTCTGAATGTCGAGTCCAGCGACCCACGTTACAGCTTTCATCATACCGGCGCGGACGGAAGCCTTTATGTGTTCGAGGCTCCCATTGATATGCTCTCGTATATCTCCATGAACCCGCAGCAATGGCAGGAGCACAGCTATGTGGCCTGCTGCGGCACGTCTCCGATTCCGGTGATGCAGATGCTGAAACCGGATATGCAGATCGTTTATCTGTGCCTTGACAACGACGATGCTGGGCACAAAGCCAGTGAACGTATGGCAGAGCTTCTGCGTGAACGCGGCGTCATGACGGAGCGGCTTGTGCCGGAACTGAAAGATTGGAACGACGATCTTCTTCATGCTCAGAAGGAGGATTTAGCCCCATGCCTGAGTCTATGACTCCCTTGGTTGCTGTTGGCGTAATAGGCGCGTTATTCATTCTTCTGCTTTCACTTCTAACGAACAATTACTCGCTGAACAATATCAAGTCCAAAACCGTTGGTGACGGTCAGTATGGAACCGCGCGTTGGGCAACGGATCAGGAGATCCGAAAAGCCTACGTCACGGTTTCCTTTGATGTTGCATCATGGCGCGCCGGGAAGAGACGCCCGACCGTGCAGGGGCTGGTTCTTGGAAGTGTGCAGCGCGGCAA
>ENA-OYZW01000578-OYZW01000578.1-human-gut-metagenome-genome-assembly--contig:-NODE-578-length-16306-cov-6.834779_pt1 | contig 16306 bp, 10 predicted proteins | sample MGYA00244075_ERZ653474 | MGnify/ENA primary metagenome ERZ653474 (study PRJEB26926, sample SAMN06164949) | human gut metagenome | biome: ENVO:00009003; feature: ENVO:2100002; material: ENVO:00002003...
TCTGCCAGCAGTGCAGCAGCTACAATACCCGCTGGACGTGTCCGCCCTTCGACTTTGATCCCATGACCATTTGGCGGAGCTACACGGGACTGCGGCTGTATGCCCGCATCTTACAGGCGGATGTGCCGGAGCAGCCGCTGGACGAGGCGGTGGCGGCACTGAAGCAGGAAAAGCGTCTGTACCGGCAAGAGCTTCAGCGGTGGGAGCGGGAAACGCCGGGGAGCCAGATGCTGCTGGCGGGCACCTGCGACCAGTGCGAGACGTGCGAAAAGGTACAGGGACATCCCTGCGGCAGACCGGAGCTGCTGCGCTACTCCATCGAGGCGCTGGGCGGCGATGTGGAGGGCTGTTTGCAGCACTACTTCCACCTGCCCATGCTGTGGGGCAGGGATGGCAAAGCGCCGGACTACTTTGCACTGGTGGGTGGTCTGCTCACTAAGTGACAACGAAAAATGACGGGTGTATCGGTGGATACACCCGTCATTTTTCATTGTTCTTTTTCGCGGCGTTGGCAGCGGCACGGGCCTTGTCGCGATTCTTGCGTTGAGCGACGAGATCGGCCTTGGCCTGCCGTTTCGCTTTTCGTTCCTGCAAGAGCTGCACCTCCTGCCGCTGGTACTCCTGCTCGTAGCGGGGATAGTGATGCTCCCGCGGCGGCTTGTACTGTGAAGGCAGCTCTGCGGCCTTCAGCGCCGCAGACCAGTTGCCGAAGCGTTGGGCAATGTACGCACCACCCACGATCTCACAGGGCGCTGGCGTATAGGATGCATCGACACATTGCCGCACATAGGCGATGAGGTCGGCGTCGCTGGCGGTTTCATATTCTATCGCAAAAGCCTCGTCCTGCGCTTGCAGGGCCTCGATGGTGCGTTTGACGATCTGTTTGTGCAGCAGGTTATCTCCGTTGACCTGTGGCATTTTCATGTCCCTCCTGGGCATAATAGACTCAGCCAGATGGAGCGACATCCTTCGTAAATCAGCATCATTTAGGAAAGCATTTTTCGCCACCGGCTATGGTAAAACCATAGCATTTGCGGGGCGGGAAGTCAAGTATGGCATCGGTGTCAGGGCGAAAACAGTCGCTGGAGACCGAAACGGGAGGTATATCCGCCGAGCCTTTCCGCGATGATGGATGATAAAAAGGGTGTTCGCCGTCAAAAATCGCGTCAGGAGGAGTACGAAATGGCACGCAGAGGGGAGAACATCTATAAGCGCGGAGATGGCCGTTGGGAGGGCCGCTATATCCGCGGTCGGACGCCGGAGGGACGGGCGCAGTACGGCTACGTCTACGCCGCCACCTACAGCGCCTGTCGGGAAAAACGGCGGCAGCGTCTGCGGGAGCTGCCCCGTGAGATCACGCCAAGCAATAACATGACACTGCCGGAAGCCGTGGATCTGTTTTTTGCGGAGCGAGAGCGAAAGCTGAAGGAGTCCACTGTCAGCCGGTACCGCTACATGGTGCGGAAGTATATCCAGCCGCAACTGGGAGCCGCGCCGCTGTATACGCTGACGGAGGAGCGGGTGGCGGCGTTTTACCAAAGGCTCCAAGGACAGAGCTTGTCTCCCAAAAGCGCCAGAGACGTGGGCGTACTGCTGCGAGCCATTCTGCGGATGGCGGCCAAGCGGGGGTGCTTCTGCACGGGCCTGAACGCCGAACTGCCGGCGTACAGGAAGCGGCAGGTGGAGATATTCACCGAGCCGGAGATCGTGCAGCTGGCACATCATATCATGGACGAGCCGAATCTGACCGGCCTTGGTGTTCTGTTGACGCTGAACAGCGGTCTACGGCTGGGAGAGCTTTGCGCCCTGCGGTGGTCGGATATCGACCTCCACGCAGGCTTTCTGCGGGTGGAGCGGGAGGTACAGCGGATCTATGAGAAAGGCTGCACAAGACTCATTGTGCAGCCGCCCAAGAGCGAATCGTCGCTGCGGAGAATACCGCTGCCAACTGATATCCTATCCCTGCTGGCAGCGCACAGACCCGAGAACGCGGGCAGTTTCTGCCTGCTGACAAGCTCCGGCGATCCGCTGGAACCGCGTACTATGCAGAACCGATATAGGTCGCTGTTGAAACGAGCGGGCGTCCCGTATCGAAATTTCCATGCCCTGCGGCATACCTACGCCACACGCTGCATCGAGCAGAATGTGGATGTCAAAAGCGTCAGCGAGATGCTGGGCCACAGCGATGTGCGGATCACGCTGCAAACCTATGTCCATGTTTCTCTGCGCCACAAGCAGCAGGCGGTGCAGAGCATCTGTTTTCTTCCCATTTGCGGCGGGGACTTTGCGCCGTCAGAAATTCCGTCAGGCAAAGAAAAAGCCGCCGTGCGGCAAGGCGCAGCGGTGCAGGTTTCCTAAATGATGCTGATTTACGAAAAAGTTATGCCGTCTGCGCAACAGAATACCCAAAAAACGGCAGATGTGCAATCCGCGCACCTGCCGCTTTTCGATCGCGTGACAAATTTCATACGCTGTGCTATACTACCCACATCACCACCAAGGAGGACGTACCATGCGTATCAACTGGTTCAAGGACGAAAATCACCTGGTCTATATCAACGGCGCGACACAGCTGGCGGAGCTGGAGCGGACGCTGCACTTCCCCGGACTGGAGGAAGCGGCCAACGAGCTGCGGCAGCACCCCACAGCGGAGGGCTTTACCATCAAGGGGCCCAAGCGCACCAGCGGACGGCTGTTCGTGCCTGATCTGACCTTCGGCGAGCACATCGAGATGGGCGAAAACATCTTCTTCTATATGGGTGAGATGCAGGAGTGCTACGTCATCTACTGGCCGGACGCACCGGTGGCAAAGTGAGGCGGCATCGCACATGACTTTCCTGCAAAAGCATCACGGGCAGATGTCCGATTCCATGCTGACAGCCTTTTTCATCATCCTATCCGGAGGATTACAGGACGCCTATACCTATTGCTGCCGCGGCAAGGTGTTTGCCAACGCCCAGACCGGCAACATCGTGCTGCTGAGTACGCATCTATTCGAGGGAGACTGGGGACAGGCGCTGCGATACTTAGTCCCCGTGCTGGCGTTCCTGCTGGGTATCTACATCGCGGAGTGCGTTCACCGGCACTTCAAGCGGATGGAGAAGGTACACTGGCGGCAGCTTATCATTCTGGCGGAGATCGTGCTGCTGGCGGCGGTGGGCTTCCTGCCGGAAACGCTGAACACCACCGCCAACGCCGTGGTGTCCTTCGTGTGCGCCATGCAGGTGCAGACCTTCCGCAAGGTGCGGGGCCACGCCTACGCCAGCACCATGTGCATTGGCAATATGCGCAGCGGAACGGAGGCGCTGTGCGCCTACTTCCATACGGGGGATAAGGAAATACTCCACAAGGCGCTGACGTATTTCGGCGTGGTGCTGCTGTTCGCGCTGGGCGCGGGTGTCGGCAGCATAGCCACCCTCCACTGGGGCGCGGGGACGATCTGGCTGTCCTGCGGGCTGCTGACCGTCAGTTTTCTCATTATGTTCGTCCACGACGAGGAACAGAAGCTGAACGAATAAAAACAGCACCGGCGGCGTTACCCACACGCTGCCGGTGCTGCTTTGAGGTGGTGTTCCTCATGGAAAAGAAAAGTAAAAGTATGGTTGGCTGAACCATGTCCTTATCATAGCAGGTCGAATAGTGTTTGTGAAGCGCATCTTTGTTCTTGAAAACATGAGGACTTGTATAGTATAATGCTCCTCGAAACGAGGTGCGCTATGAGTATTTCCAAATATCAGGTATTTCTGAAAAGCGTCTCCTGCGGCAGCTTCTCCAAGGCTGCGGAGGCTATGAACTTCACCCAGTCCGGCATCAGCCACGCCATCAACTCGCTGGAAAACGAGCTGGGCGTGAAGCTGTTGAGCCGCAACCGCGGCGGCGTGGTGCTGACGGCGGACGGACGGGCGGTGCTGCCCAAGATCGAAAAGCTGTGCGCCGCACACCATTCCCTCATGCAGACGGTGGAGGGGCTGAAGGACATGGACAGCGGCCTTGTGAAGATCGCGACCTTCTCCAGCGTGTCCGCCCAGTGGCTGCCCCGCATCCTCAAGAGCTTCGGTAAGGTGTACCCTAACATCGAGTTTGAGGTGGTCACCGGCGACTTCTACGACCAGATCGAGGGCTGGATCGTCAACGGCACGGTGGACTGCGGTTTCCTGCGGCTGCCGTCGGTGAAGCGCTTGCAGACCTACCAGCTGCATCGGGACGAATTGCAGGTCATCGTCCCCTGTGACCATCCCTACGCCGACCGCGACCCGTTCCCTGTGTCCGCGCTGGCAGAGGAGCCGTTTATCCAGCTGGAGGAGGGCGACGACTACGAGATCATGGCGGCCTTTGACGAGATGGGCGTCCGGCCCAACGTGAAATACATCGCCCGGGAGGATCGGACCATCCTCGCCATGGTGTCGGAGGGGTTGGGCATCAGCCTGCTGCCGGAGCTGATGGTGCGCCACAGCCCCACGCCCATCAAGGTCTGCCATGCGCCCCTGCATTTCTACCGCACTATCGGCATCGGTGTCAAGGACAAGAAGGCGCTTTCCAACTCCACCCGTCTGTTCGTGGACTATGTGCGGACGTGGGTGGCGGAAAACGGGAATACATAAACGTTCAACTTTCGCTAAAAAAGCATGAGAACACGTCATGTAATACAGACAAGAACGCAGTTCTCGTAAGGCTTCGCAGGAACACACAAAATATCCCTCGGAGATGTATCCTTCCGCGAAACAAATACCCTCTTGCAAAACGGCGGGGTGTTCATCATAATAGCACCCGTAGCCCCCGAAAAGTGAATAGGCTTACCGGTCTGAAACGCTGCGGCGTTTCGGTGAAAGTTGGAATGTGGGTCAAAGTCCCCGCGAACAGGTCACTGTGAGGCTCCTCTGAGGCAGGAGATAAGTCAGGTCGCGCCGGTAAGCATCACGAAATGCACACGCCTGACACCGAGTGGCATGAACGGGGGCTCTGCGCCTGTTTACGAAAGCGTCGGCATTTGCCGGCGCTTTTTCTATACAGTACGAGGGGAGAAAACGACTTTGTTGGAGAGAAAGAAATACGTCCGCAGGGACGCCACAGTGGGAAGGCTGTCCTCCATCTTTCTGGAGGATATGGCGGGGAGCGTAAAGCCGTCCACACTGGAGTGCTACCGCCGCAACATCCGATGTCATATCCTGCCGCGTTTGGGAGAGCGCGTGGCAGTGGAGGTGACGGCGGAGGAGGTCAACGACTTCATCGAGCAGTTACAGGAGGACTATTCGCCCAAACTGGTGCGGGAAATCGGCGGTCTTCTGCTGCGGATCGTGGGCATGGCCGGTGTGGGCTATGGCGAGGACGTGACGCTGCCGAAGGTACGGCAGAAGGCTGTGGAGGTGTTCACCGAGCCAGAGTTAAAGCAGATGGGGCAGGTCATCCTGCACCGCCCGGATAGAACCGGCCTTGGTGTACTGCTGACGGCCTACACCGGCCTGCGGCTGGGAGAACTGTGCGGCCTGCAATGGCAGGACGTGGACGCCGGCGCGGGACTGCTGCACATCCAACGGACGGTGGAGCGCATCGCGCAGACGGGCGGCAAAACGTGCCTGACGGTGCAGCCGCCGAAAACGGAGAACTCCGAGCGCTGGGTGCCTATTCCGAAAGAGATGCTGCGGATGCTGCAAACGGCGCGGAAGCAGCCGGACAGCTACCTGCTGACCGGCAGGGAGCGCGTCCCGGACCCGCGTACCTGCCAGTACCGCTACAAGGCGCTGTTGGAGCGCTGCGGTGTGCGGTATCGCAATTTTCATTGTCTGCGGCACAGCTACGCCACACGCTGCGTGGAGCGCGGCGTGGACGTGAAAAGCGTCAGTGAGCTGCTGGGCCACGCCGATGTCCGCACCACCCTGCGGCTGTACGTTCACTCGTCCATGGACTACAAGCGCAGGGCCGTGGAGGGGATAGGATTTTTGAAGGGAATAACGTAAAAAGGACGCCTTTCGGCGTCCTTTTCCTATCCAGAAAATGTCAAAAAATTTTCGCAAAGTAACATACTTTGCGAAAACCTCTCAAAAATGACCGTATAACAGTATATTCCAGCTTTTTCGACTTGTCAATATGGACTTGCGAAATGCAACATATTTTGCCCCTGTGTCACGGAAGCCTTGCGCGGCAGCGGCTGGCGGTCTCGTTCGCAAAGTATGTTACTTTGCGAAAACGCAGATGACCAAAAAATGGAAAACTTCATAGCATTGAGTTCTGTGACGTCGTGTGGCTGCGTGTTGCAAAGGCGATTTTTCGCCAGGGCGCAGCCTAAAAGGAACATGGGTCAAAACCCACCGCGGACGGCACTGTGAGCGCAAGGAATTGACCAAAACGGCGAAAGCCGTTGGGTAATACCCGCCATTGGAGCGAAGGCTCTGAGAAGGTAGGTCATGTACGGGAAAACCGCTGGGACACAACGGTTTTCGTGGCGCGAGGGCAGTAGAATTGCACGATCGAGGACTTTTGTTTGCAGCGGCGCTTCTTCGTTGTGACGAGGGTAGGAGTGCGCGCTGACGAAATTCGTCAGTGCTTTTTTCTTGCCATGAGATCAACATAGGGAGGAGTACGCCCATGAGCCATTTTAACCCCAACCAGCATTTTGATGTTGAGAGCTGGCGCGATCAGAAGATCGCCCAGCGCACCAAGGAGGCGCTGGAGGCGCGGGACGCGGCCTTTGCCGAAAAGCACGCGGGCACGCCCCTGCGGGAGCTGGCGCTGTATCTGGCCCGATGCGCCCGCACCCTGCGCCACAGCCCCGCCCCCTGTGAGGTGGACGGCGGCGTGTTCATCGAGCAGCGCTTCGGAAGCTGGGACGCGGCGCTGCGGGCGGCGTGTCTGCCGCCTACGCGGACGAAGGCGAAGCTGAACGGCACGGCCCGCTACCGCAAGGAACGGGCCATACAGGAGCCGCTGTTCCTGGCGGAGCGCAAGGAAAAGAAGCGGCAGAAGCAGATCGAGAAAAACCTGCGGCAGGGCCAGCTGGCCCACGAAAAGGCCGTGAAGCGCCGCGCCGAGAAAGAAGCGGCAAAGGCCGCAGAGCAGGAGGTGTCCTGCTGAGTTACCCTTGTCAAGCCGAGATGACCTGAACGGAGGTCATCAGCTTTCCATAAGGGTGGGAGGGGAAAAGCCGCCCCTCCCACCTCCTCTCTTTGTTGAACGGCAAAACCACATACAACTGACTTGAAAATAGGAAGAAATAGAAGGAGCAAACATACATGATCTCTTTGAGTGAAATACTGCATACCATCGCCCAGGCGCTAATGATCCCCTGCCTTATCATCCTGCTGGTCCTCATGGCCGGCGCGGTCTGGCAGATCGGTGACATCGTGGTAGAGTACATCGCGGAGCGCCGCAAGCACAAGTGCGACGTGCCCCAGCTGCTGCGGGACGTACACACAGCGGGCGCGGACGGCCTTGCGGAGCTGATTGAAAACAGCGGCCTGCTGCGGAGGCAGAAGAAGGCCCTGCTGGAGCTGGCGGAGAGCCGGGGGCTGCCCAAGGACACCCTGACGGCGCTGGCGGAGCGCCTGCTGGCCACGGAGGAGGCGCGGAACGCCCGCACCACCTCCATCACGGACATGATCGCCAAGCTGGGCCCCATGTTCGGCCTGCTGGGCACGCTGATACCCCTGGGCCCCGGCATCGTGGCGCTGGGACAGGGCGACACGGTGACGCTGTCGGAGTCCATGAACGTGGCATTCGACACCACCATCGCCGGCGTCATCAGCGCGGCGGTGGCCAGCGTCATCTCCCACATCCGCAAGCGGTGGTACAACGACGACATGGTGTCGCTGGAGACGCTGATGGAGGCAGTTCTGGAGGAGGTCACGGCAGATGTTGAAGGGTAAGTTTTCCTCCCGCCGCCGGGTGACGGAGGAGGTGGACGCCATGTCCGGGCTGGCGAACTTGTCGGACGTGATGCTGGTGTTCGCCTGCGGGCTGATGGCGGCGGTCATACTGAACTGGAACGTGGATCTGAGCAAGACCCGCGTGGAGATCCTCCAGCGGGAGCAGATGAAGGAGCTGGACAACGCCGAGGAGCTGGAGCAGGATATCCAGTCCTCCAGCAGCTTCGAGCAGAAGGGCACGGTGTACGAAGACCCGGAGACAGGCAAATTGTATGTGGTGATGCCAAAGAGCAGTAACTAAATAGTTTTTATATAGATACGTTCAACAACGAGAGGAGACAGATCACATGAAGAAACGGACAAGCAAAATGTCCCGGCGCATCGTGAGCCTGCTGATGAGCATAGTGCTCACGCTGACGCTGGTGACCCCCGCGGCGTTTGCCGCGGAGGTGGTGGATGGCAGCGGCACGACCATCGTCGAGGGCAACACGAACCCGGCTGATCCCGCCCCCGGCGAGGACAGCGAGAACAATGAGGACAAGAACACCGAGCACGGCGGGGATGAACAGCCTACCAACCCCGGTGATGAGGACAAGAACCCCGGCGAGGGTGAGGGCGACGACGCCAACAAGCCCGATGAGGATAAGAAGGACGAGGCCCCCGATGGGGAGAACAAGGACGAGGAAAACAAGGACGAGCAGCCCACCGAGGACGAGAATGACGGTGAGGACGACATCGCTTTGCTGAATGATGATACTGACAGTGATGTGTGGGCCGGTGCTGGTGCCGCGGACGGCATTGACACCTCTTGGTATAATACCAACGACAATACGTTTTATATCAGCACCGCTGCACAGTTGGCTGGCCTGGCACAATTGGTGAATAATGGAAATAACTTCTCTACAAAGAACATCACGCTGAAGGCAGATATCAAGTTGAACAACGATGCTGTGCCGACAGGCGGCAACGAGTGGACACCCATCGGTAACGATGCAAGCCATGCTTTTGCCGGTACATTTGATGGTAATGGTCATACTATTGAAGGCTTGTATATCAACGAAACAGGTAAGTGGAGCAATAATGCCATTTTGTATAAAGGGTTGTTTGGCAACAGTTCTGGCGTGATAAAAAACGTTGCGGTAACAGGCAATATCGTAGTCGATAATGAGGAACTGGGCAGAACGAATACAAGAGCGCTGACTATCAAAGGTGTTGGCGGGATTGTAGGTACCCATAACGAGACAGTGCTCAACTGCGGTTTTTCTGGCACAGTAAAGGTGCAGGGGAAAACTAAAAATGGCAACACCGGGTATATGACAGCTAACAATGGCGGAGTAGTTGGTATTGGTCCCGCCACCAACTGCTGGTACTATACGACTTGGTCTGATAGCAACAATAAGCTGGGGGTATGCGGGGGCACGCCCACCAACTGCTACCACAACGTTCCTAAGCATACCGGCAAAAAGGGTACACTCATCGAGAGTAAAAGCTTTGTCGACTTTGCCGCGGCGGCGGCAGATGAGCTGAATGCCTACGCATTCGAGTACAAGCTGCCGATGTGGAGCGCATCCGAATCGGCTCTTGTCATCGATATGAATCTGAAATATGATGCGGTGGTAAAATTGGCTGCCGGTGTTGAGGGTTCCGTTGTGGCCGGGAAAGTCGGTTTTGGAGACAGTTTGGCGCAGAGCAAACTGGGGAAGAACAATGAGCCACTTACACTGACGGCGGCAGAGGGGACCGACAAAGTTTGTTATACGCTCAAAAAACCGACTGAGGGCGTTGCGATCACGAAAGATGATTTGGTGGAGCTTTCGGCGGGGTACACTGTGAACGCGGAAAATGCGGATGAAAAGGGCGTCATTACCCTGTACTACGGCACCGAAGATGAACTTATGGCTGATCTGACGGAGAGCGGCTGGTATTACAAAAATACGGCAGGAAACTATTATAACATCAGCACTTCAAAGGAACTACGCTTCCTGGCCACGCTGGTCAACGACAAGCACATCAACTTTTTCGGGAAAACGATCAATCTTACGAAGACCATTGATCTAAGCGATATCGAAGACTGGACTCCCATCGGCAAGGATACTGACCATCCTTTTGCCGGAAAGTTTAACGGAGCGGGGTCGAACTATTCCATCTCCGGCCTGAACGGCGACCTGTTCGGCGTGGTAAAGGGCTCCATCGAGTCCGTGAACATCAGCGGCGGCAAAGGCCGGCTCGTGGGGACGCTGGAGTCCGGCGGCACGGTGAAAAACTGCATGTCCACCGCCACGGCAAAGGGCGGCGATGAAAATGCCGCAGTCGGCGGTCTGGTGGGCACGGCCGTGGAAGGCGCGACGGTGTCCGGCAGCTATTACTATAACAAAGACAGCATGGGCACCCTTGCCGTGGGCGGTAACGGCTCGATAACCAACTGCTTCTATCTGGCGGACCAGTCCACCTTCGGCAGCACGGCCGATGAAAACGGCGAGAACGGCGACACCGGCGCCCGGACGGAGGACGAATTTGCCGCCGGCCGCGTAACATGGGAGCTGAACGGCAAGGCCGACGGTTTTAAGGGGAGGAATACTTACCTTTCCTGGGGCATGTCGGATAATGAACCTAAAGTGCCTAAGCTGGCGCGTATCAAAGTAGGGGCTCCCGGCTGTGTTTATGAGCTGACGCTGACAAAGGTGTACGCCCCGCCGGCCAAGGACATCCGTCTGGAGGGCGGCGAAGGTGTGACCGTGTTCCAAAACGGCGACACATGGTATGCCTACTGTGTCTTGGCCAGTAACAAAACATTTTCTGTGAAGGTGGATACGACCACACTTGAAAGCGGCGACATGGTAACCTACGGCACCAACGGAGAGCCGACGAAGATCACTCGCATTGAAGCGTCCGCTGAAGCCGCAAAGAACGCATATTTTTACACCATCGGCGGCAAAATCGAAGCGGACATCGATTGGTATGTGGGGCATGAGAACGAAGATACATACATACTGAAAAATGCAGCGGAGATGTTCGGCTTTGCCGCGCTGGTGAACGGCACGGCGAAGGATAAAGACGGCAAGGAAATCCCCTCTAAGGGTTTCGATGGCAAGACTGTTGAGCTGGCCAATGATATCGACCTTTCCAACTGCCCATGGACGCCCATCGGCTTTACCGATAGCATTGTCTTTCAAGGAACGTTCAATGGCGGCGGTCATCGGGTCAAGGGCCTGCTCGTAGCTGCCAACATAAGGTATGCCGGCTTATTTGGACGCCTCAAGGGTGCGGGTACGGTGCGGAATGTACAGGTCGAGGGCAGCGTTGATGCCACTTATACCAGCGGAGGCACCTTCTATGTCGGCGGCATTGTAGGACAATTAGCCGGCTCCGGCACTGTGAGCAACTGCCTGAGCAAAGTGGATGTGACAGCTACATCATCAAATAATGCCGTCAGCGCCGGCGGTGTGGTCGGCGACGCTGTTAGCGGCAGTAAGATAAACCTCTGCTGGAACGAAGGCAGCGTGCAGGTAACCGGCGTAGTGGTCGGCTCTGCTGTCGGCGGTGTGGTCGGAAGTGCGGCCACGGCAACCAACTGCGCCAACTTTGGCGCGGTCACAAGCAACTGCGCCACGGGCGGTATCGCCGGCAGTATCAACGAAGCGAGCAACTGCTACAACCTCGGCACGGTGACCGGCGCAGAGGGAAAGACCCACAACATCAGCAACGGCACGGTGGTCAACAGCTACTATGCTGATATTGCCGGGAAAACCGGTATCTACGTCAATAACGGCAGCGATACTACCAAGGCGGACACGACCGAAATTACCATAACCGAAGAGGAGAACGGCAAGCTGACCTACAAGGTCACCATGGACAGTGCTGCGTCCGACTTGGTGGAGGTGCTGAACGATAACACCCCTACCGCTGCCAATATAGAGAAGTGGATCAACAAGCTGAGCACGCCCTACAACCCTGTACACATGACCCGCTGGGATGGCAATCCTGAGCCCGGTGCACAGGAGGGCGTTGTGTCCATCACCTACGACCCCGGCACCGCAACCGTGGGTACAGCGGTATCGGATAGCAAGCTGCTCAAGGAAGAGGAAGCGTCTTGGACATTTACCCTAAAAACAGCCGATGATCTTGGCTTCAAGCACGAAAACGGCACGTTCCTCGGTTGGAGTACACAGTCGGACGCCGCAGTGCCGGAGTATACCTTTGGTGGTGAGGCCCCGACAATTACGGTGACCAAAGAGCAAAAGAACGTTATCCTCTACGCGGTGTGGAAAAATATCTGGAGCGGTGACGGCAGCAAGGACAGTCCGTATCAGATCTCCAATGCCGAAAAGCTGACTGCTCTGCAAACGCAGGTCAATGACGAAGGCTTCAACTACAAGGGCAAGTACTTTGCTTTAACGCCGGAGAATAAAACGATCGCTCTTACCGGGAAATGGACGCCCATCGGCAATGGGAACACCTCTTTCGGCGGCAGCATTGAAGGCAACGGCACTACCATCACCGGCCTGCAGGTCAGCGAGGAGTGGTATGCGGGACTGTTCAGGCTTCTCGGTGTGGACGGCACGAGTACATATATCAGGAACCTGACCATAAGCGGGGATGTAACGGCGGAAAAGGGTCATGCCGGCGGTTTAACGGCTATCGTGGGAAACGGCACCATTACGCTAGAGAACATCACGACGGAGGTAACAGTAACCAGCCATGGTGATGCAAATTATGCCCTTCCTTTCGGTTCCGCCGGCGGCTTGATCGGATATAATGTTGCAAACAACGGCGCTGCCTACAATGTCGTCAAGGTCATCAACTGCACCAACAAGGGGAATATATCCGGCGCAACAGCAGGCGGCATCGCCGGTGCCAATAATGATCCTAACGCGGCAAGCCAATACACCTTGGAGGATTGTACAAACAAAGGCTCCGTTACCGGCCTGCTCTATGCCGGAGGCATATTGGGCGGCAGCACTAATAGCACAGCCACCAGGTGTGAAAATAGTGGCACGGTTAAAGCTACAGGAACCACAGGAACGCGCGGCTACGCCGGAGGTATATGCGCGACTAATTTGCGGTGGGCAAAGCGCTGCGTGAATACCGGGGAAGTCTGCGGCCAGTATGCGGGGGGCATTGCATACGGACTGAGCTCAACATATGGCGGCGAAGCGAAATACTGCCTCAACAAAGGTAATATTACCGGCACGCGTATAGCCGCGGGAATCGTTGCATACGGCAAAAGCGAAGATATTTCGGGAATTGGCGGTATATCCTTCTCGTACAACCTCGGCAAGGTAACGGCTGATGCTGGAAAAGGTGCGGCAGAACGTGCGTATGGCATTGCATCGTCCGGCAACATTAAGAACTGCTTTACCTACAATGAGGCAAAGCACGTTGCCATCAGTGCATCCAATGAGCTTGTCACAAACTCTTACTACCTCGCTGATAGCGCGGGCGAGTTTTCTACCGCATATGGCGGCGAGTGGGCCAGCGCGGATGACTTCGCCAGCGGTAAGGTAGCCTGGGGCGTCGGCGGCAAGGGCGAAGGCTCTCAGGGCGGTACCGACCAGGATGCCAAGCTCGGCTGGTGGAAGCAGGACAAGGATGACAAGTATCCGACACTGCTGGACAACCCCGACATGAGCAAGCGGTACTACCGTACAGACGTGGACTGCGGCACTGGCGGTGCGGTAACGCTTGATAGTAGTCTGGGCTATACCAGCACCAAGGATGCGGATAATGCAGTCTATGGGCCTGCGGGTACCAGTGTGACCATCAAGGCCACGCCCAAGGACAACACCTTCGGCCTGAAGTCCCTGACATGGACGCATAACGGCCAGACTGATGTTCTGCCTGCTAAGGGCACGACGAACATCGTCATGCCCGCAGAGAGCAATGTTACTATCCACGCCGAATTTGCCAGTGTTGGCCCCGGCGGTAACGGTGGTTACTACTACGGCGGCAGCGGCGACGGTACCGGCACCGGCGATAAGGACGACGAGGGCCTGCAGGACGGCCTGAACATGGACGTGGAGTACGATATCAAGGGCCTTGTGCTGGGCGCCTACGCCGAGTGGGGCTCCAACGGCGGGAATAAGTCCTTCCAGAAGTGGCTGGAAGAGAACCCCAACGTGGTCCGTGCCCTGCTGACCAATAGTCTGGATAACATGGCCACCGCAGCCGTGGGCAAGAAGACCGACGAGGCCAAGGATTTGGCGGCGCTGCTGCTGGCCAGCCTCAACGAGCACACCGGCGTGGACGGAAAGGACGGCGACACCATCGCCAAGGCGCTGCAGAAGTACATCGACTCCGGCAGCGAGGAGGTATTCAGTGCGTGGCTGACCGGTGGCGGCGGCATGGCCAGCGGCACCTATGAGAGTATCTACGGCCAGTACGCCAGCAGCCTTGCAGCACTGGCAGACCGTCTGTACAGCAAGTGGGAGGCCAGCGGTACGTCCATGACCTTCCCTGTGTGGCTGGATTCTCAGCAGGTGAGCATGGACAGTCTGTCCGAGAACGCGGACGAGCCGGACACCGATAACGCCAACGATCCTCAGACCTCCGATGCCCCGGACGACGTGCCGGACGGACAGGATACCGAGGGCGGTGCCAGCGGCAACTCCGTGTGGGAGATCATCGGCACGGTGGTGCGGGAGAATCCCATCATCGTCTGGAGTATTGTAGCCGTCATCGTAGCGCTGATCATCGTGGGCGCGGTACGCCGTTACCACAAGGTCAAGCGCGATGAGCATGACGAGAAATAATTAAATCTGATTACGCCGCGGGTGTAGTCTGCCGATTCGCGTGGGCGGAACTTCAGTCCACGCGAATACGGCTATATAAACGGAAGCAGGAGGAATACCTCTGTGAGAAGAAAAACGCAAAATTTGACGGCGTTTCTGCTGGCGTTGGTGCTGGTTTTCGGCATGATACCCGCAGCCTACGCGGCAGGATACAGCATCAATGTTGAGGCACAGGAAGGGGCCATACTGCCTTACTGGGTGTTTGAAAGGGCGGGTGATACGGACAGCGCGGAAGTGCAATACCTCGCTGCCAATAAGAACTATGATCTGCCTGCTGGCGAAAACGCACTCGTAGTGCTGGCCGTGCTGAAGGACAGCAAAAACGAAGTTTCCTGCGGCATCTCCATCAATGGGATGTACTATGTGCAGTCCGTGACACTGGACCATCCGGATTTCTTCACCGGCACGGTGGAGATACGGGTGGGCAAGGACACACAGCGGGAGGAGAAGACTTGGGGCGTTTTTGTCCGTAAGGAGCGCTCCAACTCCATTGGCGAGGTGCGGTTCATAGACGGCACATTCACCGCCGATGTGAATATCGCCGTTACGCCCATGACGGCAGAGCAGGCAGCGGCCGCACAAAAGCAGAACCAGCGGCAGGTAGTGCCTAAGGGCAAATACACGCTGGAGGATATCTCCGAGGCCATTCAGGGCATCATGGCGCAGAAGCGCTCTGTGCTGGGACTGTCTGAGACCGACAATTTACTCTCCGGGGACGAGCTGACCTACGCTGGCAGCACGGCTGCGGACTGGCTGCCCATCGGTCTGAGCCGCTGCGGCGTGGAGGATGACTATGACGCCTACCTCGCGGCCTTGCAGACCTACGTTGAGCAGAAGTACCGTGAGCCGGACAAGCTGGACCGGGTGAAGGCCACCGAGTGGCACCGCATCTCTCTCGCTGTGCTGGCCTGCGGCGGCGACCCCACTCATTTCGGCAAGGATGAAAACGGTAACGACATCAACCTCATCGCGGACGGCGTATATGACCGCGGCAAGACCATGGACATCGGCGCGCAGGGCCTCAACGGCTGGCTGTGGGGGCTTATCACGCTGGACAGCATGACGTATAATATCCCGCCGAAATCCAGCTATACCCGCATGGAGATGGTAAAGAAAATACTGTCCTTCCAGCTCCCGGATAACGGCTTTAATCTGCGCTTCGCGCAGGGCAGCACCGCTGACCCGGACATCACCGCTATGGCGATACAGGCGTTGGCACCCTATTATTGGGATTCTACGTTCAACGTGAAGGACCCGGTGGATAAGGCGCTGAGCTGCCTGTCTGAATTGCAGTTGGATACCGGCGATTTCCGCAGCTGGGGCACGCGGAACTCCGAATCCGTGTCGCAGATCATCGTGGCGCTGTGCTCTATCGGTATTGACCCGCAGAATGACCCGCGGTTCATCAAAAACGGCATCAACCTGTTGGATGCGCTGTTTTACTACCAGCAGGAGGACGGCGGCTTCGCCCACTCCTACGATTCAGACCCCGGCAACCCCTTCGCCATTGCGGGTGAGAGCAACAGTATGGCTACCGATCAGGCGCTGCTGGCGCTGGCGGCCGTGTGGCGTCAGGCGCAGGGAATGGGTATCCTGTACGATTTCCGCGGCGGCAGTGTGTCCGCCAAGATACTGACGCCGGAGGAGAGCGATGTATCC
>ENA-OYZW01000581-OYZW01000581.1-human-gut-metagenome-genome-assembly--contig:-NODE-581-length-16275-cov-5.906042_pt1 | contig 16275 bp, 10 predicted proteins | sample MGYA00244075_ERZ653474 | MGnify/ENA primary metagenome ERZ653474 (study PRJEB26926, sample SAMN06164949) | human gut metagenome | biome: ENVO:00009003; feature: ENVO:2100002; material: ENVO:00002003...
GCGTCACGCCGCGCGCCTCCAGCACCTCGTTGGTAATCCCTACGAAGTCGGCGACCTTCGCCATGCCGACGTAGGGAACGGCCTGATAAAGCGTCTCCTTCACCTCGACGGGCGTCACTCCGGCGTTCAGCGCGCCTTCGAGCGTCGTCCGGTAGGCGGTCCGGCCCTGCGAGGCGATGTTCGAGGCCAGGATGCACAGCATGCGCGTCCGCGTGTCGAGCTGGCCGTAGGCGGTCACTTCGCCGAGCGCAAAGTTACCAAAAATTTCAAATAATTCGGGGTCCGCATCCCCAAGTTCCGGTATTCCGCCCGGAAACAATTCGGCCAGGCGGCGTCGGGCGTCTTCACCCAGGCGGGAGGCCGGAGCCGGGACGGAAGCCGTCGCTGCCGCATATTGCGCGTCGTCGACCGGTTCGAGCCATGCGTTCTCGTTGGTCGCGGGATTGCACGCGACGGCCAGATGCGAGAACCAGCTGTCGGGAGCCGCGCCGTGCCAGTGGACCACGTCGGGCGCGATCTCCACGATGTCGCCCGGAAGCAACGCCCGGGCCGGACGGCCCTTCTCCTGATAATAGCCCCGGCCCCCGACGGCGATCAGGAGCTGGCCGCCCGTATGGCTGTGCCAGTTGTTGCGGCATCCGGGCGAAAAGGTGACGTTCGACACGGGCGCGTTCAGCCGCTTGTCGTCCGTCAGCGGAGCGAGCCAGGCCTGCCCGACAAAGTACTTCGAAAACTGTTCCGGCAGTTTGTCGCCCACGGGAAACGGGCTGACTTTTTTCGGTATTTCCATATTTTGAGCATTTAAGGATTGCAGGATTCCGTCCGAAAAAAGGGCTGCGGCGGTCAGGGCCGCGAAGAGGATTCGTTTCATCGGTTCAAAAGAATGGTTTCACGATGCAAAAATAGGGTATTTCGCGCAACGGTTCCGTACCCCGATTACGGTTCGGCATACCATTATTACGGAGCGGCGTCATTTTCGGTCGGGTGAAGACCGTCTGCACGCAAAACCGGTTCTGCGCCCCAGACACAGAACCGGATCAAAAACGGATCGGCAGACGACTGCCTCCGAAACCGGCGTCTCGCACACCGGAAGTGAGGGGGGGGGGTCAGCCCCGCCGGCCCTGATTGGCGACGGCCTCCATCAGGGAGGCGATCTCGGCCGGGTCGCCCAGGAAATAGTCCTTCACACAGCCCAACCCCTCGTCGAATTCGAAGACGTAGGGCACGGCAGTCGGAAGGTTGAACTCCGAAATGGCCTCGTCCGAAATCCCTTTCAGGTTCTTGATGATGCCCCGCAGGCTGTTGCCGTGAGCCACCACCAGCAGTTCGTCGTGGCGGGCCAGCGCCGGGAGTATCTCGCACTCCCAGTAGGGCATCGTGCGGGCCACGGTGTCTTTCAACGACTCGGTGCGGGGCAGCGCGGCGTCGGGAATCCCGGCGTAGCGGGGATCGAAGCGCGGATTGCGGGGATCGTCCTCCGGAAGCGGCGCGGGGGCCACGTCGTAGCTGCGGCGCCAGACGTACACCTGCTCGTCGCCGTATTTTTCGGCCGTCTCGCGCTTGTTCAATCCCTGAAGCATGCCGTAGTGCTTCTCGTTGAGCCGCCAGGTCTTCGTCACCGGAATCCAGTCCCGGTCCATCCTGTCGAGCACGACGTCGAGGGTCTTCACGGCCCGTTTCAGATAGGAGGTATAGGCGCGGCCGAAATGAAAACCCTCCTTGCGGAGCGTCTCCCCGGCTTTGACGGCCTCGGCGACGCCCTTCTCGCTCAAATCCACATCGGTCCACCCCGTGAACCGGTTTTCCCTGTTCCAGACGCTCTCGCCGTGGCGGAGCAAAACGATCTTTTTCATAACTGTCCGACTGCGTTTTCCGGTTCGGCGCGCACCTCGTTCTCCAGACGCCGGCATTCGCTGAAGTCCTTGATGTTCTGCATCGTGGTGCGTGCTATATTATCCACTGCTTCACGTGTGAAGAAGCCCTGATGCGAGGTGACGATCACGTTGTTGAACGACAGCAGGCGCGCCAGCACGTCGTCGTCCATGATGCGGTCGGAAGTGTCCTCGTAGAAGTACCCGGCCTCCTCCTCGTATACGTCCAGTCCGGCGGCGCCGATCTTCTTCTCTTTCAGTCCGTCGATCAGCGCCTCGGTATGGATCAGCTGACCGCGGCCCGTGTTGATGAGGATCACGCCCGGTTTCATGCGCGAAATGGCCGCGTCGCCGATCATGTAGCGCGTCCGGTCGGTCAGCGGACAGTGGAGCGAAACGATGTCCGCACGGGCGTAAAGCTCGTCGAGCGGCACGTAGGCGATGCCCGCTTCCGCGGCGTACTGCGGATCGGGAAACAGATCGTTGGCCACGACCTCCATGCCGAACCCCTTGAGAATGCGGATCAGCTCGCGGGCGATCCTGCCCGTGCCGACGATCCCCGCGGTCTTGCCGTACATGTCGAAGCCCATCAGCCCGTGGAGCGAGAAGTTGCCGTCACGCGTGCGCCAGTAGGCGCGGTGTATCTTGCGGTTGAGCGCCAGCATCAGCGCCACGGCGTGTTCCGCCACGGCGTGCGGCGAATAGGCCGGAACGCGCACCACGGGAATCCCGTAACGGGCCGCGGCGTTCAGGTCGACGTTGTTGAAGCCCGCACAGCGCAGCGCGATCAGCTTCACGCCCATCCCGGCCAACTGGCGGATGGTCCCGGCGTCGGCCGTGTCGTTGACGAAGATGCAGACCGCATCGGAACCCTGCGCAAGGGCCACGTTATTGGCGTTCAGGAGGCTGCGGTGGTAGCAGATGTCGAACCCGTAGGTGTCGCGGATGCGGTCGAACGACTCCCGGTCGTAGGGCTGCGTGCCGAATAGCGTTATTTTCATAGTTGCACTTTTTTAATATAAAAACGTCTTCGGGGACCCGGATATTATGCGATGGTCACTTCGTCGTCGAGGTAAACGTCCTGAATGGCGTGCAGCAGGGCGATGCCGTCCTTCATCGGACGCTGGAAGGCCTTGCGGCCGCTGATAAGCCCCATGCCCCCGGCGCGCTTGTTGATCACGGCCGTCGTGACGGCCTCCTGCAAGTCCGAGGCCCCGCGCGACTCGCCGCCCGAGTTGATCAGGCCCACGCGGCCCATATAGCCGTTGGCCACCTGATAGCGGCAGAGGTCGATGGGGTGGTCCGAAGTCAGCTCCGTGTAGACCTTGTCGCTGGTCTTGCCGAAGCCGACGGCTCGGAAACCGCCGTTGTTCGACGGGAGTTTCTGTTTCACGATGTCGGCCTTGATCGTCACACCGAGGTGGTCGGCCTGCCCCGTGAGATCGGCCGAAGCGTGGTAGTCGGCACCCTCCTTCCTGAAACCCTCGTTGCGCAGGTAGCACCACAGGATCGTCGCCATGCCCAGTTCGTGCGCCAGGTCGAACGCGCGGGCGATCTCGACCAGCTGCCGGCGGCTCTCCGGCGAACCGAAGTAAATCGTGGCCCCGACGGCTGCGGCGCCCATGTTCCAGGCATCGCGCACCGTGCCGAACAACACCTGGTCGTAGGTGTTGGGGTAGGACAGCAGCTCGTTGTGGTTGATTTTGACGATGAAGGGGATTTTGTGCGCGTATTTGCGCGCCACGGCTCCCAGCACGCCGAAAGTCGAGGCGACGGCATTGCAGCCGCCCTCGACGGCGAGTCTGACGATGTTTTCCGGATCGAAATAGGCGGGGTTCGGGGCGAACGAAGCCCCCGCGGAGTGCTCGATGCCCTGATCCACGGGCAGGATCGAGACATAGCCCGTGCCGCCCAGCCGTCCGTTGGAGAGAATCCATTGCAGACTGCCCAGCGTACGGACGCTGCGGTCGGATTCGGCCCAGATGCGGTCCACGGTGTCGGGTCCCGGCAGGTACAACGACTTTTTGTCGATGGTGCGGCATACGTGGGAGAGGTAGTAGCCGGCCTGCTCCCCTAAAATTTCAACTGTCTTGCTCATAATCGCTGTGTTTTTGGTCATTTTACGAATCCCGTGCAATTCCGGGTCCAATCAGGTCCCGTTTACGGCCTAAAAGTTACCGAAAAATCCGGGAGGTTGTTCCCGGCGCGGGAGGCGGAGCGCGGATTCGGACCGAATGGTACAGAGGTAGGACAGAAATGCGAAGCGGGCGCGCCCGTTCAGGGCATGCGGCGAGGCCCGTTCAAAGCGTCCCGGCTGCTGCGGGCCGGACTACGCAGGGACACAAACCGTCCCGGACGCAGAATTTACCGCCCGGAGCGGACAAAAGTCCGAAACCCGGATACCTATTTTTTGTTGTTGCGGTACTCGGTGGGCGATTCCCCCGCGTGCTTCTTGAAAAAACGCCCGAGGTAGGACTGGTCGGGAAACCGGAGCCGGTAGGCGATCTCCTGCACCGAAAGGTCGGTCGACTGGAGCATCATCTTAATCTCCAGCATCACCGAACGGTCGATGAACTCCTTGGCCGAACTGTGCGCCACGCTGCGCACGATGGTCGACAGGTAACGGGTCGAAATGCAGAGTTTGTCGGCGTAAAACGACACTTCGCGCTCCTGGGCGCAATGCTCGTGCACGAGAGCGACGAAACGGTGGAACAGCTCCGACTGCCGCGTAGTCGTCTCCGGCACGCGGTGCTGCCGGGCTGCGAAACGCTGCATCTTGTCGTAACTCTCCAGCAGCAGATTCTGCAAACGGTTCTTGATGATCGTATTGCGGAACACGTTGCCGCGGTCGCGGTAGGTGTAGGCCGCCATCTGGAGCCAGATCGAAGCCCCCTCGACGATCCGCTGGGGCGGATGGGAGATCGGACGCTCGCGCAGGGCGTGGAAAAACGAAGGGTCCATCCGGAAGGCCGCCTCGGAAAAGAGATCCAGCGAAAACGAGCAGTAGGCCGCCCTGAAATCCTCCGTGCGGTCGGTGAGCATGAAGATAGAACCGGGCAGCAGCAGCACCATCGTATTGCGGCGCACCTGCCCCTGGTACTGGTTGACGGTGGCGTCGGCGCTGCCACTGCGACAGAAGAGAATCGCACCTCCTTCCACACGGCAGGCGTAATTGCCGAAAAAGGCGAAATCGGATTCGCCCACAACAAATTGCTCCTCGGGAGTGGTGATTAGCGGATTGACCTGTGGCATACAATTCTTTTTTCGAACAAAAATAATGAAATTTTCGATAAATGCTCCATTTTTATTCCGAAAAGTACCAATTCTGTTCGCAATAAAGGGTACATTGATACCGTTTTTAAAATACTTTTGCACCTGAAAAAGTTTTTTAGTCCAATCAGTTAAAGGAATTGTTATGAAGCAAACATTTGTGAAAGCTGCCGTTTTGGCATGCTGCATGGCGGCCGTCGGATGCAAACAGGCTCCGATGACAATGGGCCCCGGCGAATACGCCGTAATGACCATCGCCACCACCGACCGGGAAATCCCGAGCAACTACTCGGCGACGATCCGCGGCCGTCAGGACATCGCAATCTATCCGCAGGTTTCGGGAACGATCTCACAGCTCTGCGTCAACGAAGGTCAGAAAGTCGCCAAGGGACAGACCCTTTTCATCATCGACCAGGTTCCCTACAAAGCCGCCTTGCAGACCGCCGAAGCCAACGTCGAGGCCGCCAAAGCCGGCGTGGCCACCGCACAGCTCACCTACGACAGCAAGAAGGAGCTTTTCGCCCGCAACGTCGTTTCGCAGTTCGACCTCTCGACGGCCAACAACAACCTGCTGACGGCCAAGGCCCAGCTCGCACAGGCCGAGGCACAGCGCGTGAACGCCGCCAACAACCTCTCCTACACGGTCGTGAAGGCTCCGACCGACGGCGTGGTGGGAACGCTGCCGTACCGCGTCGGCGCGCTGGTGAGCGCTTCGATCCCGCAGCCGCTGACCACCGTGTCGGACAACTCGGAGATGTACGTCTACTTCTCGATGACCGAAAACCAGCTCCTGGCCCTGACACGCCAGTACGGCTCGATCGCCGAAACGCTCAAGAGCATGCCGGGCGTACAGTTGCAGCTCAGCGACGGTTCGACCTACGACCAGACGGGCCGCGTGGAGTCGATCAGCGGCGTCATCGACACCTCGACGGGCAGCGTGTCGCTGCGCGCGGCGTTCCCCAACCCGAACGGGCTGCTGCACAGCGGCGGCGCGGGCAACGTCATCCTGCCGAGCATCTACAAGGATTGCATCGCCGTTCCGCAGGCCGCGACGTTCGAACTCCAGAACAAAGTATATGTATATAAAGTGGTGGACGGCAAGGCCTCTTCGGCGATGATCGACGTCGAGAAGATCTCGAACGGCCGCGAGTATATAGCACGCGCGGGACTCGTGCCGGGCGACGTGATCGTTGCCGAAGGCGTGGGTCTGCTGCGCGAAGGCACGCCCATCGTTCCGAAGGGTCAGGCCGCAGCAGTCGCTGCCGCAGCTCCCGCAACCGACGAGTCCGCCGCTCAAACCCAAACCGAGAAGGAGGAATAACCTATGACACTCAAGCATTTCATAGAACGACCCGTATTGGCGTCGGTCATATCAATCGTAATCGTAATCGCCGGTCTGATCGGTCTGGCGACACTGCCCGTCGAGCAGTATCCCGACATCGCGCCCCCGACGGTCATGGTGCGCGCCTCCTATCCGGGAGCCAGCGCCGAAACGATTCAGAAGTCGGTCATCGTACCGCTCGAACAGGCCATCAACGGTGTGGAGGACATGACCTACATGACCTCCAGCGCAGCCGTCGGCAGCGCCTCCGTGACGATCTATTTCCGCCAGGGAACCAACGCCGACATGGCGGCCGTCAACGTGCAGAACAAAGTGTCACGCGCCACCGGCCAGCTTCCTCCCGAGGTCACGCAGATCGGTGTGACGACCATGAAGCGCCAGACCTCGATGGTCAAGATTTTCTCGCTCTACAGCCCCGATGACTCCTACGACGAGACCTTCCTGTCGAACTACCTGAAGATCAACGTCGAGCCGCGCATCCAGCGTATCCGCGGCGTCGGCGAGGTGTTCACCCTCGGCGCAGAATACTCGATGCGCGTCTGGCTGAAGCCCGACGTAATGGCCCAGTACAAGCTCATCCCGTCGGACGTGACGGCGGCGCTGGCCGAACAGAACATCGAGTCGGCGACCGGTACGCTGGGCGAGAACTCCCAGAACACATTCCAGTACACGATGAAATACCGCGGACGCCACCAGACGCCCGAAGAGTTCGGTGAAATCGTGCTGCTCTCGAAGCCCGACGGCACGCTCCTGCGTCTGAAGGACATCGCCGACATCGAACTGGGCAGCGAATCCTACGCTTACAAAGGTTACACCAACGGCCATCCGGGCGTCAGCACGATGATCTTCCAGACGGCCGGTTCGAACGCCACGCAGGTCGTGAACGACGTCAACGCCCTGCTCGACGAATTGCAGGCCGAACTGCCGAAAGGCATCGCCGTCGCACACCTCCAGAGCGTGAACGACTTCCTCTACGCCTCGATGAAAGAGGTGGTCAAGACCCTGTTCGAGGCCATCCTCCTCGTGATCCTGGTCGTGTACGTCTTCCTGCAGGACATCCGCTCGACGCTCATCCCCACGGTGTCGATTCTCGTGGCGCTGGTCGGAACCTTCGGCTTCCTCGCATTCGCCGGATTCTCGATCAACCTGCTGACCCTCTTCGCGCTGGTTCTTGCGATCGGTACGGTCGTCGACGACGCCATCATCGTCGTCGAAGCCGTGCAGGCACGCTTCGACGCGGGCTACAAATCCTCCTACATGGCGACCATCGACGCCATGTCGGGTATCACATCGGCCATCGTGACCTCGACGCTGGTCTTCATGGCCGTGTTCATCCCCGTCGCCATGATGGGCGGAACGTCGGGCGTCTTCTACACGCAGTTCGGTATCACGATGGCCGTGGCCGTGGGTCTTTCGGCCGTCAACGCCCTTACGCTGTCGCCGGCGCTCTGCGCCATGATCCTGAAGCCGTACCTCGACGAGAACGGCGAGATGCGCGACAACTTCGCGGCGCGTTTCCGCAAGGCCTTCAACACGGCATTCGGAGCCTTGGTCAACAAGTACAAGCACGGCGTGATGCTCTTCATCAAGCACAAGTGGCTGATGTGGTCGACGCTCGGCCTGACCATCGCGGCGCTGGCTCTGCTGATGAACACCACCAAGACGGGTCTGGTTCCCGACGAGGACCAGGGTACGATCATGGTCAACGTCACCACGGCCCCGGGTTCCTCGCTCGCCGAGACCCACAAGGTCATGGAGCAGGTTTCGCAGCGCATCAGCGGCATTCCGCAGATTCGCGACTACATGCAGGTGGCCGGTTACGGCATGATCGCCGGACAGGGTTCGTCGTACGGTATGGCCATCATCAAACTCAAGGACTGGGACGAGCGTCCGAACAAGGAGGATGACGTGAACGCCGTCATCGGCCAGATTTACGGCCGCACCGCCGACATCAAGGACGCACAGATCTTCGCCGTGGCTCCGCCGATGATCTCGGGTTACGGAACCTCGACCGGTTTCTCCATGCACCTGCAGGACAAGACCGGCGGCGACCTGACCGAATTCTACAATATTTACCTGCAATTCATCGGCGCGCTGAACCAGCGTCCGGAGATCGCCCGCGCATACTCGACCTTCAACATCAACTTCCCGCAGTACATGGTGGACATCGACGCGGCGAAGGCCAAGCGTGCCGGCATATCGCCGACCTCGATCCTCTCGACGCTGGCAGGCTACTACGGCGGCCAGTATGTTTCGAACATCAACCGGTTCTCGAAAATGTACTATGTGACGATGCAGGCCGATCCGAAATACCGTCTCGACACCGAGTCGCTCAACAACGTCTACGTGCGTTCGAGCAGCGGCGAGATGGCTCCCCTGGGCCAGTTCGTGAACCTGACGAGGGTTTACAGCTCCGAGGTGCTGAACCGCTTCAACATGTACAGTTCGATCGCCGTGAACGGTACGGCCGCCGACGGTTATTCGTCGGGCGACGCCATCCGGGCCATTCAGGAAACGGCCGCGCAGGTGCTTCCGAAGGGCTACGGTTACGAGTTCGACGGCATCACGCGCGAGGAGGCCCAGACGGGCAGCAACACGGTCATCATCTTCGGTATCTGTATCCTGCTGATCTACCTCATCCTGAGCGCGCTGTACGAGAGTTTCCTCATTCCGTTCGCCGTCATTCTGTCGGTTCCGTGCGGTCTGATGGGTTCGTTCCTGCTCGCCAAGATAATGGGACTGGAGAACAACATCTACCTCCAGACGGGTATCATCATGCTGATCGGTCTGTTGTCGAAAACGGCCATCCTGATCACGGAGTACGCCGCCGACCGCCGCGCCGCGGGCATGAGCCTCTCGCAGGCCGCCGTGTCGGCCGCCAAAGCCCGTCTGCGTCCCATTCTGATGACCGTCCTCACCTGCGTGTTCGGTATGATCCCGCTGGTGCTCTCGCACGGCGTAGGCGCAAACGGCAACTCGACCCTCGGTGCAGGTGTCATCGGCGGTATGATCGTAGGTACGCTGGCGCTGCTGTTCCTCGTGCCGACGCTGTTCATCGTCTTCCAGACGTTGCAGGAGAAAGTCAAGCCCCTGGAATTCGATCCCGATCCGCAGTGGGCCGTGCGCGCCGAACTGGAAGAGTGTAAAAACGAGAAAGAGGAGGAGTAACACATGAAAAAGATCCTGATTATATGCGCCGCGGCGGCGCTGACCGGCTGCGGCATCTACAAACCCTATACCCGTCCCGAGGTGACGACCGCAGGGCTGTACGGATCGGCGGAGACCGCCGACACGACCACCCTGGGCGACATCCGCTGGCAGGAAATGTTCACCGATCCCCAGTTGCAGGCGCTTATCGCGCTTGCGCTGGAGAACAACACCGACCTGCTGTCGGCAGGCTGGCGCGTGAAGGAGGCCGAGGCGACACTTAAATCGGCGCGTCTGGCCTACCTGCCGTCGTTCAACTTCGCCCCGCAGGGCAGCTTGAGCAGCTTCGACGGCGGACCGACGGCGAAAACCTATTCGATTCCCGTGACGGCCAGCTGGCAGATCGACATCTTCAACGGACTGACCAACGCCAAGCGCAAGGCCAAGGCGCTCTACGCCCAGAGCAAGGAGTACGAGCAGGCCGTGAAGACGCAGCTGATCTCGGGCGTGGCCAATCTCTACTACACGCTGCTGATGCTCGACAGCCAGTACGAGGTGACGGAGGAGACGGCCGCCAAATGGCGCCAGAGCGTCGAGGCGATGCGCGCCCTGAAAGAGGCGGGCTACGCCAACGAGGCCGGAGTGGCCCAGTACGAGGCCAACACGCTGGCCATCGAGGCATCGCTGCACGACCTGGGCTACCAGCGTACGCAGGCCGAGAATTCGCTCTGCTCGCTGCTGGGAGAGGTTCCGCACACCATCGCACGCGGACGTCTCGAAAACCAGCAGCTGCCCGACGACCTGACGGTCGGCGTACCCCTGCTGATGCTTTCGAACCGTCCCGACGTACGTTCGGCCGAGTATTCGCTCATGCAGTCGTACTACGCCACGGCGAGCGCCCGTTCGGCCCTCTATCCCTCGATCACGCTGAGCGGCACAGTGGGCTGGACCAACAACAGCGGCGCAGGCATCGTCAATCCCGGCAAGCTGATCTGGAACGCCGCAGGATCGCTCCTGCAACCGATCTTCAACGCCAACGCCAACCGTGCCCGCGTGAAGATCGCCAAGGCGCAGCAGGAGGAATCGAAGCTGTCGTTCCAGCAGACGCTGCTCAACGCAGGCGCCGAGGTCAACAACGCCCTCACGCAGTGCCAGTCGGCCCGCGCCAAGGCGGACCTCCGCGAGCGGCAGATCGAAGCGCTGGAGCGCGCCGTGGAGTCGACCGAACTGCTGATGCAGCACGGCTCGACCACCTACCTCGAAGTGCTGACCGCCCAGCAGTCGCTGCTTTCGGCACAGCTGTCGCAGATCGCAGACCGTTTCGACGAAATCCAGGGAACCGTGAACCTCTACCAGGCTCTCGGCGGCGGACGTGACATTACGGAGGAAAAATAATGAAACGGGGAGTGACCAAAGAGGAGATCATCCACGCTACGCAGGAGCTTATCGCCCGGAACGGCATCCGTGCCGTCCGGGTCGATGAGATCGCGCAGACGCTGGGAATCTCGAAACGCACCCTGTACGAAATGTTCACCGACAAGAATGACCTCGTAAGCGCATGCCTCGAGGCCATGAGCCACCAGCAGCGGGAACGCATCGTCGCCTGCCGCAAAAGGCGCGGCGGCAATCCGCTGCAAAAGGTGCTCCGGCTGACGAACGAATACATCGACAACCTCTATACGGTAGACCACCGTTTCCTGTCGGACATCAGCCGCAAGATCATCTTCGCGGAGCACTACGACGAGCACCGGGAATTCTGGCGCAGGGAACTGACCGACTACCTCGAAACCTGTCGCCAGGAACAGCTTCTGCTGCCCGAAATCGACGCCCCGGCATTTGCCGAACAGTTGATGAACACGATCCTCGACCTGCGCCTGAACGGCACGGTCCGCGAGGAACTCCGGCTCTTCTGCCGGACGATACTCCGCGGCGCGGGGACCCGGAAGGGCATCGAACTGATCGACCGCAAACCGTGAGTTTCGCAATACGCCTGTAAAAAAGCCCCGCAGCCGAACTGCGGGGCTTTTTTACGCCCGGAAACGACATGGCCGCCGGACGCCGCAAAGGCGTCTCCGTCCGCCCGAGGCCCGCAGACCTCTGCGAAGCGAAGCCGCGGGTTCCGCGGAGTTTCAAAGCCTGCGGTCCCCGGGCCTGCGGAAGCCCCGCACGGCACGGCCGTCCTCGATACCTGCGCAGCCCTCGGTCCGCCGGCATCTTCCGGATGCGAAAAAGGCTGCGAATCGTTCGCAGCCTCTTCCCATAACAGGTCGTTCTCTCAATAGATCCTGCCGGCATCGGCGCTCTCCAGATACCACTCCGCGTGCTCCGCGCCGTTGGACGAGGCCCATGCCATGAAGTATTCGTAGACGCCGCGGATGTCGTTCGCCTCGGCAGGGTAGCGGAACTCGCCCGGAATCATCAGCGCCCACATCATGTAGTTGTTCTTGGTCTGGTCGCCCTCCGTCACGAAGAACTTGTAGGGGTCCGAAGGCAGGAACGAACCCTTGCCGATAATCCCCGAAGCGGTCGGCGCATAGCCCGGCATGTGAATCTCGCTGGTGCGCTGCTTCGGCGCGATGAAGAAGTTCATCTCCGAATCCAGTACCGAGGCGATGTCCACCGGCTGCGAGAAGGTCACCGTCGTGGTGTGTTTCCGGATTGCGGCGGCGGGCTGTCCCTTCCAGGTGTTCGAGGCACTCAACAGCTCCTCCGTCCTGTTGAAGAACGGAATCACGGCACAGGGGCTGTCGGCGTCGAGCCCCCGCGAAGCGAACGCACCGCTGCCGAAGCCCTCGTGCGACGAGACGACGCCGGCCACGTCCGACGTCTGCACCTTGTCCATCTGCACGGCTCCGGCGATGTCGTAGGTGGTCCCCGCAGCACGCAGTTCCCAGTTGATCGTAAGAGCCGAGACCTTGCCGCCATCCTTCGACATCATACGGTCGATACGGCTCACGATGACCACGTCGTTCATGTCGTAATCGCCCAGCCACGGCCAGTTGTCCTCGAAGCAATAAGTATAGGTACGTCCGGGAACGTTCGCATACTCGTCGGGTTCCGGCTCCGGATCGGGATTTACGGAGTCCTTTCCACCGTTGCAACCGTTTTCTGTGATGATCGTCGTCTGCGACGCCGACATCACGGCTCCGTCGGTCAGATAATCCTTCCGGATCGTGTAATCCTTATCCCGGTCGTTGTCATAAACGACCTCGATCGCTCCCGAGAAATAGGTTTCATGCCCTTTGCGGGTATACGCCTTCTCCGAAATCAGGACCACGGCCCTTGGATCGGCGTCGCCGATAAACGTGAATCTGTTCCCGCCGCCCTTTTCGTCGGCGTTGTACTCCTCCATCGTGAAGATCGCGCCTCGGGCCATCGACACGTTCGTATTGTTGAATTCGACCCTTCCGGCATCGAGTCCGGCATTCGCGCTGAAATTGAACTCCGCCCCCTGGGCCTCCAGCTCGTTCACCGAAGTGTGGCAGTTCACCCAGATCGTACCGCGGGCGGTCATCTCTTCGATCGAAGCCCGGCCGCGCTGGTAAATGGCCGTATTGCGCTCCAACTCGCACTCGTCGTTCACGACGAGCAGGGCGTTCTCGCAGTTGTGGAACTCGCCGTCGGAATTGATCTTCAGATCGTCGACCGTAACGGCGCCGTCGTTGTAGATCCGCGCGGAGTTCGAAACCTTCATCTCGTCGGTCACGGTCAGCACGGCCGTCGCCGTGTTGTAGACAGTCAGACCGTTATTCATGTCGAGGCTGCCATCGACCGTCAACGTACCGTTGTTTACGATGCATTTGCCGCTGACATTGGGTTTCCCGACGGACAGCTTGCCATCGGCAAAGACGTAGACCGCAGCCCCGTCGGCGGCGGAAGGCTGAATTTTCAGGGTCCCGATCTTCACCTCGCCGCCCGGCAATACAGCCAGTTTGGCCCGTCCGATGTTGAGCGACGAAAGCGTCAGTTTGCCGGCGACATAAAGGATCGGGGCCTGATAGGGGCTGAACCCGCCGTTGAGATCCAATTTGCCCGCAACCTCCGCCCCGGCAGGGATCAGGTATTCGGGAGCGGCGTAAAAAGCCCAACTGGCTCCCAGCTGGTAGCTCTTGCCGCTCTCGATCGCGGTGATCACGGCTTTGGAATCGAACGACGCCGCATCGGGCGCCTCCATTTTCGGATAATCGGGCATCGAACTCCCGATCCGGGCGTTCGCCGCCAGACGCATCTTCGGCGCAGCGGCAGCCTTCATCGAAGCGCCCGTCACGGCTACCGTGCCGTGCGCCCCGACCATCTTCACCGACTTCGTGCCGTCGGGCAGGGTGGTCTGGACATAGAGGTTTTCGGTCCCGGCGGGCAGCGTGAACGCCGACCGGAAAGGCATAGCGGATTTCGCCACGCCCCGGGCCGCCAGATTCTCCGCCGAAAGGATCGGCGAGGAGTAAATGCGGATCACGGCATAGGGTGGCGTCGCGCCTTCCACGACGGGCGCCGACACCGAAACGGTCACGTTCCGGGTCGTTTTCCAGTCGAAATCGGCGGGAACAGCCCCCGGCACAACCGGACTGTCAGGGCTTCCGCCCAGATCCTTCTGGCAGGAGGAAGCGACAACAGCCACCGCCATCAAAGCCGTGCAAAGTTTTTTCATATCGTAATTCTCTAAAAGTGTGATGCATTCTGTCTTCGCGACAAATATAAGTATAATTTTCTCAACTACAAAATTCCGCTCATTTATATGACAAAAAAGCCCATTTTTTCACGCAAAACAAAATTCCGGCCGAAAAAGAGGATTTCCGAAAAAATTTCCTATATTTGCACCGTAAGAGCAACAGAAGCGAATGACCAGCCCTGCAACATACGACTGTCGGCGCCGCGGAGAACACCGCGGAACGATGATGATGTCCATGTGCATGTGCAACCGTTTTCGCCGGGTGTAGCTCCTTCATGCACTGAAAATGACACAATCCGGCTTCGTAGAGGTCGGATTTTTTTATCGGATTTTTTAACGACAGATATAACATACCATGGATTCAAAAAAGTACCGTTTCGAAACCCTCCAGATTCATGCGGGCCTGCAACCCGACGAACCCACCGGCGCCCGGGGCGTGGCGATCTATCCCACGGCGGCCTATCGGTTCAAAAACTGCGACCACGCCGCAAGGCTCTTCGAGTTGAGCGAAGGCGGCAACATCTATACGCGCCTGCAAAACCCCACCACGACGGCCTACGAACAGCGCATCGCCGCCCTGTACGGGGCTGTGGGGGCGCTCGCCGTCTCGTCGGGCATGTCGGCCATCCTGATCGCCGTGCTTTCGCTGGCGGCTGAAGGGGACAACATCGTCGCCTCGCCGTTCCTCTACGGAGGCACCTACAACCAGTTCCGCACGTCGCTGCGCCGGCTCGGCATCGACTGCCGCATCGCCCCGAGCGAGCGTCCCGAGGATTTCGAGGCGCTGATCGACAGCCGCACCAAGGCGCTCTACGCCGAGAGCATGGGCAATCCCACCTGCGCGGTCCCCGACCTGGAGGCGCTGGGCAAACTGGCCCGGCGGCGCGACATTCCGTTCATCGTCGACAACACGTTCGGTGCGGCGGGCTACCTCTGCAACCCGTTCGAGTGGGGCGCGAACATCGTCGTGGACTCCGCGACGAAGTGGATCAACGGCCACGGGACGGCCATGGGCGGCGTGATCGTCGACGGCGGCAACTACAACTGGGCGAACGGCAAATTCCCGCAGATCGACGGACCTTCGGAAGGGTATCACGGGCTTAATTTACACGAGGCGTTCGGTCCGGCGGCCTTCATCGTCAAATGCCGCGTCGACGGGCTGCGCGACCTGGGATGCTGCCCCTCGCCGTTCGACTCCTACCTGATGATGATCGGGCTGGAGACCCTCTCGCTGCGCGTGAAGCATCAGGTGGAATCCACCTGGAAACTGGCCGAATACTGCCGCAGCCACCCGAAGGTCGAGCGGGTCAGCTTCGTGGGATTCGACACGCACCCGAGCCATGAAAACGCCCGCAAATACTACCGCTACGGCTCATCGGCGGTCTTCACCGTCGAACTCAAGGGCACGCTCGAAAGCACCGTGCGCTTCGTCGAATCGCTCCGCCTGGCGGCCAACATGACCATGATCGGCGACTCGATCACCGTCGTGACCCATCCGGCGTCGACGACCCACAAACAGTTGAGCGACGCCGACCTTACGGCGGCAGGCGTCACGCCCACGCTGCTGCGCATCTCGCTGGGACTGGAAAACGCCGACGACCTCATCGAGGATTTCGAACAGGCTTTCGCACAAATCGGATAATGGAACCGCAGATTTACATAGCTCCCGGACCGTTCGAACTCGAAACGGGCCATACGCTGCCCGAGCTGCGGATCGCCTACCACACCTACGGCACGCTGAACGCCGCCAAGGACAACGTGGCATGGGTGTGCCACGCGCTGACGGCCAATTCGGACGTCGCCGACTGGTGGCCCCACACGGTCGAGGCGGGACGGTTCCTCGACCCCGCGCGCCATTTCGTCGTCTGCGCCAACATCATCGGCTCGCACTACGGCACGACGGGGCCGCTGCACGTGAATCCCGCCACGGGGCGGCCCTGGTACAAGGATTTTCCGCCCTTCACGATCCGCGACAT
>ENA-OYZW01000589-OYZW01000589.1-human-gut-metagenome-genome-assembly--contig:-NODE-589-length-16173-cov-6.125326_pt1 | contig 16173 bp, 19 predicted proteins | sample MGYA00244075_ERZ653474 | MGnify/ENA primary metagenome ERZ653474 (study PRJEB26926, sample SAMN06164949) | human gut metagenome | biome: ENVO:00009003; feature: ENVO:2100002; material: ENVO:00002003...
GATCTACACTTATGCGATCGTCGGCAGCGTCAGATGTGTATAAGAGACAGAGCCTAAACCCGTGCCCTTCGCAAAGGTATTAAGCTTTACAAAGCGGTCGAACACAGTAGCCACGGCATCCGGAGCAATACCCATACCGGTGTCCGTCACAGAAAACTCTATCTGACCGGTACCTTCCACCGGATGATATTCCAAAAGGATCTGCCCTTCACTGGTGAACTTCAAAGCGTTGTTTATAAAATTGGTGACCACCTGCATCAGACGTTTCTTGTCGGTATAGATACGGTAATCGGGCAAGTCGGGAGCCAACAGAACCGGTACAGCCTTGTCTTCCTTTATATCATAGTTGCGCATCACGTCCTTACAGAAGTCACTGACATCCACATACCCCATATTATAATCAAGTGTTCCCGCTTCTATCTTTGCCAAATCCAGAATGTCGGATATCAGTTGCAAGAGCAGTTCCGTATTCTCCTGCATGATGGCAAGGTATTCCTGGCGTTCTTCCCTATCGTCCAGTTCGGCAATGATGCTTGCAAAACCGACAATGGAATTGAGCGGAGTACGGATTTCATGACTCATATTGGCCAGGAAAGCAGACTTCAAGCGGTCCAGATGTTCTGCCTTATCCTTGGCGACCCGCAATTCCTCCTCTATCTTTTTCTGATGGTCGATATCCACACTGGTAATGACATGCGCCATCTGCCCGTCCACCCAAGCAAAGGCTGCACTGAACACGCGAAACCAACACTTGTCAAATGGCCGTTGATAATCCCACGAATAGACTTTGGTGGGGTGTCCGTTTTCATCTATCAAATGCCTCTTTGGGCAGAACTCACACTCCCCCGTCTTGTCCGAGTAGAGGGCCTCCCAGCATTTTTTCCCCCAGAAATGCTCGATACCGCCATATGGTTCCACCATAGACCTATTGGCATACAACATATCGTGGGAATCGAAAGAGTTGACGTAAATATCAACGCCCATATTATTCATGATACTGCCTAATGTATTGCTGGCCCTCACTTCCCTTTCCTTATATTCCCTGACCGCAATTTCCTTAGAGAACGAGCCCAGCAAGAGATGAATGATTTGCAACTCCTCTTCCGTGAGATAGGTCTCTTCCTCCCTGCCTGCAAAACCTATGAATCCGATGATTTTACCCTCAGTATCTTCAAAATGCCTGATTAACAAAGAATCCTCACCGTAGAAATCAAGAATGTCAATATCGTCCCATGAAGCATCCGCATTTCTGTTTCCATAGAAAGGTTTATCCCGAGCTTTCATGGCATCGACATGCTCCTTTTTCAACTCTCCCATATCGAAACGGGATTTCATAGTCCCACCTTCATTTCCAATCGTTTCTTTCAATAAGAAATAACGGAATCCGTCAGTCTGATAGATAAACCCTTTCGTAAAGTCATAGTAGTTGCAGAAATCGGTCAACGATTCAATAACTTTCCTTTTATTGGGTTCATTGCTATTCAACCGTTCTAAAAAATGAAGCAAGAATATGTTTAATTTCTCTTTGTTTTTGCCCATATAATCTTTTGAAAAACTTTAAGGCGCTAATATACAACTTTTTAAAGAGAAATAAGTTTCTTTTATATATTCAGGAAGTTTAAAAAACAACCATTCCCCAATAAAACAAAAAAGGCAATAACTTAATTTATTTTACAAGTATCACTAAGGCAAAAGCTCTTCATCCGTATTCATACGACGGCATAACATCTAAAGTATACAAAAAGCAGTCTATGGAAGAAGAAAATATCCGAAACAGATTAATAGTCATTTTTTAAGGATAACAGAGTTGCCAATTTATCAAAAACAAAGTTAATTCACACATATATACATATTTGTATAAACGGAGAATAAGTAAAACTTTCCCAAAGATGTTTTTCTCTTCATAAGCGCTACAACCTATATACAACGAAATAAAGATTTGCAGTACAAACGGTCTGTTATGAGAGAAATATAGTATCTTTGCAACATCATGTTGCACCGTTTTACTACTTCCATAACCGACATTCCGCTTCCGGAAAGGTTCACCTATCCTTTCTGCTATACTCCGCACCCATTATGTATATTGGCAGCCAAAGAAGTACAAAGCTATCTTACCCGACAAACTGCATGGAAGGACGAACTGCGCCAAGGCAAAATGTTCGGGGTACTGATTGTACAAACCGAGCATGGAGAAACCGGATATTTAGCTGCATTCTCAGGCATATTGGCCGGAAAGAACCTACATCCCTTTTTTGTTCCTCCCGTATATGACTTGCTACAGCCACAAGGCTTTTTCAAGATAGAAGAAGAGAACATCTCTTCCATCAACCGCAACATCCGGCAACTGGAAAATGACAAAGCATATGCCGCCTTATCAGCAGAGCTTGCCCGGACCATTCAGTCAGCAGAAGACATACTGGCAACAGCCAAAGCACAGTTGAAAGAAGCCAAAACAGCCAGAGAACAGCGCAGAAAAGAAAAAGAACTCAATGCGCAGGAAGAAGCCGAACTGATACGGGAAAGCCAGTTCCAAAAGGCGGAATATAAACGTCTGGAACGTTCATGGAAAGCAAGGATTACCACACTGCAAACGCAGACAGAAGACTGGGAAAGACGGATTTCAGCATTGAAGTCTGAACGTAAAACCCGCTCTGCAGCATTGCAGCAAAAGCTATTCGAACAGTTCGGGATGCTGAATTACCGGGGAGAAGTCAAGAATCTCTGTGAGATATTCGGGCAGACCGTGCACAAGACACCTCCTGCCGGTGCGGGTGAATGTGCGGCCCCCAAACTGCTGCAACAAGCTTATCTGCACGGATGGAAACCTATTGCCATGGCCGAATTCTGGTGGGGTGATTCCCCCAAGACAGAGATACGCCATCACGGCCACTATTATCCGGCTTGCAAAGGAAAGTGCGAACCTATACTGCAACACATGCTGCAAGGTCTACAAGTAGAGGAAAACCCCATGTTGAAAAGAATGCAGGTACCCTCCAAGAATCTGGAGATTGTTTATGAGGACCCATGGCTTTCGGTCATCAACAAACCGGCAGGAATGCTGTCTGTTCCCGGCAAGGAAGATGCAGTCTCCGTCTATAGCCTGATGCGTGAGCAATATCCCGAAGCTGACAGTCCCCTGACGGTACATCGTCTCGACATGGCCACTTCCGGTTTAATGCTCATTGCCAAGACCAAGCGTGTACACCAGAACCTGCAGGCCCAGTTCAAGAACCGCCTGGTCAGGAAACGTTATGTCGCATTGCTCGAGGGTATTGTCCCAAAGGACAAAGGTACGGTCGACCTCCCGCTTTGCCTGAATCCACTTGACCGCCCACGGCAAATGGTACACACCGAACACGGGAAGCCCGCCATCACCGATTATCAAGTTCTGGAACGTCTGGACGGGAAACGGACCCGTATCGTTTTCTATCCGCGCACGGGAAGAACCCATCAGCTACGTATACATGCAGCACACCCGCTTGGCTTGCACTGCCCCATCATCGGTGATGAACTTTACGGGGAGAAAGCAGACCGGCTTTATCTGCATGCCGAATACTTAGAATTTACCCACCCTATAACGGGAGAAACCGTAAGGATTACCAAAGAAGCTGAATTCTGACTGCCTACTGATTAATAACCAGCAAAGTAATGCAATAAATGATGATACTCCGACCTACCCCACAAGATTATGACGAACTGTTGACCGTCTGGGAAGCCTCTGTCCGCAGCACACACCACTTCCTGGCAGAAAAGGATATACAGTTTTACAAACCACTGATAAGAGAGCAGTACTTTCTTGCCGTAGAGCTTTACATCATCCGCAACGAAAAAGAAGAAATTGCCGCCTTTATGGGACTGAGCGATGAACTCATCGAGATGTTGTTTGTCCGTCCCGACCAACAAGGTAAGGGATACGGAAAACGGCTCATGGAGTACGCCGTCCACCAAAAACACATCCACAAAGTGGATGTAAACGAGCAGAACGGACAAGCTTGCCGATTTTACCAACATATGGGATTCCAAGTGGCCGGCCGGGACGAAACCGACCCGACGGGAAAGCCTTTCCCTATTCTGCACCTGCAATTACCAACCCCACCACAGATTACTCAGATTGAACACAGATTATAATTTAGCAAACTTATGAAGATACATCACATCGCCATCTGGACCTTCCAACTGGAAGAGATGAAAGAGTTCTACACACGTTACTTCAACGGGAGCAGCAATGAAAAGTACATCAACCCCAAAAAAGGATTCGAATCTTATTTCCTTCACTTCGATGAAGGAACGGATTTGGAACTGATGAGCCGTACGGACATACAGAATACCCCTATTGAGGAAAACAGACTGGACAGACAGAACGGCTACGTACAGCGGGATATACCATCGCAGGAGAGCCCCGTACCTCCGGCGACGGATATTTTGAAAGTGTCGTCCTCGACCCGGACGGTAACCGTATAGAATGTGTATTCAGGGCATAGTCTCTCAGTCAGAGGAGACAAAGCTTCTCAACAGTTTTATCTCCTCTGCCCAAAGCGATTCATCGGGCGTCTCCAAAATAATAGGTATACCGTCAAAACGCACATCTTGCATAAAGCGCCGGAAGAAATCCATACCTATCAGCCCCTTGCCGATGCTGTCGTGACGGTCTACTCTGGAGCCGAGTGCTTTCTTGGAGTCATTCAGGTGTATACCGCGCAGATAGCCGAAACCTACCGCTGCGTCAAACTCCTCAAACACCTTGTCATACTCATTCACTATATCATAGCCTGCTGTATACGTGTGGCAGGTATCAAGGCAAACTCCAACGCGAGACTTGTCATCCACCCGGTCAATGATATGTCCCAGCTGCCAGAACTCGTTTCCCACATTGCTACCCTGCCCGGCTGTGTTCTCTATGACAGCCACCACATCGTGCGTCTTGCCCAATATAAGATTAATGGATTCAGCGACCTTGTCCAGACACTCTTCCACGGAAATCTTATTCAGATGGCTGCCCGGATGAAAATTCAGTAACTTCAGCCCTAATTGTTCGCAGCGCTGCATCTCATCCAGAAAAGCGGCACGGCTTTTCTGTAACCCTTCTTCTTCGGGATGCCCTAAATTTATCAGATAACTGTCGTGAGGCAGGATATAGCGGGAATCGAAGCCAAGCTTCCCACAATTTTCCTTAAACACCCTGATACTCTCCTCCGTCAGCGGCCTTGCCACCCACTGACGCTGGTTCTTGGTAAACAAGGCAAAAGCATTTGCCCCTATCTCACTGGCATTGACGGGAGCCGCTTCCACTCCCCCACTGGCCGATACATGTGCACCTATAAATTTCATAATCTTATTGTATTTGCTCTTTCATGAATTCCCACTGGCATTTTTTCATGTCCACACACCCATTCTTTCTGAACGTCACGCCCTCTGCCTCCAGCAAAGCCCGCTGTTCCGCCCAGCACGGTGCCAGCCTGCCCTGGCTGTTCACTACCCGATGGCAGGGCAGACACATGCCGTCGGGCACATCGTGCATAGCATGTCCCACCATGCGCGAACATTGAGGTCTTCCGACAAGATAGGCTATCTGTCCGTACGTCACCACCCGCCCCGGAGGGATTGCGGCCACTACATTATAAACCTCCTGCTGAAAAGTGTCTTTGTCCATAAAAGTCTGGTTTGGGAAGGCAAAGATATGATAAATTCAGCAGGTATGCGAACAGACGTTACAAGAAAGTGGCTGCGCCGAGCGGATTGTATGTATAGGTGACATTACGGGCACGGATGATTTCGCCCGTCGGGGTAAACAATATCTGATATTTCGTCTGGAGATTTGCCATCCCTACCTCTACCGCCACGATGGACTGCCATTTGGGAAACTGTACCCAAGTGACATTCTGCACCATCCCTCCGGAATATTCACTGGCGGCAAAAGCATTGTAAACGGCAGGGGGCACTTCGTCCATTGTCTCCCAGTCCGTCTGTTGCATTACCCATTGCGCCTGCCCGTCAAACCAGACTTTCGTATCAAAACCGTTCATCAGGAAATCTGCCACATAATAAGACTCATCATGCGACCAGGCAACATCATCTGCCGTAGGATACATTTTCTTCAGTGCAGCCTGTACATCAGCAGGTGCCCAATCGGCAGAAGCCGAGACTGATACCATCAGCATCAAAACCAGAAAAGAGAATTTCAACTTACTCATAACTTCATCAGATTATCATGTTATGAGAAGAACGGCGTATGGCAGATTTTGTTCACCGGCAACTCTCAACCATTCAACAGTTAAAAAGAGATATCCATTGTAATTCAATAGAAAATGACTAACTTCACACCAGAAATTCAGAAATATGATAAGAATACATCCCATATCCGGCAACAAAAAGCAATATCTTGACCTGCTGCTGCTTGCCGACGAACAAGAGTCCATGATTGACCGTTATCTGGAACGGGGAGAGATGTTCATCCTATCCGATAATGATACAGTCAAAGCGTCTTGTGTAATCACCTGCGAGGATAAAGGAATCTACGAAATAAAGAGCATAGCTGTCTATCCGGAATACCAGCGCCAGGGATATGGAAGACAACTGATAGCATTCGTTCTTGAACATTATAAAGACCAGTGCCATACTATGCTTGTCGGCACTGGAGACAGTCCGCTAACCATCCCCTTCTATGAAAGCTGCGGATTTGCATACTCACACCGGGTACCCGATTTCTTTATCGATAATTACGACCACCCCATATTTGAAGGAGGCAAGCAACTGAAAGACATGATTTATCTGAAAAGGACGCTTCAACCAAAATAATATTCTATATTTGCATATCACTTAACTCCACACATTATGGAAGCTAAACTTTGCCAAAGCTGCGGAATGCCCTTGTCATCTGCAGAAGTACTCGGAACCAATGCCGACGGTAGCCTCAACGAGGAATATTGCACCTATTGCTACCAGCACGGCAATTTTGCACAAGACTGCACTATGGACGAAATGATAGAACATTGTGCACAGTTCACCGACGAATTCAACAAGGATTCCGGAATGAATTTCACTAAAGAGGAAGCCATTGCCGGTATGAAAGAATTCTTCCCGACCTTGAAACGCTGGCAGTCCAAACAATAAACATGCCATCCCGTATCGAGCAGGAAAAACAGACAGTAGAACGGATGGTCCGCCTCTACTGCCGGAAAAAGGAAGGTAACAAGCAATTGTGTCCCCGATGCGAGGAATTGCTGGGATATGCCCGCATTCGTCTTTCACGCTGTCCTTTCGGTGAGAATAAATCCACCTGCAGGCAATGCAGCATTCACTGCTACAAGCCCGAAATGAAAGAACGGATGCGTGAAGTCATGCGGTATGCCGGACCACGGATGCTGTTGTACCATCCCGTGGCGGCACTCCGCCATTTGTGGCAGGAATATGTCCATCAGTATCTCACCAAACGTTTCGGAGTTCCGCGCCAGGAACAGCACAAACAATAAACCGTATCCTGGTCGTATCCCTCCAACGAGGAGGTGCCGTCCTTAGGTACAATCTCACCTTTGTCAGAGATGTAGACCGGCAGGCGCTCACCTTGTCCGTTCATCACAAAAAATGCCCCCACCTTGCATTGGGGGCATACCATCTTACGCATAATCAATTGAAATAATACAAAAATATAGCCACCCCTTCCAATGCCTTCTTCTTTTCACCTTGTATTTCGATGGCAAACTTTATTTCTGCCTTTGCTACGCCGCGCAGATTCGACAGAGATTGTAAATGGGCAACCAGTCGGATGCTCTGTCCGGACAATACCGCCTGACCGAACTTCATCTTGTCCATACCATAATTAATCATCATCTTCAGGTTGTTCACTTCAATAATCTGGTTCCACAGATATGGCAACATGGACAAGGTGAGATACCCATGTGCAATAGTGCTCTTAAAAGGGCTTTCCACTTTGGCGCGTTCCGTATCGACGTGTATCCACTGATGGTCCAATGTCGCATCAGCAAACAGATTGATACGCTCCTGAGGGAGCTCTACATATTCCGAAACACCGATTTGCTGGCCTACCAGCTTTTCAAAATCCTCGTACGAGTTGATAATCACTTTTTCCATTACTCTCTATTTTATTGATAAATTATAAATTCACACGCTTTATCCACATATCCGCCATTCGTTTATGCCCTGCAGGAGTGGGGTGGATACCGTCCCAAATCCAATAGGTGTCTTGAGAAGCCGGAGCAGTGCCGAGAATTTCATCGAACATCGCATTATAAGGAAGAAATACCGTCTGATAGTCCTTCGCTATCCTCTCTACGATGGCGGCACAGCGACGCACCAGACTATCACGTTCTGCAAAGTCCTCACTCTTACGCATATTGCCGACATTGGCAACAAAAGGAGTGCCCAGCACTATCTTCAATTCCGGATTGGCCTGCAAAGAACGGTCAAGCAAGGAACGGTAACACTTCTCCCATCCTTCAAAATCAAAAGGCTCTTTTTTGTCACCCTGTAGATAGTAATGTACATCGTTTGTCCCCACCAAGACGGAAAGCACATCCGGTTTCATTCCAATGACATCCTCTTCCCAGCGTTTCTCCAAATCCCGGAGAGTGTTTCCACTGATGCCACGGTTAAAAAAAGCATATTCCTTTTCCGGAAAATCTCCTTGATAATGACTTGCACACAAATACATATAGCCGCTACCGTAAATATGGTTCATATCCCAAAGGCTTCGCTCCGCAGTCGGTTTGGGCATCCCGCAGGCATTTCCCCAGTTACCGTCCGTGATAGAATCTCCGATAAACAAGACACGCGGGCCGCTTGCATGGAGTAAGAGTGATATGCAGAAAAAAACTATTACAAAGAGTCCAATACGCTTCATGGCATTTTCTTGTTAGAATGTAAAAATTGCAACAAATATACGTCTTATTCCGGCAAGTACAAAAACTCGGGTACCTTTTTCCCATTTCCCAAAAACACATATAACCCTTATTTTTATTTCCGTTCATCACAGATTAATTTGGAAATAATGTATCTTTGTCAATATCTTAATTGTTGTGACAGAACAAAAACATCACTATTAAAGATTCCGGTATGAATTCTAAATTTGATTATGACTTACTGTCAGCAATGATGACCAATGCCAATATGGGATGGTGGGAAGCTGATTTAAAGACCGAAAGCTACATTTGCTCCGAATATATCTCCCGGTTGCTGGGACTGGATGAGGATGGAACCATCAGCTTTAAAGATTTCAACAAACGTATCCTGAAAGAGGAACAACGGCATACTACCACACATTCCTTCGACAATATCCGGCAGACACAAGAGACTGTATATCTGCTCAACACAGTAGAGGGTCCAACGTGGATAAGAAGCAAGATATGCCTGCAGAGAACCGATGAAAACGGTAATGTCAAAGTCTACGGCATTGCCGAAACACAAGACGGTCCCGACATGTCATCGGCATCCCAAGCCTTACAAGAGCGTAACCGTCTCCTCCATAATATTTATAAATATCTTCCGGTAGGAATTGAGCTCTATAACCGAGAGGGAATATTGATAGATATGAATGACAAAGAGCAGGAAATGTTCCATCTCAAACAGAAAGAAGATCTACTTGGAATTAATATTTTCGAGAATCCGATTTTCCCGGAAGAGATGAAAAGCAAGTTAAGAAAACATGAAAATGCAGACTTCACTTTCCGGTATGACTTCTCTAAAATAGACAATTACTACAAGACACAGAAGAAGACGGGCACCATAGACCTTGTAACCAAAGTCACAAGCCTTTACGACGATAATCACAACCTGACCAACTATCTGCTAATCAACGCAGACAAAACGGAAACGACCGTCGCTTACAACAAAATACAAGAGTTCGAGAGCCACTTTGAGCTTATAGATGACTATGCCAAAGTGGGATATGCCAATTATGACCTTCTTAATGAGCAAGGCTATGCCCAACGCAGCTGGTACAAGAACTTGGGTGAGAAAACAGAAACACCGTTGTCCGAAATCATCGGAACCTACAATCATCTCCACCCAGACGACCGTACTATCATGCTTGACTTCCTACAGAACGTAAAGAGAGGACTGGCACACAAGCTCAGCCGGGAAGTACGTGTTCTTAAAGAAGACGGTTCTTTCATGTGGACCCACGTCAACATCATTGTAGAACGCTACATGCCTGAACAGAACATCATAGAGATTATCTGCATCAATTATGACATCACCCAATTAAAGAAGACGGAAGCAATGCTGATACAAGCCAAGGAAAAGGCCGAAGAGGCAGACCGGCTGAAATCCGCTTTCCTTGCCAATATGAGCCATGAAATCCGCACGCCGCTAAATGCGATTATCGGTTTCTCCAGCCTGCTGCACTACGTGGAAAACGAGCAGGAAAGGGAACAGTACATCTCTTTGATAAACCACAACAACCAACTGTTGCTCAAACTAATCAACGACGTTCTGGACCTTTCCAAGATAGAGGCCGGACACATAGAGCTCCATTCCGAATGGTTCAATCCGGCAGAACTCATCGAGGAAAGTATTACCGAGTACGAACGGAACGTTCCGGCAGGAGTGAAACTCTTTGCCAGGTATCCGGCAGCCCCCGGCCAGATAGAGCACGACCCGATGCGCATCAAACAGATACTGAACAACTTCATATCGAATGCACTGAAAAACACCGTGCAGGGACATATCGAAGTGTACTACGAAACGGACACAGACGGAATAAGAATCAGTGTTTCCGATACTGGATGCGGTATTCCCCCCGACAAACTGGGAATGATATTCGAACGGTTTGAAAAGGTGGACTCTTTTGCCCAAGGTGCCGGATTAGGACTCTCCATCTGCAAATCCATCGTTGAGAAAATGAATGGAGTGATTACCGTAGATTCGACAATGGGAGTGGGAAGCACATTCACCGTGGAACTGCCCTGCCGGACAAGACCATCCTGACAACAAACGAAAAACAATGATTTATGACCGCACAGAAAGAATTTACCCTAACCCCTCGCCGGCGTGGCTTTCACCTGGTGACAGAGGAGATTATACGCAACCTTCCACCGCTTCCGTCTGCCGGAATCCTGCATCTGTTCATCAAGCATACAAGCGCAGGCCTCACCATCAACGAGAATGCAGACCCTGACGTACAGACAGATATGGAAGCCATCTTCAACCGCCTCGTAAAAGAACGGGAACCTTATTACCAACATACATGCGAAGGCGATGACGATATGCCCGCCCATGCCAAGGCAACCCTCAGCGGAACCAGCCTCACCATCCCCATCACCAATGGGCGTCTGAACATAGGTATCTGGCAAGGCATCTATCTCTGCGAGTTCCGCAACCGGGGCGGAGGAAGAAGAATTGTAGCAACCGTCATCGGATAATCCCCTATCATCATGCAGAAAGCCATCATCATCGGTGCCACTTCAGGCATCGGACAAGAAGTAGCCAGGATACTTGTACAACAAGGCTGGCATATAGGTATTGCCGGCAGAAGAGAGGAAGCATTGCATGCCCTACAAGCCACCGCACCCGACCGGATAATCACGGAACAGCTGGACGTTACGGAAGAGACAGCGACTCTACACCTCCATAACCTGATAAAAAAGCTGGGAGGCATAGACCTGTTTTTCCTCAGTTCCGGCGTGGGACATCAAAACCGGGACTTACAACCGGACATCGAACTGAACACGGCACGTACCAATGTAGAGGGATTTACCCGCATGGTGACTGCCGCCTTCAACTATTTCAAGGAAAAAGGCTCCGGACATATTGCTGTCATCAGTTCCATTGCAGGCACTAAAGGACTGGGCGTTGCACCGGCCTACTCTGCCACCAAACGCTTCCAGAATACCTATATCGAAGCGCTGGCACAACTTGCCCGGATGCAGCATCTTGATATACACTTCACCGACATCCGTCCGGGATTTGTTGCCACCGATTTATTGAAAAGCGGGAAATACCCGATGCTGATGAAAGCAGACCGTGTAGCACAGCACATAATCAAGGCTTTAAGAGAAAAGAGACGGGTAGTTGTCATTGACGGACGCTACCGGGTACTGGTATTTTTTTGGCGTATGATTCCACGATGGCTATGGGAAAGGTTGCCTATAACGAATTGATTTCGTATCTTCACGTCTCCAAACAGAAATAGACATACAGACATGAAGAAAAATTCAAAATATATCGTGCTTACCGCTGCCATTGCACTGTGCGCAGGTTCCAGCCTCCCCTTCCTCGCAGGCAGCAGTACGCTGAATCCCGAACGCGATTCCGTGAAATCCGAAGTTCCCTACTGCGTGACCTCCCCCAGCGTACCGGACAAGATCACTTTTGCCGGACAAGCTATTGACCTGCTTCGCTACGACCACCGCGAACGTATGGACCGCGAACTGATGTCCTTCACCTACATGCACTCCACCACCATGCTCATGGTGAAGCGTGCCAACCGCTACTTCCCCGTCATAGAGCCTATACTAAAAGCCAACGGCCTTCCCGATGACTTCAAGTACCTCGCTGTGATAGAAAGCAACCTGAACCCGCTTGCCAAATCGCCTGCGGGTGCCGCCGGCCTATGGCAGTTCATGCCTGCCACCGGACGCGAATTCGGACTGGAGGTGAACAGCAACATCGACGAACGATACCATATCGAGAAAGAGACCAAAGCAGCCTGCAAGTACCTGAAAGATGCTTATCAGAAATACGGGAACTGGCTGTGCGTAGCCGCCGCCTACAATGCCGGGCAAGGACGCATCTCCACACAGCTGCAGAAGCAAATGGTGGACCAGGCTGTCGACTTATGGCTGGTAGAAGAGACTTCGCGCTACATGTTCCGCCTGCTGGCAGCCAAAGCAGTCATCAGCAATCCACAGCAGTACGGCTTTCTGTTGAAACGGGAACATCTTTATCCGCCCATCCCCTACACGGAAGTGACCGTCACAACGGGCATCGGCAACCTGGCACAGTTTGCCAAAGATAAAGGCATCACCTATGCCCAACTGAAAGATGCCAATCCGTGGCTGCGGGATACCTCGCTGATGAATAAAAGCGGACGTACATACATACTAAAAATACCGACACAAGCCGGAATGCATTACAACCCCAAGAAAACAGTGCCCCACAATAAGAATTGGGTCATCAATTAATAAAAAAGAAAGAGAGGATACGATGATGATGTTAAACTTTGATTTTGTGCTCAGGTTGCTGGTAGCCGGAATATTGGGTGCCATTATCGGACTGGACCGGGAATACCGTGCCAAAGAAGCAGGCTACCGCACCCATTTCCTGGTATCATTGGGAAGCGCGCTCATCATGATTGTATCCCAATATGGTTTTCAGGAAATCATCAAGGAAAGCAGTGTGACGCTGGACCCCAGCCGTGTTGCCGCACAAGTAGTCAGCGGTATCGGATTCATCGGTGCGGGTACCATCATTTTCCAGAAACAGATAGTCAGGGGACTGACAACAGCCGCAGGAATATGGGCTACTGCAGGCATCGGATTGGCAGTAGGTGCAGGAATGTACACCATCAGCATTGCCGCCACCCTGCTGACTCTGGCAGGGCTCGAACTGTTGAGCCTTATTTTCAAAAGCATTGGCATGAAAAGTTCCGTGATAACCTTTTCCACTTCCAGCAAAGAGATACTGCCGCAAGTGTCCCGGCGATTCAACTCCAAAGACTATCTGGTGGTGTCCTACAACCTGGACCGGCAAGTGCAGGGAGAGTACACCAACTATCAAGTGACCATGGTCATCAAATCCAAGAAAAGCTATGATGAGGGATATTTGCTGCAACTGATGCAGGAATTTCCCGAAGTGACAGTGGAGAAAATCGAATAAAGGGAATCACTGCTGTTTTTCCGTCAGATATTTCCAATAGCGCACGGGCATGTCCTGCTTGTGCTTCCGGGGATTGAGGCGTTCCTTGATGCAGATTGCCTTGAAATAGGTTTTCCAGAGAGACTGGAAAAGCTGTTCGTCTCCGTCCATCAGACTTTCGTCGAGCATGCCGGTGACAAGATGTCCTTCGCGACTGTCCTCACCAAAAGTCACCTGGCGCACCTCCTTCAAGTCGTAATAGTACCCATAGGCTCGCCTGATGTCATAAATCAACCAACGCTGGTCGGCAAAACGGTCCTTGAAATGCCCCGTCACCAAAGGAAGGGCATTCTTTTCGGGCTCGATGGCAGCAAAGAAAGTACCGTCCGCAGCCTTCTGGAAGCGGACAAACTGAAGCAGGCGTATACGCTCCCAATCCACCCGCTTCCACATACGGGAGAACTCTAGCACATCAGGGTCGGCAAAGTTCGTTTCAATGGAGCGAGGAGCATCTATCGCCTTGCGGATATAGCGGAACAGCAGCATGGGAGTTTCCGGTTCCTCTGCCAGCCAGCATTGGGCGAGGCAGGCAAGTGCCGCAGACGACAGCTTCTTCTGCAATCCGCGCCAGACGCGACCGGACTTCTCCTCATCGGTTATCACTGTAAATATTTCATCGTAGAACAATGGTAGAGGCTCTCCCTCCAACAACAGTGCATCGGGGAAAATGCGGCGGGAATAGGCTTCAAAAACAGAAGTCAGCAATCCCTCAAAAGTCTTATCGTATAAAAAGATATTCATTCGCCAAAATCAAGCATCAACTGCCTCTCATCCACTTTTTTCTTGTTCGGTTTGGGCAACAGCAGACTGCGTACCCCTTGCGGAGTCAGCTCATTGACCGTGCGCATCGGCAACTCGCAGCAGGTAATGAAATACTGTGCCTTCTTCATCACCACCCCTATCTTCTTCAACTGGTAGAAACCTATCTTGGAGAAACGTCGGGAAGCCACTATCAGCCGTGCCGACTTCACGCCGATGCCCGGCACGCGGAGCAACATCTCATAATCCACCTTGTTCACATCGATTGGAAACTGCTCGGGATGGCGCAAAGCCCAGGACAGCTTGGGGTCAACCTCCAAATCAAGGTCTGGGTAGGCATCATCCACTATTTCCTCCACCTTGAACTGATAGAAGCGCATCAGCCAGTCGGCTTGGTAAAGGCGGTTTTCGCGCACCAAAGGGGGCTGTTTCAATGCCGGCAGGCGCTTATCGTAGGTATTGACGGAAATATAGCCCGAATAGTAGACACGCCGCATCGTAGGTCCCTTATAGAGGGCCGACGAAAGATACAGAATATCCTTGTCCGTCTCGGCGGTAGCGCCTACTATCATCTGTGTGCTTTGTCCTGCAGGAGCGAAACGAGGAGCGTGGCGGTGTTTCTTGCGTTCTTCCGAACTTTCAAGGACTCCCTGCTGGATGTAGCGCATAGGCGCATATACACTCTTATGGTCTTTCTCCGGGGCAAGCAGTTTCAGGTTCTCCTCCTTCGGTATCTCGACATTGACGCTGAGACGGTCGGCATAAAGTCCTGCCTCATTCACCAGTTCGCGGCTGGCACCGGGAATGCTCTTCAGATGGATATATCCGTTGAAACGATGGATAGTGCGGAGGTCCTTGGCAACGCGCACCAGGCGTTCCATCGTGTAATCGGGATTACGCACCACCCCACTGCTCAGGAAAAGCCCTTCGATATAGTTGCGGCGATAGAACTCCATGGTGAGGTCTACAAGCTCGGCCACCGACAGCGTGGCACGCGGCAGGTCGTTGCTGCGGCGGTTGATGCAGTAGGCGCAGTCGTAGATGCAATAATTGGTAAGCATCACTTTGAGCAGGGAGATACAACGGCCGTCCTCGGCAAAACTATGGCAGATGCCCCAGCCACCCACAGTGTTCCCCAGCATGCCTGCCTTGCCGGAGCGCACCGTACCACTGGAGGAGCAAGAGACGTCATACTTTGCCGACTCTGCCAGTATCTTCAGTTTATTGAGAACGTTTTCATCCATAATACCTGCGTCAAAAGTAGCAATAATACTTTTCAAAAACAAAAAAGACCGCCAGTAGTGGCAGTCTTTCGCAGCATCAAATATGCTTTTTTTCTTACTTCTTAGAAGCTTCTAAAGATGCTTTGCGGAATTCCTTCATAGCTTTTTCGATTTCCAAAGAAGCCTTACGAGCGCGAGTTCCTGCTGCCTTGTTACCGTTTTCCAACTGAGCGTTTGCATCTTTTGAGAAGTCTGCATACAATGCAGCTACTTTTTCAACTAATTCTTTCATAATCCTTTTTAAATTACTTCGTTAATAATG
>ENA-OYZW01000590-OYZW01000590.1-human-gut-metagenome-genome-assembly--contig:-NODE-590-length-16167-cov-6.329878_pt1 | contig 16167 bp, 6 predicted proteins | sample MGYA00244075_ERZ653474 | MGnify/ENA primary metagenome ERZ653474 (study PRJEB26926, sample SAMN06164949) | human gut metagenome | biome: ENVO:00009003; feature: ENVO:2100002; material: ENVO:00002003...
CCTGGCCGAGCTGACCCACAAGCGGCGTCTGTCCGCCCTGGGCCCCGGCGGTCTGTCCCGGGAACGCGCCAACATGGAGGTCCGCGACGTGCACTACAGCCACTATGGCCGTATGTGCCCCATCGAGACCCCCGAAGGCCCCAACATCGGCCTGATCTCCTATCTGGCCACCTATGCCCGGGTCAATGAGTACGGCTTCATCGAGGCCCCCTTCCGCCGGGTGGACCGGCCCTCCGGCCATGTCACCGACGAGATCACCTATATGACCGCCGACGTGGAGGATCAGTACGTTGTGTGTCAGGCGGCGGAGCCGGTGGACGAGAACGGCTGCCTCATCGGCCCCCGTATCACCTGCCGCCACCAGGACGAGACCATCCAGGTGGAGCCGGAATACGTGGACTACATGGACATCTCCCCCCGTATGATGGTGTCCATCGCCACGGCCATGATCCCCTTCCTGCCCAACGACGACGCCAACCGCGCCCTGATGGGCGCCAACATGCAGCGGCAGGCCGTGCCTCTGCTGCGGCCGGAGGCCCCCATCGTGGGCACCGGTATGGAGCACAAGATCTGCCTGGATTCCGAGGTGGTGGTGCTGGCCGAGGGCGACGGCGTGGTCACCAAGGTGGACGCCACCAACGTGTCCGTCCGCTATGACAGCGGCGAGACCAAGGACTATAAGCTCATCAAGTTCCTGCGCTCCAACCACGGCACCTGCATCAACCAGAAGCCCATCGTTTCCGTGGGCGAGCGGGTCCACGGCGGCGACGATCCCACGGTGCTGGCCGACGGCCCCGCCACCGATCAGGGCGAGATCGCCCTGGGCCGCAACATCCTGGTGGGATTCATGACCTGGGAGGGCTATAACTACGAGGACGCCGTGCTGCTCAACGAGCGGCTGGTGAAGGAGGACGTTTACACCTCCATCCATATCGAGGAGTATGAGATCGACGCCCGGGATACCAAGCTGGGGCCCGAGGAGATCACCCGGGATATCCCCAACGTGGGCGAGGACGCCCTGAAGGACCTGGACGAGCGGGGTATCATCCGCGTGGGCGCCGAGGTCCACGCCGGGGACATCCTGGTGGGTAAGGTCACCCCCAAGGGCGAGACCGACCTCACTGCTGAGGAGCGGCTCCTGCGGGCCATCTTCGGCGAGAAGGCCCGGGAGGTCCGGGATACCTCCCTGAAGGTGCCCCACGGCGAAAGCGGCATCATCGTGGACGCCAAGGTGTTCACCCGGGAGGCCGGCGACGAGCTGGGGCCCGGCGTGAACCAGGTGGTCCGGGTGTATATCGCCCAGCGGCGCAAGATCCAGCCCGGCGACAAGATGGCCGGCCGCCACGGCAACAAGGGCGTGGTGTCCCGGGTCCTGCCCCAGGAGGATATGCCCTTCCTGCCCGACGGCACCCCCCTGGACATCGTGCTGAACCCCCTGGGCGTGCCCTCCCGTATGAACATCGGCCAGGTGCTGGAGGTCCATCTGGGCTATGCCGCCAAGACCCTGGGCTGGAAGGTGGCCACCCCCATTTTCGACGGCGCCACCGATAAGGACATCACCGAGGCCCTGACCCAGGCGGGTCTGGACCCCCAGGGCAAGAGCTGGCTGTATGACGGACGCACCGGCGAGCGGTTCGACAACAAGGTCACCGTGGGCTATGTGTACTTCCTGAAGCTGCACCATCTGGTGGACGATAAGATCCACGCCCGGTCCACCGGCCCCTACTCCCTGGTGACCCAGCAGCCCCTGGGCGGCAAGGCCCAGTTCGGCGGCCAGCGCTTCGGCGAGATGGAAGTCTGGGCGCTGGAGGCTTACGGCGCGGCCTATACCCTGCAGGAGATCCTGACGGTGAAGTCCGACGACGTCACCGGCCGCGTGCAGACCTACGAGGCCATTGTCAAGGGCCACAACGTGCCCACCCCCGGCGTGCCCGAGTCCTTCAAGGTGCTGGTGAAGGAGCTGCAGTCCCTGTGCCTGGATATCCAGGTGCTGGACGAGGACGGCAACCAGATCGAGCTGAAGGAGGACGAGAACGCCCCGGATTCCTTCAACCTGGCCCGGATGGACGCCGAGGACGACCGCCGCAATCGCTACGCCGACGAGAGCGAGCTGGCGGACGCAGGCTTCGACTATGTGCCCGAGGAAGAGGTGGAGGCCTCCTACGACGGCGCGGACGATGAATTTTAAGGAACAGGAGGAGCATAGAGCATGAGTTATCCCACTTTTGACGCCATTAAAATCGGAATCGCTTCTCCGGAAATGATTCGCGAGTGGTCCTACGGCGAGGTGAAGAAGCCCGAGACCATCAACTACCGCACCCTGAAGCCCGAGCGGGACGGCCTGTTCTGCGAGCGCATCTTCGGGCCCACCAAGGACTGGGAGTGCCACTGCGGCAAGTATAAGAAGATCAGCTTCAAGGGCAAGATCTGCGACCGCTGCGGCGTGGAGGTCACCCGGGCCAAGGTGCGCCGGGAGCGCATGGGCCACATCGAGCTGGCCACCCCCGTCAGCCATATCTGGTATTTCAAGGGCATCCCCTCCCGGATGGGCCTGCTGCTGGACATCAGCCCCCGGATCCTGGAGAAGGTCCTGTACTTCGCGGCGTATATCGTCACCGACCCCGGCGAGACCCCGCTGCTGCGCAACCAGCTGCTGTCCGAGAAGGAATACCGGGACATGCGGGAGAAGTATGAGGACGATTTCGACGCCGGCATGGGCGCCGAGGCCGTGAAGAAGCTCCTGCAGCAGATCGACCTGGAGCAGCTGAGCGAGCAGCTGCACGCCGAGCTGAAGACCACCTCCGGCCAGAAAAAGGCCCGCATCGTCAAGCGCCTTGAGGTGGTGGACGCCTTCCGCCTGTCCGGCAACAAGCCGGAGTGGATGGTCATCGACGTGCTGCCGGTGATCCCCCCGGAGCTTCGGCCCATGGTCCAGCTGGACGGCGGCCGGTTCGCCACCTCTGACCTCAACGACCTGTATCGCCGGGTCATCAACCGCAACAACCGCCTCAAGCGCCTGTTGGAGCTCAGCGCCCCGGACATCATCGTCCGCAACGAAAAGCGTATGCTCCAGGAGGCCGTGGACGCCCTCATCGACAACGGCCGCCGGGGCCGCCCCGTCACCGGCGCCAACAACCGGGCGCTGAAGTCCCTGAGCGATATGCTCAAGGGCAAGCAGGGCCGCTTCCGCCAGAACCTGCTGGGCAAGCGCGTGGACTATTCCGGCCGTTCCGTTATCTGCGTGGGCCCCGAGCTGAAGATCTATCAGTGCGGCGTGCCCAAGGAGATGGCCCTGGAGCTGTTCCGCCCCTTCATCATGAAGAAGCTGGTGGAGGACGGCTCCGCCAACAACATCAAGTCCGCCAAGCGCATGGTGGACAAGGGCGTCACCGAGGTGTGGGACGCTCTGGACGTGATCATCAAGGACCACCCCGTGATGCTCAACCGCGCGCCTACCCTGCACCGCCTGGGCATCCAGGCCTTTGAGCCGGTGCTGGTGGAGGGCCGCGCCCTGAAGCTGCACCCCCTGAACTGCACCGCCTTCAACGCCGACTTCGACGGCGACCAGATGGCCATCCACGTCCCCCTGTCTGCCGAGGCCCAGGCCGAGGCCCGCCTGCTGATGCTGTCCGCCAACAACCTGCTGCGGCCCCAGGACGGCGGCCCCGTCACCGTTCCTACCCAGGATATGGTGCTGGGCTCCTACTACCTGACCTTCGAGCGGTTTGAAAACGGCGTCAGCCAGATGGACAACGACGAATACTGGCCCCAGGGCGTGGACTTCTCCCTGGCCGGCAAGAGCTATGACGAGCTTACCGACCAGGAGCGGGCCAATGTCCACATGAACATCTATCGCGACGAGGACGAGGTGCTCATGGCCTATAACGAGCACGTCATCGGCGTGCACCAGCCGGTTTGGATCCGCGTCACCAAGGAAGTGAACGGCGAAAAGCTGTCCCATGTGGTCCGGGCCACCGCCGGCCGCATCATCTTCAACCGCAACATCCCCCAGGACCTGGGCTTCGTGAAGCGGTATAACGACGACGGCACCCGTTCCGAGCACTTCTTCGACTATGAGATCACCGAGACCTGCGGCAAGAAGCTGTTGGGCAAGATCGTGGACCGCACCATCAAGCAGTACGGCTTCACCACCGCCGCCGAGGTGCTGGACAACATCAAGGCCACGGGCTATAAATACTCCACCCGGGGCTCCATCACCATCTCCATCGCGGACATGACCGTCCCCGAGAAGAAGTATGAGCTGATCCGGGAGACCGAACAGCGGGTGGTGGACATCGAGGACCAGTACAACATGGGCTTCATCACCGACGAGGAGCGCTATAAGCTGGTGGTCCGCGAGTGGGAAAAGACCACCAACGACGTTACCGACGCCCTGACCGCCAGCCTGGACCGCTACAACCCCATCTTCATGATGGCGGACTCCGGCGCCCGCGGCTCCATGAAGCAGATCCGTCAGCTGACCGGTATGCGCGGCCTGATGGCCAACACCGCCGGTAAGACCATCGAGATCCCCATCAAGGCCAACTTTCGCGAGGGTATGTCCGTGCTGGACTACTTCACCTCCTCCCGAGGCGCCCGGAAGGGCCTGGCCGATACCGCTCTGCGTACCGCCGACTCCGGCTATCTGACCCGCCGCATGGTGGACGTGTGCCAGGATGTCATCATCCGGGAGGATGACTGCGGCGTGCAGAAGGGCATTCTGGTGTCCGAGATCAGCGAAAACGGCCAGGTCATCGAGAAATTCTCCGAGCGCATCCGGGGCCGCTTCCCGGTGCATGACATCACCGACCCCAAGACCGGCGAGGTGCTGATCTCCAAGGATCACATGATGACCGAGAGCGACGCCGCCCTGCTGGAGAGCTTCGACATTCACTCCGCCGAGATCCGCACCGTGCTGACCTGCAAGGCCCACAGCGGCATCTGCGCCAAGTGCTACGGCATGAACCTGGCCACCTCCAAGCCGGTGGGCCCCGGCGAGGCTGTGGGTATCATTGCGGCGCAGTCCATCGGCGAGCCCGGTACCCAGCTGACCATGCGTACCTTCCACACCGGCGGCGTGGCCGGCGGCGACATCACCCAGGGTCTTCCCCGAGTGGAGGAGCTGTTCGAGGCCCGCAAGCCCAAGAAGATGGCCACCCTGGCCGAGATCGGCGGCAAGGTCCGCTTCGAGGAGGCCACCAAGGGCAGTCTGCTGAACATCATCGTCACCGCCGACGACGGCGACACCCGCACCTATTCCGTGCCCCACACCGGCCTGCAGGTCCGTGACGGCGACGTCATCGAAAAGGGCAAGCAGCTGCAGGACGGCGCCCTGAACCCCCACGACGTGCTGCGGATCCGCGGCGCCTCCGCCGTGCACAACTACCTGATCCAGGAGGTCCTGAAGGTGTACCGCCAGCAGGGCGTGGACATCAACGATAAGCACATCGAGGTCATCGTGCGCCAGATGATGCGCAAGGTCCGGGTGGAGGACGCCAACGACACCGGCCTGCTGTCCGGCGCTATGGCCGACGTCCTGGAGGTGGAGGACGAGAACGAGCGCGTCCGCCAGCGCATCGCCAACGGCGAGGTCCGGGAGGACGGCGAGCCTCTGCAGGAGGCCACCTATACCCAGCTTCTGATGGGCATCACCAAGGCCTCCCTGGCCACGGATTCCTTCCTGTCCGCCGCGTCCTTCCAGGAGACCACCAAGGTCCTCACCGAGGCCGCCATCAAGGGCAAGGTGGACCACCTGGTGGGCCTGAAGGAGAACGTCATCATCGGCAAGCTGATCCCCGCCGGCACCGGCCTGAACGCCTATCGGCACTTCGCCGAGGAGTTGGTCCCCGTGACGGAGGAGGAGCTCCAGGAGGAGCAGCCCGAAGAGCAGGCCACCGGCGTGGAGGCCCTGCAGGAGGACGCCGCCCAGGTGCTGGAGGAGACTCCCGGCCAGGACGAGCAGGACCAGGAGTAAGACGACTCCGGGCATATACGGTTCGTTACGCAGCCCCCGGCGGATTCCCGCCGGGGGCTGTTTTCTTGCCTTTTTCCCGGCGGCGTGGTACAGTAAGGGTATCCGCACAAGGGAGGAGCCGTTTCGCCATGTCCGCATCCGCCGCCTGCTATCATCTGCCGGGCCTGTTTGAATTTTACGATTTTTACCGGGTGTTTCTGCCGCTGTTCCGGCAGCACCGGGAGTATTTTTACGATTGGTGCCGCATCGCCTCCCTGTATGGCGCACCGGCGGACTGCATCTGGGGCGGCGGCCGGGTGGGGGCCGGGGACCGGGACCCCCGGGAGGTGCTGGCCCTGACCCGGGAATACGGCATCTCCGCCCGGCTGACCTTCAGCAACTCCCTGCTGCGGCCGGAGCACCTGTCGGACCCCCGCTGCAACCGGCTGTGCCGCCTGCTGGCGGAAAGCCCCGGCCCGCAGAACGGAGTCATCGTCCACTCGGACCTGTTGCTGGAGCACCTGCGCCGGACCTATCCCGGGCTGTATTTCGTCTCCTCCACCACCAAGGTGCTGACGGATTTTTCCCTGCTGCGCCGGGAGCTGGAGCGGCCGGAGTTCCGCTATGTGGTGGCGGATTTCCGGCTGAACCGGGCCTTCCGCCAGCTGGACACCCTGCCCCAGGCCCTGCGGGACAAGACGGAGCTTCTGTGCAACGAGTGCTGCGCCTTCGGCTGCCGGGACCGGGCCGCCTGCTACCGGTCCGTCAGCCGGGAGAACCTGGGCCTGGAGGGTCCCGTCCACCGCTGCACCGCCCCGGACGCCGCCGGGGGCTATCGCTTCTCCCGGGCCATGGAGAACCCCGGCTTCATCAGCGTGAACGATATCCGGGACGTTTATCTCCCCATGGGCTTTTCCCAGTTCAAGATCGAGGGCCGCAGCCTGGGCACCGCCCTGCTGCTGGAGTTCCTGCTGCACTATCTGACCCGCCCGGAGTACCACATTCACGTCCGGGAGGCCCTGTATCTGGACAACACCCTGGACCTGTTCTGACCCGCCCCCTGCGTCCCGTCCGGGGCGCGGGGCTTTTTCCAAATTTCCCTTGCCTTTTCCGAAAATCTCTGTTACAATCATGGCATGCATGCCAAATATAGGGAAGGAAGTGCGTATTACGACCATCACAAGCGCCAGTCTGCCCGCCAAAAAACGGATCCTGACGGTCTGCGTCAAGCTGTTTCTGGAGCAGGGTTACAAAAAAACCACCGTGGCGGAGATCGTCCACAAGGCGGCGGTGTCCAACAGCATTTTCCAGAATATCTTCCGGGCCAAGGACGGCGTCCTGACGGAGCTGGCGGAGTTCATGTTCTCCAACCAGTTCTCCATGGCCCGGGACGTCACCGGGGCGCAGCTGCCTCCCGCCTATGTCTACGCCGCGGAGACCGCCATCCAGATGACCCTGACGGAGCTGAACGAGAACCTGCGTGAGATCTATGTGGAGAGCTATACCCACAGCGAGGTGTCCGAGTTTATTTTCCGGGCCACCGCCCGGGAGCTGTACCGGATCTTCGGCCCCTATCAGCCGGAGCTGACGGAGGAGGACTTCTACGCCCTGGAGCTTGGCTCCGCCGGCCTTATGCGGGGCTACATGGTCCGCCCCTGCGATGGGACGCTGACGCTGGAGAAGAAGCTGCGGATGTTCCTGACCCTGAGCCTGCGGGGCTATAAGGTCCCGGAGGAGGAGGTGCGGCAGATTCTGCGTTTTGTGGAGGGATTGGACATCCGCACCGTGGCGGAGCAGGTGATGCAGAAGCTGTTCCAGGCCCTGGCCATGCATTATGAGTTTTCACTGTCGGAGGAAGCACAGGCCGCCGCCACGGCGGCCCCGGAGGACAAAGAAAAGAAAACGAAGCTATGAAAGAACGCGTCCTGAGCATACTGCTTACCCTGCGCATGCGGCTATGAGATGATCCCGGCCGCCCTGCTGATGGCCCTGACCATCGGCCGCAAAAAGCGCCTGAGCGGACCGCTTTTTCCCCCATAAGCAACAAATAGCCCCGGGACGCGATAGCGTCCCGGGGCTATTGCTATTACCTGACTTTTTGGGGTCAGCTCAGGTGCTTTTTCTTGCCCAGCAGCAGGGCGGCGGCAGCCAGCAGGGAAACGGAGGCCGCAGCCAGCCACAGAGCGGTGTGAGCCTCATCGCCGGTCTTGACACCGGGATTCTCGGGCTGCACAGGCTCATCGGGCTTGTAGTTGGGATCGGTCTCGCCGCACACGGTGCACTTGCCGTCCTTGTAGTCGTGACCGGCAGCGGGGATGGTCTCGCCCTTCTTGACGGTCTCGCCGCAGACGGTGCAGACCTCATCGCCGGTGTAGCCGTCCTGGGTGCAGGCAGCGGCCTTCGCGCCTACCAGCTGGGTCTTGTGGCCCAGAGCAGGGATGACCTCGCCCTTCTTAATGGTCTCACCGCACACGGTGCAGACCTCGTCGCCGGTATAGCCATCTTCCGTGCAGGTGGCGGCCTTCGCGCCCACCAGCTGGGTCTTGTGGCCGGTGGCGGGGATGACCTCGCCCTTCTTGACGGTCTCGCCGCAGACGGTGCAGACCTCGTCGCCGGTATAGCCATCTTCGGTGCAAGTGGCCGCCTTAGCGCCCACCAGCTGGGTCTTGTGGCCCAGAGCGGGGATGGTCAGGGCCTCCAGGGTGGTCTCGTTCTTGCCCTCAGCATCGCTGAACAGCTTGCCGCACACGGGGCACACCCAGTGGGCCTTGACGCCGGTCTCCTCGCAGGCGGCGGGGACCTCCGCCACGGCGGACAGCTTGTGACCGTCGGCGGGAATGGGCCGGGTCCGGACGTCGGTATAGGTGACGCCGTCCAGGACCACCTTGGCGGTATAGGTGCGGACGCCGCCCTCCAGGCAGGAGCTGCCGGTGGTGATCTCGCTGGTGACCTGGGCGTCCAGACGCAGCTTCTCATGCCGGGGATTCACGGTGCAGGCAAATTCGGCATAGGCGCTGAAATCGTCGTTCCAGGTCCACACCGGCTGGCCGTACACATGACCGTCCTTCAGCTCGATGTTCACCGTGCCGGTGGGGCAGGTCCACTCCTGGCCGGCCTGGCCGTCCCGATTCTGATAGAACACCCAGTTGGGGCCGCCGGGGATGTCCAGCCGGGTCAGATCCAGGGACACGGTGATCTCCGTATCCTCCGCCGTCAGAGGCTCGGCGGTGAACTTCACATAGTCCGTCACGTCCCGGGTCATGCCGTTGGCCAGCAGGGCCGTCACCTGCATGCCGGCGCCGTCGAAGGTCTCGCCGATCTCATAGACGGTGCGCTCCGGCTGCCGGGTGATCTCCAGGGCGGTGACGCGGCTGCTCAGCCGCATCATATAGGCCGAGTCGTTCTTGAAATAGATGTTGCCCTCGCCGTCCACAATGGGGCTGCAGATGGCGTACTGGGCCTGTGCGCCGCTGGGGGTGAACAGCACATACCCGGTCTCGATGGTGACCTCGCCGGAATCGCCGTTATAGGTCTCCATGGTGGTGTAGGTGTGGTCCACCTCGGTCATGCCGGGCTTATCCCGCAGGACACGCAGCTTGCCGGGGGTATAGTTGTCGAAGAAGTACACATACGCATAGCCGTCCTGGTCCTCATAGGCCGTGGTCAGCAGACCGCTGGTCTGGGGATAGCCCTGGGTGGGGACGGTATAGGCGATGGAGAAGCTCTCCAGATCCACCACGGTCATGTTGTGGCCGGAATAGGCCCCGAACTGGCTGGTGCCGGACACGCCGATGTAGGCCCGGCCGTTGTGGATCACCGGTGTGGAGGTGGACATGGGCGGCGTGTTGTCGTCGTTGCCGCCGTTGTCCAGGTGCAGGCGGTTCAGGGACCCCTTCACGAAGGTGCCGTCCTCGTTGGTGCGGACCTGATACAGGTCGCCGCCCTTGGAGGTGAAGTAATAGGCGTCGGTGGCGGGGTCATAGCACACGCTGCTGCGCAGGTCGCCCACGTTGGTGGCCTTCAGCTGGTCCAGCAGAACGCCGGTCTTGGGATCCAGGGACAGCACGGAGCCGTAGCCCGTGGTATAGCCGCTGTCGCCGTCGTCGGTGGTCACCAGGACGAAGTTTTCGCAGGCATAGGCCCCGGCCCAGTAAAACCCGTTGTGGGCATAGGTCCAGGCGGCCAGCTTGGCCTCCTGGGTCTGGGTGGGGTCCTCATCGGTAACGTTGATGCCCGCGAAGTTGGCCTGCTTGGTTTCGGAGTTCCAGAAGCCGGTATAGATATACCCGTCGCAGTAGGCGATGGGGCAGTTGGGCTGACCGCCCAGGGGATCGGTATACACCCACAGGGACTCCAGGCTCTCGGCGTCGAAGGCCTGGATGCGGCCGCCGCTGAGGGCCACGAAGATCATGCCGTCGGCATAGGTGGGGGAGTTGATGGCGAAGGAGGAGCTGGTGACCATGGTACCCTCGCCCACCACCGCGCCGGTGTCCTTGTCGATCTTCAGCAGCTTGTCCCGGGCATAGGCGTAGAGATACCCGCCTGCAATAATGGGGCAGGAGGCGGCGCTGGCGCCGTAGCCCTCGCCCACCTTGTTGGCCCACACCAGCACCGCGTCCTCGGCGGTGATGGGGGTGGGGGCGCTGACCACGCCGTTGTTGTTGCTGTCCGCCCGGAACAGGGGCCAGTCGCCGGGCTGGAGAATGTCGTTGTGGGTGCTCTCCGGGGCCTTTTCCAGCTTCACGGTGATGTTCTTGCTGTCCTCCCCGGCGATCACGTCCAGCTTCTGGCCCACATAGCCGCTGCGGGTCACCACCAGGGTATAGGCTCCGTTGGTGTCCAGGGTATAGGTGCCGGTCTCGCCGGGCAGGATCCGCTGGCCGTTGACGTTGCTGGTCAGGAACACCGTGGCGTCGGCGGGGTCGGTGGTGACGGCGGTCTCCACCGGCGGCAGCTTGTTGATCCGGATGGAATAGGTCTGCGCTACGGAGGTGGGCTCGCTGTGGGAAACGGTGACGGTGACGGCCTCCGTCTGCAGGGCGGTGTTCAGGGGAACGTTCACCGTCCGCAGGACGTTGGGCTTGTTGTCCGCGTCATAGGTCAGGGTCTGGCTCCAGTCGCCGCAGGCCACGGTAACGGTCATGTCCGCGTCCAGCTTATAGCCGGACAGGGGGCGCAGAGTCAGCTGGATCTCCGGCACCCGCTGGCCCAGGGACGTTGTGTAATCCAGCACCAGCTTGTCGAAGGCTTTGGATGCATCGTCCTTCTGGTTCAGGGGCAGGGCGCTGCCGTTGTTGTCCGCCAGCTTCATGGAGTTCAGGGTCATGACCCGGTGGGCGGAGATGAGATAGCTCTGATAGAAGGTGACGCCGCCTACGGCCTTGGCCTGGGCCACCTGCAGCTCCATGGAGTTGCCATGGCCGCCGGCGGCCATGAAGTTGGCCACGGAGCCGTAGCCATCGTCCTTGGAGGTCAGCGCCTTTTCATACAGCTTGTCGGCGAAGTTGGTGTTATAGTGACCGTAATAGACCATGGTGGTCACATAGGTGCTGTCTGTCCTGGCCCGGTTCAGGAAGAAGGTGGCGTTGTTGGACTCCACGGCGAAGTCATACTCGTGGACGCCTGCGGTAAAGGCCGGGGTCATGGGATAGGGGATGGCCTTGGCGGAGGTGCCGCTCTTGGCATCCAGGCCCTTGAGCCAGTCCTCCACAATGGGGGTGGGCACCTGCACCGTCAGCCCGGCGGAGGCCTTCACGGCGGCGGCGGTGTGATAATAGCTGTTCTTGGTGGAGACATAGGTGTAGCTGTCGCCGGGAACCAGGGCGTACACGTCGGCGGTGCCGGTCTGCTGCCGGGGGGCGATCACCGCCCCGGCGTTGTTGGTCAGCTCCACCGTCACATCCTGCTCATGCTCCAGGGTCACCAGAACGCTTTCCCGCTTTTCCACCAGCACCGTATAAGTGACGGCGCGGCCCTCGAAGGTCAGCTCCACGGGGATGATGTACTGCCCCTTGCCGTTCTTCTGGCAGCCAGCCAGGGTCACGTTCACGGGAGCGCCGCCCTGGGCCGCCTTCCCGGCAACGGTCAGCTTGGCCTGGGCGCACAGGGGGGAGGCGGTAACGGTCACCGCGTCCTCTGTGGTGGCCACGGTATAGCTCAGGGTTTTCTTGTCAAAGTCCAGCTTCAGCCGGGCGGAGGCGTCGGATACCACCAGGTCCGTCAGGCTGGGGGTGCGCAGAACGTGCAGGGTATAGGGCTGATACTGCTCGTAGCCGTCCACGGCATACCGGGCCTCCAGCACCACGTCCCCGCCCTCTAGGCTGCTGCCGGGAAGGACCCGGCTCAGCGCCGTGGCCTTGCTCTGCCAGGAGCGGGCGTACTTGGGCAGGGTCTCCACCCCGGCCAGGTATACCCGGACGTTCATCTGCCCCTCGGCGGTGCCGATGCCGTCTCCGGGGACCATGTAGGGATACAGGGTGCCATAGGAATAGTCAGGCACCCAGAAGGTGGCGCCGCCGTCGGTCTCGTCAAACTTGGGGACGTCCTCGCCGTCCTTCCACTGGTTGTCGATGCCCAGGCGGAGCTCCTTGATCCACTTGCCGGAGGGCAGGGGAGCGGACACAGCCGCGCCCTGGGCCGTGACCTCCACGGTGCCCCGGACGTGGTTGATGCCGCCGTCGGACAGGTCAAACTGATAGGTGGCGGGCACCAGCTGCACGGAACCGGCGTTCTTCACGGTGGTCACGGTGCCGAACTCGCTGGTGAAGGTGGCCTGCGCCGGGGTCACGGCATTGCCGTCCTGGGTGGCGGCGATGGTCACGGTCACCCGGTCGCCCGCCTGGAAGGTCTCGAACTTTTCGATGGCGTTTTCCAGGGCGGTGCGCAGGGGGGCCGCCGCGGCGTTGGCGGCGGCATAGAAGCCGCTGTGGGCAGCGTCATAGGCATCCTTGGCGGCGGCGTAGTCCTTCAGTCCGTTGGTGGACGTGTTGTAGGCCGCCATCCGCTCTGCCAGGTGCAGCAGATTCTCGCCGTAGCTCTGGTTGGCATTGGTGGTGAACCAGATGGCCGTCAGTCCCTTGGCGGAGGCGTCCAGGGCATAGCCGTCGCCGTCGTAGTGCAGGGAGTAGTTGTCCGTCCGGCCGTCCACGGCGGTAATAAATCCGCTGTCGATGCCGGAGAAGGTGTGGCCGCTGTTTTTCAGCACGTCCTTCACCGTGTCGCCGGAGCGATAGCCGATATACTCCGGCTCGATGACATAGCCGTCCTGGGCCACGGCCAGCAGGGCGATGCGCCCGTCGTCTGCCGCATAGGCCGGAACCGGCAGCAGAGACAGCAGCATCAGGCACGCCAGCAGCGCGGCCATCAGGCGTTTGGTAACTCTCATGTGATGTTTCCTCCTTTGTTCTTTCTCTATTCAAAACACCTTGCAGGTGATAAATCTTGCCGCAAACCGGCGCAGGGCCGGGGTTTGCTCCCGCCATACCCGGCGGGCGCTTTCCAGCAGGGCCAGGCACCGCCGCCGCTGGTCCTCCGTCATGGTGTGGCCGCTGTACCACACCTCCCGCTCCAGATACACCAGGTCCTCCGCGTCCTCCGGGGACAGGGGATCCTCCGGGAGGCCCGGCTGACCCAGCAGGTCATGGACGGCGCACAGAATGTATCCGCACCCCATGCGGCAGTCCGGATCCTGATACCGGGCCGCCGCCTGCCTTAGCCGCCTGCGGCCCAGAACCGCGTGGACGGTCAGGGCCAGCAGCCCCAGCGCCAGCACCGCCGCCAGGGTCAGCAGGGCATTGCGGACATATTCTGCCCGCCGGTCCTGGGGCTGTTCCTCCTCCGGGACGACCTCCGGCTCCCGCTCCTGAACGGGGGTGTCCGGCACGGGGGTGTCCCCCTGGCCGTTTTCTCCCTCCGGGCCGTTTTCCGGCAGCCGGTATTCCACCAGGTCCGTATAGCCCGGGGCGGCGTCAAAGGGCAGCCAGCCCACGCCGTCCAGATAATACTCCGTCCAGGCGTGGCTGCTCTGCTCCGTCAGGGTCAGGGTGCCGCCGGGGACCATGGCCTCCGCCTGCTGGCGGGTCACGACGTAGCCCTCAGCGTATCGGGCCGGGACGCCGCAGCACCGCAGCAGCAGAGCCGCCAGGGTGGCATAGTGGATGTCGCTGCCCTGCTGGCCGCCGGAGGCCATGGCGGCGGCGATGTCGCCGCCGGACACCGAGGCCCCCTGGCGATAGCTGACGCTCTGGGAAAGCCAGGCCAGCACCGCCGCCTTGGCCTGGGTGGTGGTCATATCGCTCTCCGGGGCAAAGGCCCGGGTCAGGGCCTCATAGGTGCTCTGGGGCATCGTCAGATAGTGGTCATAGACCCACTGGCGGTATACCGCCTCCCCCTGGCGATAGGGGGTGTCGTCCCCGGACCGGGACAGGGCGTCCTGCAAGAGATAGCTGTCCTCCACCGGGTAAACGGACAGGGTGACGGCGTCCGCCGGGACGCGGCCCCCCTCTCCGGCCAGGTCGGCGGCGTCCAGGGCATCCGTGGCCGCCCCATAGGGCAGATACAGCCGCTGGCGGCAGGCCCCGGCGTTGGCCACGGTGACGGTCCGGCTTTCGCCGCCGGATACGTCCTGCCAGGCGGCGGAAACCTGGGTGGAGGGGAAGAAATAGTCCCTTTGCAGGGTATACAGGGCGTCGGCCTGGGCCGCCAGGGCTTCCCCCTCCAGGGGCTGCCAGCTGCGGCCGGTGTACTCCCCGGCGGCGAAGCCCCGCAGATACAGAGGCCCCCACCGGTCCATGGTCACGGTCAGGGCCGTCTGGCTGCCGGAGCCGTGGGGCCGGGTCAGGTCCCCCTCCGGCAGGGGAGAGGGATGGGACTCATACCGCAGCCGGTGCAGAAAGACGCCGTTCCCCTGTGCCGGGACAAGGCCGGGGATCAGCGGGACAAGGGCGCAAAAAGCCGCAACAAAAAGGGACAGTCCGGCCAGCATCGCCTGCCGCCCCAGCCCCTGCCGGGGCAGCAGGCACATCAGCCCGCCCACCAGCAGAACCGCCAGCGGCCAGCCCCCCTCCAGAAGGCCCAGCAGCCGCAGCACCAGCGCTGCCAGGCCCACGGCCAGGCAGAACCCCGGCCACCGGCGGCGCAGGGCCAGCGCCGTGACTCCGCCGGTGAGGACCGCCAGGGTCAGCACCAGGGGCCAGACGCTGCCGCCGCCGGAATAGGGCAGGTGATACCGCCCGGTCTGCAGCAGCAGACGGCTAATTGCCAGGTTTCCCAGGGCGGCGGCGGCGGCGGTCAGCCGATTCCGGCACAGGACGGCCCACGCCAGCCACGCAGCCAGCACCGCCGCCAGGGCCGTCAGCCGTCCGGGCTTTTCCCACCGGACCAGCAGACCCAGGCACAGGGCCGTCACGGCGGCGGCTATGGGGAGGACCGCCGGGGCCAGGCTTCCCGCCGGGTGCAGCCACTGCCACACCCCGGCCCAAAGCCCCGCCAGAAACACGACGCCCCCCGGCAGGGCCCCGGGGCCGGCGGGTTTTCCGCCGGCGGGCTTCTCTATTCGGATGGAGGATGATGGTTTTTTCACGTTATTGCGCACTCCTGATCCACTGCTGGATTTGTTGGGGCATCTGCTCCGGGGTAAAGACGTCGGGTTCGCCGCCCTGCTGGCTGCACCGCAGCACCAGGGCGTTTTCCGGCAGGTCCGGCGGCACCCGGCAGCACAGGCAGATCACCGTGCCCGCCTCCTGCCAGGGAGGCGGGTCGGACTCCTGAGCCGGGGACTTCATCAGCTCCGGCAGGGCCTGGGCCAGCTGCTCCTGGGCGCCCAGGGTGCGGCTCTCATAGCCCTCGGGGCCGTTCCAGGCCAGCCGGAAGCTCCGGCCCTCCAGGGCCTGGCACAGGGAGGCCGCCGCCTCCATCAGGGCGTCCGCCAGAGGGGGCGGGGCTTTCTGCCGCAGCACCAGCACCGTCAGCCGGTGGTCCACCGGCCGGGCCGGGTCCCGGACCACCAGCCGCCCGGTTTTGCCGGAGAGCTTCCAGTGGACCTGGCGCAGGCTGTCGCCGGGGGCGTAGTCCCGGACCTGGAAGGTCTCCGTCCGGTCCGTTCCCCGGCGGCCGGGGTCATAGACGCTGCCCTCCCGCCGGGGGCGCAGGGCCTGAAAATCCTCCATATCCAGAGGAAAGGTATCCGGCATGACGCACAGCCTGTCTCTTATACA
>ENA-OYZW01000593-OYZW01000593.1-human-gut-metagenome-genome-assembly--contig:-NODE-593-length-16127-cov-5.269413_pt1 | contig 16127 bp, 14 predicted proteins | sample MGYA00244075_ERZ653474 | MGnify/ENA primary metagenome ERZ653474 (study PRJEB26926, sample SAMN06164949) | human gut metagenome | biome: ENVO:00009003; feature: ENVO:2100002; material: ENVO:00002003...
TGCGCTTGCCTGCGCCGCCGTGCTTGGCGGCGTTGTCCAGCACGTTGCAGAACACCTGCTTCAGCCGCTGGGGATCCCCGGAGATGAGCTCGGTATACAGCTCCTGATCGCTGTGATAGTTCAGCTGGATGCCGTCCTGGCGGAACAGCTCCCGATAGGTATAGATGGCGTCCTCCAGCTCCGCCTGCAGGTCCATTTCCTCCACCTGCAGGGTGAAGCGGCCGTCCTGCATTTTGGAAAATTCCAGCAGCTCCTCCACCATGCCCGTCAGGCGGCGGGCCTCCTTGACGATGATGCGCAGGCCCCGGCGCAGCTGGCGTGGGTCGCCGGTCTCATCCCCCAGCAGGGTCTCGCCCCAGCCGCTGATGGCCGTCAGAGGGGTGCGCAGCTCGTGGGACACGGAGGAGATGAACTCCGTCTGCATTTTCTCGCTCTGGCTGATTTTCAGGGACATGTTGTTGATGTTGTCCACCAGCTGCCCCAGCTCGTCGGTATACTTGTTGGCGATCTGGATGCCGTAGCTGCCGGAGGAGATGCGCTTGGCGGCCTCGGACACCTCCGCCACCGGCTGCACCACGTTGTTGATGAAGATCAGGTTGGACACGAAGATCAGGAAGATCACCGCCGCGATGACGGCGGCCATCACCAGCACCGTCAGCCACAGCTGCTGATCCAGCAGCCGGGTAGAGGTGACGAACCGCATCACGGCCACCACCGTCCCGTTGTAGAACACCGGGCTGGACACCGCCAGGATGCTCTCGCCGGTCAGGGGGTCCCGGCCGGAGAAGGAGGCGGTCTTGCCGGTTTCCACGGCCCGGCCCACCTCCGGGGTGGCGGGGGTGCTGCCGGCCACGGCGCCCCGGGAGGACAGCTCCACCTGGCGCTTGCCGTTGATGAATTGCAGCTCCACGTTCTTGGCCAGGCTGTCGTTCATGCTGTAATCTGTGACGTATTGGGCGGCCCGGCGGTAATACTCGCTGTAGCTGCCCATGCTGTAGGCGCTGAAATAGTCGGAGCCGGACTTGGCCTTGGCCTCCAGAGAGGACCTGGCCCGGGCGTCCAGGCTGGAGCTGATGGTGGCGGCAGAGAGCACGCCCACCAGCACCAGAATGACGATAATGGGTCCCACACTGCTGGCCAGCCAGCGGCGGCGCAGACCCCGCAGCTTCAGCCGCTTCCCCTGTCCCCGGGTGAACAGCCGCAGCTTGTTATCCGTGTTGGTATCCATGGCTTAAAAGCCCCACTTGTATCCGTAGCCCCACACGGTGTTGATATAGGTGGGGCTGGTGGGGCTGTCCTCGATTTTCAGCCGCAGACGCCGGACGTTGACGTCCACGATCTTCAGTTCGCCGAAATAGTCCCGGCCCCACACCAGGTCCAGGATCTCCTCCCGGGACAGGGCCTTGCCGGGATTTTCCATGAACATCCGCATGATGGAATACTCCACCTGGGTCAGCTTGATGCGCTGGCCGTTTTTCTCCAGGGTGCGGTTGCGGGTGTTCAGCAGGAAGGGGGGCTGGCTGATGGTGCCCGGCGGCAGCTCCTGGGTGCCGCCGCTGCTGCGGCGGATCAGGGCGTCCACCCGGGCGGTAAGCTCCACCGGGGAGAAGGGCTTGGTCACATAGTCGTCGGCCCCGTTCATCAGGCCCGTGACCTTGTCCATCTCCTGGGACCGGGCCGTCAGCATGATGATGCCGATGCGGGGGTTGGTGGCCCGGATGCGGCGGCACACCTCGAACCCGTCGATGCCCGGCAGCATCACGTCCAGCAGGGCCACCAGCGTATCCGGATTCTCGTGGAGCTTGTCCAGGGCCTCCTCGCCGGTCTCGGCCTCCACCACCTCGTATCCTGCCCGGCGCAGGTTGATCACAATAAAGCTGCGGATGCTGGATTCATCCTCCAGAACCATTACCTTTCTCATGGATTCGACGTTCCTTTCCTCGGATTTTCATGCGGCCCACTCGGCCACCACCAGGTTGAAGCCCAGGCGCAGGCTCTCCTCGTCCAGGCCGCAGTAGTCGGCCCCGGCCAGCAGCTCCCCGCCGTAGGTGACGCCGTTCTGGCGCTTGAGGGCCATGCGGCTTCCCATCATGGCCCGCTTTTCCCGGTTGTCGCCGGTAAGGGCGTACAGGGCCGCCACCGGCTGTCCGTTGGACAGCAGTACCACCTGGCTCTCGTACGCGCCGTTTTCGGCGGTGGTGAAGGTGGCCTCCCCCTGCCAGGTATCCGGCAGGCGGAAATACCACCCGGCGGACAGATCGTGATAGGTCACGCAGTGGACATCCGGGCTTTCGTCGCCGCAGTAGCTGATCCAGCGGACCAGCCCCCGCACCGCCGCGGCGGTGTTGGCGGCAGCGCCGCTTCCCGCGTCGGCGGCGGCAGTCTCCGGCGCGGGGATCTCCACGCTGCCGTCGCCGTCGATGTCCTGGGGCTTGAGCTGCATATAGGGATACACGGCGGCGGTGAGGCCGGTGGTCCGGTCCTGGGCGATGTTGGTCAGTCCGCCGCTCTCCTGCCACACCAGGATATCCGTCATGGCCATACCCTGGCTGTTGACGCCGGTGGCAAATACGGCGGGGGTGCCGTCGGAGAGCTTGCCCACCACCACGCTGCCCCGGCTCAGCTCCGCCATGGTGTAGGACAAGACGCTGCTGTAGCTGGCGGAGATCACGTCGTCCTTGCGGATATACAGCCCCGCCACCGGCTGGCCATCGTTATCCGAGCGGAACAGCAGCAGGCTCTTGACGCCGTCGCCGTCCAGGTCCGTGACGGTGAAGCGGGTGTAGCCGCTTTGCAGCAGCACATAGGGGTCCGGCTGGGGCACATACACGGCCACGGTCTGCACGTCGGCGCTGATGCGCCAGCCCACGATGATCTCCAGCCGGCCGTTGCCGGTGAGGTCCTCATACTGGACGCTGTCGATGGCGGTGCCGCTGCTTTCGATGACGCACAGGCGGTGATAGGTGTCGTCCTCCGGCCGGAAAACGAAGATTTTCAGGGGCTTTTCGTCGTCCTGCAGCCGCATGAATACCAGGGCCTCCGACAGGCCGTCGTTGTCCAGGTCCACCATCTGCACCGGCTGGATGTTCTGCCCGGTGCTGGGGCCCACCAGCTCATAGCCCTGCTTCTGCAGGTCGTCCAGCTCCTGGGACAGCCCCTCGTATTCCGCCGACACCCGGGGCAGGGTGAACAGATCCTCCACCGACGAGCGGAACATACACCCGGTCAGGGTCAGCGACATAACCGCCGCCAGAAGCAGCGCCGCCACGCGCTGCGGCAAATGTTTCATTAGAACGATCCCTCCCCCGGTCCGATTTTTTCACTCATCTATCATATCACAGGTTTCGCCGGTTGTGTAGCCCTGTTTTGCTCCCGTCACAGAAAATTTATCGTCAGGCCCCGGGAAATAAAAAATGTGGGGCGGGGGCCTGCGGCCCCGCCCCACCAGTTTTCACTTGTTCCCGCTGGTCTTTCTTATCGCACCCGGGGGATCAGCAGCATCCCCTCCGGGCGGTCCTCCGTCAGCTCGTTGGCGGCCCGGATGGCCTCCTCATCGGTGCGGTACTGCCGGGCGATGTCCCACAGGGTCTCCCCTTCTGCCATGCGGCGCAGGATCAGGGAGGGCTGCGGCCCCTCCGGCGGGTCCTGCAGCTCCACCGCCGTCACCGCCGCCACCGGCCGGCGCAGACACCGCCGTGCCTCGAACCGCACCGGCACCGACAGCCGGCAGGTGCTGCCGGTGATCTGCATCTGCGGCAGGCCGCAGGCGGCCCGGACAGTCTGCGGCTCCCAGGCCGCCGGGGCCGTCACCTCCGCCGACCGCTCGGCGCACACCGGCGTCCCGCTCTCGTCCAGATACAGCACCCGCAGCCGCACCGTGCACCGCAGGGCCGGGCCGCCGCCCTCCTGCACCGTGCTGACGCCGCTGCATTCCGCCGCCGTCAGATAGGCAAAGGGTCTCCCCTGGCCGAACTCCAGCTGCTGCACCGCCTCCTGGCTGGGGGTATCCCGCTGCCAGGCCACCGGCAGCGGCGTCTCCTGCCGCCGGACCTGGGCCGCATGGTGCAGGCTGTACAGGTCCTCTATGTACGATACCTGCTGCTTCCGGCGAACCAGCAGCACCGCGCACACCGTCACGGTGATGCCGAAGGCCGGGCCGTTTTCCGTCCGCAGCACCCGGATCTCGCTGCTGGCCCACTGGATGCGGGCCTCCGTTTCGGCCCCCTCCGGCAGCTCCACCCCGTCCAGCAGCTGGGAGAAGGGCAGCGCCGTCCGGTATGCCGCCAGCTCCTGGTTTTCTCCCCGGTACAGCACGCACACCTCCGCCTGGCCCTTCAGCACCAGGCGGCTGCCCACCCGGCGGCATTCCTCCACCCGGGCGGCGGTGCGCTCCATCAGCACATCCTCCGGCGGCGGGCCGTCGGGCGCCACCTCCTGGGCGAAGGAAAATTCCCGCTCCTCCACCGCTGTCAGCAGCTCCAGCTCCGCCTCCTGCCGCCGCACCCGCAGGGCAGGATCCTCCTCCGTGCCGCAGCACAGCCGCTGCCGCCGCCGGGCATAGCCGGACACCGTGAACTCCGGCATCACCCGCAGATACAGCTTCCGGGCGGTGACGGCCTTAGCCTCCGCCAGCAGCAGCCGCCCGGTGACGCACACGGCGTCGCAGTCCGCCAGCCGCTTATCCTCCACCTGGCAGGAAAACGGCACCTCCATCGACAGGCTCCGCAAACCCGCGCTCTCCTCCGAGGTATACAGCACCGTCAGCACCACGCTGCCGCCCATGGTCAGCTGCTGGCCCGCCGGATGCTTCTCCCGCAGCCGCAGCTGCCCCACGGTATCCACGATCCGGGCAATGTCCGGGCAATACTCCGGGATCGCCGTCTCCATGGACTCCTCCTGAGTGGTGACCAGGTCGCCTACCGGCTCGCAGCAGGCCAGCTCCGCAAATTTCAGCTCCAGTTCCATGCGTTTCCCGTCCTCTCCTTGTTTTCACTGTCCCAAGGCTATGCGGGAACACGCCGGGTTATTCCTGGATGCCGAACATCCGCCGCAGCAGGCCCCGCAGACACCGGGGCGCCTTCCAGATCACGATCTTCATGCACATTACCTCCCGTCCCTCAAGCATACGATCCCGCAGGCGATCAGCAGAAACGCCACCAGGAACATCAGCGCGCCCACCGGGAAGATGGCGGCGATCAGGATCCCCAGCCCCAGGCCCAGGGCGCACACGCCGATGACCGCGCCGCAATTTCCCCGTCTCATGGCTCTCTCCCTCCTCTGCCTCAGTATATGCCGGAAAGCTCCCTCTTGCGCCGGGAGAAAAAATACGGTACAATAATCCCCAAAAGGAGGGACGGATATGAACCTGTTATATGCGCTGGAGAGCGTGCGCACCCCGTTCTGGGACGCGGTGTTCTCCGCCGTGACCCACCTGGGTGAGGAGACCGTTTTCATGGTGGCGGCCATTCTGATCTTCTGGTGCGTCAGCAAGCAGGAGGGGTACTATCTGCTGCTGATGGGCTTTTTCGGCACGGTGGTGAACCAGTTTCTGAAGCTGCTGTTCCGGATTCCCCGGCCCTGGGTCCGGGACCCCGACTTCACCATTGTGGAAAGCGCCCGGGCTCAGGCCACGGGCTACTCCTTCCCCAGCGGCCACACCCAGAACGCCGTGGCCACCTTCGGCGGCATTGCCCGGTCCACCCGGCGGCCCTGGGTCCGGTGGGCCTGCGTGGCGGTGCTGCTGCTGGTGTCCTTCTCCCGGCTGTACCTGGGAGTCCACACGCCCCTGGACGTGGGGGTGTCCTTTGCGGTGGCCGGGGTGATGGTGCTGACCCTGTATCCCCTGATCCGCCAGGCCGACCGCAAGCCCAGCCTGATGGCGGGCCTCATCGCCGGGATGCTGCTGGTGGGCATTGCGTATCTGGTGTTTGCGTATGTCTATCCCTTCCCGGCGGACGTGGACGCGGCCAACCTGGCCCACGGGCAGGAAAACGGCTGGAAGCTGCTGGGGGCCACCGTGGGCTTCGGCATCGCCTGGTGGCTGGACCGGCGGTATATCCACTTTGACACCTGGGCCGTCTGGTGGGTGCAGCTGCTGAAGGTGGTGCTGGGCCTTGCCCTGCTAATGGGCATCCGGGCGGGGCTGAAGGGTCCGCTGCTGGTCCTGTTCGGCAGCGCCGGGGTGGCCGGGGCCGTGCGATACGGCATCATGGTGCTGTTCGCCGGAGCCGTCTGGCCCGCAGCCTTCCGCTATATGGCCCGCTGGGGCCGAAAGGCGTGATATGAAGAAAAGCAATGCTGCGGCACTGCGCCGTAGCACTGCTTTTTTTGCTTGTCAAAAAAGGGCGACACTTTTTTTACAATTTGTGCTGGAAATCCTCGGCATCCATCCGCAGCCGGTAAAAGTTCTGGAGCCACTCCGGCTGTTGGGAAACAGTGTCCCGCAGAGCGGACAGGGTTCGCTTGCCCACCCGGCGATCCAGAATCGCCAGCATCCGGACCAGGGGGTCTTCTGAGTGAAGGCTGGCCGCAATGTCCTGTGTTCGGTAGGCGGCTAACGCATCGCAGAATTCATCATCGGTGTACGCCGTCCGGCGGGAACGGGGCACCTCGTCCAGCAGCATCCACAGGCCGTCCCAGTATTCCCCCAGGCCCACAGGCCGGGGACCGGGCCGATAGCCGTTATCCAGGAACCAGGTGTTGACGGTCTCCAGAGAAAAGTGCTTTACTGGCCTTCCGTCGATGCATATTTCAAATATCCGGGAGCCGTCCATCCCCACATAGGCAGTGCAGCCGTAACGCACCCGGCCATAGAGACAGGGTGCCAGCATATCATGCTCCAGATATCGGCGCATGCCGCTCCATGAGCCTTCATACTTGCCCATCTTATTTCTCCAGCACGAAGCGCATTTCCACGGGGTTGTGGTCGGAATAGGCAAAGCCCAGGTCCACCACGTCGCTGGAGGTCACCGTCACGTTGTCGGACACCAGGAACCCGTCCACCGTCAGCACATACTGCCCCTGGTGATAGGGACCGTCGGCGTTGCGGCAGCTGGGCACGGGGTTCCCCTCATCCAGCGGCGCGATCAGGGACACGTTGAACCCGTCGAAGGTGTCCTCCGGAATGGGCTGGGCCCAGGTGTACTCCTGGTCCGCCTCGCCGAAGTAGGCGGCGGAGTCGCCCAGCAGGTCCTTGTTGAAGTCGCCGCCGGCCACGCACCAGTTGCCTGCGTCATACTCCCGCTGCATATCCTCCAGCAGCAGCTTCAGCTGCTCCATGGCGATGGTGCCGTCGGAGGTGTAGGCCGACAGGTGCAGGTTATACAGCACCAGCTCGCCGCCGCCGGCCACCGGGATCCGGTGCACGCTGTAGCACCGGTCCAGATCCACCAGCTTCATCAGGCTGTTTTCGATGGGCAGCTCCACCCGCCGGGCGCTGTCCACCGTCATGGCCGACAGGGTCATCAGCCCCGACGCCGACGCCCCGTGGGGGTGGCGCAGGGGATACATCAGGAAGGGGGAGTCGTAGTTCTGGGCCCAGGTCCCGTCATACTCTGGCAGGGCCTCCCGCAGCAGGGCGGCCTCGTCCACATGATAGCTGCGGGTGGAATCCCGGTCCACCTCCTGGATGAGATAGAAGTCCGCATGCTGCTGGGACAGGAACGACCCGATGTTTCCTATGTTGTCCGTCAGCCGCTCCTGGGACCAGGCCCAGGACTCCGTTCCGCCGTCCATAAAGAAGCCGTAATCCGGCTCATAGGCGCCGAAGCCGATGTTATAGGACAGCAGGTGATATTCCCGGCCGGTCTCGGCGGGCTGAAGCACCTGCCGGTCCACCTCCAGGTCCATGTCCCCCAGCCGGTGATAGTCGATGAGCACATAGGCCAGGTATCCCACCACCAGCAGCACCAGGGCCGCCAGCACCAGCAGGATGATTTTCAGCGGTTTGTTCACGAAACGCGCCTCCTTGTTTACAAAAGTCCACTCGTTTATTATAATCGAAGTCAGAACATTTGGAAAGAGGTTTTTTTGTGAAACGATTTGCCATCCGATTCAACGCGCCGGTGGTGCTGAGCTTTGCCATCATCAGCCTGCTGGTGCTGGTGCTGGATTCCGTCACCGGCGGGGCCTCCACGGCCCGGCTGTTCTGCGTATACCGGGCCCCGCTGACGGACCCTTTGACCTATGTGCGCTTTTTCACCCACGTTCTTGGCCACTCGGGCTACAGCCACTATATGAGCAATATGCTGCTTCTGCTGCTGGTGGGGCCGGGGCTGGAGGAGAAGTACGGCAGCCGGAATCTGCTGGCAACGATCGCGGTCACCGCCTTTGCCACGGGGCTGGTGCAGTTCCTGCTGTTTCCCCACTCCGCTCTGCTTGGCGCCAGCGGCGTGGTGTTTATGATGATCGTTCTCTCGTCCTTTACGGAGATGAAGAAGGGCGGCATTCCTCTGACCATGCTGCTGGTGGTGGCCCTTTACTTAGGCAGCGAAATCGCCGACGGCCTTACCAGAACGGACAACGTGTCCCATCTGACCCACATTGTGGGCGGTGTGTGCGGCATTTTCTTCGGCTTCCGGCTGGCCCGGGCGAAGAAAAGATAGCCCCCCTCCAACGAAACAGCCCCGCAGTCTGCCGGAACCGGCAGACTGCGGGGCTTGCGCTTTGCCTTATTGCAGGGCCTGCAGCGCCGCCCGGGCGGCGGCCTGCTCGGCCTCCTTCTTGCTCTTGCCGGTGCCGGTGCCGGCCATCTGGCCGTTGAGCAGCACCGCGCAGGTGAACAGCTTGGCGTGATCCGGGCCGGTGGCCCCGATCATCTCATAGTGCAGGGTCTGGTTGCTGCGGCGCTGGACCAGCTCCTGCAGCTCCGTTTTATAGTCCCGGCGGCGCTCCTCCACGGCCTCCTCCTGCTCCTTGTCCAGCAGGACCCGGTGGATCAGCGCCCGGGCGGCCTCCATGCCGCCGTCCAGATACACCGCCGCGAACACCGACTCCGTTGCGTCGGCCAGGATGGAGGGGCGGCACCGGCCTCCCCCGGCCTCCTCGCCCTTGCCCAGCCGCAGCTCGTTGCCCAGCCCCAGGCTTTGGGCCACCTCGTACAGGCTCTCCTCGCACACCAGGGCCGCCCGCATCCGGGTCAGGTCCCCCTCCGGCAAATCCGGGTGCTTGTGGTACAGATAGTCCGCCGTGACCAGGCCCAGCACGGCGTCCCCCAGAAACTCCAGTCGCTCGTTGCTGCTGACGCCGCAGCAGCGGTGCTCGTTGGCGTAGGAGCTGTGATACAGGGCCGCTTGAAGCTGCTCCTTGCAGCGGAAGGTATAGCCCAGTTTTTTTTCCAGTACTTGCAGGGTATGCATGATGTTTTTCTCCCTTCCGCAGCGGAAAAAGGAAACCCCGTTGCAACCAACGGGGCCTTCTTTTTCAGCTGCTTGATTGATTCAGTTCAGCTTATTATACAGATAGCGCACGCAGTCGCCCACGGTCTTCAGACCGGTGAGGTCCTCTTCGTCGATCTCGCCCACGTCGAATTCCTCCTCCATGGCCATGACCAGCTCCACCAGGTCCACGGAATCGGCGCCCAGATCGTCCACAAAAGAACTATCCATGCCGATCTCGTCGGTATCAATGGCAAACTGCTCAGCGATCAGATCCTGCATGGTCTTGAAGATCTCGTCCATCGTCATGAGATGATCCCTCCTTTCGGGCTTTGTCTTGGAAAATAATACGGCAATTGGTCAGGTCTGTCAATACCCTTTTTGTGAATTATTCCGGCTGCACCTGCATCAGATGCACATTTTCCTGGATCTGTCCAATGATGCCGCTTTCGGCCACCTGTCTGGCCTGGCCGATGGCGTTGTCGATGGCCTCGGCGTTGGAGGAGCCGTGGGCCTTGATGACGGGCCTGGAGATGCCGATGAAAGCGGTGCCCCCCACCTTGTTGGGGTCCAGCTGGGCCTTGAATGCCCGCAGCCCCGGCATCACCATGGCGGCGGCCAGCTTGGTCAGCAGGTTCTTCCGGAAAATATCCCCCAGGGCGTGACCGGCAAAGGAGCCCACGCCCTCCATGGTCTTGAGCAGGATGTTGCCGGAGAAGCCGTCGGTGACGATGACGTCGCAGCCGCCCTTGATGGCCTCCTTGGCCTCGATGTTGCCGATGAAGTTCAGGTGGCCCTCCTCCCCGGCCTTGCGCAGCAGGGCCAGAGTCTGCTTTTGCAGGTCCGTGCCCTTGCTGTCCTCCGCGCCGATGTTCAGCAGGCCCACCCGGGGACGCTCCAGTCCCAGCACCCGGCCGGCATAGAAGCTGCCCAGATACGCAAACTGCATCAGGTACTCCGGGGTGCACTCGGCGTTGGCCCCGCAGTCGATGAGCACAGCCTTGCCGCCGGTGGTGGGGATCACCGGGGCCATAGCCGCCCGGCGGATGCCCCGGATGCGCTTGGTGATCAGGGTGGCCCCGGCCAGCAAGGCCCCGGTGGACCCGGCGGAAACCAGGGCATCGGCCTTGCCGTCCCGCAGCAGGGTCAGGCCCACGCCCATGGAGGTGTCCTTCTTGTGCCGGAACACCTTGGAGGGGTCGTCGCACATCTCCACCGTCTCCGTGGTGTGGACGATCTCCATCCCCCGGGGGATGGTGTCGTGGCCGCAGTCCCGCAGCGCCCGGAGAATGGCCTCGGTGTCGCCGGTCAGCAGCACCTCCACGCCCCAGTGCTCCATGCCCAGCAGGGCGCCCTTCACGATTTCCAGCGGGGCGTTGTCGCCGCCCATGGCGTCAATGATGATCTTCATAGTTCAGAACCTCCTGCTTTACCTGTTGGATAATGGCCAGCGACCGCTGGGACAGCTCGGCGTTTTTGTTGCGCTTGCCCTTGACCCGGTGGTCCAGAGGCGGCATGATGCCGAAATTGATGTTCATGGGCTGGAACTGGGTCACGGACTCGTTGCTGACATACAGCCCCAGAGCGCCGATGGCCGTCTCCCGGGGGAAGTCCATGGGGGCCTGGCCCAGCAGCCGCCGGGCGGTCTCCACCCCCACCAGAAAGCCCGAGGCGCAGGACTCCACATACCCCTCCACGCCGGTCATCTGTCCGGCAAAGGCAATGCGGGGCATCGCCTTCAGCCGGTAATACCGGTCCAGCAGCCGGGGGGAATCCAGATAGGTGTTCCGGTGCATGACGCCGTAGCGCAGGAATTTCGCATCATGCAGGGCGGGGATCATGGAGAACACCCGCTTCTGCTCCGGGAAGCGCAGGTGGGTCTGGAACCCCACCAGGTTATAGATGGTGCCGTCGGCGTTGTCCTTGCGCAGCTGCACCACGGCATAGGGCTCCTTCCCGGTGCGGGGGTCCTTGAGGCCTCGGGGCTTCAGGGGACCGTAGCGCAGGGTGTCCTCTCCCCGCCGGGCCATGACCTCCACGGGCATACAGCCCTCGAATACGTTTTTATCCTCAAAGCCGTGAACCTCCGCCTCCTGGGCGTGGATCAGCTCCTGCCAGAAGGCCAGATACTCCTCCCGGTCCATGGGGCAGTTGATGTAGTCCGGCGTTCCCTTGTCGTACCGGGACGCGAAAAAGCCGCTGTCCATGTCCACGCTGTCGAAGCTCACCAAAGGCGCCGCCGCGTCGAAGAAATGCAGGGCGGAGTCCTGTCCACCCAGCATGGAGAGGAGCCGGTCCGCCAGGGCGTCGGAGGTCAGGGGGCCGGAGGCCACCACCACCTCCCCCTCCGGCAGGTCCGTCACCTCACCGGGGACCACGGTGATCAGGGGGTGGCTTCTGACCCGCTCCGTTACCAGCCGGGAAAAGCCGTGGCGATCCACCGCCAAGGCTCCGCCTGCGGGGACGGCGGTCTCGTCCGCGCAGCGGATCAAAAGGCTTCCCAGCTGCCGCAGCTCCTCCTTCAGCAGGCCCACGGCGTTTTCCAGCCCCGCTGCCCGCAGGGAATTGGAGCAGCACAGCTCCGCAAAATCGGCGGTCTGGTGGGCGGGGGTCATTTTTTCCGGCTTCATCTCCCGCAGGGTCACGGGAATGCCCCGCTGGGCCAGCTGCCAGGCGCACTCGCTGCCGGCCAGCCCTGCGCCGATCACTGTAACATGGTTCATGCTTCCTCCGCCTTTTTCCGGGTGGTTTTCGTAGTCTTGGTTGTCTTGGTAGTTTTCGCAGTCTTGGTAGTTTTGGTGGTCTTGGCAGTCTTTTTGGCGGGCTTTTTCTCCTCCTGGACAGGCTCCGCCGGGGTCTCGGCAGCGCCCTCCGCAGGCTCCTCCGTTTTGGCTTTTTTCACATAGCCGCGCTTGTCCTCCGGCAGGAAGTTGGCGCACTCGGGATTGATGCAGAAGGGCTTGCGGAAGCCCTTGCCCGCCTTTTTGAACATGGTGTGGCCGCACACGGGACAGTCGTCCTTCACCGGCACGTCCCAGGTCATGAAATCGCACCGGGCGCTTTCGTCGGCGGCGTTGAGCCGCTCACAGCAGTAATAGGTGTACTGCTTGCCGGTCTTTTTGCTGACGCCGGTGCGCTTCATCAGCCGCCCGCCGCACTTGGGGCAGCGGCCCGGCATCTCCACCACCAGGGGCTTGGTAAACGTACACTCCGGATATCCGGGGCAGGCCAGGAACCGGCCGAACCGGCCGGATTTGACCACCATGTTCCGGCCGCACACGTCGCACTTCTCCTCGGTGACCTCGTCGGGGACCTTCAGGTATACGCCCTCCATGTCCTTCTCCACCTGGCGGAGATTGCTCTCAAAGCCGCCGTAAAACTGCCGCAGCAGCTGCTTCCAGGGGATCTTGCCGCTTTCCACCTCGTCCAGCTCGTCCTCCATCCGGGCGGTGAACTTCACGTCCACAATGTCCGGGAACCGCTGGCACATCAGGTCCGTCACCACCTGGCCCAGAGGCGTGATCCGCAGGGCCTTGCCCTCCTTCACCACATATTCCCGGTCCAGAATGGTGGAAACGGTGGGGGCGTAGGTAGAGGGGCGGCCAATGCCGTTTTCCTCCATGGTGCGGATCAGGGTGGCGTCGGTATACCGGGCGGGGGGTTGGGTGAAGTGCTGGCCGGGCTCGAAGCCCTCCAGGGTCATCACCTCGCCGGGCTGCAGCTCCGGCAGGGCAGGCTCCTTATCCTCCTTGTCATCGTCCCGGCTCTCCTCATACACGGCGGTGTAGCCGGCGAATTTCAGGCTGCTGGCGCTGGCCCGGAAGGTGTGCTCCCCGGCGGCAATGTCCACGCTGACGCTGTCATACACGGCGTTGGACATCTGGCTGGCCAGAAACCGGCTCCAGATCAGCCGGTACAGGCGATACTGCTCGCCGGTCAGGTCGCCCTTCACCTGCTCCGGGGTCAGGGTGACGCTGCTGGGGCGGATGGCCTCGTGGGCGTCCTGGGCCCCGGCCTTGGCCTTGTACTGCTTGGGGGTCTCCGGGCGATAGGCCGCGCCGTAGCGGCTTTCGATAAAGCTGCGGGCCGCCGCCTGGGCCTCGTCGGAGATCCGCAGGGAGTCGGTACGCATATAGGTGATCAGACCCACGGTGCCCTCGCCGGTGATGTCCACGCCCTCATACAGCTGCTGGGCGATGGCCATGGTCCGCCGGGGGGTCATGTTCAGCTTCCGGGAGGCCTCCTGCTGCATGGTGGAGGTGGTGAAGGGAGGCGACGGGGAGCGGCGCTTGTCCGTGCGCTTCACGTTGGACACGGCAAAGGGCGTGTCCTGAAGCTGGGCGCGGATGTCGTCCACCTCCTGCTGGGAGGACGGCTCATATTTCTTGCCGCCGCGGCCATAGTAGTGTGCCTTGAACCGGGCCCCCTGGTCGTTTTTCAGCAGGGCGTCCAGGGTCCAGTATTCCTGGGGCACGAAATCGGCGATCTCCTTCTCCCGGTCCGCCACCAGGCGCATGGCCACGGACTGGACCCGTCCGGCGGAGAGGCCCCTGCGGATCTTTTTCCACAGCAGCGGGGACAGCTCATAGCCCACGATGCGGTCCAGGATGCGCCGGGCCTGCTGAGCGTCCACCAGGTCCTGGTCAATGTCCCGGGGCTGCCGGATGCTCTCGGTGACCACCTTGCGGGTGATCTCGTTGAAGGTGACCCGGAAGGTTTTATCCTCCGGCAGGTCCAAAAGCTGCTTCAGATGCCAGCTGATGGCCTCTCCCTCCCGGTCCGGGTCGGTGGCCAGATACACGGCGTCGCTTTCCTTGGCCGCCTGCTTCAGGTCCCGGATGATGTCCTCCTTGCCCTTGATGGGCCGGTAATTGGGCTCAAAATCGTTTTCCACGTCCACGCCCAGCTTGCTTTTGGGCAGGTCCCGCAGATGTCCCATACAGGCCTTCACCTGATATGCGGGGCCCAGGTATTTGCCGATGGTCTTGGCCTTGGCCGGGGACTCCACGATCACCAGGTATTTTTCAGCCTTTTTTGCCATATTTATGATCCTTCCTTTTCCGAATGTAACCTTACTGTGCGCACATAGCTGCGGGGGCCGGACCGTTGGGCATAGCCGTCGATCTCCAGCACCGTCAGCGCCGACAGCACCCGCCTTACCGGCAGGCCCGTCTGCTCCGCCGCCTCATCCGTCAGCAGAGGCGTCTCCGTATCCAGCACCCGAATCAGCGCCAGCTGATCGTCGGTAAGCCCCTCCCGGTTGCGGTCCAGGTCCAGCACCGGCAGCTCCGGTGCGGCAGGGGCTTCCGGCTCCGGGGTCTGTGCCGGCGGAGGGCTTTCCTCCTGCCTGGGGGTCTCCCCCGGCTCGGGAACGGTCATCTGGGCCGGGTGCAGCCGGTGAGGGAACCGGCTGTGATACACCGACAGAATGTCCCAGCCCGACGCGGCCAGTCCCGCGCCGTCCCGGATCAGCCGGTTGCAGCCCACGCTGGCCGCCGCGTCGATGGGTCCCGGCACGGCGAACACGTCCCGCCCCTGGTCCAGGGCGGCGTGGGCGGTGATCAGCGCCCCGGAGCGCACCGGGGCCTCCACCACCAAGGACGCCAGGCTCAGTCCGCTGATGATGCGGTTGCGCACGGGAAAATGCCCCGGCAGAGGCTCCGTTCCCGGCGGATACTCCGACAGCAGCACCCCGGTGGCGGCGATGTCTTCATATAATCTGCGGTTTTCCGCGGGATATACCACGTCCACCCCGCCACCCAGAACGGCGGCGGTGAAGCCTCCCGCCTGCAAAGCGCCCCGCATGGCGGCGCCGTCGATGCCCTTGGCCATGCCGGACACCACCACCGCACCCTGCCGGGCCAGCTCATAGCCCATCCGGTGGGCGCACCGCAGGCCATAGGGGGTGCAGGACCGGGTGCCCACCACGGCGATGGCCGCCTCCTCGTCAAACAGCGGCAGCGACCCCTTGCCGTACAACAGCACCGGCGGGTCGAAAATGTCCCGCAGCCGGGCGGGATAGGCGGCATCCTGCATGGTCAGCAGGAAAATATCGCCCCGGGCGCAGTCCGCCAGGATGCGGTCCGCCCGGGTGAGGCTCTTGTCCGAAAGCAGCTGGGCCTGTCCCGGCGTCAGCCCCTCGGTCAGGGCCAGCTCCTCGGCGTCGGCATAGTATACGTCCTCCGGGGAGCCATAGCGCTCCAGCAGCAGAAGCCTGCTGCGGTTGCTGAGCCCCGGCAGGGCCGTCAGCCATACCCAGTATTTCAGCGCCGCCACGGCAGTCCCCTCCTTCCGTTTACCGCCAGCTTTCCCACAGCAGCACCGCCGCCGCAATGGCCGCGTTCAGCGACTCGCAGCGGGGGGACATGGGAATCAGCACGGTTTTGTCGCACAGGTCCAGCACCTCCCGGCTCAGGCCCCGCCCCTCGGAGCCGATGGCCAAGGCGCAGCGGGAATAGTCCGCCTGCCGGGCGTCCATGGCGTCCGGCCGCAGGGCCGCGCCGTACAGGGGGATGCCGCTGCGGCGCAGCAGGTCCCCCAGTTCCTCCGGCGTCACGCTCCACACCGGGCGGCGGAACACCGCCCCCATGGAGGCCCGGACGGTTTTCGGCCCGAAGGGGTCCGCGCACCCGCCGGTCAGCAGCAGCCCATCGGCGTCAAAAGCGTCCAGGGTCCGCAGCACCGTTCCCACGTTGCCGGGGTCCTGGACCTGTCTCTTATACACATCTGACGCTGCCGACGATCGCATAAGTG
>ENA-OYZW01000601-OYZW01000601.1-human-gut-metagenome-genome-assembly--contig:-NODE-601-length-16052-cov-6.555417_pt1 | contig 16052 bp, 8 predicted proteins | sample MGYA00244075_ERZ653474 | MGnify/ENA primary metagenome ERZ653474 (study PRJEB26926, sample SAMN06164949) | human gut metagenome | biome: ENVO:00009003; feature: ENVO:2100002; material: ENVO:00002003...
CAGCAACATGATATATTATATTACCATTTTTATACTATTAGTTAATACAGAATTTGGCATTCTCATCACTGTTAACACATTTTCTTTTCCTTTTACAACACCGTTAACAATATTATACTTTATTCCATTCTGAATATATGTTCCAGTATAATTAAATTTTACTAAACCATTTTCAAGATAAAACATTCCATTTTCATTGCTTGCAACGCCATTGTATTTAAAGTTAACTTTTCCGTTCTCTATTCTCCACCAGCCATTTGCATTCTGTCTGATTCCTGTATAGTCATATCTTATATAACCACCTTTTACATATACCCAGTCTGAGCCATCCTGAATTACATTTGTATATCCGAAATTTACCTTTCCATTTTCGAGATAAAATCTTCCGTTTTCATTTGTCGCAAACCCTGTGTAATTGCTTTGCACATGACCATTCTTTACATATACCCAGTCTGCTCCATCCTGAATTAAATTCGTATATTTAAAATTAACTTTTCCGTTCTCTATGTAGAATCTTCCATTTTCGTTATCTGCCAGTCCTGTATAACTAAAATCTACTTTTCCGTCTTTTATTCTCCACCAGCCATTTGCATTCTGTCTGATTCCTGTATAATTAGTATTTACATGACCTTTCTCTACATATACCCAGTCTGCTCCATCCTGAATTACATTTGTATATTCGAAATTTACCTTTCCATTTTCAAGATAAAATCTTCCATTTTCATTTTCTGCAAATCCTGTGTAATCATTTTTTACATGACCATTCTTTACATATACCCAGTCTGCTCCATCCTGAATTAAATTCGTATATTCAAAATTAACTTTTCCGTTCTGGATATAAAATCTTCCATTCTCATTATCTGCTAATCCTGTGAAGTTAAAATTAACTTTTCCGTCCTCTATCCTCCACCAGCCGTTTGAGTTCTGTCTGATTCCTGTATAGTCATATCTTATCTTTCCATTTTCTACATATACCCAGTCTGCTCCATCCTGTTCTACACTTGTATATGTTGTGTCAACTTTACCATTCTTTACATACATTCTTTCATTGTCACAGTCTGCAAATCCTGTAAAGCTTGTATCTACCACATCATCTGCATAATAATAGTAATTTCCATCTTCTGCCTTACTAAGACCATTCTTCTTTTCAACAACTCCTGTTGCAGGTATCTCTGTTACATCTGTCTTCGCATCACATACTGTACAATGGTGGCTCTTGCTTCCTGGTGTTGTCTCTGTTGCTTCAACATCTACTGTCCACTCTGTACTGAAGCTGTGTCCCTTTGCTGGGATTGTTTCTGTGTATGTCTTCTTGTCACATGTTCCTGTTGTAGATGTACATGTATATGTAAGCACTCCTGCCTCTGTACATGTTGCCTGCTTTGTTATCTTTGACTCATACTTATGTGTATGTGTTGTCTCTGATGTTCCAGATGGTGTATATATCATATAGAAAAGATTGATTGAATCTCCCTTTGTTACAGTTACAGCACCCTTAGCAACATCTACTGTTAATGTACCATCAGAACCAACTTTTTTGCTTGTTCCATTAACTTTTACGCCCTTACCAGAAGCTGCCGTTGTTCCGCCAAATACAAGTGTAAGCTTTCCAGCGGATGGTGCTGTGAACTTAATACTTGTTGATGACTCCATCTTAAGGCATTTTGTAAGTGTAAGACCGTTGTATGTTGCTGTACCTTTATTTGTTGCTATGCTTCCTGTAATACTATAGAAGTCACTTGTTGTTCCTGATTCTGTAAAGTTATGTACCTTTGCATCTCCTGATACCGGTGTGTCAGGTGTAACAGGTGTATCTTTTCCAATAGCTGGAATAACTGCTGTTTCATTATAACCACATCCTGTACATGTGCGGCTCTTAAGACCTTCTTCTGTCTCTGTTGCAGGTGTAACAACTACCCACTCACCATATGTATGTGTATGTGAAGTGCCAGATACGCTTCCACCACCTACTGATACAAGAGATGTCTTGTATGCATTAAGCTTATCCTTTAAAGGCTTGTTAAGTGAATGGCTTGTATCATCAACGCTGTTATCAAATGTCCACTTGAAATCTCCGCCCATAATACGTCCTGCATACTTAGTTACAATTGAAGGAACATCTGCAGGTGCATCAATATCAGCAGTATCAACACCTAAATCAACCTTAGTATCAAAATTAGAATATGTCTTTCCACCCTGCTTTGCCTTATAAGTTGAAGGTACTGTTTCACTTCTTGATGTTGCAAGATATGCATCGAAATCAGTTGCACTTGCAGTTGTTGTACCAGCATCCGAATTAGCATATATAACAGACTTCTGACCTTCCATATAGTTGTTGTATGCCTTGATGACACCACCATTCTCTCCTGAGAATATTCCACCTGCCAGAACATCACTTCCCTGCATTGAACTGAGCATTGGATAATTACAGTTTCTGAAATAGTTAGCCTCTACGAATGCCTCACTATCCTTTGCAGCGCCTACACCATATTTAGAATTACCATCATAGTAGTTATTATATACATGAACTGACATTGTTCTGATACGAGGATGTCTTGAATCAGAATGGTCAAACCAGTTATGGTGATATGTAATCCAGTTCTCACCTGACTCTGACTTCATGCCACAAAGTGACATCTTTCCTGAATCCCAGAAATGATTGTAAGATACTGTCACATACTGAGAATTATCCTTTAAATCCATAGAGCCATCGCCCTTAGCCTGGTCACCATCTGAACCAGCATTACCATAGAACACATCGTTGTTATGTACCCATACACCACGTGACTGCTTAAGAGATATACCATCTCCGTCGCCTCCACCGCCCCAGTTCATAAGACCAAGGTTTCTTACTTCTATGCCTGTTGACTGGAATACAGCCACACCTGCTTCATATAAAGTAGCATCATCACCAATACCCTCAAATGTTACGTTAGCTGCTCCCTTAACACCAATTGCATATGCTGATGATACATCTTTGCAGGCAAGTCCGCTTAATGTAACCTGACCTATAATACGGATAGCAACTGGCTGGCAGTTATTCTTAGCCTTAATTGCCTGTGTAATAGCTGCTACACCTGTATATTCTGTGTTACCAATCTTCATCTTAACTGTATTCTTATTAGCTTCTGTAACATAAAGAACAGATGCATTAGACTTTAATGTACCATCGTTGTTATATGCACCAACGCCATTCTTTACCGGTGAATTACTTGAAAATGTAAATCCGCTTCTGTCATGTGCATTTACAGTAAGCTTATCTGAAACGATAGCAGCTGATGTATTCTCCTTGCCATTGTTCAGCGGAACAATCTTCATAACATAATCGCCTGCTTTTAATCCTACAGCATCCGCTCTCATGTAAGATGGATACTTTCTGATAAGCTCATCGTCCAACTGGACATAAGCTGAATCTGAGGCACTTGCAGACTTAACATATACATTGTAACCTGTAGCTCCTGTTACAGGTGTCCACTTAACATATGCTGTCTCAAGCCAGCCTGATGCTTCTGTTATTGCGCCAGAAGCTGCATGTACTGGATTCATGTCAAATACTATAACTGACACTGCCACCATTACACATGCAAGTAATGCACTCATAAATTTTTTTACTTGCTTTTTCATTTTTCCTCTCCTTTTCCATTTTATGCACATTTTTGTGCAAATTTGATATGTTTTATTCATAAATCATGTTTATATTACCATTATTGTACAATATTTTCAACCGCATTTTACATGTTAGAGAAAATTTTTCGTAATTTTAACACATTATTTCTTTTCCTAAAGTAAATGAATATACAATTTTTTCTTTTACAGTTTTTCCGGTAAGCTGTTCCAGCGCTTTTGCATAGTAATCAAGCTGGATTGCGTATCTTTTGACAAGCTCTTTTTCCCCCGCTTTGCCCTTCATAACCCTGTCAGTCTTATAATCAACAATCACAAGTTCTCCGTCCTCTTCAAAACACAAGTCAATTATACCCTGTATAAGCTGTCCTTCGTACTCAAATACAAAAGGCTGTTCTCTTCTGACACTGCCACAGTTCACCGCATTTGCAACTCTCCTGCCTGTATCTGATTGTACAAATGTATATATATCCCACGGATTGACACTTTTCACCTGTAATTCATTCATCTTGCCTGTTTCTAACATTCTGTTAATATCTGCTTTAACTCCATCAAGGTTCACACTCACTGAATAGTCAAGACATTCCATAACCCTGTGATATGCGCTACCACGCTCATTAGCAGCAAGCTTAACTTCCTCACCGCTTATGAACTTTGGAATTATGCTGTTTGTCTCATCACATTCTTCCTTTTTAAGTGCTGTCTTCACAGATTCATCCATGTAAGCATTTTCCTCTGAATCATCATCCGCCTGCATAGCCTTAAGCTGCGAAACCGTCAGCTTCATCCTTCCGGCTGCGTTATCATCAGGAACATACTCCGGAAGCTCCTCTAATAAAGGATAAGACACAGCTTCCATAATTTCATCAGCCAGTCCCCCGATTCTAACAGCATTCGCTTCACCAGCCATCTCCCCGGATTCATCCACATCAGCCCAAGAATCCTCTCCGGCATCAACCATCACTTTAAAGCTGCCTTTCAATTTATCTGAATCCATAAGACACACTGGCATTATCATATCAAGATAGTTCTTTATATTCTCACTGTCCGCGAAAGACAACATTCCATCTGCTGCAAGTTGCTTTGCACTTCCCCTGTATTTATCAAGTGTCTTGTCTGCATCTTTTACAACTCCGGTAATTATGAGTTTTTCTCTTGCTCTTGTCATTGCAACATAGAGAAGTCTCTCTTCCTCAGCTATCGACTCTCTTACAATTCTTCTTGCCATAGCACCTTTAATAATAGTAGGTGTCTTCGTTCTTCTTTCAAGGTCAACATAATCAACTGCAATTCCTAAGTTCTGGTCTACAAGCACAGGCGCAGTTGCGTCCATAAAGTTAATGCTCTTATGCGCCCCAGCAAGTATTACAATAGGAAATTCAAGGCCTTTACTCTTATGGATACTCATAATTCTTACAAGATTCTCATTGTCAAGGCTGGCAGCCCCCTCTGCAAAATCTTCGTCAAACTTCTTAAGTCTTTCAATATATCTTAAGAAATTAAACAGACCTGAATAACTTGACTTTCCATATCCCGCTGCTCTTTCCAGCAAGACATTTAAGTTAGCCTGTCTCTGTGCTCCGGCAGGCATTGTTCCCACATAATCGTAGTAGCCTGAATCATATATCATCTCCCAGCACAGATCATATAGTGACTCAACACTGCTCTTGTCTCGGTATTCTGTGAGCTTTGCAAGGAATAATGCACATTTGCCGGACAGCTGCTTAACATCCGTCTCCTGTATCTTATCTGCTCCGCCAAGCACTGCAACTGCTTTCAAATGTTCATACAGGTTGTTATGTGTATTCTTATCTGCATGCTCCCTGCCAAGCTTTCTCACCATTCCAAGCTCTGCTGCCGTAAATCCTCCAAAATAAGACATCATTGCCGCCGCAAGGCTTATCTCCTGAACCGGATTATCTACTATTGTAAGCATGCTTAAGATTACCTGTATCTCACGCACGCTGAAATATCCTGTTGACGAATCTGTATACGCCGGTATCCCCCTATCCATCAGGGCATCTGCAAATGTATCCGCCCAGCCTGTAACTGACCTTGTAAGAATTACAATATCCCTGTATTCTGCCGGTCTGTATATATTTTCATCTGCATCATACACATTTACGCCAGAAGAAACTATTCCCTCAATCAGCTTTGCAAGCCTGTCTGCCTCAAGCTCTCTTGTTGTCGCCTCTTCTTCATTCTCTGAAGATATAAGAATTACATCTGTACTCTTGTTGGCTTCATCACCATAATTACTGTCACTGTATTCAGGATATGGAAACCCCGCATTAAGCCTTACAGATTCGTCATACCCGATTCCTGAAAAATTCTTATTCATGATATGACTGAACACATCATTGGCACACTCAAGTACATTTTCCCGGCTTCGGAAATTCTTCTGTAATTCAATTCTAACATTATCGCCAGTCTCGCCGTATGTATCGTACTTCTCTATGAAAAGCTCCGGGCAGGCAAGACGGAACTTGTATATACTCTGCTTTACATCACCAACCATGTATATATTGTTATTCTCACCTGACAGTCTCGTCTTTGACACCGCATTAAGAATAACCTCCTGCAGCTGATTGGAATCCTGATACTCGTCTATCAGTATCTCTTCAAATCTGTTCGCAAGCTTGTCGGCAGTCTCTGTATATACAAGCTTTCCGTCTTCTTTCTTTACAAGTATTGAAAGTGCAAGATGTTCCATGTCATTAAAATCAATTATGCCCTTCTCTCGCTTCACCTCTGAAACACGCTTGGCATACACCTTTGCCACTTTAAGTAAAGTCCGTATCTGGATGCCTGCCCCCTGCATGTCTGCAAATATTCCCTCATCATCTTTCAAGAATATCTTATCATTAAGCCGTCCTATGTAATCTTTAAACAACTTTCGCTGCCCCTTAACATATTCCTTAATATCCAGGTCTGCTCCTGCATCCTTCTTTCTTGACAGAGCTTCAAATGAAAATATTCTTATCCTTCTGCCAAGCTCTCCAAAATCCTGTGAATTAATCATCTCATTAATTCCAAGCAGGTCAGACTGCAAAGCACCTGTATATGCTGCAGGTCCTGCCGGCTCAGAACAGATATCTACTAATCTATTATATTTATCACGGTAATCAAGAAGTGCATTTTTAATTGAATCATACAGCTCCTTAATTGCAGGATTATCGTAAGTATCATCATCATAAACTAACATGCACTCGTCAAACCACTCATCAATCCACGGATTACTTCTTGAAAAACGGTATATTTTATCTATAATGCTCACAAGCCCTGAATCGTCCCGTCCCATGCCAAATGCATCAACAAGATTAAAGAATTCTTCATCTGCTTCGGCATAGAATTCCTCAAGCACATCTTCCAACACATCATTTTCAATAAGCTTCTTCTCACCCTCGTCCATTATCCTGAACCCCGGGTCCAGATTAACCTCTGGAAAATGATTTCTGATTATCCATAGACAGAAACTGTCTATTGTTGTTATCTGTGCGTTGTTAAGCAGTGTTATCTGTCTTAAAAGGTTCACATCACCCGGATTCTCGTCAAGCATTGAATCAAGTGCTTTTCTTATCTTGTCTTTCATCTGGGCTGCTGCCGCCTTTGTAAATGTAACAACAACCAGCCTGTCTATATCTATATTCTTGTCAGGGTCTGTAATCATGGAAATGATTCGCTCAACCAGAACAGCAGTCTTTCCTGAACCGGCAGCCGCCGAAACAAGCACATTACAGTCTCTTGTATCAATCGCGCTCTTCTGCGCCGGTGTCCATTTTCTTTCCATTCTCATCAACCCCTTCCTTTATATTATTCCATAATACTTCATCATCGAATTTCTTTAATTTTCTATAATTGCAGCCTGGCAAATCCACTGAAAATCCACACACTGCCCCATAAGGACATCTGTCACAGCTTGAAAACTGTCCATCTTTATAAGGACTTCTCCTGATATCACCACCTGCAATTCTGTCCGCAGTATCAATGGCTCTTACATCAACGAATCTTCCAAGTATATTAAACTGCTCTGTATTCATCACCTTGCTTCTTCGTGAGTCAAATCCGCCGTCAGCCTTTCTGCTAACTGGAATATTAAGTGATGTACCCTCGGTATTGTCCATCTTCTCGGCAATATCCTTATCCGAATTAACCATTCCTTTAAGACGCAGTTCACCCTTAATCTTATCCTCTATCTCTTCTGCACTCTCTGTTGTCGCAGATACAATCGGGTCACTTATGTTGTAGTAGAACACTCCGGCAGGAATCACATTTTTACCCGGACGCATCTTCGCCACAAGCTTCATTGCCGCTTCCATGTAGACCATAAGCTGGATATCAATTCCGTAGTAGGTCTTTACTATGTTGAAATCCTTCTTTCCTGTCTTGTAATCGATAATTCTTACATATACATCTGTGCCGTTTTCGCATATGTCAACGCGGTCAATTGTTCCGCTCATAAGCTGCTTTCTGTCTCCGTCCCCGACTTCCATATTGAACTTATGCTCGAATACAAATGGCACGAAATCACCACATTTTAACTGTTCACCCATCGCCCATACAGTGCGGTCTGCAAGGTCTTCCATCCGCTTAATCATGAATGAATTACGGCTTGAATCCTTAAGGATACTGTTCTGGTATATGTCAGTAATTGCAGCGACACTTCTTTTTACCATCTCGCGGCGCTTCTCCTCTGATATCAGATAGTACGACTCACCGTTTTTCTTGATTTCGTCGCACACCTCACGGATAACCGCATGCAGTACGACGCCAAAGTTTACTGGTGAAAATGTGAATTCTTCCCTTTCCTTCAAATCAACTCCATATCTTAAGTAATACCTCAGCGGACACTCTGCAAAGTTCTCAAAAGATGTGACGCTTCCGACAAGCCTGCCGCCAGTAAGTGAATCAATAATATCCTCATCTACATTTGCAGCAATTTCAGTATTATCAAAGCTGTTAGCCGCCCGCGGTATTGTCACATATGAATTCTGCTGTGCCGTGTCTTTGTAAGATAACTTAAGGCAATGTGAAAACATTTTTCTCATGCTTCTTATAATATATGAAGGTATCAGCGCCGCACCCTCGCTGTTTTTTACCGCATATGACATGTAAAGCTTCTCCGCACTCTTTGTCATAATAAGATACAGATAGAATCTCTGTGTAAATGCTTTCTCCCTCACGGAAGCTGACATAACTATTCCCTTATCCTCAAGATACTCCCTGTCGCTTTCTGACAGAACGCTTCTTGAATCAGCCTTCTTAGGTACATTGCCGTCATTGATTCCGACAAAGAACATGACCTTGATATTGTCAAGACGGGTTCTTTCTATATCTCCGATAACAACGCAGTCATTGGTCTGCGGAATAAGTCCTATCTTAATCTCCTGAAATCCTGACGCAAGTATCTTGTTAAATTCTTTAATACCAACCTTCTCGCTTCCAAGAAGGGCATACATTTTATCTAATACTTCTATAACTTTCTTATATAACTGCGCATATTCATCACCAGTGTACTTGCTGTCATTAAGCACACTTACCTTCTGCTCCATATCTTCACTCACAAGGAATTCGTAAAGAGCCTTTACCATATCTGCAACATTAGATTCCTTTGACTTAAGCACTTCTTCCAATGGATCCAACATATCTGTTATCATTGTTCTTAGTGAATTAAGCTTCTCAAGGTCAGTATTATTGACTGTTCCCCTGAACTTTCTTATCCATGGTTCATGCCATTTTCCCCTGCCTCTGATTCCAACTGCAACACAGTAATTGTCTAACAGATCAATATCTTCGCGCTCCATTCCGCTCATTCCGGTTCTTAGGAATCCTAATATGCTGTCATAGCTGTAATTATTCTCTATTATTCCAAGTGCACCGTTAATTGCCGCAATAAATGGATTGTCCGTCACATGGCGCTTGTAATCTAAGAAATATGGTATATCGTTCTGCTTTAATATATTAGCCGCCAGTTTGCCATAGCCATCCATGTCCGCAGTAACTATCGCAATCTCGTTATATCTGTATCCACACAGTCTTGTAAGTCTTATTATTTCTCCTGCTGCAAATGTTAATTCTTCCTTGGCAACAGCTCCCTCATATATAACTATGTTGTCAGTCTTCTGGTTAAATCTTCCCGAATTGTTTCTGAAAAGATTCTGTTCCAGGAAATCCAGTTCTTCTGAATTCTTAAATCTTGAATTAACATTTACAATTACATTCTTTCCCGGTACTGCTTTTCCTGCAATATACACAGGTTCAAGGACTTTCACATGTTCTTCATCACATATCTTATAAAGCTTTGATACGCAGTCCTTACTCATGAAAAAAAGTTCTTCCCTGCCTCTTACTGAATTTTCACGCTCAGATGCATCAATTGTCAGAGAAACATATATCTTCGGACACATTGATAAAAGAATTGTCATTAAATTGTACTGAACCGGGGTAAAGCCTGTGAATCCGTCAAATACTATCTCGCAATTCTTTATTCTCTCTGACTCTGTAACCTTGCTGCATAATTTATCCAGTATTTCTTCTTTAGTTATATAATTCTTGTCTATGTACTCTGCAAATGCGTTATATACAAGTACTATATCATCAAGCTTATACTGAAGTGCTGCACTTCCCTCTGAATCACTGTATGCTGCACCTGCCGCATCCTGCATAACATCCGGCTTGATATCATACTGAAGCATCTCCGATATAACAGACTTCATCTCTGACACAAATCCTGTATTAGACAGATTACTTCCAAAATATTTTAATCTGTCCTTGTTCTGCTCTAAAACTCTTTTAATAATCAGATTCTTTCCTGTATCATCAAGGACTTCAAGATTATCCTCACCCACTTCCTCAAATACTTTATACGCAAGCCTTTCAAAGCTCACAACATCTATATTAAGTATTCCTTTTCTTGGATGCATAGACACCAGTCTTTTCTGAATTGCCATAGTGTACTGCTCAGGCACAACAACTATATAATTCCTTTCAGGATTCTTCATTGACTCTTCAATTATATGCGTATACAGATAGTGCGATTTACCCGCACCTGAGCTTCCCAGAATTAATTGTAATGACATGTGTTACTCCCCTAATCTTTCTATAATAGACTTTACCATCATTTGCTTTACCATAATGCACCTTTTCATATCATGTCTCATCATGGTTCGAAATCAACCGCTTCATATACCACCGTATCTGAATAATCCCACCATTCTCCCTGATAGCCTGTAAATCCGTTATTTTCCATAGCATTCTGTAGAATCATCACATTTTTCACAGCCTCTTCATTGTCTATATCTGAATAATTCCTATCTGCTTTCAAAGAAAAATCATCAAATTCTGTCGGCATTGATATAACAGTTCCATCAGCAGCAACCATTGTAATATCCACTGTTCCTCCAAGATTATGCTTTTTCATTCCGTTAGCCGGATTTGCCACATAGTTAGGGTCCGGATATACTTCCCATAATTTCTGCTGTGCCTCAAACGGTCTGTATGCATCCCAAATCTTTAAGCTGTACCCCTGTTCTTTCAGTTCTTTCTGCACATTTGCAAGCTTCTTAACTGTTCCGTATCGAAGGTATGCGTCTGTGAAATCATATATTCTGACACCTGTAAAGTTATTGTCTGTTGCATACATCAATTCGACATATATATCAGGTATGTATTTATTTACAAGAACATATTCGTCATCTTCCGGTTCTTTTTCGGTTGTAATCTCCTGTGTTATAATTTCCTGTGCTGTCACTTCTTGTGATGCAGTCTCCTGTATGTTCGTCATCTCTTTTTCTGATACATCATCTGTTATGACATTTTTCTTTTGTCCACACGCTGTCATGCCTGCCGCTATAATCACTATTACTGCAAATGTTTTGATAAATTTACTGTTCATAATCATTCACCTCTTCATAAACCTACCATTTCATCATATTTAACAATTTAGTAGGTTTTTCAAGCTATGCATTAATTTAATGTGCCATTTTACACTATCCAATACATTTGTATTTAATATACCACATTTTAATCATAATCTCCCACTCCATACCATATATTTTGTAATAATGAATATGAAGGGCAGGTTTCTTTGTGATGAGTCAGACTAAAATTGTTGTTATTCCATTTAAAAAGCTCCTTATTGGAGCGGTTATCGCTGCTATTATAATAGCTTTTATTATATTCGCTGTTATCCGTCTTGGCAGCAATAGTTCTGATAATTCCAGGAATACTACTAAACCTAAGAGCAGCACTGTAAATGCTTCTGCTTCTTCTAATATTGAGACACCCCTTGATAATGCCGACGCTCCTAAATTCTGCCCCGGAGTATATACCGCCTCTATTCTGTTAGACGGCAACCCCGTTGATATCCAGGTCACAGTTGATTCCTCTAACATTAACAGCATTGAGCTTGTTAATCTTTCTGAATCAATCACAACTATGTACCCTAAGCTCACAACTTCATTTGATGAAGTTGCTGCTAAAGTCATGGAAGCCGGCACAACCAACATAACCTATGATTCAGCCAACAGATATACATATTCCGTCTTTATAGAAGCAATAAGCGCAGCCCTTAAAAAGGCTGCGCCATGATTAATATCTTATATTTTCTGTCTTGTACCCCACATGCCTGCTAAATCCGTCTGCCACTACTTAGAATAAGTCACAGCCTCACTATTCTCATCATAATCAAACATGCCATCATTCTTCTCTTCAAGTGCCTTGATGATGTGATATGTATATTCATTATATGGTGTATCAATTCCAAGTTCTTTTCCCATGCGCATCATTGCGCCGGAGAACATATCTATCTCTGTGTGTCTGCCAGCGTCAATATCCTGCAGTGTTGAATATCTTGCTGTTGGCGGAACAGTGCTTCCTCGGCTTGAGTTATCTGCACACCTGCTCATATCAATGCCTTTGGCAAGAGCTACTGCTTCAACCTCCTTACGTAATCCTTCGCTGATTGCTTTCATATGCTCACTGTCAGTATAACAGCCAACACCTGCTCCAATAATAGCCTGTGGAAGATTGTTACAGATATTAAGTCTATACTTGCTCCATATCTCTTCTTTGATATGTTCAGTCACTCTGTAATTAAGTCCTGTTCCATCAAATAAATCTCTTATTGCCGCAACTCTCTTACTCTCAAATGGTGCAGTTTCCTCTCCATATATAATGCCTATTGTAGTCTCAGGATTGAACACATATTCCTTACCTTCGCGGTGTGACGCCACCTTTATAAGTGAATAAATAATATGTGATTTATCTATCTTGGTAGATATTATCTCTTCACTGTCAACACCATTCATAAGACTCATGACAATTGTATTCTCACCGACGGCTTCCCTAATATCATCTAATGCACCTGCAAGTGCGCCGTATTTTAATGATACAACAAGAAGGTCAACACCTTTTGCTTCCTCTGGGGTCAATACCTCCGGGTGGTATGTCTTTCCATTAATCAGACAGCCTTCTGCCTTAAGTCTTTCCGCTCTTTCGCCCTTTGCAATAACGCTTAAACTTATATCCTTCTTTTCTGAAAGTCCCCATATAACATAAGAGCCGACTGCTCCTGCTCCAAGTACTGCCACTGAATGTATCTTCATATACATTTTCCTCTCAATCTTTGTAATTTCTTCAAATATATATACACTTCAATTCTTTCCGCGTCAAATGCTTTTATCTTCCTACAATATCGCCCTCTTCAAAATCGTAAGTCAGTTTCTTTCCATATGCCATGACATATGCAGCACATTTCTGCTCATAGTCTGTGTGCTGCATTCTTAAACTTGCTGTTCTTTCATCAAGCTGTCTGTCCGGATATATTACTGGCAGGACATGTACCCTGAATGTGTGCAAATGTGTACTTTTAACCTGCTGTTCAACAAACAGCGAAATCACCGGCACATTAAACTTTACCGCATACAGATATGCACCTCTTTTGCATGGGCGGGGCTTCCGATAATTAAACCACATTTCCTGCTCAGGATATATAAGCACAAGTTTGTTTTTATCAAATGCATTCTCAATCTGATTAGGAAACTCAGTCTCCATAAACCATTTCAGGCTGCTTACGGGCATTGTGTCGGCATATTTTTGCATATACCCGACAAAACCTTTCATTGCAAGGTTAGAATCTTGATTAACAATACTTATTCTTCTGAATCCAGCTTTTCTCATTGCAAACCTGACAATTGCAGGGTCTAACGGGCTGAAATGATTGCATGTTACAATCGCAGGACCTCTGATTCCAGAAAGATTCTCAAGTCCGTCAACTTGTGTTATAAGCCCCACCGCAGAAGTCCCGACATGAAATATAGCTTCTGCAATATATTTCTTCACACAAAAACCATATGCTGTGCGGTAATCAATATAATGTCTTAGTAATGCTTCTTTATCTTCGCGTAACAGCTTAGGGTCTCCCGGCTCAACCTTTGAATTCAACTGATTAAGGCTTACAGCCGTCCTAATATTTTCATAGACCTGCTCCCTATCACCAATCATATCTCCTCCGACATAATTTATTTTGCAGCATCACTGCTATCCTTCACGAAACCACTATCCACAACAAATCTGCTTCCCACAACATCAGAAAACTTAACCCCATCACCGTCCGCAATATTCTCAGCCCTTGCAAGAAGCTTCTTTAAATTCTCACGGTCAGCTTTCTTTTCATTATCCCCATACTGCTTGCGCTGTTTAATCAGCAACGGATAAAATCCCGACTCCGCTGCATACTGCCAGAAATACTCCTCATACGGAATCTCGCTGTAATGCCACGGCTTGTCAAACAGGTTATAATGTATCAGCTTCGGTCTTGCTATATACTCCCCGCCCTTGTTAGGCATAACATTCCATTCCTTATCAAGAAAATATATTTCTTTTGCACACATAGCATTAATATAATCCTGGTCAGGTGCAACACTGTCAAAGTGATATTCAGCCATAAGCTTTAAGAATCTGTCTGCCAGATGAGCCTGTCTTATCTTATCAAGGTTCATAAGAAGCACTCCTGAATTGACATATTCATTCCGCTCTATTCCCACTACATTTTCAATGTAATGAGCCAGTATTGTATTCTTTCCTGCAAATGTATCTCTTACTGCACCAAACATTGCATCTCCCATATCAACTGAATAAAGCTTTGCAATGTCATCATTTATTACGGTATCAGAGTCAATATACACAGCTTTATTAAGCTCTGGAAAAAGCTCTGCAATAAATAACCTGAAATATATCGTCAGTGTAAACTCGCCTGAATAAAGCCTGTTTTCCTGCCTGTCAGTAACTGTCTGTCCAAAGCTTTCAGAATATTCGTACATTTTCTTTCTTATATCAACGAATTCAATATCTATGTTTTCATAATCCTTTATCACATTACGAAGCTGAATCATCGTAATATTCTTCACATTATCGCACATAACAATAATGCGGTAACGCTCATCACAAGCCACATGTGCAGCCAGCGATTTAAGGCACACTGCCAGATATGGTGCGTACTGTTCATTAATCGAGAAAAACACAGGAATACGTGAAACTGCCATGTACTCTTCATGCTCCCTGTTATAAGAATCCAGAAGCTCATCATATTCATGAAGCCCAAGTATATTATGCATTTTATCAATCTCCCACGGCTTGACTGAAACAGTCCTTATCACCGGAAACACCCGGAAGGTAGTTGTAAAATGCTGAAAAACAGTGTTGTCATGCAGCCTCCTCTGGTCATTAAACTTTCGTCCGCACAGATTAACTCTTGTTGCAAATGTATTAACAGCCGTCTGGTCAGGCATAAACATTTCCTTTCTTATGCACTGTTCACGACATTTTTCCAGAAGCCCGTTCTGTCTTATCATCCTCATATTCATAAGCATTACTCCGGAATTAATGTAGCCATCACCGAAAAGCCATCTGCCATAATAATCAGAAACTCCCGCAATCTCTATGCCATCCATATTCTGATAATAAAAATCCCTAAAATCTTTTCTGCACAACACATCAGTATCCAGATAAAGAACTCTATCCTTAATATCTGTCTTATCAGCAAAAAGGCGCAACATACAGCACGCAGTAAATCTGCTCTGCATATTTGCCTCCGGCAACTCCTCAACAAAATATCTTGTAACATCAACAAGAAAGATATTTACTTTAATGTCCGATTTATTCAATTTTTCTTTCAGATATTTTGCAAATGCTTTATCAACCGGCTTGTAATTAATACCTTTTTCCCTGTAATCAACCGTGAGAATATATATATTTAACGGTTCATTCACATTTTTAATAAGAGACATTGAAGATAAAAGAATCCCCTTCTGCATTGGTTTATCACCACAATACAATATGTTCATAAATCCGTATCCTTTCTTAATTTATTAAATATGTCTGATTTATCCTCTCTGTATTGATTTTCCCCAGTTTCTTAAGTAAAATAC
>ENA-OYZW01000606-OYZW01000606.1-human-gut-metagenome-genome-assembly--contig:-NODE-606-length-15963-cov-6.021059_pt1 | contig 15963 bp, 10 predicted proteins | sample MGYA00244075_ERZ653474 | MGnify/ENA primary metagenome ERZ653474 (study PRJEB26926, sample SAMN06164949) | human gut metagenome | biome: ENVO:00009003; feature: ENVO:2100002; material: ENVO:00002003...
GTATGAAATGGCTGTAAACAGCTGTAAATTCAGACAAATATTTCATCCGGCAGCCCGATCGCAATATGCTAAGCCTATTGCATTTAGAATACACTAAAGTTCATTAGTAGAAAAAAAGACCAACCTCCGACATATTATTCACGCATAAAAAACGTTTTATTCGGGAACATTATACAGACGCCGCCCGATGAAACGCACAAACAGGACGACCGAATCCCAATATGGACATTGCAGTACGAGAGTATCGGCTGCATCACATGCGCATACTCAACAACAGGGTTACGATAATATTTACAAACAATTAATTTTTCCAACAAACAAAGCATGAAAAAAACTTTTTACTGGCGACGGCCGCAATCGGCCTTTTGACCTTCAACGCCTGCACGAAAGATGATGCGGGCCACGGCGTCGGCACGGAAGACCCTGCTCAGGTCATAACTCTTACCGTATCCAACACCAACAGCAGCTCCACGGCTCGCGCCGGACGGCCGATGCTCGGCTCGGAGGCCAAGCACTCGATCGAGAAGATGGCGGCGCTCTACCACGACGCCTTCCTGACCGTGAGCGAGATCACGGCCAACGAGTGCAAGTATCTTCTGGGACGTGAGGTTACGCACATCACGCCCAACGGCTTCGAGAACGACTTCGTATGGGCCGGCGAGGAGTACTACGCCAAACGCGACGAAGCCCGCCGGGCGATGATCTCGGTGGCCGAGGCCTGCCTGGGCGAAAAATTCACGGGCGACCCGCTGATCGTCGGAACCAGCGGCCGCTACGAATTCCGCAACAAGGGCATCGACGTCTTCATCGAGTCGCTCAAGCAGCTCGCCGCCTCGGACCGTCTCCGGCGCGAGGTGCTGGCCTACATCACCGTGCCGGCCGGCAACCGCGGCCCGCGCCTCGATTTGCAGGCTCATCTGGCCGACCCGTCGAAGCCCATCGACGCAGGCCAGTACAGACATTCGACCCACTACCTTGAAAACGCGACGTGGGACCCCATCGTGAACGCACTGAAGAACAGCAACCTCACCGATCCCGGATCGAAGGTGAAGGTGATCTTCGTCCCCACGTACCTCAACAAGGCCGACGGCATCTTCCACAAGGATTACTACGAACTGCTCGTGGGCATGGACATCACGGTTTTCCCCTCCTACTACGAGCCGTGGGGCTACACCCCGCTGGAGTCGGTGGCCTTCTCCATCCCGACGGTCACCACGACGCTGGCCGGGTTCGGCATCTGGGTCGACAAGCAGCGCGAGCACGCCGGCGTGGAGGTCATCCGCCGCGACGACTACAACGACAAGGAGGTCGAGGCGAAGATCGCCGATACGCTGCTGCGTTTCAGCCTGCTGGACGAAAAACACGTCAACGAACAGCACACCTCGGCCTATGAAATCTCGCTGACGGCGCTCTGGGAGCACCTCTTCGCGGCCTACGAACAGGCCTACTCCGAGGCGGTCGAGAGTTCGATCGTCCGCACCAACCGCGCCGTGCTCGACGGCGGCACGAAAACCGAGCAGATCAACTTCGTGCGCCAGCAGCTTTTCGTCGAGAAACCCGTCTGGAACCGCATGATGGTCGACAAGACGCTGCCCAAGCGGCTGCACGCCCTCGAAGAGCTTTCGCGCAACCTCTGGTGGTGCTGGAACCCCGGCGCCCGCGACCTGTTCGAAGGCATCGACCCCGCGCTGTGGGCCGAATCGGACCGCAACCCGATCGCCTTCCTCGACAAGATGAGCGTCGAGCGGATGAAGGAACTGGAGAAAGACACAAACTTCCTGGCGCAGCTCGACGCCGTGCACACGCAGTTCCGCGACTACATGAACGAGAAGCCCGACCCGAAGGCGACGACGGTTTCGTACTTCTCGATGGAATACGGCCTGCACTCGTCGCTGAAGATCTACTCGGGCGGCCTGGGCATCCTGGCCGGCGACTACCTGAAGGAGGCTTCGGACAAGAACGTTCCGATGGCCGCCGTGGGTCTTCTCTACCGCTACGGCTACTTCACCCAACGCCTTTCGGCGCAGGGTGCGCAGGAGGCCACCTATGAGGCGCAGAATTTCTACAAACTGCCGATCTCGCCCGTGCGCGACGAGGCCGGAGGCTGGGTGACGGTCACCATCGCCTTCCCGGGCCGCACGCTCTCGGCGCGCGTCTGGAAGTGCCAGGTGGGCCGCACGGACCTCTACCTGCTCGACGCCGACATCGAGGACAACCTCGAAGAGGACCGCCAGATCACCCACTACCTCTACGGAGGCGATTGGGAGAACCGCCTCAAGCAGGAGATCCTGCTGGGCATCGGCGGCATCCGCGCGCTGCGTCAGCTGGGCATCAAGCACGACGTGTTCCACTGCAACGAGGGCCACGCCGCATTCATCGGCGTCGAGCGCATCCGCGACCTGGTGAACCACCGCAAGCTCTCGTTCTCCGAGGCGCTGGAGGTGGTGCGCTCGTCGTCGCTCTTCACGACGCACACCCCCGTGCCCGCAGGCCACGACGCATTCCCCGAGTCGATGATCCGCCAGTACATGTCGCACTATCCCGACGTGCTGGGCATCACCTGGGAGCAGTATATCAACCTGGGCAAGACCAATCCCAACGACCCCAACGAGAAGTTCTCGATGTCGGTGCTGGCCTGCAACCTCTCGCAGGAGGTCAACGGCGTTTCGTGGCTCCACGGCGAGGTCTCGAAGGACATTCTGGGCAACATGTGGCCGGGCTACTTCAAGAACGAGCTGCACATCGGCTACGTCACCAACGGCGTGCACTTCCCGACGTGGATCGCCTCGTCGCTGCGCCGCCTCTACGCCCGTTACTTCGGCGACGGATTCGAAGGCCACGTCTATGACATCCCGGCCTGGCAGAAGGTCCACGACATCCCCGACGCGGAGCTGTGGGAGGAGCGCATGAAGCTCAAGAACAAGCTCATCAAGCATATCCGCCGGCGTTACAGCGACCCCCGGCAGGTGCGCCTCGACTCGCCGCGCCAGATGCTTCAGGTCATCGAGGGCATCAAGCCCGACGTGCTGACCATCGGTTTCGCACGCCGCTTCGCCACCTACAAGCGCGCCTACCTGCTGTTCACGAACCTCGACCGTCTGGCGGCGATCGTCAACAACAAGGAGCGTCCCGTGCAGTTCATCTTCGCGGGCAAGGCGCACCCCAACGACAAGCCGGGACAGGACCTGATCCGGCGCATCGTCGAGGTGGCCGCCATGCCGCAGTTCGTGGGCAAGATCCTCTTCCTGCAAAACTACGACATGGAACTCGCCCGCCGCATGGTGCAGGGTGTCGACGTATGGCTGAACACGCCCACGCGGCCGCTCGAAGCCTCGGGCACCTCGGGCGAGAAGTGCGTGATGAACGGCGTGCTGCAATTCTCCGTGCTCGACGGCTGGTGGGTCGAGGGCTACAAGGAGGGCGCCGGATGGATGCTTCCGATGGAGCGCACCTTCGCCGACCAGCACTACCAGGACGAACTCGACGCCGAGATGATCTACAACACCATCGAGGAGCAGATCGCCCCGAAATACTACGCCCGCGACACGGACGGCATCCCGCACGAGTGGGTTTCGTCGGTGAAGAGGTGCGTGGCGGACATCGCCTCGAACTTCACGACCAACCGCATGCTGACCGACTACGAGAACCGGTTCTACGACAAGCTCGCCGCGCGCAAACGCGAGATGAGCGCCGAGGCCTACCGCATGGCCCGCGAGATCGCGGCCTGGAAGCGCAAGGTCTCCGCCGCATGGGACCAGGTGCGCATCGTCGACGTGCAGCGCGTGAAGATCGACAAGGAGGCCGTCTGCGTCGGCGAGAAGTACCAGTTCGCCGTGACGCTCGACATCGCCAACCTCCGACCCGAGGACATCGGCGTGGAGATGGTCGTCGCGCGGCAGATCGTCGGCGGACAGTCCGTCAACGTCACCCGCACGATCCAGCTGGAACGCACGAAGGCCGACGGAAGCCGGGTCACCTACTCGCTCGACTACACGCCCGACGAAGCCGGCACGTTCGACGTGGCACTGCGCATCTACCCCTCGAACCCGCTCTTGCCCCACCGCATGGACTTCGCGCTGGTGAAGTGGGCCTAATGCCAATAGAAGGTATTAAATTTGAATAATTAACAATAACAAGTTGTAACTGTTCGAAAATTTCAATATCTTTAAAGGACGAACCGTATTTTTTAGCGATATGTCAGCACTTACTTTCGACAAAAGCGAATTGGGCAATCTGGAGTACTCGCTCCAGCGCGAAATGCTCGCAACGGACCGTATCGGCGGCTATATGAGCACGACCATCGTCTGCTGCAACACCCGCCGTTACCACGGCCTGATGGTGGCCCCGATCGACGACAGCGACCGGACCTACGTCCTGTTGTCGGCGCTCGACGAAACGATCATCCAGCACGACCAGACGTTCAACCTGGCGCTGCACCGTTTCCAGGGGACCTACGAGCCGCGCGGCCACAAGTACATCACCGATTTCGAGTACACTCCGACCCCCACGATCACCTATCGCGTAGGCGGCGTGATCCTCAAGAAGGAGATGCTCTGGATTCACAAGCGCACGCAACTGATGATCCGCTACACGCTCGTCGACGCCCATTCGGAAACGCGCCTCCGGCTGCGCCCGTTCCTCGCCTTCCGCGATAAGCATGCGCTGACGCATGCCAACATGGAGGCCGACGGGCACTCCTATCCGGCCGTCAACGGCGTGAAATGCCGCCTCTACGGTTCGTTTCCGTGGCTGTATCTCCAGACCAGCAAACCCGGCGCGGAGTTCGTGCCCGCGCCCGACTGGTACTACAATTTCGAATACCGGCAGGACATCGCCCGCGGCTACGACGGCTACGAGGACCTGATGACCACGGGCTATTTCGAAACCGAGCTGAAGAAGGGCGAGAGCATCATCTTCTCGGCGTCGCTCGACGAAATGGGCTCGACGAAAACCATCGAGGAGGTCTTCGGCGGCTCCATCGCGCGCCGCACGCACAAGATCGACTTCATCAGCTGCCTCGAACACTCGGCGCGGCAGTTCGTGATCCGCCGCCCGGGCAACCGGACGGAGGTGGTCTCGGGCTATCCGTGGCACGGGGTTTCGGGCCGCCAGACCTTCGTCTCGCTGCCGGGCATCACCCTGTGGCAGAACCACAAGGAGGACTGCATCGACGCCCTCGACACGCAGGTGCGCGGCATGCAGGACGGCATGTTCGCCGGGAACGCTTCGGCGGCGGACGCCGCGGACGCCCCGCTGTGGTTCTTCTGGACCCTTCAGCGGCTCGAAGCGCAGATCGGCGCGAAGAAGATCTGGAAACACTACGGCGAGGCCATGAAACAGGTGCTCGAGTCGTACAAACGGGGCGTCGCGGGCCGTGTCGTGCTCAACGACAACGGGCTGGTGTGGGCCTCGTCCGACGAGGTTCCCCTCACGTGGATGAACTCCGTGATCGACGGCCGTTCCGTCACCCCGCGCAACGGCTATCAGGTGGAGGTCAACGCCCTGTGGTACAACGCCGTCCGCTACGCTCTCCGGCTGGCCGGCGAGGCGGGCGACACGAAGTTCGTGAAGGCGTGGGAGAAACTGCCCGAACGCACCGCGGCGTCGTTCAACGAACTCTTCCGCCTGCCCGAAGGCTACCTGGCCGACTGCGTGGGCTGCGACGGCGCCAACACGGACATCCGGCCGAACATGATCGTCGCCTGCGGGCTGCCCTACAAGATGCTCGACGAGCAGACCCAGCTGGAGGTGATCCGCACGGTGCGGCAGCACCTCCTCACGCCGAAGGGCCTGCGCTCGCTCTCGCCCCGCAACCCGCTTTACAAGGGTTCGCAGGAGGGTACGCCCGCCGAACGCGACTTTGCGGGCAAGAACGGGTCGGTATGGCCGTGGCTGCTGTCGTTCTACGTCAGCGCCTGCTTCGACATCGACGGCGACGCCTTTCTGCCGCAGGCCGAGGAGATTCTCGCCGGATTCGAGGAGGACATCCAGACCTACGGCATCGGTTCGATCGGCGAACTGTTCGACGCCGATCCTCCGTTCGCGCCGCGCGGAGCCATTTCGCAGGCGTGGAGCGTCGCGGCCGTGCTGGACATCTACGGCATGATCCTCGCACGCAAACCGGAAGAGACACCCGGAAAGTCGGAAAAACCCATAAAAAAAGCGAATCCGAAGACTGCGAAGGCAGCAAAAAACGTTGGTAAGGAAGAGGTTGCCGCGAAGGCCGTGAAACCCGCGGCAAAGGCCGCCGCGAAGAGGACGGCCGGCCAAAAGACAACGAAGAAGAAAACGACGGAAAAAACGAAATAACGAATACGGCCCGGGCGCACAATGTGAAAGAGAGTTGTGCCGGATGGCGAGGCTCCTTCCGAGGGGAGGGGTTCGAAGCGGAATCTGACTTACGGACACGGCCGGGCGCCGTGAAGGGATGCGGAGAGGAAGCGCACAGGCGGCAAAATGAAACAACAAAAAGATAAGGTATGAGAGTTTTAATGTTCGGATGGGAGTTTCCGCCCCACATTGCAGGCGGGCTGGGAACGGCCTGCTACGGAATGACCCGCGGACTGGCGCGCAACGGCGTAGACGTCACTTTCATCGTCCCGCACGCCTACGGCGACGAGGACCAGCGTTTCACGCACGTCGTGAACGCCAGCGACGTGGAGGCCTTGTACGGTTCGACGGGCAGCGGCGCGGACGACATTCTGGAGAAGATGTCGTTCATCCACATCGACTCGAACATGGTCCCCTATATCTCCCCCGAGGAGTACGAGTCCTACCACGAGCAGTACGTCAAGTCGGGGCGGAAGACCTGGTCGACGACCGATGCCTGGAAACAGCGCTACACCTTCTCGGGCAAGTACGGCGCCAACCTCATGGAGGAGGTGGCGCGCTACGCCGTGGTCGCCGCGCAGGTGGCCAGGGACCTCGAAGGACAGTTCGACGTGATCCACGCCCACGACTGGCTCACCTACTACGCGGGCATCGCCGCCAAACGCGTCTCCGGGAAGCCGCTGGTGGTGCACATGCACGCCACGGAGTACGACCGCTCGGGCGAGAACGTCAACACGCAGGTCTACGCCATCGAGCGGGCCGGCATGCACGCCGCCGACCGCGTGATCGCCGTTTCGAACCTCACGCGCAACATCGTCATCAACCGCTACGGCGTTCCCGCCGAAAAGATCGTCACGGTGCACAACGCCGTGCGCTTCGCCCAGAACAGCGGCAAGGTTCCCGAGCGGGGCGTCACCGACAAGGTCGTGACCTTCCTGGGACGCATCACCTACCAGAAAGGCCCCGACTACTTCGTCGAGGCGGCCGCCAAGGTCCTCAAGCGGATTCCCGACGTGCGGTTCGTGATGGCCGGCTCGGGCGACATGATGAACCACGTCATCCGCCGCGTGGCGCGGCTCGGCATCGCCGACCGTTTCCACTTCACGGGGTTCCTCCGCGGGGAGGACGTGCACAAGATGTTCCAGCTGTCGGACGTCTACGTGATGCCCTCCGTCTCGGAGCCTTTCGGCATCTCGCCGCTGGAGGCGATGCGCTCGAACGTCCCGGTGATCATCTCCAAGCAGAGCGGCGTGGCCGAAGTGCTGGACTACGCCGTGAAGGTGGACTACTGGGACGTGGACGCCCTGGCCGACGCCATCTACGGACTGATCAAATACCCCGCCCTGTCGGGCATGTTCGCCTCGAAGGGTCTCGAAGAGGTGACCAACCTCAAGTGGAACGACGCCGCGGCGAAGATCAAATCGGTGTACGAAGCCGTGATCGAAGAGAATAAGAAACAATTAAAATAGCAACCCGCATGAAAACCGTCTGTCTTTATTTTCAGGTGCATCAGCCCTGGCGTCTGAAGAAATACCGCTTCTTCAACATGGGCAAGGACCACAACTACCTGGACGACCTCATGAACCGTTCGATCATGCAGAAGGTCGCCCGCCAGTGCTACCTGCCGATGAACGCCCTGCTGCTCAAGCTCATCAGGGAGAACAAGGGCAAGTTCCGCTGTTCGTTCTCGATCACGGGCATCGCCATCGAACAGTTCCGCGCCTTCGCCCCCGAAGTGCTCGACTCGTTCAAGGAGCTTGCCGCGACGGGCTGCGTGGAGTTCCTCGCCGAGACCTACTCCCACTCGCTGGCCTCGCTGGCTTCGAAGGAGGATTTCACGGAGCAGGTCAAACTGCACACGAACCTTATCAAAAAGGAGTTCGGGGTGAAACCCACCGCTTTCCGCAACACGGAGCTGATCTATTCGGACGAGATCGGCGCGATGGTCGCCGGCATGGGCTTCCGCACGATGCTGGCCGAAGGAGCCAAGCACGTGCTGGGGTGGAAATCGCCCAACTACGTCTACGCCAACGCCATCGACCAGAAACTGCGCCTGCTGCTGCGCAACTACAAACTCTCGGACGACATCGCTTTCCGCTTCTCGAACAAGAGCTGGGACCAGTGGCCCCTGACAGCCGACAAGTACGTGCAGTGGCTCGCCTCGGACGAGACGCCGGGCGAGGTCATCAACCTGTTCATGGATTACGAGACCTTCGGCGAGCATCAGAACGCCGACACGGGCATCTTCGAATTCATGCGCGCGCTGCCCAAGGCGATCCTCGCCAGGAAGAACGGCCTGGAGTTCGCCACGGTGACCGAGGCCGCGAAGAAGCACCAGCCCGTCGCCGTGCTCCACTGTCCGCACGTGATGTCGTGGGCCGACGAGGAGCGCGACGTGACGGCCTGGCTGGGCAACGAATTGCAGAACGAGGCTTTCTCGAAGCTCTATGCCCAGAAGGAGAAGGTCGCGGCGCTGAAAAATCCCGATTTCGATTATGTCTGGAGTTTCATGCAGACCTCCGACCATTTCTACTACATGGCCACCAAGTGGCTGTCGGACGGCGACGTGCACTCCTACTTCAACCCCTACGATTCGGCCTACGACGCCTTCATCAACTACATGAACGTCCTCTCGGACTTCATCATCGAGCTGGACAAGGCGGTGGCTGCCAAGGCGGCGAAAAAACGGGCCTGACGCCCCGACGGACAACCAGAAAACGGGTCTCTGCGGAGGCCCGTTTTTTTATTTCGCAAAACGGCGCGCGGCATGTACAACGGATGCTTTATTTGCTTACATTTGGCACATCGAAAACACACATGCATGAATAGCGTCTTCATCCTGCTGAACAGCCTCAACGACTGGAAACCCTACTGCGAAACCGATTCGCTGATGACCGTCACCGACTACCTCGAACACCGTTACGGGGAGCGGACGCCCAAGCTGGTCATCAACTTGAGCGACGAATACGGCTACAACTCCGAAGGCTACTACTGCTCGCTGCTGGCCCAGGCCCGGGGACACCGGGTGCTGCCGGGCGTCGAGACGCTCAACAAGCTCGAATCGGGCGCCGGAATCCGCATGAACCGCAACCTGCAACAGCTCTGCCAACAGTGGATCGAACGCAACCGCATCACCGACGAAACCTGGCAGCTGAACATCTACTTCGGAACCTGCCGCGAGAAGGGTCTGGAGAAGATCGCGCGGTTCATCTTCGACCACTACCCCTGCCCGATCCTGCGCGTGACGATGAACAACCACGCCCGCAACCAGATCGAGTCGGTGCAGGCCCTTTCGCTGCGCCAGCTCTCGGAGAGCGGGCAGGACGATTTCGCCAATGCGCTCGACTGCTTCAACAAGAAGGTATGGCGCTCGCCGCGCTCGGCCAAGCCCGCACGCTACAACCTCGCCATCCTCTACGACCCGGACGAAAAATTCCCGCCCAGCGACAAGGACGCCCTCAACAAGTTCCTCGAAGTGGCCCGGAAAATGAACATCCACGCGGAGCTGATCACCGAGGAGGAAGCCACGCGGCTGATGGAGTTCGACGCGCTGTTCATCCGCGCCACCACAGCGCTCAACCACTACACTTTCCGCCTCGCGCAGCGTGCCGCGATGAACGACATCGCCGTGATCGACGATCCCGAGTCGATCATCCGCTGCACGAACAAGGTCTACCTCTGCGAGCTTTTCGAAAAGGCCCGCATCCCGGCCCCGGCCTCGCAGCTGCTGTTCCGCAGCAACGAATACTCCTTCGGCGAGATCAGCGAACGCCTCGGCGCGCCCTTCATCCTCAAGATTCCCGACGGATCGTTCTCGGTGGGCATGCACAAGGTGGCCAGCGACGAAGAGCTGCGCGCGGCGCTCGACGAGATGTTCCGCCACTCGTCCGTGCTGCTGGCCCAGGAGTTCATCCCCACGGAGTTCGACTGGCGGATCGGCCTCCTGGACGGCGAACCGTTGTTCGCCTGCAAATACTACATGGCCAAGGGCCACTGGCAGATCTACAACCACGCCCACGACGACACAGGCCGCAACCTGTGCGGCGCATGGGAGACCGTACCCATCTACAAGGCGCCGCAGAAAGTGCTCGACACCGCCGTAAAGGCCGCGGCGCTGATCGGCAAGGGATTGTACGGCGTGGACCTGAAACTCATCAACGGCAGGGCCGTGGTGATCGAGATCAACGACAACCCGTCGATCGACCACGAAGTCGAGGACGCCGTGCTGGGCGACGAACTTTACTACCGCATCCTCAACCACTTCGTCCACTGCCTCAACCGCCTCCACGCGCAATGAACCCCGCAGTCGGAATACGTCCCGCGACGGCCGGGGACCTCGACGCCGTGGAGTGCGTCGAGCGGCGCTGTTTCCCGGAAGGGGAGGCTTTCACGCGGCGGCAGCTGCTCTACCTGCTGACGCATGCGCAGGGAGCGTCCTACGCCGCCACCCGCGACGGTGCGGTCGTCGGCTACATTTCATTGCTGATGCGGCGCACGGCGCAAAACCTCCGCATCTACTCCGTGGCGGTGGACCCCGCGGCGCGCGGCTGCGGAGTCGGGCAGGCATTGCTGGACGCCGCTATCGCGCTGGCCCGGCGGCTCGGGCTGCGTGAAGTGACGCTCGAAGTGCGCACCGATAACGATTCCGCCATAAGGCTTTACGCCCGCAACGGCTTCCGGGACGAACGGCTGCTGCGCGGCTACTACCCCGACGGCACGGATGCCCGGCGGATGTCGTTCAGGATCTCCGGCGGCCGTCCAGAATAGCCTCCTTGTTCGCCTCGGCCCACTCCACCAGTCCGAAAATATGCGGCAGAAGGCTCCCGCCCCGCTCCGTAAGGCTGTATTCCACCCGCGGCGGAACCTCGGCATAGACTTCGCGGCGGATCATCCCGTCGGTTTCGAGCATCCGCAGCGTGACGGTCAGCATGCGGTGCGAAATGTCGCCCAGCGTGCGGTGAATCTCGCTGAAACGCATCACGCCGTTGGCGTCCAACGTCAGCAGCACCAGCATCGACCACTTGTCCCCCAGGCGGCACAGCACGTCCCGAACCGGGCAAGAACCCGTGGGCGCAAAATTCTGCAAACTTTTTTCCGTTTCCATCCCTTTGATTTCCAGCAACGGTTACTTTTCCGTAACCAACTCATTTTTAAGTGCGTTCTTGTTTATACGCACGAATTGGCCTATATTTGTAAACAAAAGTAATAAACTTACCGAAAATAACCATTGTTTCACTAAACAAATCGCAACCATGTCAAAGAAAACAGCCGTCGTGGCCGTGAATCCCGTGAACGGGATGGGCCTGTTCCAGTATCTGGAAGCATTTTTCGAGAACCGGATTCCCTACACCGTCTTTGCGGTGTCCGACAGCCGGGAGATCCGCACCAATTCGGGCGTCGGGCTGACCGCCGACGACGTGATCGCCAGCCTCAAAGGACACGAAGAGGAGTACGACGCCCTGGTGTTCGCCTGCGGCGACGCCGTGCCGGTCTTCGCGCAGAACGCCGACAAGCCCTGGAACAAGGACCTGATGGAGGTGCTGAAAACCTTCGGGGAGACGGGCAAACCGATGATCGGCCACTGCGCCGCAGGGATGATGTTCGGATTCGCAGGTGTCGCCGCCGGACGGCGCGTCGCCGTGCACCCGATGGCCAAAGCCGCCGTGACGGGTCCCGTGGCGACGGACGCCCCGTTCGAGATCGACGGCAACTTCTACACCGCCCAGGAGGAGCACGCCATTCCGGCGATGATCCGACAGGTGGTCGAAGCGCTGAAATAACACCACGAAAGACCCCGGCCGCAAGACCGGGGCTTTTCATTTTACGGCCGGATGGCGTAATCGTAGACAAGCCGCGAAATGCGGGCGATGACGGCGGCATTGGTCCGGTCGTCCTCGCGGGAATCCATCACGAAGACCGCAATCGAATACTCCCGGCCATCGGGCAGACGGACGAATCCGATGTCGTTGTCGGCGATCTTCACCCCGCTCGCCGTGCGGTCCGAACTGCCGGTCTTGTGCGCCACGGCGACCCCGGCAGGCAGCAACCCGCGGAGTTTGTCGGGACCGGTCGTCGTCGCGAACATCGTCCTCTCCAGGAAATCCCCGTATTCGTCCGGGAGCAATTCCCCGCGGCGGAAACGTTCGAGCAGCCGCACGGCGGCCAGCGGCGTGGTCCGGTTGAGATACTGGCTGTCCGTATGGCGGTGCATCGTCTCCTCGTCGGCGACGATCTCCGTCTCACCGACGCCCAGCCGGGCGACATAGCGGCTCACGGTCTCCGGTCCGCCGAGGAAGCGGAACAACAGGTCACAGACGTTGTTGTCGCTCTGCGCGACGCTGTATGCCAGCAGTTCCGCCACGGTGAACTCGCCGCCCGCGGGACAGACTTCGCGCAGCGGCGACCACGTATCGGGCGGCAGGTCGGAGCGACGGACCGGAATGCGCGTCGCAAGGGGAAGGCCGCCGCGGGCAAGGCTGTCGAGCACGGCCAGCGCCTGATGGAATTTAAAGACGCTCAACATGGGATAGGGACGGGAGCCGTTCACCACGAGCGTGTCGCCGTCATCGAACACCACGGCGACGCCCACCGTCGCCCGCACCGAATCGGCCAGGGCGCGGATGTCGCGCTCCGGCGTCCCGGGCCGGGCCGAAAGGGCGGCCGCCGCAAGGCAGCAACAGAGCAGGATCAGCCGTTTCACGGGCCGTTATCCTTTCCGCTTGTAACGCGAGGGCGAAGTCCCGGTATGCTGTTTGAAATACTTGCCGAAGAAGGACTGCGTCGAGAAATTGAGGTGGTAGGCGATCTCCTGAATGCTCATCCCGGAATACTTGAGCAGGGCCTTGGCTTCGAGGATCACCGACTCGTCGATCCACCGCGCGGCGGTCTTGCCGCTCACCTCCTTCACCACGGACGAGAGGTATTTGGGCGTGATATTGAGCTGCTTGGCGTAGAAGCTCACGTTGCGCTCTTTCTTGTTGTACTGCTGCAGGAGCGACATGAACTCGTCGAACAGCACCTCGCAGCGTCCCTGCTTCATCTCGCCGGGCTGCTCGCGCTGGTTGATCTCGGTGATGATGTAGAACGCCGTGGTGAAGAGCGTGCGGATGATCTCGTGGCGGTAACGCTCCTTGTCGCTGCGCAGCATGGTCTTGATGAGCTGGAACAACTGGCGGATTTCGTCCACGTCCTGCGGCGTGACCTCCAGCACGGGAGCCTTGCCGAAGCGCATGTAGACCGGCAGCGAGGTCGAGAGGTCGATCTGGATCTCGTTGACGAACGATTTCGAGAAGGCCAACAGGTAAGCCGCGGCGTTCGACGAACATTTGACCGTGCGGATGATCGAATCGGGGTTGAAAAAGACGATCGTGTTGGGTTTGATGCTGTAATTCTGCATGTCGATCGACACGGTGGCCTCGCCCGCCATCATGATGATGGCCGTAAAACCGTCGATCGAGGTCGGATAGTCGGCCGTGGTGTTCTTGTCGGCCGTGAGTGCGGAGATCACCAGATCGTCCGAGAGGTAAAAGACGTCGCTCATCTCCTTCTTGATCCGGGAGATGGAGACTTTGCGCAAACTTTCGCGTCCTCCGCTGCGCGCCGTTTTGCCGTTATCCGCCATATCGTCGTAATTTTTCCGACAAAAGTATGAATTTTCGCAGAATCAAACAAGCCGGACCGTAAAAATCAGAAATTGCCCGAGGCCTGTTTGGCGCACATCACGCGCAGGCCGCCCGCCAGACACTCGATGTGCAGCGGGAATTCGGCGCCCTTCTGCCCGTCGACGTCCGTGGGTTCGTTGACCGACGAACGGATGTCGATCCGCCGCGCCCGGAGGTGGCGGACGATCTTCGGGCTGCCGCCCGCCAGATAGCGGCACATGGCCAGCGTCGAACGAAAGAAATTCTTCTTCTCCAGCAGGATGCAGTCGAACAGCCCGTCCTTGATCGACGACCGCCGCGCCAGGTGGAAACCGCCCGCCGTCTCGCCGTTGAAGATCAGCACCATCAGCGACCGCAGGTCGAACCGCTCGCCGTCGGCCTCGATCTCCAGCGGCACGGCGTGCATCGTGCGGAACTCCTTGACCCCCTCGATGATATAGGCCAGCTTGCCGATCTTGTGCTTGCGTTCGTCGGGCGTGCGCTGCGAGGTGGTCGTGAAGATTCCGAACGAAAAGATATTGACGAAATACAGGTCGTTCACCCGGCCTACGTCGACCCGGTCCACAGCCCCCGAAGCGATCTGCCGCGCCGCTTCGAGCGGCTCGCGCGACATGCCGACCGCCCCGGCGAAATCATTGGCCGTACCGGCCGGAATCACGCCGATGGGAATGTCCAGCCCCTTGCGTTTCATGGCGTTGACCGCATAGTTCACCGTGCCGTCGCCGCCGGCGACGACCATCAGGTCGATGGTCTCGTTGCCGTCGAACGGATTGGCCGTAAAGTCGATCCGCTGCGGCGTGACGTCGTAGCCGTAGGCCTGAAAAATCGTACTGATGCACCCGACGTTGCGGGCGATTTTGCCCTTGCCCGATTCGGGATTGTAGAGGAATACCGCTGTTTTCATTTATCTCGCTATTTCAGAATCAACGCTTCCATGGCCGGCGAGACGTACTCCTCGTACTCTCCGCCGTCACCCGCCAGGATGAAGTACGCCTTCACGCCGGGCATCCGTTCCACGGCCGCCAGCGCATCGTCGGCGCCCATCGCCAGAAACATGGTCCCCAGCGCGTCGGCCTCGGCGCAGGTCGGAGCCGCGACGGTCACCGACAGCAGGCGCGACAGGGCGCTGCGCCCCGTGCGGGGGTCGATGGTGTGGGCGACCTTGTTGCCCTCCCCGTCGAGGTAGAAACGGCGGTAGTTGCCCGAGGTGGCCAGCCCGCCGCCGGTCATCTGAATCCGTTTCTGGAGGTATTCACCGTCCGACATGTTGCCGTCGAAAGGCGTTTCGACGCCGATGCGCCACGCCCGGCCCTGCCGGTTGAGTCCCCGGCAGCGGACCTCGCCGCCGATGTCGACGATGTAGTTTTCAGCCCCGTATTTCTCGACCAGTCCGGCCAGCAGATCGACCGTATAGCCTTTCGCCACGGAGTTGAAGTCCAGCTGCACGCGCGGATCGTCCTTCACCAGCCGCCCTCCCTCGACACGGACCTTTTCGCGGCCCACGAATTCGAGGATCGAATCGACGTTCGGGTTTTCGACGCGCTCCCGGCCGGCGAAGCCCCACGCCTCGACCAGCGGCTTGACGGTCACGTCGTAACGCCCGTCGCTCAACGCGCCGATGCTGTCGGCCAGATGCAGGTTGAAGGCGATATGACGGTCGACGCTGTCGGTCTCGTTGCGGTTCAGACGGCTCACAAGCGACGTCGAATCGTAAATCGACATCGACGCCTTGGCCTCGCGGTCCAGCTCCATGACGGCCGCATAGAGACGCTGCCGCGAGACGCCCTTCACGTCGGCCACCACATGCAGCGTCGTGCCGAGCATCGTCCCGTCGACGGTGACGAAATCCGGCTCGCTCCCGCAGCCGCACAACACCGCGGCGACAAGCGCGGCGAAAGTTCCGCGCACACCCGTTTTCCCCATAATTTTCACTTGTTTCTGTCTCTTATACACATCTCCGAGCCCACGAGAC
>ENA-OYZW01000625-OYZW01000625.1-human-gut-metagenome-genome-assembly--contig:-NODE-625-length-15714-cov-5.891245_pt1 | contig 15714 bp, 9 predicted proteins | sample MGYA00244075_ERZ653474 | MGnify/ENA primary metagenome ERZ653474 (study PRJEB26926, sample SAMN06164949) | human gut metagenome | biome: ENVO:00009003; feature: ENVO:2100002; material: ENVO:00002003...
CCTTGCAGGGTGCAGGGGCAGCGCCCCTGCTGGAGTCCAGAGGCAAAGCCTCTGGTCATTGCCCCTCTTCCGTCCGCTCCACCGTGCCGACGTAGATGATTTCGCTCTTCGCCTTGTAGGTGTCGGTGTACATCAGCTTGCGCTCGGTTTCCGCGCCGCCCACATATTTCACCAGGTAGCTTTCCACCACACAGCCGTCGGTTGCCTTGCGGTAGGTGTACTCTTGGTCAACATAGGTGGCGTAGGTGTGGTTCGTGTCCTTGCGGTATTCCGGCTCGGTCGGGGCGGGCAGGGTCTGCACCGTCACCGTTTCCAGCTCGTACTTCACGCCCTTGCCGAGGCTCTCGCCGTAAATCGACACCACGCACACCTTGTGCGACTTGTCGTAGCGGCTGTCCTTCATCACCGTCGCGACGATGAAAATCGTGCTGTTCGTGTCGTTTCGGAACTTGAAGTCAATGCGGTTGTCGGATACCGTCGCGTCCTTGCCGTAGTCGGTGTAGCCCACCGCGTCAGAGTGCGGCTCGCGCTTGAGAATCGTCATGTTCGCCTTCGCCGCCGCGAGGTACATCGTCGTGCTCGCCTGACACACGCCGCCGCCGTAGCCCATGCGCTGATCGCCATACGCGTACTCAATCGCCTGATAGAAGCCGTTTGCCTTCGTGCGCTTGCCCACAACCGTATTGAAGGAGAACGTTTCGCCCGCTGCAAGCATCTTGCCGTTGATGCGCTCGAACGCCACCTGAATGTTCAGGTTGCGCTCTTCCGTGCTGGTGGTCGAAATCGGGGTGTACGCCGTCGCGCGCAGCTGAATCTGCGGCTCCAGCATGGCTTTGGTCGTGGTCGGCTGAAGCTCGCGCGTCGTCAGCTCCACCTCGCCGCTGACCAGGGACGACATCATCTGGTACACCTGATTTTTCGCCTCGGTCGTATCCATATAGCGTCCGACGGTCTCCGGCTGAATCGTCAGCGGATTGTTGAAATTGTTGGAATCGAAGATAATATGCGCATCCACCGGCTGGATGTACGCCTGCTGCGCGATGCTGAGCAGGATGTTGTCAATCACCACATTGTCGCCGCTGGGCGTGGCGGAATAGCCCTCGTAGGGATTTTCCGCCAGCGCGTCCATCGTGGCTTTGCGCGCGTCAATGCCGCCTTCTGTGTGCCCCGGCTGCCACGCCGCGTCGAGGGCTTCCTGCACATCGACGGTCATGTTCAGGTCGGCGCTCGTGATTTCCCTCACCAGCTGACCGGCGTACATCAGCCGCACCTTCCACGCGTCGCGCTGCTGATTCGCGTGCGCCGTGACCGCCTCTTCCGCCTCCGCGCGGGTCATGCCGCCGAGGTGGATGCCGTCCACATACACGTTCGGGACGTACTTGTCGTCATACGCCGTCACCGACGCGACCAGCGCTTCCCGCTCGTTCTGCTCCTGGATGGCATTGCTGATGGCGCCGCCCGCCGCGACCAGTCCGCAAATTACCGCCACCGCGCACGCGCAGAACAGGATGCGATTAAGCAGCTTTTGCCCCGACGGCTTGCGGCGGACAGGCTCGTTCTTCGGCTCGCCATGCTCCGGATTGAAGCCCCCCAGCCCCGTCGGCGGATGATTGCCGCCGCCATTGCCGCCGTTTCCGCCATTGCCGTTCGCCGGATACTGCGGAAAATTCACCGGATACATCGGCTGCTGCCATCCGCCATAATTCTGCTGCGGATACGGCGGATTCTGCGGGCGCTGCGGATTCATCGGCTGATTCGGCATCATCTGCCCGCCGCGAATCGGCTGATTGCGCCCGGTGTTCATGCTTGTCGGGTTCTGCCCCCACGAGAACTGCTCCAATTGGTGCGCCGCATCGAGCGGCTGCACGCCGTTGTTCCAGCCCTGCTGCGGCTGCATGGGCGTCCCCTGCACGCCGCGGAAGCCGTGCATTTGCCCGCTTTGCGCATATTGGCTCCCCTGCCCCGGCTGATTCATCCCCTGCGGGCGCATCGGCTGAGCCGCACCCATCGGCTGGGCCGCACCCATCGGCTGAGCCGCGCTCATCGGCTGCATGGGCGGATTGGTGCTCTGCTGCGCCGGGGGCGGCTGCGGATTCCGGCGCGGCGGATTTGTCGGCTGCATGGGCGCGTCTTCCGTGCGGATAAGGGGGATGCTGTTGTCCAGCGTCTGCTGCCCGGCATACTGCGCCGCGTTCAGCTGCGTGCGGCGGCGGCGCGGCTGCCTGTTGTCGTTGAATTCGAACATGGTTTCAGCACCCCTTTCTGATGGCAATTCGGTATTTCTTCATCTTATATCTATCACATGATTTGAGCAGCTTCCACTGCTTGCAGCAATTTCTCCACATCATCTGCCGCCCTCGCCCACATCGGCGCGGTGCAGCCGACCATGCCGTGGCGGTCGCCATCGCCATGGAAGTCACTGCCGCCGGTGACCAGAAAGCCCATACGCCGCGCGGTCAAATCCAGCAGGGGCGTGGCGCGTCCGGCGGATGGGTGGTAGACCTCAACGCCCCGCAAGCCTTGCTCCTGCCAAACGCCGAGCAGATGGCGCAGCAGCGCGCCGGTCTTTTCCAGCTCCATCGGGTGCGCCAGAACGGGCACGAAGCCGCTTTCCTGCATCAGCGGCAGCGCCTCCGCCATGCTCAGGCGCTCCCCCGCCACATAGGCAGGTGCGCCATCCGCCAGAAAGCGGTCAAACGCCTCGCGCGTATCCACCACATAGCCGCGGCTGACCATCGCGCGGGCGATATGCGGCCGACCGACGCTGCCCTTGGCTTCGCGGGCGATTTCGTCGTAATCCAGCGGATAGCCCAGCGCGTTCAGCTTCTCCACCATCTGCCGCGCGCGTCCGAGCCGCAGTTGGGACAGCGCCCGAACCTTGCGGTGCAGGGGCGTATCCGTCCCGCGCCCGTAGCCGAGCAGGTGCAGGCCGGACATATCGCGCAGGGACAATTCGACACCTTGCAGAATCGGCATCGGCGCGGGTTTCCCCAGCAGCTGCGCCGCGCCGTCAAACGTGTCATGGTCGGTCACGGCAAGGAGCGTCACGCGGTGCTTGTCCGCCAGCGCCACCAGCTCCGCGGGCGTAAGCAGCCCGTCGGAGGAAGTGGTGTGGGTGTGCAAATCAGGCTTCATGGGGGGCATCCGGGTGATTTTCGGGCGCATCCGCCGTCTTATCAGGCGTTTCCGCGCTCTTTTCAGGCGTTTCGGCGGACTTTTCGGAATTCTCTTTCTTCTTTTCGTCCGCCATATCCTGCATCATCACGTCGCCCGTGGTGCGGGTGTCGGCATCCTGAATATCCGGCAGCGCACCCGTTTCCATCAGGGTGACGAACTCGCGGCGGCTGATGGTGTCGTACTTGAGCAGCGCGTCCACCAGCTTCTCCATGCGGTCGCGGTTGGCGCTCAGGGCGTCCACCGCCTTCTGGTAGCATTCCTCCAGCAGGCGCTTGACTTCCGCGTCGATGCGCGCCGCCATTTCTTCGCTGTACCCGCGGCTCTGCCCGAACTCCATGCCGACGAACACTTCCTGATCGCCGTCAAGATAGACCGGGCCCAGCTTTTCGCTCATGCCGAACTGCGTCACCATGCGGCGGCAGACCTCCGTCGCCTTCTTCAGGTCGCTCGTTGCGCCGGTGGTGAACTCGCCCAGATAAAGCTGCTCCGCGGCATGACCGCCCAGCCCCATCGCCACGAAGTCCATCAGCTGGCTGTAGGTCTGCAAATCGTCCTCTTCCGTCGGCAGGGACAGCGTGTAGCCGCCCGCCTGCCCGCGCGGGACGATGGTAATCAGGTGCACCTCGTCGCAGTTGGGCAGGACGTGCCCGACGATGGCGTGACCCGCCTCGTGGATGGCGACCATGCGCTTGTCGCGCTGCGTCACCTTGTGGCTGCGCTTCTCCGGGCCCATCTGCACGCGGGAGATTGCCTCCACCAGCGTCTGCTGATTGATGGCCTTCAAGCGCCCGCGCGCCGCCAGAATCGCGGCTTCGTTCATGATGTTTTCCAGCTCCGCGCCGGTGGAGAAGGGCACGCGCTTGGCGATATTCTCCAAATCCACATCATCCGCAAGGGGCTTGCCCTTGGCGTGCACCTTCAGGATGGCAACACGCCCCGCCATATCGGGGTAATTGACGAGAATCGTGCGGTCAAAGCGGCCGGGACGCAGCAGCGCGGGGTCAAGAATGTCGCGGCGGTTCGTCGCCGCCATGACAATAACGCCCTCATTGATTGCGAAGCCGTCCATCTCGACCAGCAGCTGGTTCAGCGTCTGCTCGCGTTCGTCGTGTCCGCCGCCCAGACCCGCGCCGCGGTGGCGACCCACGGCGTCAATCTCATCAATAAAGATGATGGACGGGGCAGCGCGCTTGGCTTGGTCGAACAGGTCACGGACGCGGCTCGCGCCCACGCCCACGAACATCTCCACAAAGTCCGAGCCGGAAATGGAGAAGAACGGCACGCCCGCCTCGCCCGCAACCGCCTTTGCCAGCAGGGTTTTGCCCGTGCCGGGCGGGCCGATGAGCAGCACACCCTTGGGGATGCGTGCGCCCATGTCAATGTACGCCTTGGGGTTGCGCAGGAAGTCCACCATTTCCTTGAGTTCTTCCTTCTCTTCCTCCGCGCCCGCGACGTCGGCGAACGTCACCTTGTTCTTGTTCGGGTCATGGATGCGCGCCCGGCTTCTGCCGAAGTTCATCACCTTGCCGTTGCCGCCGGTCTGCGCGCGCATAATCAGCCAGAACATCACGCCGCAGAGCACCAGCGAAATCGCCAGCGGAATCAGGTCATACCACCACGGGGTGGTCAGCGGCTGACGGTAGATGATGGTGAACGGCAAATCCTTGACGGACACCTCATCCAGCGGCTTATTAAGCTTCGCCGCCTGCATTTGCCGCGCGGTGACGATGAAATCAGCGCCGATGGTGGTTTCAAAATCGTAGTTCTTGTCAGGGAAATCCGCGTCGGCGACCGTTGTTGTTGTCGTCACGCCCACCAGCGACGTGCCGCGGATGGCGACGGAGCGAACCTGCCCCTCCTCAATCATCGTCAGCAGCTGGGGATAGGTGATGCGGCGGTCACGGATATTGCTGCCAAAGCCGTTGGTGAACAGCATCGAAATGGTGAGCACCATCAGCAGCAAAACCGCGACGTAGCCGAACATCCCGCGAGACTTCTTCAATGCGAGCATCCTCCTTCCGTTCCAGCGCCATCCGCCTGTTGCGGCGTATACCCATATAGACGAATGACGTGTGCGGAAAAATCCATCTTTACAAAAATTTTATCTTTTTCGGGGAAGAATCGGCTGATTTATTCGTGCGCCGCGCCGTACACGCGGCTGTCCAGCACGCCGATGTCCGGCAGATTGCGGTACTTCTCGGCGAAATCCAGCCCGTAGCCGACGACGAACTCATCCGGAATCTTGAAGCAGTGGTAATCCACCGTCAGGTTGTGTTCGGGATTGTGGCGGTCGGGCTTGTCCAGCAGCGTCGCAATGCGGATGGAGGACGCGCCGCGGCCCATCAAATACTTGCCGAGGTAGAACAGCGTGTTGCCGCTGTCCACAATGTCCTCCACAATCAGCACGTCGCGCCCCTTGATGGACACGGACAGGTCTTTCTCCAGATTGACCACGCCGGAGGACTTGGTGGAGTTGCGATAGCTCGAAAGCGCCATAAAATCCAGCGTCACGGGCAAATCGACCTCGCGGATGAGATCGGAGAAGAAGACGCTCGCGCCCTTCAAAATGCAGACCATCACCAGATCGCGTCCCTGATAGTCGTGGGTGATTTCCCGTCCCAGCTGGGCAACGGCCTTCTGGATGTCCTCACGCTTGACGAGAATCTTCGTCATGTCTTGATACAGCTTGGCATTGGTGTCCATCGTGTTGTCCTCCTAAATATATGTAGGTTTCTATGTTGACTTAGTTGGCGTTGTCCTTTTTTTCGCGCAGGGGTGCGCCGCAGCGTTTGCACTGTTCGAGCTTGTCGTAGGGGTCATCCTCAATCTGCGACCACTTGATGACGCCGGACAGCGGGCGGTATTTCGGATTGAGCGATTCGCAATTCGGGTCAATGTGGTAGTACGTTCCGCCTTCGGGATTGTAGTAAATCAGCAAGTCCGGATGGCTGGTGTTCAGCACAGGCTGGGTGGCAAGGGCGTTGGTCGGGGTGGCGGTGCTTTCCTGCTCGTTGCTTTGCAGCGTCGCGGGGTCAACGTACCACACGCCGTCCTCCTTGACCATGCGCACCTTCCACAGGTAGACGCTTTCGCCCAGGGTGTTGTTCTTGTTGATGACGGCGCGCACCGTCACCATGCGGGCGATGTCGTTCGATGTGCCCGTGATGGCCGTGAAATCCCAGCTGACGGGCGTGCGGTTGGTCAGCACCTCGCCGAAGAGCTTCTGCGTCACCGCGTCCGTGCCGCCCTTGATGCTGCTGCGCCACGACGGGGCCGTCAGGTTGACCATTTGGCTGATGGCGTTGTTCTTCCACAGCGTGAAGAAGGAATGCAGCTGCGCGTAGCACTCCTCGGAGTCATCCACAGGCGTCGCGGTGGGCGTGGGTGCGGGATTGGGCGTGTCCGTCGCGGTCAGGTTGACATCGAGGTTATTGCCCGATGTACTCCCCTGCTGCATCTGACCGGGCTGATTCGGCTGCGCGGGGTTCTGATTGTCCGCCGCGTTCGTCGCCAGTGCGCTGACGAGGCAGACGACCGCCGCCGACGCCAGCAAAAGCGACAGCACCAGCCGCGCGTTAGGCGTAACCAGCTCGCGGAGCCACAGCGCGGCGATGCTCGCCACCGCGCCGACGAGGACGACCCACTTCACCGCCGTCCACGCAAAGACCATGCTCAAGATGAAAAGAATCGGCAGCACGCCGAACATCAATACTTTTGCAATCGTATCCCACGGGATTTCCCTGTGCGCCGCCGGCTGCACCCGGAAGCCGCTGCGTCCCGACGTCGGGTACACGCGCTGACCGTCGGGGGTGTACTGCGCGTACTGCTGCTCCGGCGGCAAATCCGTTTCCTGCGGATTCTGCTGGCTGTACCCCTGCTGATTGTACGCCGGATTCGGCTGCTGGTACCCCTGCTGCTCGTAGGGCTGCTGATACCCGCCAGGCTGCACAAACCCCTGCTGGTCATACGGCTGCTGCTGATAAGGCTGCTGGGCGTACGGCTGCTGATAACCCTGCTGCTCATAGCCCTGCCCATACGGCTGCTGATAACCTTGCTGACCGTATGGCTGCTGATATTCCTGCTGACCATAGGGCTGCTGGTATCCCTGCTGACCATAGGGCTGCTGGTATCCCTGCTGACCATAGGGCTGCTGCCCATAGCCGTTTTGCGGCGCGTAGCCCTGACCATAGGCATCATTGGGCGCGTAGCCGCCATTCGGGGCATAGCCCTGCGCCGGCGGATAATTGCCCTGCGAAAAACCGGGCTGCTGAGGATTCTGTCCGGCGTCCCCGGCGCCATCATAGGGTGGACGGCTGTTGCTCATCCGGCTTCCTTTCCTTTCTTCCGCGCGATTGTGCGCGAAGTTCCCTGCCGCGCCTGCGGACGGAGGAATTGCACCCTCCCACGCGCGGACTTTCACGCAAGCGCCTGAATCGCGCTTTACATGATAACGCATCTTACAGTATAGCACAAAAAAATGGCTTGTAAATAAGAAATCGGAAAAATTCATGGTTTGTTCGCCTGTAAGATGGAAAGAATTCCACTTCCGTGCGATTTTTATTCCGCATTCCGCATTCCAATTTCCGAATTTGCCCCCTTGCAAAACGTCCCAACCTATGGTAAGATAGAGCGTGCCGACGAAAGTCAGCGAAATATTTGGAAGCGATGACCGGGAAACAGTAGCGCGTGCAAGTCCCCTTCCTATTTCCAAATGAGAATGTGCCAAGATGCGAAGCGAATTTTTTCTGCTGGCTAACGGGAGTGAAACGCAGCGTAGCAGCGCTACGCTAAGTGGAACGAGCGGACGACAGAATGGAAAAGGCACGAGCAGACGACGCAGGCGAATGCAGGAAATAGTATCACAGGCGGAAGTAGTCCACGCCGCCCTCAAACAGCGGCTGATACTTGTCGCCGGGTACGTTCTTGTAGAGATTTTCGCCGCTGCGCTCGGTGTGCCCCATCTTGCCCAGCACGCGGCCGTCCGGGCTGGTGATGCCCTCGATGGCGAAATAGCTGGCGTTGGGGTTGAAACGCATATCCATCGACGGCGCGCCGGACAAATCCACATACTGCGTGGCAATCTGCCCGTTCGCTGCAAGCTGACGAATCAGCGCTTCCGGGCCGACAAACCGACCCTCGCCGTGGCTGATGGCGACCGTGTGAATGTCATCCACCTTGCAGCGGGACAGCCACGGGGATTTATTCGACGCAATGCGCGTGCGGACGAGCATCGACTGGTGACGGCCGATTTCGTTGAACGTCAGCGTCGGACACTGATCAGACGTGTCGATGATTTCGCCATACGGCACAAGCCCCAGCTTAATCAGCGCCTGGAAGCCGTTGCAAATGCCGAGCATCAGTCCGTCGCGGCGCTGGAGCAGATCATGCACCGCGTCCTTCATGGCAGGATTGCGGAAGAACGCCGTGATGAATTTCGCCGAGCCGTCGGGTTCGTCGCCGCCGGAGAAACCGCCGGGCAGGACAATCATCTGGCTGCGTGCAATCATGCGGCTGGCCTCGGCAATCGACTGGGTGATAGCTTCAGGCGTCAGGTTGTTGATAACGAGGATTTCCGCCGCGCCGCCTGCGCGCTCGACCGCCCGCGCGGTGTCGTACTCGCAGTTCGTGCCGGGGAAAACCGGGATGAACGCCAGCGGCTTGACCGTCTTGACGGCGGGCACGGGGTAGGTTTCCGCCGAATAGGAGAACTTCTCCGTCGTTTCGCCGGTGTGACCGCGGTAGGAGAACACCTTGTCCAGCTTGCCCTCGTAGATTTCCTGCATGGCGGTCAAATCAATGCGCTCGCCCTCGTACTCCAGCACCCACTCCGGCACGGTGTCGCCCACCTTCACGCCGAGGTCGATATCTTCGGTGCATTCCAGCAGCATCGCGCCGATCTGCTGCGCGAAGAGATTGCCGTCGTAATCATCGTCGATACGCGTGCCAATCTGATTGCCAATTCCCATCTTGAACAGGCCCTCCGCCACACCGCCCAGACCCAGCGCCCACGCGGAAACCACCTTGCCCGCGCGAATGGCGGACAGAACGGCATCATAATTCGCGGTCAGCGCGGCGGTATCGTGCGGGTCGCAGGAGACAAGGCGGATGGAGTGCCCCGCTTCCTTGAATTCGGGCGAAATGACCTCGCTCGCCTTGCCGGGGGCAATCGCGAAGGAGCAGAGCGTCGGCGGAACGTCCATCTTCTCGAACGTGCCGGACATGGAGTCCTTGCCGCCAATCGCCGCGATGTTCAAATCCAGCTGCGCATCCAGCGCGCCCAGCAGCGCCGCGAACGGCTTGCCCCAGCGCGTCGGATCCGTGCCCATGCGCTCAAAATATTCCTGGAAGGTCAAATACGCCTGCTTGTAGTCAAAGCCCGCGCAGACCAGCTTCGTCACGCTCTCGATGACCGCCAGATAGCTGCCCTCATACGGCGACTGCGACAGGATTTCCGGGTGCATCCCGTACGCCATGCCGGACACGGTGTCCGTCGTGCCGTGCAGAACCGGCAGCTTTGCAACCATCGTCTGGTTCGGGGTCAGCTGATATTGGCCGCCGAAGGGCATCAAGACCGTCGCCGCGCCGATGGTAGAATCGAACCGCTCGCTCAAGCCCTGCTTGGAGCAGATATTGAGGTTGCCGAGCATATCCGCCAGCTTCTCCGTCACCGTATCGCCCGCAAACTCATAGGGCTTGACATCATCATCCGGAACGGACGCAGTCGTGTGCTTCTCCGCGCCGTTGGAATTGAGGAACTCGCGGGACAAATCGACAATCGTCACGCCCTTCCACGTCATGCGCAGACGGGGTTCGGCGGTCACTTCCGCCACGACGGTCGCTTCAAGGTTCTCGCGGTTTGCCGCCGCAAGGAACGCATCCACATCCTCCGGCGCAAGCACAACCGCCATCCGCTCCTGCGATTCGGAAATCGCCAGCTCCGTGCCGTCCAGACCGTCGTACTTCTTCGGCACTTTGTCCAAGTCAATCAGCAGGCCGTCCGCCAGTTCGCCGATTGCCACGGACACGCCGCCCGCGCCGAAGTCGTTGCAGCGCTTGATGAGCCGGGTGACTTTGCCGTCGCGGAAGAGGCGCTGGAGCTTGCGTTCGGTCGGGGCATTGCCCTTCTGCACCTCCGCGCCGCACGTTTCGATGGATTCCAGCTTATGGGACTTGGACGAACCCGTTGCGCCGCCGCAGCCGTCGCGCCCGGTGCGCCCACCAAGGAGGACAATCTTGTCGCCGGGGGCAGGCACTTCGCGGCGGACGTTCTTCTCCGGCGCAGCGCCGACCACCGCACCGATTTCCAGACGCTTGGCGGCATAGCCCGGATGGTACATTTCATCCACCAGCCCCGTCGCCAGTCCAATCTGGTTGCCATAGGAGGAATAGCCCGCCGCCGCCGTGGTGACGAGCTTGCGCTGGGGCAATTTTCCCGGCATGGTCTGGCTGACCGGAACGAGCGGGTCAGCCGCGCCAGTCACGCGCATCGCCTGATAGACATAGGTGCGCCCGGACAGCGGGTCGCGAATCGCGCCGCCGATGCAGGTCGCCGCGCCGCCGAACGGCTCAATCTCCGTGGGGTGGTTGTGCGTCTCGTTCTTGAACATGAGCAGCCACGGCTCTTTCACGCCGTCCACATCCACATCAATTTTGATGGAGCAGGCATTGATTTCCTCGCTCACGTCAATGTTGGGGGTCTGCCCGATTTTCTTCAGGTACTTGCCGCCGATGGTCGCGATGTCCATCAGGTTCATGGGGCGCTCACGGTCGCCGTAGACAGTCTTGCGCGCCGCCAAATAGCGCTGGAACGCCTTCTCGACCGCCGCTTTGCGCACATCCACCGCGTCAAGGGTCGTCAGGAACGTCGTGTGACGGCAGTGATCCGACCAGTAGGTGTCAATCATGCGGATTTCGGTCAGCGTCGGGTCACGGTGCTCGGACGCGAAATAATCCCGGCAGAACGCAAGGTCATCGTCATCCATCGCCAAGCCGTACTTCTTGACGAACGCATCCACCTCATCGGCATCCATCGCCGTGAAGCCGGTCAGCGTCTCCACATGGTCGGGCGTGTCGTACTGCTGCTGGAGCGTCGTCTTTTCGCCCAAGTCGGCTTCACGCGCTTCCACAGGGTTGATGACGTGCTTCTTCACACGCGCCAGCTCATCCGCCGTGAAATCGCCGTCCAGCAGATACACGCGCGCACTGCGCACCGTCGGGCGGGCGCACTGCCCCACCAGCTGGATGCACTCCTCGCAGGACGCCGCGCGCTGGTCATACTGACCCGGCAGGTACTCCACCGCAAAAACCGCCTTCGCGCCCTGCGGAAGTTCCGTGTACGTCACATCCACCTGCGGCTCGGAGAAAACGACCGGCAGGCACTTCTGGTACAGCGCGTCGTCGACACCCTCGACATCATAGCGGTTCAGCAGGCGCAGACCCGTGACCGTCTTGATTTGCAGAATATGGCGAATTTCCCACAGGAGCTGCTTCGCCTCCACCGCGTAGGGGGCTTTCTTTTCCACATAAATGCGTTTGACGCTCATGAATGGCTCTCCTTTCGTGATGCCAAGGCGCGCTGACCGATGTCGCGGCGCATGTGCATGTCGGTGAAGGTGATTTTGTCCGCCGCCTGATACGCTTTGTCAATCGCAGCTTCGAGCGTATTCGCCGTCGCGGTGACGCCCAGAACGCGTCCGCCCGCGGTGACAATCTGCCCATCGACCAGCTTCGTACCCGCGTGGAAGACGGTCGCGGTTTTGCCTGCTTCATCCAAGCCGGAAATCGGGTAGCCGCTCTTGTAGCTGACCGGGTAGCCGCCGGATGCCAGCACGACACAGCACGCCGCGCCGGACGCAAATTCCACGGGCGTATCCGCCAGCGTGCCGTCCACCGTCGCGCGCATGATGGTCAGCAGGTCGCTTTTCAGCAGCGGCAGCACCACCTGCGTCTCCGGGTCGCCGAAGCGGCAGTTGTATTCGATAACCTTCGGGCCTTTGGGCGTCATCATCAGACCGAAATACAGGCAGCCCGTGAAAGTACGCCCCTCGGCATTCATGGCGGCAATCGTCGGCAGGAAGATTTCGTCCATGCAGCGCTGCGCCAGTTCGGGCGTGTAGCAGGGGTTGGGGGCAATGGTGCCCATGCCGCCGGTGTTGAGTCCCTCGTCGTGGTCAAGCGCGCGCTTGTGATCCATGCTGGACACCATCGGCTTGACCGTCTTGCCGTCGGTGAACGCCAGCACGCTGACTTCCGGCCCGGTCAAAAATTCCTCGATGACGACCCGCGCGCCGGACGCGCCGAACTTCGCTTCCTTCATCATGGACGCGACGGCTTCCACGGCGCTTTCGCGGTCGGGGCAGATGAGCACGCCCTTGCCGAGCGCCAGACCATCCGCCTTGACGACGATGGGCATATCCGCCGTCTGCAAATACTTGACCGCCTCGTCATAATCGTCAAACGTCTCATACGCCGCCGTCGGAATGCCGTACTTCTTCATCAGGTTCTTCGAGAACACTTTGCTGCCCTCGATAATCGCGGCATTCTTGCGCGGGCCGAACGCGGGAATCCCCTGCTCCGCCAGCGCATCTACCATGCCGAGGCACAGCGGGTCGTCCGGCGCGACGATGACGAAATCCACCTTGTTCTCCGCCGCCCAGCGGACAATGCCGTCCACGTCCGTCGCCTTGAAGGGCAGGCAGGTCGCAATCTGCGCAATGCCGCCGTTGCCGGGCGCGGCGTACAGCGCCGTCACTTCCGGGTTTTCCTTGATTTTCAGCGCGATGGCGTGTTCGCGTCCGCCGCCGCCGACGATGAGTACCTTCATCTTGCTTCCCTGACCTTTCTGAATGCAATCAATGGTGGAACAGGCGCATATGCGTGAAGCACATGACCATATTGTACAGGTTGCAAGCGTCAATCACGTTATCATCGCGAATCGAACCGCCGGGCTGGGCGACGTAGGTCACGCCGGAGCGGTGCGCGCGCTCGATGTTGTCGCCAAACGGGAAGAACGCGTCGCTGCCCAGCGCAACGCCCGTCTGCTGATTCAGCCACGCGCGCTTTTCTTCCTTCGTCAGCGGTTCAGGGCGCTCGGTGAAGAAGCGCTGCCAGCGGCCGTCCGCCAGCACCTCGTCCGGCTCGTCGGAGATGAACACGTCAATCGTGTTGTCGCGGTCGGCACGGGCGATTTTCTCCACGAACGGCAATGCCAGCACACGCGGATGCTGCCGCAGCAGCCAGTTATCCGCCTTCTGCCCTGCCAGACGCGTGCAGTGAATGCGGCTCTGCTGCCCCGCGCCGATGCCAATCGCCTGACCGTCCTTGGCGTAGCAGACGGAATTCGATTGCGTGTACTTGAGCACAATCAGCGCCACAATCAGGTCGCGCTTGGCGTCCTCCGGCAGGTTGTGATTCGTGGTCACGATGTCGTTCAGCAGATTTTCATCAATCACAAATTCATTGCGCCCCTGCTCGAACGTGATGCCGAACACCTGCTTGTGCTCAATGGGCGCGGGACGGTATGCCGGGTCAATCGTAACAATATTGTAATTGCCCTTCTTCTTCATCTTCAGCAGCGCCAGCGCCTCGTCGGTGTAGCCGGGGGCGATGATGCCATCGGACACTTCGGGCTTAATCAGCCGCGCGGTGCTTTCGTCACACACATCGCTCAGGGCAATCCAGTCGCCGAAGGAGGACATGCGGTCTGCGCCGCGCGCACGGGCATAGGCGCACGCCAAGGGGGACAGTTCCTGTTCACCCACGAAATAAATCTTGCGCAAGGTGTCATTCAGCGGCAGACCCACCGCCGCGCCCGCCGGGCTGACATGCTTGAACGACGTCGCCGCGGGCAGACCCGTCGCGCGCTTGAGTTCGCTGACCAGCTGCCAGCCGTTGAGCGCATCGAGAAAGTTGATGTAGCCGGGTTTGCCGTTCAGCACGGTCAGGGGCAGTTCGCCCTGCTCCATATAAATCCGCGACGGCTTCTGATTCGGGTTGCAGCCGTACTTCAATTCCAGCTCTTTCATGCCTCTTCCTCCTGATCATGCTTGTTGATGATGATGGTATCGCTGCTGCCGTCCGCCAAGCTGATATAGGAAACGTACAGCGACACCTTGTTGTCCTCATTCAGATTCATCCATGTATCCAGCGCCAGCTGCTCAATGTCGCCGTGCAGCGCCACCTTCTCCGGCTCTCCCGCGAAGGACGGAATCGGATTGCCGTCGCACTGGTAGGTGTGAATGAAATGTCCCTCGCCCGCCTTGGGCTGCGCGTACTCATAGAAATAGCGCAGGACGCTGCTTTCGTCGCCGTCGTCGGACTTGATGATGGACAGCTTGTAGGATGCCTTGCCGTCCGCGACGCGCACCAAACCGCTGATGCGGGGCGTCCAGTTCGGGCGGTCGTCCTCGAACGTGCGGGTACGCAGCGCGTCCTCGAACGTCTGCCCATTCTGCATGAAGTCGTAGACCGTGTCGGTCTGGTCGCCGTTGGTGACGATGGTATATTCGCCGCCCGGCAGCGCACGGACAGGCGCGTAGATAATCAGGTGCGGGTCGGTCATCAGGCTTTCGTCGTGCGCCTTGGTGATGATGCCGTCGTCCGTCTCCTCAAAAATGCGGTTGCGGCTGTTGACGCTGCGGCCCATGATAAAGTAGACAATCACGGCATATTCGCCGCTTTCGTCCACGCCGAGGCAGATGCCGCGCCCCGGATAGGTGTTATTGCTCAGCACGTCGTTCAATTCCTGCTTCTTCATTGCTTTTCCTCCCGCTTTTTTGCGATTTCGCCTGCCACCTGCTCCAGCGCCTGCGGCAGCAGAATCCACTCCGCCTGTTCCATCACGCGCCGCTGCAAGATTTCCGGCGTGTCGCCCGGCAGCACTTCAACGGCTTTCTGCGCGATAATATCGCCGCCGTCGGTAATTTCGTTGACAAAATGCACCGTCGCGCCCGTGACCTTCACGCCGCGTTTAAGTGCCGCTTCGTGCACATGGAGTCCATAGAAGCCGTCGCCGCAGAAGGACGGAATCAGGCTCGGATGGATGTTCAAAATCCGGTGGTCATACGCGCGGATGACGTTCTCCGGCAGAATCGTCAGGAAGCCCGCCAGCACAACGACATCAATCGCGTTTTCGCGCAGCAACGTCAGCAGACGCTCGCCGTAATTCTCCGGCGCTTCGCCTTTCTCCTTGCGCAGGACGGTGTGGACGATTCCGGCATTTTCCGCGCGGGTGAGCGCATAGGCGGATGCGTTTGACGCCACGACGAGCGCCAGTTCCGCGGACGGGATTTTGCCCGCCCGTTTCGCGTCGATGATGGCTTGCAGGTTCGTGCCGCCGCCGGAGACGAGGACAGCTGCTCTTACCACAGTTCCACGCCCTTTTCCCCCGCCACGATTTCGCCCAGCACATACGCGCCGGGTTCGCCGTTCTGGTGCAGGATAGCAAGCGCCTTGTCAGCATCTTCGCGGGCGACGGTAATCGTCATGCCCACGCCCATATTGAAGGCTGTCTCTTATACACATCTCCGAGCCCACGAG
>ENA-OYZW01000642-OYZW01000642.1-human-gut-metagenome-genome-assembly--contig:-NODE-642-length-15487-cov-5.026503_pt1 | contig 15487 bp, 10 predicted proteins | sample MGYA00244075_ERZ653474 | MGnify/ENA primary metagenome ERZ653474 (study PRJEB26926, sample SAMN06164949) | human gut metagenome | biome: ENVO:00009003; feature: ENVO:2100002; material: ENVO:00002003...
CGTCGGCAGCGTCAGATGTGTATAAGAGACAGTTGTATTTCCCTGCTGTACCGTTTCTCCGTTAATTTGCAATGAAAAGGCAAGATTTTGTATTTGAAACAGTCTTTTCCTCAGACGAAAAACTTGCATTTGTTGAAGAAGCAAAAAAAGCAGGATTTTTTATTCGCATTTTTTTTGTCTGTACAAATAATCCTGAGATAAATGTACGGCGTATTACACAGCGCTATTTGAATGGAGGGCATGAAGTTCCCATTTCCAAAATTATTTCCCGTTATTATAAATCGTTATTGAATATAGGCAAAGCAATATCCTTGGTTGATAGGGTATATGTCTACGATAATTCAATAGAAAATCAAATTCCTCGATTATTGTTCCGCACTGTAAACGGGACCCTCTTCAAACAATATGTAGAGGAAATCCCGCAGTGGGCACAGTTCCTTATCAAATAGAGAATGAAAAGAGTCTATACCAAAACTGGAGACAAAGGAACAACAGGTATTCATGGTGGCATGCGCGTGCCGAAAGACGATATCCGTATCGAGGCAAACGGATGTCTTGATGAATTGAATGCCGTGATTGGTATCGTGCGCTCCATGCTGGCGGCAAAAGATGCCTGGCAGGAGTTGCTGCATGCTGTCCAGCGGGAACTGATGGTGGTGATGAGCCATGTGGCCACTCCCTCGGGAGTGGTGAACCCTAATCCGCTTTCTGCCGCAGAGCTCACGCTGCGCTGTGAGCAGGAGATGGATGCCATGACCGTCCTGCTGACGGACAACGGCTACTTCCTTTTGCCTGGTGGCACTCCCATATCAGCCCAACTGCAGTTTGCCCGTACCGTGGCCCGCCGTGCCGAACGCCGTTTGTGGACACTCCATCGCCAAGACCCCGTGAACGAGGATATTCTGCGCTTCATCAACCGCCTTTCGGACTTGTTCTTCGTCATGGCCCGCATGGAGATGCAGCGGCAGGACTGGCCGGAGGAGAAATGGCAAGAGTTTGCCTACAAAAGGAAAAGACAGTAAGCACTTATCGCTAACCGCCGGGAAGCTGTTTTCAGCATAGGGGTTCTATTTGCTGTCCGAGCCTTAAATCATACAGACATGCCCGTACTTCCGCTTCGCTGCCGATATGCTTTCCTGCATCGTCGGACAGCTTCACGCATTCGCGCCATTCCTGGTTGACGTTCATCTTGCATTGCGTCAGTTTCATTACGATGTTGGAGGGCTTGAATCCGGTATCATTCGTCAGATTGGTGCCGATGCCGAAGGAGCAGCGGATTTTGCCCCTGCAATGCTCCTGGATGTCGAGTGCCTTGCCAAAATCGAGCGCATTGCTGAAGACGATGGTTTTAGTGGTAGGGTCGATACCCAGTTCGCGGTAGCGGGCAACGAGCTTGTCGGTGAAATCGAATTCATCGCCGGAGTCGCAGCGTACACCGTCGAATAGTTTGGCCTGCTTGCGGCTCAGGTTACTTAAGAAAATGCCGGAGGTATAGGTATCGGACAGTGCGATGCCCAAGTCACCGTCGTACACGTTCACCCAGTTTTCCAAGGCCATGTAGTTGGCGTGTTTGTAGCCGAACTGTGCGCCGTGGAACATGAACCATTCATGCGGATGCGTCCCCATAGGCTTCATGCCGTATTTCATGGCGAAGTGGCAGTTGGAAGTCCCGGTACAGTATTCGGCGGTTTCCTTCAGACGGTCTATGACTTTGTCCTGTACCTCGAACGAGAAGCGTCTCCGGGTGCCGAACTCCGAAAAATATAGCTGGTGTCGGTTGGAGAGTGCCACCTTTTCGGACAGTTTGCAGAGTATGCCGTCCATGTCGGCCACGTTTCCCAAAGAACGGTTCTTTATTTCGGATACGATGGAAAGCAGGGGGACTTCGTAAAGGGTGGCCTTGTACAGATAGTCCGTGATTTCAATGTTCAAGTGCCGGTCCTCGTCCAGATGGATGCTTACCTTCTCCGGCTGGAAGCGGAAGGAGGAGAGCCACTCCCAATAGACCCTCGGCAGGAAACGGCAGTGGCGGGTCATGTATTCCAGCTCTTCGGCAGTAAGTACGGTCTGTGCCAGGCTGTCCACCGCCTTTTGCAGTTCCTTCAGAAACGTGTCCGTATAGGCGGTGTCGTCTCTGTCCTTGAAGCTGAAAGTGCCCATGGCATAGGGAAACAATTTGATGTAGGCATACGAGGTGGTGAATTTGTAAAGGTCTGTATCGAGTATGGTATGAATCATGGCAAAATATTCTTTAGTTATGATGTTCGATTTTGGGGATGAAGATAGTGAAAATTTCTTATTTGACCAGCCTCTATCTGTTAACAACGGCATATTCCTATTAAACCATGTTATAAATAAGACCGTTATGAGCTGAAATTTTGGAGAATTCGGAGGAGTCCGTATATTTGCAATGTGTTTTTCATAGTATTAGATTTAAGGTTAACAAAAGATTGGCTGTCTGGGATAGATAGCCTTTTTTTATGCCTTCACTTTTCCTTTTCCGTAGAGGTGGCGTGTAGTGCAGAGCGCCAAAGTTCCATAGACCAATACTTGTATCCACATCGTCAACATCTGCGGCCATACGTCGGCCAGCGTTCCACCCATTGAATTCAGTTTTACAAAAGCAAGTACGGCAGGACCTGCCGGAAACAGATAGTGGGCTGTCTGCCAATACCACGGCATCAGCTCCAGCGGATAGGACACGCCCGAAAGGAAGATATAGCCCACAGAGAAGAAGGCTATCATCAGCAACGGCGCTTCGGAGTCTGTAAACCAGCGGGAGACGGCCAGGGCAAGGAAACTCGTGCCCAGCAGGAAGGGTATCATCATTGTGACGATGTCTCCTCCGCTGCCGATGTGTGGGATGCTGAACAGGTGCGGCAACAGTCCCAGCAGGAATAGGGAAAACACCACGTAGAGCATGAAGTATACGAAGGTCCTGCCTCCGACAATCCGTAATGTATCCTTCAATGAGTCGGCACGCATCAGCCGTATTCCTTTTCTTCGGGCTTCCGCTTCCTCGCCCGTCAGCATGGCAATCACCATCAGCATCGTCTGGAAGATGATGACAATTAGGACGGCGGGAATCAGATAGGAACCGTAGCCCTCTGTATAGTTGTAGAGCGCCGTGCCGGACACGCTGACGGGAGCGGACGAAGCCACTGCCAGCAGTCCTTGCGGAGGTAGGAATACGGTGCCCTCCATGCGGTGGGCATCGTTCACGGCAAGCATGACGCGCGCACTGGATTCTTGCAGTCCTTTGAAGTTGAGGAAAGCGTCCGTGGCGGCATAGAGTACGAAGACCGAAGTCTCGCCCCGTGCCACACGTGCCTCGAAGTCGGCAGGCAGGTAAAGGATGCCTGCCACGTCGCCCTGCTTCATCCATTGGCGGGCTTCGAGGATGTTGGGTGTCTGGCCGTAGACGGCGGTCTGGGGAGTGGCGTCGAGCAGTCGGATGTATTCGCGGCTGAGGGCGGAGTGGGAGAGGTCTACCACTGCGACGGGAGCCTTGCGCACCAGGTTGGGGGCGTACATGTAGTTGTAGAGCAGTCCGTAGAGGAAGATACCGCCTGCCAGCACGAGCAGGATGGCGGGATTGGTGGCGATGGCATGCCACTCGTGGCGGATGACGGAAGCTGTTGACAATGCGGTAGGTGGGCAAGGTGATGGGGAGGCGGAGATTGCTTCTTCCCTTATCTCTTTTTTTATCCACCATTTCAGCAATGGCAGTATCAGCAGTGCTGCCAATAGGAAGATGAAGAGTGTAGCTACCGACTGCCAGAAGTAGGCAAATCCTGCATCGAAGTAAATCATGGCTTGTGCCGCCTCCGTGAAGTGCCGCACGGGGAAGAGGTAGGAGGCCGCATGCACGGGCGCATACATGGCTGTAACGGGAAACGTGACTCCGGACAGCGTAGCCCCCAACGACCCCACCATGGATACTACACTGATGATATAGGCAATCTTGGGAAAGACAGAATAGATAAAGACCGCCAATGCCTGGGTAGCGATGATGAAGAGCACGGTCACTGCATTCATCAGCCACAGACTGCCAGCGAAGGGGATATGTAGCGGGCCGAACAGTACATAGTTTGCCAGGATACCGATGGACGAGAAGATGAGGGTATAGGGCAGCAGTTTCCCTGCTACGGCAGTGAGGATATTGCCCCGTGCCGTCTTCAGCCATTCGCCGGCACTGCCGAACTTCAGTTCGCCGCCTATGGAGTAAACGGTGGTGAGCAGGATGAGTATCTGGAACAGTACGAAAAAGAAAGGCTGGCTCAGGTAGATGGAGTAGTCCATGTCCGGGTTGTAGAGGGGATGGGTACTGGCTTCTACGGGGAGCAGAAAAGTCTGTATCTGTTCTCCGCTGACTCCCAGAGCTTCGGCCTGCATCACGATGGGCGAGAGCGCCACGGGGGCAAGCGTATTCTCGAACGCTGCCATCAGCTCGCTGCCTACCGAAAGAAGGGCATAGTGGTAATAATAGGTGAGCGTTGCGCCAGTTCCCGTCACCGCCTTCTGTTCGAAGCGGGGCGGGATGACGAGGTAGCCGTATATGTCCTTCTGTTGCAATGCCCGGCGGGCGTCGGCTTCGTCGGTGAAGTGCTCCGTCACACGGAAGGTGGGGGCGGCAGAGATGCGTCGGGAGATATTGCGCGAAGTGGCAGTGTTGTCCAGGTCGACGATACCCACGGGAATGTTCTCCATCTGTCCGTTTCCAAAGATGGTGGCCATGAAGAACAGACAGAGTAAGGGTAGCACGACGCAGACGCCGAGGTATAGACGGCGGGAGGTCATGCGGTGCCATTCGCGACGGATAACCATGCGAAGCGCTTTCATTGCGCAGCCAAATTCTTTATCTTTCATTTTTCATTCTTCATTTTTAAAAGTACGGACATCCCCGGTCTCAATCCCTCTACCTGCTGTGTGGGACGTGCGTGTATCTCGAACGTCTGCATGTCATAGCTGCCCGTCTGTTTGGTGGATTTCCAGGTGGCGAAGCTGCCCAGCGGACTGATGTAATAGATGCGGAATTCAATGTCCTTGCCGTCGATGGCGGGGACATCGGCACGGAAAGTGCCTCCCATCTTGAACTGCGGCATCAGGTCCTCGCGTATGTTCAGTACCACGTGTGCATCGTCCATCACGACAAGGCTCATGATGGGAGTGCCGGGGGCCACCAGCTCTCCGCGTTTGGGGAAGATGGTGGCTATCTGGCCGTCTTCGGGAGCAGTCAGGCGGGAGTCGACGAGGAGGGAGGAGACTTCATCGACGGTGCTTCGCGCCGCTTCCACCAGGCTGCGGGCCGAGGCGCGGTCCTCGCTCTGCGCTCCGTCTACGGCCATCTGGTATTGCTCGTAGGCGGCACGTTCGGCGGCTTGGGCGGCTTTGTACATGGCTTCCACCTCGTCACGCCGCTGGGAGGTGACGACACTGTCCTTATAAAGCGTTACAATGCGCTGGTAAGTGGTCTTGGCGAGGGCAAGGTCGCTCTGCGTCTTGTTCCAGAGTTGCCGGGCGGTGGCCACAATCTGGCGGCGGGTACCGGCGTCTATCTTCTTGTTCTGCTCCTGGGCCACCTGCTCCAGGGCATTCACCTGGCGGTATTTGGCTTCGATGGTGGGGCTGTTGATGACGACAAGCGTATCGCCTGCCTTCACCCAGTCGCCCTCTTGTACGAGGAAGGAGTCCACACGTCCGGGTAGCTTTCCGCTGATACGTATTTCCGTTGCTTCCACTTGTCCTTGCAGGACCAGGGGCTGCCGGCTCATGAGTAACATGCCGGCAAGTGAAATGATGACCGTTGCAGCCAGGATAATGACGAATGCAATGCTGATGCTTTTATTATTGATTTTCATAAAGGGTAGGTTTTAATAAGTTGTCTCGAAATATTTCTCGAACCGTTCCGGCGTTCCGCAGATAGCCAGCAGGTTCATCAGTGCCACATCATATTCGTAGTAGGCTGCCAGACGCGCCACGCGGACGGTTGCCAGCATCGTTTCCGCATCTACGACCTCGGTACTGGTTGCCATGCCTTCGGCAAAGGATTTCTTGCGGATTCGCACCAGCTCTTCGCTCAGCTCGATGGTGGTATTCAGGGCGCGTACGTTGTCTTGTGCCTTTTGCAGTTGGGTGTAGAGCTTGTCGATGCCTACGCTCAGGTCTTCTTTGGCTTTTTCTTGTCCCAAGGCGAGGGTTTGCTGGGCTATCTTCGACTGGCGGATGCGCTTCTCACGCGCCAGTCCGTCGAACAGGTTCCAGGTGAAGCCCACACCTACGATGGTGCGGGGGACAAGATTGCTTTGTATGCCGTGGGCATAGAGGGTCTGCTTGCCGAATACGGCGATGTCCGGCAGGTAGCCGCTCTGGTCGATGCGGAGCTGCTGGCGGGCAATCTGTGACTGCAGTTGCAGTTGGTTCACGGTGTAGTTCTCCACCCGCATGGCTTGCAGGAACTCCTCTTTAGCGGGCAGTTGGTCGTTGATGAAAAGCTCCGAGGTAGGATGGATGCTGCATGTGTCTTGCAGGTTGAGCAGGGTGCGCAGGGCACTTTGCACGACGGAGGCCTCCTTCCGGGCAGCCTCCAGTGAACGGGCAGCTTCATCCATATTCACTTGGGCAAAGAGCCGGCCTGCCTTGTCTATCATGCCGGCAGCTTCCAGTTTAAGGGCATTCTGGTAATGGCGTTGCAAGCTGTTGTAAGTCTCCTGCCGCACGCGTACTACCTCTTGCGCAAGTTTCAGCCCGAAGTAGCTTTCTGTCAGCAGGGTGCGTTGCGTGGCATCGGTCTGTCCCCGGTTTTCGCGGGCAATGTCTATCATGGTGTTGCCTATCTTCGAGGCCCGGATGCGCTTGCCGCCGGAGAATACGACCCATTCGGCGGTCAGGCCGACGGAAGTCAGGTTGCGTGGAGCCAGTGGAAAGGCAAGGGTATGGGAGCCTATCTGGTCGAGTATGCTGCTGATGAATTGGTCGTCCGGTACGATGTTGTGCACAAAGTCTTTTGCCGGGTCGGTGAACTGAGAAAGGGGCTGTTTTACCTCTATCTTTTCGGAAAGATGCACGAACGTACCGGCACCTTGCAGGGAGGGGTACCAGAGGGCATTCAGTTTGTCACGTTCCGCACGGGCGGCTTCAATTCCCTTGTCGGCTATTTTCAGGCTGCGGTTGCCGTTTTGCATCTGCCTTAGGGCATCACCGAAGCTAAGGGGAAGGGAGGTTTGTGCGGCCACTCCACCGATGGCAAGCAGCACGCAGGCAGCAGCCGGAAAAAATCTCCGGCATAATAGATTATTCATAAGTTCGTTCGGTTTAGGGGTTCTTGTTTCTCTAAACAAGAGGAGGTGGGAATTGTTCAGTAGTCATCTTTTTGAATAGAACGTTACAAATATAACGAATAGTTTCCGAAGATATGGCTTATGAATGGGAGAGATATTCGGATTTGCACTATCTTTGCATTCGCTAAAATGGAATTTATGGAGAAACTTCATCCGATTATGTTTGCCGGGACGGGCAGTGATGTGGGAAAGAGCATCATTGCTGCCGCCTTCTGCCGCATCTTCAAGCAGGACGGCTATCAGCCCGCACCGTTCAAGGCACAGAATATGGCGCTCAATTCATTTGCCACTCCCGAAGGGCTGGAGATAGGCCGTGCCCAGGCTGTGCAAGCAGAAGCCGCCGGAGTGCCTTGCCACACGGACATGAATCCGCTACTGCTGAAACCACAGTCGGACCATACCTCGCAGGTTGTCCTCAACGGGCGTCCTATCGGCAACCGCAATGCTTATGAGTATTTCCGCAAGGAAGGACGCGACGAGCTGCGCCGGGAGGTTTGTGCTGCCTACGACCGCCTTGCCGCTCGCTATAATCCCGTTGTGCTGGAAGGCGCGGGAAGCATCTCCGAAATCAATCTGCGGGATACCGACCTTGTCAATCTGCCGATGGCCCTGCATGCCGGAGCCGATGTAATTCTTGTGGGCGACATTGACCGTGGCGGTGTGTTTGCCAGTGTCTATGGTTCGCTGATGTTGCTTCGTCCCCATGAGCGGGAACGCATTAAAGGAATTCTTATCAACAAGTTCCGGGGGGATATACGTCTCTTCGAGTCGGGCATTACGATGCTGGAGGAGCTTTGCGGCATTCCCGTTGTCGGGGTAGTACCTTACTACCGTGATATCTACATTGAAGAAGAAGACTCCGTGGCGCTTGCCGCAAAGTCTGTCCGTGCCGAGAAGGGAAAGGTGAACATTGCCGTCATTCTGCTGCGCCACCTCAGTAACTTCACCGATTTTAATGTCCTGGAACGTGACCCACGCGTACATCTCTTCTATACTAACAATGTGGATGAGCTGGCAAAGGCCGACGTCATCCTGCTGCCCGGCTCCAAGAGCACACTTGATGACCTTTACGAATTGCGCCGTAACGGTGTGGCGGCTGCCATCACCCGTGCCCACCGTGAAGGTGCCACCGTGATGGGCATCTGCGGTGGCTATCAAATGATGGGGCAGGAGGTGCTCGACCCTGAGCATGTGGAAGGAGACATCGAACGCCTGCCCGGACTGGGACTGTTGCCCATCAGTACCCGCATGTCGGGAGAGAAGGTGACTCGCCAGGTGAAGTTTGGTCTGTGCAATCCCCATTCTCCATCTTCCACTCTCCATTCTCCATTCATGCAGGGCTATGAAATCCATATGGGAGTGACCACCCCCGTGGAAGGTACTCCCGATTCTCCCCTGAATCTTTTGGAGAACGGCTCTACCGACGGATACTACGTGGACTCCACCTGCATGGGGACTTATATTCATGGCATTCTCGACAATCCGGAATTCATAGATTTCCTGCTTGCGCCTTTTGCAGACAAACTGTCCGGGAATGCCGGCGCTTTCGATTACCATACATTCAAAGAAGAACAATACGATAGGCTTGCCGAGCACGTGCGCCGCCACGTCAACCTGCCGCTTATCTACCAAATATTGACAAAGAACCATGATTGAAGGACACGGAGACGATTCCTATAAATACAGCCGTCCCATTACGGCAAACTTCAGCTCGAATGTTTACAGCAGGGTAGACCTCTCTGCCTTGAAGGCGCATCTGTGTACCCGGATTGACGGCATCGGCAACTATCCCGAACCGGAGCCTTACACGCTTGAGGCCTGTCTTGCCCGCCACCACCACCTTCCTGCCGAGGCAGTGTGCGTGACGAATGGAGCTACCGAAGCCATCTATCTTACCGCACAGACTTTCCGCGGGACAAACACCGCCATTGTGCAGCCCACTTTCAGTGAATATGCCGATGCCTGCCGCATGCACGGCCATCGGGTCACTTCCCTCTATCGGTTTCCTGCGGAGAGCGAGGGGTATCGCTTGCCGGAAGAGGTGCGCATGCTGTGGCTGTGCAATCCCAATAACCCTACCGGAACGGTTGTGGAGAAGGAATATCTGGCAACACTTATCAGTCATAATCCGCAGGTATGTTTCGTCATCGACCAGTCCTACGAGTTTTTCACCTTGCGTCCGCTTTTCTCTGCTGCCGAGGCGGCGGAATTTCCCAACGTTCTGCTGCTGCACTCCATGACCAAGCGTTATGCCGTTCCCGGTCTGCGACTGGGATATGTCACCGGCGCTCCCCACCTGCTGCATCGCCTGCGTACCAACCGTATGCCCTGGTCGGTCAACCAGCTTGCCATTGAGGCGGGGCTCCATCTGCTGGAACATGATGTTCCCAATCCGCTGGATGTGGCGTCTTACTTGCAAGAGGCTGCCCGCCTGCGCAGTGCGCTCGAGGCATTGGGAGGACTGGAAGTATGGGCCACCGAAACCCATTTCATGCTGGTGTGCCTCCGTATGGGTAGGGCTTCCGCCTTGAAAGACTATCTGGCAGGGGAGCATGGTATCTTGATTCGGGACGCCTCCAACTTCGACGGACTGAATGAACACTTCTTCCGTATAGCCGCCCAGAGCCGGGAGGAGAATGACAGGCTTGTAAAAGCAATAGGACAATGGCTTGAGGAGGAATAACCGATGGAAGAAGATGTGCTTATACTTTTGGGTGTCGCCTTCAACTTGAACCTGCCGCTTCTCACTGCCTGGCTGCTCGACCATTGGCTGGGCGACCCGGCGTGGCTGCCCCATCCGGTTGTGGCTTTCGGCAAAGCCATTTCTTTCTGTGAGCACCGGTTGAACCAGGGCGATTCGTGTTTCCTGAAAGGTGCGTTTGTGGCGGTGTCTCTTGTCTTGGGGGTATATGTCATTACGCTTTTGTTGCTCCGCTTGGCGGCACTCTTTTCTCCGGGCATGCTTCTGACGGTGCAGATACTGCTGATATTCTATTGCCTAGCAGGTACTACACTGGTTCGCGAGGTGCGTATGGTGTTCAAGGCGGTGGACCGTTCCTTGGAGGAAGGGAGGATGCAAGTGGCACGTATCGTAGGGCGTGATACGTCTGCACTCTCGGCGCAGGAGGTGAGAACCGCGGCATTGGAGACTTTGGCAGAGAATTTGAGTGACGGGGTAGTTGCCCCCTTGTTCTGGTATCTGCTGTTGGGAGTTCCGGGCATGCTTGCCTATAAGATGGTGAACACGCTGGATTCCATGGTCGGCTACAAGAACGAGCGCTATCGTCGGTTCGGCTGTTTCGCCGCCCGTCTGGATGATGTTGCCAATTATATTCCTGCTCGTCTGACAGCCTTTCTGATGGTGCTGGTTTCCGGTCGTCTTTCCTTGTTTGCTTTTGTGGGCAGATATGGCAGCCAGCATGCCAGTCCCAATTCCGGTTATCCGGAAGCCGCCCTTGCCGGTATTTTGAATTGCCGTTTCGGGGGGCCGCACAACTATTTCGGCGAGGAGGTATGGAAACCTTATATCGGTTCTAATGAACGGCCTCTGAAGACAGAAGATATGCGTGTGGCTGTCCGCATCAACCGGCGTGTGGAGTGGTGGATGGTAGTTGCCGTAATAGTGACATCGACCTTGGCTTCCTTTTGTTTTTAAAATGTTGTTATTTTAACTGATTCTTTGTCTGTTCCAAAAAGATATAATATCTTTGCAAGACCGCGTTGCATTAAAAATGTAACTTTTAAAGCAGACAAAGTCTTATAAATGAGGATAAAGCAACTATATATATTCCTTTTCTTTATTTGGTTCGGGAGCACAATAATTGCATCGGCAACAGATAAAGCGGATTCTTGGACTAAAGAAAAGGAAAGTATAGTCCATGAGGTCATCTCCACTTTTCACAACAGCCTCGGTTTCGACTATCTGACCCGGGAGGAGTGTGACTCGCTGAATGCCGACGGCCTTTTGTCCCAATTGGATGAATCCCAGCGCTATTACACCTATTTCGAACTGGAAAGAATACTTATAAAATCCTCCCTTTTCCGTGGAGAAATCCGTATGGCCATTGCCCAGAGCGACCAGATGTACTCCAAAGCCCGCGCGCTTGCCTACCCCTTCGGCAATGCCCTTGCGCTGAATGCCATGGGAGAGGTGTACAGCTATACCGGCAGGCTCCGGGAAGCCGGTGCCGCTTACGAAGAGTCTTTGAGACTGCTGGATGGGATGGACGGGGAGGATGTGCATATTCGCATGCTACTGGTGGAACTGATAGATTATAACCTGCGCATACGGAATGTAAACGGCGCCTCGCGTTATCTTGCACGTCTGAACCTCTATCCGGAAGACCGGCTTTCTCCGCTGGAGCTGGCCATGCGTCACATCTCCAATGCTTCCTGCCAATTATTCAAGGGTGACTTGAAGGCCGCCAGCCATTGTCTGGCACAGATAGGCCAGCTTGAAACGCAACTGATTCCGGAGATACGGCAATACCTTCTGATTATAGATGCCCGTTATCTGGTGGCCACCGGAGAGCATGAGGCAGCCTTGACCGCCTACAATGATTTCCTTCAAACCGAATATGCCCGGATAAACCATAACATCTACAAGGAAGCTCTGCTCGAAAAGGCGGATTTACTGGTGAAGATGGGGAACAAGGAAGAAGCCTACGGACAGTACGGCAAGGTCTTTTCGTATATCAAGACTTCGTTCGAGAAGAACTATCCCAAGGAGATAGACCGGCTCTGTACCCGTTTCCAGGCCGACCAACTGGCCTACCAGAACGAACGCGACCGCATTGTATCCATGCGTTTCTATCTGGCAGGCATCATTGTGTCCGTACTGTTTCTGATATTCCTCCTGGTGCTGGGCTGGAAGAAGATATTCCGTTTGAAGCGTTCCCAGATGCGGCAGGAGGCGATGAAGGAGAAAGCGGTGCAAGCCATACAACGGAAGAATATGTTTCTTTCGAACATGAGCCATGAGGTACGTACGCCGCTGAATGCCATTGTCGGATTCTCGGCGGTACTGACGGATGAGGACGAGTCGTTCGATGACGAATCGCGCCGGGAGTTCTCCGAAATTATCAAGGTGAATTCCTTTCAGTTGCTGAAACTTATCAATGACATTCTGGATTTCTCGGATTTCGAGAATGACAATATAACCTTCAACATCCGTACGCATGATGCCGTGAAGTTGTGTAATGAGGTCGTGGAGACCGTGATGGCCTCGCGCAAGCTGGAGGTTGAAATGCGTTTTGACACGGATTTGTCCGTCCTGATGCTGGATACGGACGATGCGCGCCTCCGCCAAGTCTTGATAAACCTGCTGGTGAATGCCACCAAGTTTACGGAACAAGGCTCCATCGTGCTGGAACTGAAGATGGCTGATGCCGGTACGGCACTTTTCTCCGTGACGGATACCGGATGCGGCATTCCACCGGAGAAGCAGCACTTGATTTTTGAACGCTTTGAAAAGCTGAATGATTTTGTGCAGGGAAGCGGACTGGGCCTTTCCATCTGCCAACTGATTGTGAAATATATGAACGGCAAGCTGTGGGTGGACAGTGGGTACACCCGTGGCGCGCGTTTCTGTTTTACGCATCCTTTGAAGTATAATCCCGCATTACACGGAGGAACGGCGCAATGAAACGAATACTGATTCTCATCCATGTTTTGTTTTGCGGATATATCTGTCCGCTGCTGGCAGAAGACACGGGGGCTGTCCGGTATCAGGACAGCATCCTGAAGGTTGCCGATGCCCTGCCGGCCACCCTTGTCCGGCTGACGTATCTCCGTGACATGGCCTACAAGCACCAGTATGCTCCCTATAACATGACTTTTTCCACCCGTCTGTACGAGGAGGCGCGGCGGCAGAAGAACGCTTTCTATGAGAATATGGGCGCTTACTATCTGGCGGCATGTTATGACAAGAAACACGACCCGGACAGTCTGTCGTATTGGGTGGATGTGCTGAAGGATTTTGTCTCCCAAGTAGGCACTTACGATTATTATCTGGAGCAGAAGGCTGCCATCAGCCGCGCCCTGGCTTCCAAGAGACAGATAGAGAAAGCGGTGTATGTGGCTAAGGAGACGTTGGAGGAATCAAAACTCCGCCATAGCAATAACGGGATGATAGCGGCGTATAACAGCTTGGGATGTGCCTACGGAGTGTCCAGCCGCCCGAATGAGGCACTGGACTCTTTCTTGGAGGCTTACCGGAATTTCTCTCCCCAGACAAAGGCCAGCCTGAAGGTGGATATACTGTCGCGTATTGCCCAGGTATACGGCAATGGCGGTAAAGACAGCCTGAAGCTGCCCTATTTGCATGAAATGGACACGACGTTGCAGGCGGTCATTTCCAAAGAACCCGAGACACGGAAGAACTGGAGCAATTTCGAGATTGACTGCGAAGTGAAGTATATCCTGCACTACATGAGCCAGAAGAACTTTACAGTGGCGCACGAGCATATCGAGAAAGTAAAGAAACTGCTTGAGCCGCATGTAGATCCCGTCTTCTGGCTGAATGTCCAGTTGATACAGCTTCAATATTATGCCAAGACCGATGAGTATGACAAAAGCATCGCATTGATAGACGAGGTGACCCCTACGGTACTGAACAACTACGTCTCCACCTTTGCCACTTTGATAAACTACAAGGCGAGTACGCAATATGACAAGGGGGACATTGACGGGGCCATCGAGACCCGGCGCTACCTCATACGCAAGCAGGATTCGCTGAACAATGCCTTCTCGGCCAACCAGTTGAAGCAGGTGAAGGAGATTTACCACATTGACGAGCTGTTGTTGGAGAAGCAGAAGATTCAGGACATGAATTACCGTATAGGATTTATACTCCTGGGCGTCTGTCTGCTGATGATGCTGCTTTTCTATCTGTATACGCGCTATGTCTCCGGAAAGATTGCTGTCGTAGAGAAGAAGACGGCTGAAGCCGCTTTGCAGGCAGAGACGGACAACATCGCGAAGGAACGTCTGAAATCGGAAATCAGCCATGATATACGTACTCCGCTGAATGTGGTGGTGGGCTTTGCCGAATTGCTGACCGGAAAGGAGGAGCTGGATAAGGAGACTAAGAGGGAATACGGGCAGATGATTCAGACCAATGCGGAAAGTCTGCTGAATTATGTCAACAGCATTCTGGAGTTGTCCCGCTTGGAGTCCGGCAAGATTCAGTATGAGGACGAGGAGTGTGACATTATTCAGTTGTGCAGTGAGGTGCTGGATAAAGTGAACGGTCGTGGGGAGAGCACTGTGTCTGTCAGCCTGCAGACCGATCTCAAGGAACAGCTTGCAAGGACGGACCGGAGGTGGTTCGATACATTGCTTGTCAGCCTGCTGACTCCGTCAGAGAATGACACTTCCCGTTATGAGGCGATTATCCGCATCAGACGCGACCGGAGTAAACCGCTCCTTTATTTCGACGTGGTCAACGCCCCGTTTGCAAAGGTGCATTTTGAGAATAAAACGAGCTTGATTCGCCATGAAATCAATGCCCATTTTATTCATTATTTTGGAGGTATCTACAAGGTACAAACCGAAGCGGAGGAAGGCCCTACTATTTCGTTCACTATTCCTTGTCGAGATTGATGCGGACGATGCCGCCGTAGGGCGTCAATGCGTCGAAGGCTTCTTCGGCTTTGAGGATTCCGGCATAGAGTTGTGCGCAGATTAATACGCCTCCGTGTGCGAAGATGGCAACGCGTGTATAGGGCTTCTTCTTTAATTCGTCCAGAAACTGGCCGACACGCCGGTATTGCATAGTAAAAGATTCTCCACCGGTAGCTGCCACGTTCATGTAGTCGGCATACCATTCCTGCAAGCGTGGGTCTTCATTCTGCTCGAACGGCTTCATCTCCCAGTCGCCAAAATTGATTTCCATAATCCGTTTGTCCCGTTCTGCATCGGGATAGCCGCAATAGGTGGCGAGGCGCACGCAGCGGGTTAGGGGACTGGTGTAGACGTGGTCGAACGGAAGGTATGCCTTCAGGTTTTCTGCTGTCACGGCGGCTTCCGCTTCAAACGTTGGTTTCAGGGGAACATCGGTCTGTCCGTAGCATACGCCCGGAGGAACATCTACCGAAGTGTGTCGAATCTGTCTCTTATACACATCTCCGAGCCCACGAGACATGCGC
>ENA-OYZW01000660-OYZW01000660.1-human-gut-metagenome-genome-assembly--contig:-NODE-660-length-15214-cov-5.736130_pt1 | contig 15214 bp, 13 predicted proteins | sample MGYA00244075_ERZ653474 | MGnify/ENA primary metagenome ERZ653474 (study PRJEB26926, sample SAMN06164949) | human gut metagenome | biome: ENVO:00009003; feature: ENVO:2100002; material: ENVO:00002003...
CCATAGTTCAACCGTTAGTCCTCCGCCCACAGGCGGCATTGGGGTCAGGGTTCTCCCTGCAAGCTGCGTTTTGGTACCAAAATGCTATGCTTGCGCTTTTCTTGCTGCGCAAGAAAAGCCTAAAACGCAGTTCGCTCATCGTTCCTTTTAGAAGATTCTTTTGATTTTCATTTTCTACAAGCCATAAATTCCAAAATCTCTGAACCTCGGATTCCGTAGTCGCTACATGAGTCGCTATGTAAATTTGAAATTCGAATTTCTGCCTTGTGTAGTCGCTAGTACGCCTCCCAACAGTAATAGTTGAGAGGCGTTGCTGCGTCTATGGGGTTAGGGGCAAATGCATAATAGCTTTCTATTGCACCACGCCGCAAAATAAAGCAGCCTAATTCTTCCGAAATATCATAAAGAGCAGTAATTCTTGCTTTAATACTTTTCCAATCTTTTGAATTCTGCCATGTTGATAAAGTGTCTTCAGTTACTGTAAATAGTTGTGCAACCAAGGCTCTGCGAATAATTTTGTCTGCGTTCACTTCAGGGTCCCGATGAACCCAATATGGGTGACTTTCGTATATGGTAACCATATCTTGATTACTCTTACGGATTACTTCATCAATTGCGGTTTTTATACCTCAACTGGCTCATCGTCGCAAAGCCTCTGCGCCGCTACTCGCTTGCAGCAAGCAATGCCATCACTGTGTCGGACTTTTTATCCAACCGCTTCCACGAAAAGAAAAAGATCATCATGGCCATCGCGTCGGTGTTCATTCTGGTATTTTTCGCCGTATATGCCGGCAGCTGCTTTGTCACCTGCGGCAAGCTGTTCTCCAAGCTGTTTGGCCAGAACTACCAGCTCATGATGGTCGTCGGCGCGCTGTTCGTGCTGCTGTACACGTTCCTCGGCGGCTTCCTTGCCGAATCTGCGTCCGACTTCATGCAGGCCGTTGTGATGATTATTGCGCTCGTGCTTGTACTCACGCTGGGCGTTTCCGCCGCGGGCGGCTTCCATGCCGTCCTTGAAAATGCGCGCCAGATCCCCGGCTTCTTTGACTTTTTCTTCACCGCCACGCCGCAGGTAGATGCAAACGGCGTACAGCAGCTCACAGCTGCCGGCCAGCCGTTCTTCGGGGATGCGCAGCCCTACCCCCTGCTCACCATTCTCTCAGAGCTTGCCTGGGGCCTTGGCTACTTCGGTATGGTCATTGCGCTGGATGAAAACAGCATCATCTTTACACTCGTGTCGTTTGCGTGGGCCGGCTTTGGCGCCACGTTCGGCCCGCTGGTGCGCTTCTCCCTGTTCTGGAAGCGCACCACCCGCGCCGGTGCCATCGCCGGTATGATCGGCGGCGGCATGGTGTTCTTCTGGAAGCTCGTGCTCAGGCCGCTCGGCGGCCTGTGGGGCATTTACGAGCTGTTGCCCGTCTTCCTGTTCTCCTGCCTGCTCATCGTCGTGGTGCCGCTCCTGACCCCCGCCCCCAGTCAGGAAATTCAGGATGAATTTGAAAAAGCCAAAACCATCGACTGATCGATCAAAGCCCCCGGCGCATCCGTTCAGCTGCGCCGGGGGCCTGTTTTGCACAAAAAAGTGGTGTATCCGACCCGGATACACCACTTTTTGCGTTTTTTATTTCTGCACCAGATGCACGGCAAACCCGCCGAAGTCGCCCTCCAGATAAGCCAGCGTCATCCGGTCGCCCTTATATTTGACAGACTCCGGAATGATATGGTAGCCGCGCTTTTCCAGCTCCGCCACGGCCATGCTGACCTTGTTCGTGCGAATGGCAATGTGTCCGTTCACACCGCGTCCGCAGCCCTTCATGACCTCAATGGCGTCGGTAGAGAAGTTCGAGCTGTTGCCGATCTTTGCCGGGAAGCTGAACGCATCCGTCAGTTTGTCGCACACTGCCTGCGCCTCGGCGTCGTCCTTGCAGTTCACGCCCACATGGCCGACCTCAAAGCCGAGGATCGCCGCCCGCGCTGCCTTGCACAGCTGCGTGATCTTTTCAAAGTTGTGCGCGGCAATGTCCGCCTTCGTGCACACCCAGCTGCCGCCAATGGCATGAACAAACGGCGCGGCGCTGTACTCGCCGCAGTTTTTCTCATTCACACCGCCCGTGGGCACAAAGCGGATCGAGCCAAACGGCGCGCTGAGCGCCTTCATGGCCGAAAGCCCGCCATACACCCCCGCCGGGAAGAACTTGAGCACCGAAAGCCCGCGTTTCATGGCCGCCATGATCTCCGTCGGCGTCACGCAGCCGGGCACAATGGTCACATCATGCTCCACACACCACGCCACGACCTCGTCGTCGTAGCCCGGCGACACGATAAACTGCGCACCGGCGTCCACTGCGCGCCGGCACTGCTCCAGCGTCACCACCGTACCGGCGCCAACGACCATCTCGTCGCATTCCTGCGCCACTGCGCGAATGGAATCCTCTGCCGCCGCCGTGCGGAATGTGATCTCCATCACGTCCACACCGCCGGCCAGCAGTGCCCGCGCCGTGGGCACTGCATCCGCCGCATTTTCCAGCACCACCACCGGCACAAGGCCGGCATTGGACATTCTTTCAGAAACCGTCATAAAGCTTCCTCCGGATTTTATTTGTAGCTGACAAGTGCTTCGATCTCCACCGCAATGTTGCCGGGCAGCACGTTCATGCCGACCGCCGAACGCGTGGGCAGACCGATCTCGTCGCCAAACACATCCTGCAGCAGCTTCGTCGCGCCGTTTGCGACCTGCGGCTGCTCATAAAAATCATCCGCACTGGCCACGAACACCGTGATCTTGTCAAAGCTGCAAATGCGGTCCAGCGACCCAAGGTCGCGCTCCAGCACAGCCAGCACGTTCATCATGGCGTTGCGCGCCCACTTCTGGCCCTGCTCCGTGGTGTATTCCTGGCCCAGCTTGCCGAACGACTCCTCGCCCGGGATGTTGCAGCCGCAGCCGGAAATATACATCAGCTTGTTTTCGCCAAACGTCTTGGTCGGGGCATACAAACCGCCCTTGCCCGGAGCCGCAGGCAGCGTCACGCCAAGTTCTTTCAGTTTTTCAGCATACATTTGGAGTTCCTCCTTATGAAATATCAAAACAGTCTGCGTCCGCCGGGCCGCACCTGCCGCCCGGCCGACACCTCCATAGTAATACAAACCGCGTGGTTTGTAAACCCGTCCGAATGGTTATTGCAGCTTGCCGCGGCCCGCCACGATCTCCGTGCGCAGCACGCCGCCGTCCGCCACATAGATCTGGTTCTGCAAATTGACCGTCGGGCAAATATGCACCGGGATCGCCTCCAGCATATCGCCGACCTTCAGCTCCGGCATCGGCCCCTCTGCCGTGACCATGCCGTGCTCCTCCGTCAAGCGGCGGATGCGCAGCTCGGGATACTGCGGGAACCAGGCGTAGCCCTCAAAGAAATACGGCGGCTGATCCAGCTGCGGGTCGGTCGCAAACGTCTTGCACCCGCCGTCCACGACCACATAGTCCTTGTGTACGCTCACAACGGTCACGACCAGCCGCGCCGAAACGTTTTCCAGCGGCGCGCCGCACTCTTTATACATCATATAGTCGCTGAACACATACGTGCCCGGGCGAATTTCATCCGCCTGCCCCGACTGCGCCACATATTTGCCCGTGGGCGACGAGCCGCCGCTGATCTCCAGCTTGCGCCCGCAGATCTCCTCCGCCGTCTTGCGGTACTGCGCCAGCAGCTCGCCCTCGCGCGCACCGGCCAGCGCCGGGTCGTCAATGCCGCCGTTCAGGCCGCGGAACGTGTAAAGCCCCGTCAGCTTTAAATTCGGGCATGACTCCACGAACTGCACCAGCGGCGCAAAGTCCGCCATTTCCGCGCCCGTGCGCCCGCCGCCGCAATCGACCTCGATGCGTACCTCCAGCACCACGTCGTGCGCCTTGGCCGCCTCGGCCAGCGGCGTGCCCTGCGCAATGCTGTCCACAGCCAGGATCAGCCGGTCCACGCGCTGTGCCAGCGCGCACGCGCGGCGCAGCTTTTCCGCGCCCACCAGCGGGTAGGCGATGAAAATGTCGCGCAGCCCGGCGTCGGCCATGACCTCGGCCTCGGACACCTTGCAGCTCGTAATGCCGCGCGCGCCCAGCTGCTGCTGCAGCTTTGCAAAATACGGCATCTTGTGCGTTTTGATGTGCGGACGCAGCGTGCAGCCATTCGCGTCGGCCACCTGCTGCATCCGCTTGATATTTTCGCGGGTCATCGGCTCGTCCACGACCAGGCAGGGCGTGTTGAGTTGGGAATAATAGGCTTCAAACATAGCGATCCTCCTGTCTGCTTCAGCAAAAGAGCATCCGCGTTTCCACGACCTGCCCGTTATATACATAAATTCTCGGCACGCGCGCAGTGATCTGACACGTTGTCCAGCCGTTCACACCATATTCCGTGTCGGCCGACAAGCTGTCCGGCGTCACCTCGCACGTTTCGGACTGCCCCAGTAAAATGGCGTCGTCGCCGGGCTTCACGTCCAGCCCCGTCACGTTTGCCATGGTGTAGTCCATGCAGACCTTCGCGCACTGCGGCACGATATGGTCGCTGATGATTATGCGTGCGCGGTTGGAATAGCTGCGGTTATACCCGTCTGCGTACCCCGCGGAGATGACCGCGATCTTTTCATGCCCGGTCGTCTTGTAGATGCGCCCATAGCTGACGCTCTCCCCCGGCTCCAGATCAAGCACGGATACGACCTTCGCGCACCAGCGCATGATGCGCCTGAGATCCATTTTGGCTGCCCACGCCTCGTCCATGCTCTGCCCAAAGCCCAGCATTCCAACGCGGATCATATCGAGCTTCCACTCCGGGTGACACAAAAACGGGCACGTGCTCGTGCAGTGCCGCAGCCCCACGTCATAGCCCTTTTCCTGCAGCGCTTCTGCCACCGCCGCAAAGGCTTCATACTGTGTCTGCGTAAAGGCCACGTCCTCCGGGTCCGCACTGTCCGCGCAGGAAAAATGCGTATAAATGCCCGTCACATGCAGCGGCTCCAAAGCAAAGATCTCCTCTGCCTGCCGCACCGCGCCGTCCGTGCGGCCCACGCGGGCAAACAGCCCCGTGCGGTTCATGCCGGTGTCGATCTTAATGTGGCAGTCCATGCGCTTGCCGCACCGCTGCAAAACCTCCGCCACGTGGCGGCTGTACTCCAGAGAACAGGAATTGATGGTAATGCGGTTGTCCGCCGCCAGCTCGATCTCCGGGTCCTGCAGGGCGCCGAACAGCAAGATCGGCTTTTCCACGCCGGCCCTGCGGATGGAAAGCGCCTCGTCGATGGTCGCCACGGCGTACCAGTCCACAAGCTCCTCGCTGTATTTTGCGCACACGGGCGTGCCGTGGCCATAGGCGTCCGCCTTGAGCACAAACAGCAGCTTGCAGTCCGGCCCAATGGCCGCGCGCACCTGCCGCAGATTGTGCTGCATTTTGTTCAGATCGATCTCGGCATACGTTCGATAGGGATAGGTGTTCATGCTTTCAACCCTCATGGCGGCAAAGAGAATGAGGCAGGCCCCATTCTCTTTGCCATAGTATTATGATACTTCTTAAAATTACTTCGCCGCAAGGTCGGTTCTGCCGGCCAGAACGGTGTCCAGGATCTCCTGTTCGCTCTTACCGCTGCGCTTGGTGCACAGGGTCACAACGACGCAGATGACGCTCGTCAAAACGGCGCAGGGGATAGCCGGGCCGGAGAAATTTTTGTCCAGCAGGTCCGCAAGGCTCGGAATGAGCAGATAGCACAGGCCGAACAGCGTGCCGCCGACCATGCTGCACATACCGGCAGCAGCCGTCACGCGCTTCGTCCACAGACGGCCGATGATGAGCGTGAGCACCATGCCGGGCATCATTGCGCCAAGCACGTTGTTGATAAACGCCATAACGCCGTCCGCCTTCAGCGAAACAAGGAACGAAGCAAACAGCGTGATGACGACCGCGATGCGGGATGCGTTCTTCATCTTGTTTTCGGGAATGCGCTTGCCGTGGTTGAACAGGGGATAGATGTCCTCCATGAGGATCGTCGCACCCGCAATGGCGTCCGAGTCGCCGGAGGACAGCGTCGCGGACAGGCCGGACACCATCAGCAGCAGGCCAAGCGCCGGAGCCAGAACGTTCGTTGCCATGTAGGCGAACGCGAAGTCCGGGTTCTCCAGGACTGCCAGCACCTCATTGGCGGACGCCATGGTGTAGGCGGACATACCGATGATAGACGGAACGAGCGAGAACAGCAGCGTCATAATGGCTGCAAAGATGAAGCCCTTGCGCGCCGTCTTGGGGTCCTTCGCGGTGTAGATACGGGTGCGGAACGTCGGCGCGCCCATCTCGCCAAGGGCCGACGCCACAATGAGTGAAATTGCCGCCATAAACCCGGTCGAGCCAAGGCCATAGAACGTCATGGCGCCGTTGTTGCCGGCCGCCTCATACGTCGCGCGGATGGCGTCCCAGCCGCCCGCGGACGGAACGGCCTTAATGATGATGGCCGCAAAGCCAACGAGCAAAATGCCCAGCTGAATGACGTCGGTCCACACAACGGCCAGATAACCGCCAACGTAAACATACACGCCGAACGCCAGCACGCACACGATCTTGGAGACCAGCACGTCCATGCCGGTCAAAAACTGCAGATACTTTGCGCCGCCGTTGATGGAGGAGGCAATGAAGATCCATTCTGCAATGAACGTCAGGATGCCCGTGAGCTTGCGCACGGAGCTGCTGCCGTCAAAATAATACTGTGCTTCTTCCGACATCGTGATGAAGTTCTTCTCACGCAGGCCGGAGAACAGCAGGCCAATGAGCACCAGCGCCAGGCAGCAGCCAAGACCATAGGTCGAGCCGCCCCAGCCGCTGCGGAAGCCATTGGAAATGGCGCCCATCGAAGAGCCGGTGCCGATCATCGTCGCGCCGATCGTGCCGAAGATCATCAGCAGGTTCAGGCCGCGGCCGCCGGTCAGGTAGTCCGTGCCCTCGCTCTTACCGCGGGAGGAATACCAGCCGATAAAGATCATCACGGCGATATAAACCACAAATGCTACAAGAAATACAGTCGGACTTGTTCCACCAGTCATGTTTTTTTCCTCTTTTTCTGTAAAATTTTGTACTCTCTTTTTAACTGACTTTCGGTTTTTATCTCTTTAAGCGCCTCTCACCTCCCTGCAGAACTGATGCAGCCGCTCCACGGCTGCTTGCAGCATACCCTCTTCACAGGTATAAGCAACACGAATATGTCCCTCGCCGCACGCGCCGAATGCGCTGCCCGGAATGCAGACGACCTTCTGGCGCTCGAGCAGCTGCTCGCAGAATTCCTGGCTCGTCAGGCCGAACGCGCTGATGTCCGGGAAAGCGTAGAATGCGCCCTCCGGCTGGGAGCAGACAATGCCGTCGATCCCGGCCAGCCCGGCCAGCAGCAGCTTTCGGCGGCCCGCAAATACGGTGCACAGCTGTTCGCTCAGCTCCGGATGCTCCAGCGCGATCGCCGCAGCATACTGCCCTGGCGCGTTGGCGCAGGCGTTGAAGTTTTCCTGGCACTTGACCATGCGGTCAATGATGTCCGCCGGTCCAGCGGCATAACCAATGCGCCAGCCCGTCATGGCATAGGACTTGGAGAAGCTGTTCACCACCACGGTGCGCGCCTTCATGCCCGGCAGCTCCGCAATGGAGCGGAACTTTGCACCGGTATACAGCAGCGTGTTATACACCTCGTCCGAGATGACCAGCAGATCGTGCTTTTCGGCAATGGCCGCGATGGCAGCCAGCTGCTCGTCGGAATAAACCTCGCCGGTGGGATTGTTCGGCGAGTTGACCATGATGGCCTTTGTCCTTGGCGTGATCAGCGATTCGATCACGTCCGGCTGCATGGCGAACCGGTCCTCCGCCTTTGTGGGCACGCGCACGGGCACGCCGCCGCAATACTGCACCTGCGCCACATAGTTGAGCCACTGCGGATCCTGGATCAGGATCTCGTCGCCGTCGTTCAGGATCACAAGGAACAGCAGCGATAAAGCTCCCATACCGCCGTTTGTAATGATGATCTCCTGCGCTGGGTCATAGCCCACTGGCGCAACAGACGCGCGTTCCGCAATGGCGCGGCGCAGCTGCATCGTACCGGCGTTCGGCGTGTAGTGCGTCAGCCCCTGCTGCAGCGCTTCCGCGCCTGCTCTGCACACCAGCTCCGGCGTGGGCATATCCGGCTCGCCGATGCCCATGCTGATGACGTCCGTCATCGTGGCCGCGCGGTCAAACATGGCACGAATGGCACCCTGCTTCAGCTTCTTTGCTTTTTCATTGCGAAAATCCATAGTATAACCCCCAAAAAACACCTTACTGCGCAGTAAAAACCACAAAAAAGCGCTTATAAATCACAGTTGAAGCCTGTAGAATGACCTGATACCCTCCCTGTCGGCCCCCAGCAAGCTGCCAGCACGACCGTGAAAAGCGTCCGTCGGTATCCCAACAGGATACTATGATGATACACTTATGAAAAAGTTCTGTCAAACTTTTTTTCAGCTTTTTATCAGCAAATCATATTTTTTGTTGAATCGTTCCAAAATGAAGCATTTTGATTTGTTGTTTTTGCTGTATTTAAGTCATTGCCTTTCTTCCGATCCTGTAAAAAAGAAAACCAGGCTGCCGGCATTGGCAGCCCGGGGCAAGATCTTCGTCTATAAAATGAGATCCTTCGTCATTTCTGTCCAGATTCCTTGCGGATCGTTTCCAGATAATTATACAGCGTAAATTTGGAAATATTGAGCACATCACAGACCTTTGATCCGGACTTCGTGATGAGGAACGCTCCGCGCCGGTCCAGCAGCTCCACAATGCGCATTTTATCCTCTTTCGTCATGGCCGACGGGTTTTTGCCCACCTCCAGCAGCGCGGAATTGATGAGATAGTCCAGCATCTTGTTCACGTCGCCGCGGTAAAGATCCATGGCGTCGCCGCTTTCCTCCGTGCGGTTCTGTTTGTGCAGATACTGCTCATATTTGATGGACTCCGTCACGTCCTCGTTGATGGCGATGGACGCCACAGCCACGCCCGCACCATTGCGGAAAAACAGCGTGGATGAGCGCAGAATCTTGCCGTTTTCGGCATACGTCAGCGTATTGAAGCAGTTGCCCTCGTTGCTGCCGTTATAGCGCAGCGCACGCAGGCCCAGCAGATCGCCCGTGCCGCCGACTTTGCGCCCCGTCACCTCGCCGTTGCGAATATCCACGATCGTGTGCTCATAGTCCAGCGACAGATCATGCACCACAAACTCCACGTTTTTTCCAAAATGCCCCTCTAAAATGTCCAAAATGTCCGTGATAAGTTTCTTGTTCTGCTTGTAGTATGATTCCATTCCGTACCCCCAGTTTCCCCGCTTTTACACTTTGTGCCGCGCCCCCCAGCAGCAGCACGCCCGCTCAGTCTGTTCTGCCAAGCAGGCCCGAGATCGCCCGTGCGCACGAGCAGACTGCATTGGAAAAGAAGATCTCCCGCTCTGCGTTCAAACGCGCTGTCGGCAAGGACACGCTGATCGCCCCGAGCGGCGCGCCGTGAAAGTCCAGCAGCGGCGCGGCAATGCAGCTGACGCCCAGCTCATGCTCCTCGCGGTCGGCGGCCCAGCCGTTCTGCCGGGCCTTGACCAGCTCGGCGATCAGATCCGCGTAATCGACAATGGTGTGCGGCGTGAAGCGGGTGATGACCGTCCGCTGCCAGATGGCCGTGACCTCCGCCTCCGGCAGGCAGGATAAAATGCTTTTGCCCACCGCCGTGCAGTACATCGGGTTGCGCAGCCCCACAAACGACGCCATGCGCACCGTGCTGTCGCCCATATTCTCTTTGTAGAGGTACACGACCTCGTCGCCGTCGCGCACGACCAGATGGATGGCCTCGTGCGTTGTCGCCGCCAGATGCTCCAGATATGGCCGCGCCAGCGACACGATATTCATGCCGCCCACCGCGCAGCTGCCCACCTCAAACAGGCGCATCGTCAGCCGGTATTTGCCGGATTCGATGTCTTTTTGCACATACCCGCGCGCCACGAGCGCAGCCAGCAGCCGGTGCGTCGTGCTCGTATGCAGTCCGACTGCGGCGGACAGGTCGCTCAGCGCCATGCCGCGCGGTGCATTGGACAGCGCCTCAACAATATCAAACAGCCGGTCGATCGACTGCACGGGCGAATGCCCTTTCTCCATGCTCGTTACCTTCCCCATTCTTTCCCGGGGCAAAGATACGCTCCGCCCCACACTCGTATAACTTTACTATAACACCCCGCGCGCGTCTGCGTCAATGCGCATTCCCGGCATAAAACGAATTTTTTCGCCCCGCCGCCGACTTTCGGGAAAAAACCTATTGACAATTTTCGCCTCATTCTGTTATGATGGCATTGAGCAGGTTTTTGCTATATGAAACATTATTCCACATTATGAAATTGCAGAGGAGCGTGACATCACCTTGCGTGAAAAAACCGTCGAATGGGCTCTAAAGGAAAAGATCATCGCCATTGTCCGCGGTATGGAGGCAAAGGACTGTCTGCGCGTAGCGCAGGCGCTCTATGACGGCGGTATCCGCCTCATGGAGATCACCTATGACCAGCGCGACCCGGCCCAGTGGGCCAAAACCGCCGATGCCATCGGCAAGATCGCCGAAGCATTCGAGGGCCGCATGCTCGTCGGCGCGGGCACCGTCACCACGCCGGAGCTTGTCACGCGCACGCGTGACGCGGGCGGCCAGTTCATCATCTCCCCGGACACAAATCCGGCCGTTATTGCCCGCACGCGGGAGCTGGAGCTCGTGTCCATGCCGGGCGCCATGACGCCGTCGGAAATTCTTGCGGCGCACGCCGCGGGCGCGGACCTTGTCAAGCTCTTCCCCGCCGCAGCGCTTGGCCCGGCATATCTCAAGGCCGTGCGCAGCCCCATCAGCCATGTGCGCATCATGGCCGTGGGCGGCATCAATGAGAAAAACGCCGCTGAGTTCCTGAAGGCTGGCGCCGTCGGTCTTGGTGTGGGCGGCAATCTGGCAAACCGGCAGTGGATCGCCGATGGGGCTTTTGAGAAGATCACGCAGACGGCACAGGCGCTCGTCGCCGCCGTCCGCACAGCAGAATAACGAACCATCACCTAACAGAAGGAGAATTACCATGGCAAAACGAGTCATTACCTTTGGTGAGATCATGATGCGCCTGAACCCCATCGGATATCTGCGTCTGGTGCAGAGCGACCGGTTCGAGGCGACCTACGCCGGCGGTGAGGCCAACGTGGCCGTTTCGCTGGCAAACTACGGTCTGGACGCCGCCTATGTTACAAAGGTCCCGGCCCATGAGGTCGGCCAGTGCGCCGTCAATGAGCTGCGCCGCTATGGCGTCGACACGCAGTATATGGTCCGCGGCGGCGACCGGCTTGGCATTTACTTCTGCGAAAAGGGCGCGTCGCAGCGCGCATCCAAGGTCATCTATGACCGCGCCAGCTCTGCCATCGCGCTGGCAAAGCGCACCGATTTTGACTGGGATACCATCTTTGACGGTGCAGACTGGTTCCACTGGACCGGCATCACCCCGGCGCTCGGCGGCGAACTGCCCGAAATTTGTCTGGACGCCTGCAAGGCGGCCAAGGCGCGCGGTCTGACCATTTCCTGCGATCTCAACTTCCGCAAAAAGCTCTGGACGAGCCAGCGCGCAGGCGAGATCATGAGCCAGCTGCTGCCCTATGTCGACGTGTGCATCGCCAACGAAGAAGACGCCAAGGACGTGTTCGGCATTGAAGCCGAGGGCACGGATATTAACAGCGGCAAGCTCAACCGCGACGGCTACATCAGCGTGGCACGGCAGCTTTCCTCCCGGTTTGGCTGCAAATATGTCGCCATCACCCTGCGCAGCTCCATTTCGGCCAACGACAACGACTGGGCCGGTATGCTCTATGAAGCCGCGGCAGACAAGGCGTACTTCTCCACCACATACCATGTGCACATTGTCGACCGCGTCGGCGGCGGCGATTCCTTTGGCGGCGGCCTGATCTACAGTATGCTCAGCGGCTATGACGCACAGCAGACCATTGACTTTGCCGTGGCCGCGTCCTGCCTCAAGCACTCCATCGAGCACGACTTCAACCATGTTTCCGTGGCCGAGGTCGCAGCACTGGCCGCCGGAAATGCCTCCGGCCGTGTGCAGCGCTGAGTGCAAGTTTGTTGCGATCTCTCCTTTCTCTCAATCTCTCATATGGAAAAGGGCCCGATCAGCTTCTGCTGGCCGGGCTTTTCCTGTTTTTCGGAAGGCGCACTGTGCATTCACGCATATACGGAAGCCGCCGGGCACGTTTTGCCGCTTGGACGCTTTGCAGCTTCAAACTCTGTCCATTCGCACGGGCGGCAGGAGCCCGCGTTTGGCGTTTTCCCCAGTGTCGTCGGGCGCATCACAGGCGTCATACGGCGCTGCCGGGTCGGGCACGCGCTTGCCAAACGGTGCGCGCAGCCTGTCGCGGCGCCGGAATGCAAACGCAAGCTCTTCTGCCCAGCCGGTGCGCCCCGTGAGGAGCTTGTAGGTTCAGCCGTCACGCACAGCACATGATGCTCGCGAGAACTTGAAAGTCCTTGTTAGCATCCTCGCAGTTTCTTTTTCTGTATCATATCACGCATCGCTCATTTCATCAATCATCGTTTCGTTAAAAATGATGGATGCTGTCATGCCCATCTTTTTCGAAATCCCAGCTTTTATGCCGCTTCACTCTGCTGCTTTCTGGGACAGCCTGTTTTCAAAATCCCATAGAACGTCCGCGCGCCGCATTGCCGAAATCACAAGTATTCTCCATGCGCACCGCTGCACACGTTCCCATGCTTTATCCGTGTTGATTAAACTACGAGTTCACTGGATTTATCCACGCAAGTGTGGTATCTTTGATACAACGAGATCCCGAATTTTGTTCGCGCGGCAGCACCGAAAAGCCTTGCAAATACAAGGATTTTCCCAGAAGAACGCTGCGTGATTTTTCCCCATATGGAAACAGACCGGAAAATAGAGAAAATGCGTATTCACGCAGCATGAATTTGCTCGTAAATACGCATCTTTTTGCCGTTTTACTTTTTCAAATAGCGGTGCAGCATGGCCGCTGTTTCCGCACGGGTCGCAAAGCCTACCGGATTGATCCGGCTGCCGCTTGTGCCGCGCACGATTCCTGCTTCATATGCCCAGGCAAGCGCCTCACGCGCATAGCCGCTTACGCTGCCTGCGTCAGAGAAGCCTTCAAGCGATGCGGTCACAGCGGTGCTCTGGCCGCAATAGCGGCTGTAGCGGTACAGAATTGCTGCGAGCTGCTCTCTTGTAATCGCGTCATCCGGTGCAAACCGTCCGCCGCCGCAGCCGTTGACGATGTCGTTTTCCGCTGCCCATGCCACAGCATCTGCATAGTATATGCTTGCTGGGACATCATGGAATCCGGATGCTTCTTTTGCTGCCGGGCTTCCCTCTAGCCGCCAGAGAATGGTTACGATCATGGCTCTGGTGGTTTTCTGTCCCGGCGCAAACGTTGTCTTTGACACACCGTTCATCAGGCTGTTTTCATAGACATACGCAACGTCGCCATAGAACCAGTCCTGCTTTGCGACATCGGTAAACGGGAGCGCCTCCGGTTCTTTCGTTCCGGATGCGCCTGAGCCGGCCGGAGCGGATGGCTTGACCGGCACAACCGGCGTATCAGAGACGCTCAGCTCCTGTTTTCCGGAAACGGAGTAAAGCTTGCCGCGCCAGCGGATATCGCCGTCGCCGAACGCGTGGTAAACGGTCACTTTCGACGCGGAGCGAATTGCGCTCCCATCGTCCGTGCTGAGCACGAACATTGCGCCGTCCGGATAGTCCATGCCGTTGTAGCGCACTGCGTAGAACGCCTCCAGCGACGGCGATACAACGGTAAAGCCATACTGCGGCAGGACACTTCCGTCCGCACAGGTGTACGGCTGCGCGCCGAAATTGACCGTGATCGTAACGTTGCCGAATGTCGTCTGTTCCACACACTCATCTGCCGTCAGGAAGCAATGGAACGTCATTTCCCGCTCTGCTGTCAGACGGTTCAGCGGAGAGAGAATCTCATAGGAGTTCTTCATCAGCGTATCGAAATAGCCAAGCGACTGCTCCTCTCCGTAGCCGGCATCATTGCGAGAGAATACCTCATAGTCATCCGTAATCAGCTGCGCTGCCTCTTCAAACCGGAGCGCGCCATCGCTGCCGACGCAGAGATAGCCGAGCAGATACCGGCCAAACGCGTCGCCGTTGCCGTCCGACAGATGCAGACGCTGGCCATTTGCGCCAAGCAGCATAAGCTGATTGCAAAGGACACCATCGAAGAAAGAATTCTGGAGCTTCAGAACCGGAAGCTTGCGCTTCTTGATACGATATCCGGCTGCGAGGAGGCCGGGATCTTGAATATGTCTTCTGAGGAGCTGCTTTCGCTGCTGAAAAGCTGACATCTGATTCCAGCGGTGCAGGTTCCGCACGCCGTTTTTCTGGTCTGACCGAATTTTCTCTGAAAAAAGTGTGTTTCTCTCCTCCCCTGCTTCAAACGTATTTTTGCAGTACAAATCCACTCGACCAGCCGAGCGTGACAGCCCTGAAAAATCAACTGCTTGTTTCAGGAATATTTTGAACATTTTAGCGGCGGCTGCAACTTGCAGCCGCCGCTTTGCTTTCTCGCTTCAGATCGCGTTTCGGATGGAATTTGGCGTTTTCGGTGTGCTGATGACCAGTTTTCCGTCCTGCCGCGCGACGCTTTTATTGATGGACAACGTGCGGTTCTGAACGTCCAAGTCCTCCCATCGCAAGGCTAGTCCGATCTTTAGCTTCTTCTTTTCAATAAATGCCTGTGGCTGCACAAGCAGAAAATCAAATCCCATCATTCTTCCGCCAGATCGGCAATCAACTTGGCGTCGCTGACCGCCAGTGCAAGCTGAAGCTTGTTTTCCAGCCCGGTTTTTTGCAGCATATTTGCCACATGGAATTTGACCGTCGACATCTCGCAGCCCATCTCCGCCGCGATGCGCGTGTAAGACAAGCCCCGCATCAGATGCCGCAGAACTTTCAATTCCGTCTTTGTAAATTCCGTGCTTTTTGCCATGCCGATCTCAACCGTCGGAGGCGCGTCCGGGAAGATATGTTCACCCGCCATCGTTTGCCGGACAACATCCATCAAACGCTTCTGTGTAGAGTCCTTATACCACAGGCTGTCGGCCCCGGCCCTCTTTGCCTC
>ENA-OYZW01000664-OYZW01000664.1-human-gut-metagenome-genome-assembly--contig:-NODE-664-length-15089-cov-5.514567_pt1 | contig 15089 bp, 9 predicted proteins | sample MGYA00244075_ERZ653474 | MGnify/ENA primary metagenome ERZ653474 (study PRJEB26926, sample SAMN06164949) | human gut metagenome | biome: ENVO:00009003; feature: ENVO:2100002; material: ENVO:00002003...
GCAACTCGGCGTCAGGCTCCATCACCAAGAGCCGCGACGTGCGTACGCAGGCGGTCTTCTCGCTGCGCGGCAAGCCGCTGAACTGCTACGGGCTGACGAAGAAGGTGGTCTACGAGAACGAGGAGTTCAACCTCCTTCAGGCGGCGCTGAACATCGAGGAGGACATGGACAACCTGCGCTACAACAAGGTCGTCATCGCCACCGATGCCGATGTCGACGGCATGCACATCCGCCTCTTGATGATGACCTTCTTCCTGCAATTCTTCCCCGAGGTGATCCGCCAGGGGCATCTGTTCGTGCTGCAAACCCCGCTGTTCCGCGTGCGCAACAAGAAGGAGACGCTCTACTGCTATTCCGAGGAGGAGCGCCTGAAGGCCGTGGCCCGGTGCGGCGCGAACGCCGAGATCACGCGATTCAAGGGTCTGGGCGAGATTTCGCCCGACGAGTTCAAGGAGTTCATCGGCGAGAACATGCGCCTGGACAAGGTCCGCATCACCAAGGACGACCCGATCCACGACCTGCTGGAGTTTTATATGGGCAAGAATACGTATGAGCGTCAGGGCTTCATCATCGACAACCTGCGCATCGAGGAGGACATCGTCGAGCAGGACCTTGCGATTAATTAAAAATTAAGAATTAAAAATTAAAAATTCCGATTTCATGGCGGAAGAGAACGATAAGACGGGGCGCGACGAAGCGCTCAACGAGGACGCCTCGACTCCCGAAACCGCGGACGACGCGACGGACGAAACGCCTGTGGCCGAGGCTCCGGCCAAGGCGGGCAAATTCGACCGCCTGACGCAGGAGGAGGGCGGCGTCCGCAAGCTCACGGGCATGTATAAGAACTGGTTCCTGGACTACGCCTCGTACGTGATCCTCGAACGCGCCGTGCCGCATGTCGAGGACGGACTGAAACCCGTCCAGCGGCGTATCCTTCATGCGATGAAGGTCGTCGACGACGGCCGTTACAACAAGGTCGCCAACCTCGTGGGCCAGACCATGCAGTACCACCCGCACGGCGACGCGTCGATCAAGGACGCGCTGGTGCAGCTGGGGCAGAAGGACCTGCTGATCGACTGTCAGGGCAACTGGGGCAACATCCTCACGGGCGACGAGGCCGCCGCGGGCCGTTATATCGAGGCGCGTCTTTCGAAATTCGCCCTCGACGTGGTCTTCAACAAGAAGACGACGGAGTGGATGCTGTCGTACGACGGCCGCAAGGAGGAACCCGTTACGCTGCCCATCAAGTTCCCGCTGCTGCTGGCCCAAGGGTCCGACGGCATCGCCGTGGGACTGGCTTCGAAAATCCTACCCCACAACTTCGTGGAGCTGATCAACGCCGCCATTGCGCACCTCCAGGGACGTGATTTCCAGCTTTACCCCGACTTCCCGACGGGCGGCATGGCCGACGTGAGCCGCTATAACGACGGCCTTCGCGGCGGCACGGTGAAGGTGCGGGCGAAGATTTCGAAGATCGACAAACGGACGCTTGCCATCACCGAGATTCCCTATACCACGACCACCGAGTCGATCAAGGATTCGATCATCAAGGCCAACGACAAGGGCAAGATCAAGATCCGAAAGGTCGACGACAATACGGCCGACAAGGTCGAAATCGTCATTCAGGTCTCGCCCGACGAGTCGTCGGACAAGACCATCGACGCGCTCTACGCCTTCACCGACTGCGAGGTGTCGATCGCCCCGAACTCGTGCGTCATCTGGGACGAGAAGCCGCACTTCCTCGGGGTTTCGGAGATCCTGCGCCGCTCGGCCGAGCACACCAAGTCGCTGCTGGGGCTGGAGCTGAAAATCCGGCTGGGCGAGTTGAGCGAGGCATGGCACGCCGCCTCGCTCGAACGCATCTTCATCGAGAACAGGCTCTACCAGCTGATCGAGGGCTGCAAGAGCCGCGAGGAGGCTTATTCTGCCGTGGATAAGGGTCTGGAACCCTTCAAGATGCGGCTGCGACGTGAAGTGACGCTTGAAGACGTGCAGAAGCTCACCGAGCTGAAATTTATCCGTATTTCGCGTTACGACAGCGAGAAGGCCGACAACGAGATCCGCCAGATCGAGGAGGACCTGAAGTCGACGCAGTACGACCTGGACCACCTCACCGAATACGCCGTGGCTTACTACGAGCGCATCCGCGACAAGTACGGCAAGGGCAGGGAGCGTCGCACCGAGTTGCGCGAATTCGACTCGATCGAGGCGACGAAGGTGGCCGTCACGAACGCCAAGCTGTACGTGGACCGGGCCGAAGGGTTCTTCGGCATCGGCAAATCCATGAAGGACGCGGAATTCGTCTGCGACTGCTCGGACATCGACGACGTGATCGTCTTCACGAAAGACGGGCGTTACGTGATCACCAAGGTTTCGGACAAGGCCTTCTTCGATAAAAACATCTATTATATCGGGGTCTTCAAGCGCAACGACGACCGCACGATCTACAACGTTCTCTACCGCGACGGGAAGAACGGCGCGATTATGATGAAGCGCTGCGCCATCAAGGGCATCACGCGCGACAAGGAGTACGACATCACCAAGGGAACCGCCAAGAGCGAGATACTGTATATGTCTGTCAATCCGAACGGTGAGGCCGAGGTGCTGAAGGTTTACTTCAAGCCCCGTCCGCGCCTGAAGAAGGTGATCGTCGATCTCGATTTCTCGACCCTCGCCATCAAGGGGCGCCAGAGCCAGGGCAATCTGTTCTCGCGCTACGGCATCCACAAGATCGTGCTGAAGGAGCGCGGCACCTCGACGCTCGGGGGGCAGGACATCTGGTTCGACGAAGATGTCCGCCGGCTGAACGCCGACGGGCGCGGCAAGCTGCTCGGCGAGTTCAAGGGCGACGACCGCCTGATCGTCTGGACCTCGAAGAATCAGTACTACATCACGGGCTACGACCTGATGCAGCACTTCCCCGACGACACGGTCCTCGTGGCGCGTTACGAGTCCGACCGGGTTTACAGCCTGTGTTACTACGACCGCGGCCAGAAGTATTACTACATGAAGCGTTTCACGGCCGAGATGTCGGACAAGATTCAGGATTTCCTCGACGCCGACGCCGATTTCATCTGCGTGACGGACCGCGCCGGGGCCAAACTGGAGATCACCTACAAGGGGGCGCACGCCTCGCGGCCCGCGGATGTGATCGACGTCGACGAGTTCGTGGGCGTCAAGAGCCACCGCGCCAAGGGCAAACGCCTGACGACCTACGACGTGGACCGGCTGCGGATGATCGAACCCGAACTGCCTCCCGAACCGGAACCTTCGGAGGATGAGTCGCTTGACGACGGTCAGCTGACGGACGCTTCAGCTGACGCGGCGCAACGCGCTGCGGCAGAGGGGAAAGCTTCCGGAAAATCCGCCCTGAAGGAGCCGCTCGGCGCCAAGCCCGCCCCGGGAAAGGCTTCGGCGGGCCAGCCCTCGGCCGGAACGATCGTCGGAGGCGTGGAGTTCGAGGTGGAGCGTCCGAAAGGCGACGCCGGCGAGATGATCGACCCCGAACAGCTGAACCTGTTTTAACGAACCGCCTGCGATGAAACCTCTCTTTCTGGTCGGATATATGGGCTGCGGCAAGAGCACCCTTGGACGTAAGCTGGCGCGGCGTCTGGGCGTCGATTTCATCGACACCGACGCGCTGGTCGAGGAGCGCGAAGGCGCCTCCGTGGCCGACGTCTTCCGTTACGAGGGCGAGGAGCGTTTCCGCGAGGCGGAGCGCCGGGTCCTCGACGAGGTGATCGCCGGAGCCTCCTTCGCCGTGGTCTCCACGGGGGGCGGGCTGCCCACGTGGCGCGATAACATGCCGTGCATGAACGCCGTCGGGCATACGGTCTACCTGCGCCGCTCGCCGGAGCAGATCGCCCGGCGGTTAAGCCCCTACGGACGCCGCAAGCGGCCCCGTCTGCAAGGTCTCGACGACGAACAGCTGGTGGCCTTCATGCGCGGCGACATGGCGGCCCGCGAACCGTTCTACGCGCAGGCTTCGCTCGTCGTCGACTGCGACCCGATGTCCGACGACGAGCTGGTCGAACATATCGTGCAAACTTTCTCCGACCGTGGCTGACAACAGACCCATAGGCATTTACGACTCGGGGCTGGGCGGACTGACCGTCTGGCGCGAGATCCGGCGTGCGCTGCCCGGCGAATCGCTCGCCTACCTCGGCGACGGCGCCAACTGCCCCTATGGCTCGCGGCCCCGCGAGGAGGTGCAGGCGCTGGCCGACGCCGCCGTGGCGCGGCTCGTGGAGCTGGACTGCAAGATGGTCGTCGTGGCCTGCAACACCGCCACGGCCGCGGCCATCGGCTTCCTGCGCGAAAAATACGCCGGTATGCCCATCGTCGGCATGGAGCCGGCCGTGAAACCGGCCTGCCTGGCGACCCGCAGCGGGGTGGTGGGGGTGCTGGCCACCGAACGGAGCCTCGACGGCGAGTTGTTCCGCCGCACGGCCGCCCGGTACGGCAGCGGCATCGAAGTCCTGACCTACCCGGGCACGGGTTTCGTGGAGCTGGTCGAGGGGGACCGGGAGGATACGCCCGAGGCCGAAGCCGCGGTGCGCGCCGCCGTGGAGCCGATGCTGGCGCGGGGCGCCGACCAGATCGTGCTGGGGTGTACGCACTATCCCTTTCTGACGCCCGTGATGGAACGCATCGTCGACGGACGGGCCGCGATCGTCGACCCGTCGCCCGCCGTCGCCCGCCGCGTCGGGCAGCTTTTGGACCGCTACGGCCTGCGCGCTTCGGCGGATAACCGCCCCGCGCTCACGTTCCGCACCTTCGCCGACGAGCTTTACCGCCTGCGTCTCGAACGGAAGGTTGCGGCGTACCTGTAAGACGCTCCCGGCTCCGCCCCCCCCCATTCGCGGGCGGGAACGCTTCCGGCCGGAATCGTTCCGGGCGATTGATAAAGTTTGCGGCGCCTTCGGAATTGTCGGAAAAAATTCGTACCTTCGCTCGATAATAGCGACATTCTGGAATGGCATCTAAAAATACATCCTCCAACAGCCGGCAGGCCGTTCAGCGTTCCAACAGCGACAGTGCGCGCTGGATCGCCGGACTGCTGCTGCTGTTCATCGGTCTGTTCGCCGCCGCTGCGGTGTTCTTTTCGTTTTTCAGCTGGGCCGCCGACCAGAGCGGGCTGCAAAAATCGGTCGAGGAACGGGTGACGCTCGGCATCGAACCGGAAAATCTCTGCGGCTGGGCCGGAGCGCGGCTGGGGATGTTGCTGGTCGATCATTCGTTCGGGCTTTTCGGCATCCTGATTCCCGCGATGATCGTGCTGGTCGGCGTGCGGATCGTCCGTCAGCGGCCGCTGCTGTTCAACCATTCGATCCTTTCGCTGTTTCTGATTATGATCCTGGGGTCGCTGACGCTGGGATTCGCCTTCGCCAACCGCTGGAGCCTCTGCTGCTCGACGGGGTGGGGCGGCGCTTTCGGCATCGCCTCTTCGGCCCTGCTGCGCACGCATATCGGGGCTTTCGGAACGCTGATCCTGCTTGTCGGCGGCTGGATACTGACAGGTGTTTTCATCAACCGCAACTTCATCAACAAGGTCAACGAGGCGGGCAACGTCGTGGTCGACAAGAGCGGGAAGGTCGTCGAGATCCTCAAGCACAAAGTCGTGCTGCACGGACGTGCGGCCGGGGAGGACGGGGCTGCGGAGGATGTTCCCGAACCGGCTCCGAAACCCGGGCCGAAGGCGGCCGCACCGCAGCCCGCGCCGTCGAAAGCGGCGGAACCCGCGGCGCAAAAACCCGCCCCGATCCGTGTGGAACGTCCGTCGGAGCCCGTTGCGGCTCGGAAGTCCGTGCCGGAAGAGGACGAAAATCCCTTCCTCGAACTGACGCCCGACGGGAAACCCGTCGCCGGGGAGACTGCCGCGGAGCAGACGCCCCCTCCCGCGGAGGACGGGGAGTTCATCGAGGTGGACCTTTCGCGTCCCGAGGGCCGTGTGGTGATCGGCCGCAGCGGGCTGGTCGAGCTGGAACGCCCTGCGGTGCGCGACGCCGTGGCTGCGGAGCCTGCCCCGGAGGAGGTTCCGGAGAGGGAGGCCGCACAGTCCGATCCCGATGCGCCCTTTACCGAGATCACCGTGCTGGACGATGCGCCCGCCGCGGAGCCGGAGGGCGTCGTGGTGACGGTCGAGGCCAACGAGGCGAAACTGCTCGACGAGAAGGCGATCCCCACGGAGAGCTACGACCCGCTGAAGGACCTGGTGAACTACCGCAAGCCGCCCGTGACGCTCCTGGAGGACTACATTTCCGATTCGGAGGTCTCGGACGAGGAGATTTTCGAGAACAAGACCAAAATCGAGGAGACGCTCAAGAACTTCGGCATTCCCATCCAGCGCATCAAGGCCACGGTGGGTCCCACGGTGACGCTCTACGAGATCGTGCAGGCGCAGGGAATCAAGATCTCGAAGGTGCAGGGCCTCGAAAACGATATTGCGCAGAGCCTCAAGGCGCTGGGTATCCGCATCATCGCGCCGATTCCGGGCAAGGGAACCATCGGCATCGAGGTTCCCAACCGCGACAAGCAGGTGGTTTCGATGTATTCGGCCGTGCGTTCGCTGCGTTTCCAGGAGTCGAAGGCCGAGCTTCCGGTGGTGATCGGGCGCACGATCCAGAACGAAAATTACGTCTTCGACCTGGCCAAGATGCCGCACCTGCTGGTCGCCGGAGCCACGGGACAGGGCAAGTCCGTGGGGCTGAACGCCATCATCACCTCGCTCCTGTACCGCAAACACCCCGCGCAGCTGAAGTTCGTGATGATCGACCCCAAGATGGTCGAGTTCTCGCTCTACGCCAAGATCGAACGCCATTTCCTGGCCAAGATGGAGTCGGAGGACGACGCGATCATCACCGACCCCAAGAAGGCGGTCTATACGCTCAACTCGCTCTGTACGGAGATGGACAACCGTCTGGAACTGTGTAAGAAGGCCGGGGCGCGAAACATCGCCGAGTACAACGAGAAATTCACCTCGCGGCGGCTGAATCCGATGAACGGACATCGCTACCTCCCGTATATCGTGGTGGTGGTCGACGAGTTTGCCGACCTGATAATGACGGCCCGCGAGGTCGAGGGACCGGTCATGCGTCTGGCCCAGAAGGCCCGCGCCATCGGCATCCACCTGATCATCGCCACGCAGCGTCCCGACGTGAAGGTCATCACGGGCGGCATCAAGGCCAACTTCCCGGCCCGCATCGCCTTCCGCGTGATGCAGATGATCGACTCGCGCACGATCATCGACCAGCCGGGGGCCAATCAGCTTATCGGCCGGGGCGACATGCTTTTCTCGAAGGACGGCGACCTGACGCGTATCCAGTGTGCGCTGGTCGAGACCCGCGAGGTCGAGCGCATCTGCGAATACATCTCCAAACAGCAGGGCTACACCGAGGCCTACACGTTGCCCGACTATACGCCCGACGGCGGCGACGCTCAAATGGGCAGCGAGGAGTCCTCGGCGCCCGTGAAATACGACTCGCTCTTTGCCGAGATCGCCCGCGACGCCGTGTCCGGAGGTCAGATCTCGACCTCGATGATCCAGCGCAACTACGAGGTGGGCTTCAACCGCGCCGGCCGCATTATGATGCAGCTCGAAAGGGCCGGCATCGTCGGCCGCCAGCAGGGGGCCAAACCGCGCGACATCCTCTACCACGACTTGCCTTCGCTGGAGGCGAAATTGCAGGAACTGGGATTGTTTTAGGTCCTCGGCTTAAAACAATCCCAGTTCCTGTGGTTAAGAATTAAAAATTAGGAATTGATAATTGCGGGAGCTGACACTATGGGAAGACGAAAATTTTTCATTTTTCATTGTTTCATTGCCGTATTGTTTTGCGGCATATTGCAAGGCAATGCGGCGCAGCCTCGTGCCACGGAGATACTGGAACGCCTTGCGGCGGGATTCCGTGCGATGGACGGCTACGGCGTGAAGTTCGGGGTCGTCTCGGGCGACTACGAAGCCCGCGGCAGCTATGTCGTGGAAGGCGACAGCTATTACCTCGTGCTGGGCGACGCGGAGGTTTTCGCCGACGGAGCCGTGCGCCGCGAGGTCGACAACCGCCGCCGCGAGGTGACCGTTACGGAGGTCGACACCGCGAGCCGCAACATCCTGAACAATCCGGTCCGGGCCTTCGATTTTCTGGGCAGCGAATATACGCCGTCGCTCGTCTCCGAAGCCGACGGCCGCGCCGTCGTGCGGCTGACGCCCGCCGCCGGGAACGACTCCCCGGCAGGCGATGTCACACTGACGGTCGACACCGCTACGATGCGCCCCCGCTCGCTTTCGTATGACTACGACGGCGAACAGGTGCTGGTGAACGTGCTGGAGGTCGCGCCCCTCGCTGGGCACGTCTGGCGGTTCGATAAAAATGCCTATGCCGGATATGAATTCATAGATTTTCGGTAATTTTTGATGAAATGAAACACCGGGCCGCTATGCGATTGCGTACATGGCGGCCCGGTGTGTTTTCGGTTAGACTGTTGTTACAAATCTTCGCCGTTGGCATGATTATATTCGTTGTCGTAATACATAATAATCCGATATCTCCCATATTGTTGTGAGATCATATACCAAACACTTTTATTATTTAGCTCGATATATTTTCTGAGTGTGGCGGCGCGCTCAAGTATTTTTTCAACTGATCCTTCTTCTATCGTATCTGTTGGAAAAACCAATATATCTGTTGGAAAAACCAATATTTGTTCCTTGGTTACAGAGTCCGGAAGTTGGTAATAAGCAGCCTCATACCGTTTATCTTTGAGAGTTATTTCAAAGGAAAGGTCTTCATTGTCGGGGATTGTCGGTTCCTCTTCAAGTTCAGGGCGTCCAAGTACAATTGAGTCAAACTTATTTGCTCTAATATACTTTGGATTGTTTTCGAATTGTTTACAAAGTTGGTTGAAGCGGATTTTAATATCAGTCACATTTCTAGTAAAGTTTTTATCTGTTAACATAATTCTCCAGACTTTATTGTTGTTGGTTACAATGGATAATAGGACATCGGTCCCATTGAATTCTCCTTCCAACAAGTCAGCATTAGGTATGCTGCGAAACCCTTTGGCTTTCAGTTTTTCAATCATGGCGGGTTTGTATCCGTCAACCGGAATGCCGAGGAATTTCGTCACGTCTTTCTCCTCTTCCTGCGCTTGCATGGTCGCGGTGCACAAGAGAGCAATAGTTACACACAAAAGTTTCTTCATGGGTGTTGCTGTTTTGTTTTACTTAATTAAACTAAATGGATATAAATTTTAATTTGAATCAAATATAGCGAAAAAAGGCGATAATTTCTATGGTTTGAAGTGCTTTTTTATCTAATTTTCGAATGTCGGACGGCATCGTGTCTTTCGGCCTTTTCTCCCGGCAGTTTGCCGGGAGATTTTTTTCGGGCCGTCAGATCGCCGGAAAAGGGGCAAAAACGGGGTGGTCCGCTGAAAATATCGCGCCCACGAAGCAGATTTATTCCCCTAAAGTTGCTCAAACCGGAAATAAATCGTATTTTTGTTCGTTAAAAGAACGGTAATTTTCGACGGGTGTCGACGGGCCGGTTGCGGCGCTTGTGAGCGTTGAAAATTTGAATTGGAGATAATTCGGTCGAAATTCCGGTCGCGATGCGACGAGGCTCCCGTCTTGGCGGGCGCCGGAGCGGGCCAAGTATGTAAACGCGGCGGGACGCCGCGAAAGCCCGCTTCGAAACGGAAAGACGAAGAATAACAGAATTAAGTATTAATATGTTAACTGAAGAAGAAAAGAATGCCGGTTTGACGGGGCGTATCATCCCCATCAATATCGAAGAGCAGATGAAATCGGCGTACATCGACTACTCGATGTCGGTCATCGTGTCGCGTGCGCTGCCTGACGTGCGCGACGGCATGAAGCCCGTGCACCGCCGCATCCTCTACGATATGAGCGCGGAGCTTAACCTCTACTCCGACAAACCCACACGTAAGTCCGCCCGTATCGTCGGCGACGTGCTCGGTAAGTTCCACCCCCACGGCGACACGTCGGTCTACGACGCGATGGTCCGCCTGGCGCAGGACTGGTCGATGCGCTACCCGCTGGTCGACGGACAGGGTAACTTCGGTTCGATGGACGGCGACTCGCCTGCCGCCATGCGTTACACCGAGGCCCGCATGAAGAAAATCACGGACGAAGTGATGGCCGACATCGACAAGGAGACGGTCGACTGGACGCTGAACTTCGACGACACGATTCCCGAACCCACGGTCCTGCCCACGAAAATCCCGCTGCTGATCGTCAACGGCGCCAGCGGTATCGCCGTCGGTATGGCCACGAACATGGCTCCGCACAACCTTTCGGAGGTGGTCGACGCCTGCTGCGCCTATATCGACAACCCGGAGATCACGGGCGAGGAGTTGCTGCACTACGTCAAGGGTCCCGACTTCCCCACGGGCGGTATCATCTACGGCTACGAGGGAGTGAAGGAGGCGATGCTGACGGGCCGCGGCCGCGTGATGATGCGCGCCAAGACCGACATCGAGCATACGCCCAGCGGCCGCGAGTGCATCGTCATCACGGAGATTCCCTACATGATCAACAAGGCTGAGATGATCAAGAAGATCGCCGACATGATCAACGACAAGAAGATCGACGGCATCTCCTACATCAACGACGAGTCGGACCGCAACGGCCTGCGGATCATCATTATCCTGAAGCACGACGCCGTTGCGAGCGTGGTGCTGAACACGCTGTTCAAGAACACGCCGCTGCAAACGTCGTTCGCCGTGAACAACATCGCGCTGGTCAACGGCCGGCCGCAGATGCTGCCGATGCGCGACCTGATCAAATACTTCATCGAGCACCGCCACGACGTCGTCGTGCGCCGCACGCGCTTCGACAAGCGCAAGGCCGAGGAGCGTCTGCACATCGTGCAGGGTTTGCTGATCGCGCAGGACAACATCGACGAGATCGTGCGCATCATCCGCGCCTCGCAGACGCCCGACGCCGCCAAGCAGACGATGATCGAGCGTTTCGAGTTGTCGGACATCCAGGCTTCGGCCATCATCGAAATGCGCCTGCGCGCCCTGACGGGACTCGAAAGGGGCAAGCTGCTCGCCGAGCGCGACGAACTGGAGAAGCTGATCGCCCACCTGACGGAGGTGCTTGCGAACGTCGGCATGCAGATGCAGATCATCAAGGACGAGCTGCTGGAGATCAAGGAGAAGTACGGCGACGAACGCCGCTCGGAGATCGTCTACGCTTCGGAGGAGTTCAATCCCGAGGATTTCTATGCCGACGACGACATGGTGATCACCATTTCGCACATGGGCTACATCAAGCGCACGCCGCTGGCCGAATACCGCACGCAGAACCGCGGCGGCGTGGGGGCCAAGGGCAGCGCCACGCGCGACGAGGACTTCATCGAGCACATCTACGTGGCTTCGATGCACAATACGATGCTCTTCTTCACCGAAAAGGGCCGCTGCTTCTGGCTCAAGGTCTACGAGATTCCGGAAGGCGCCCGTTCGTCGAAGGGCCGCGCCATCCAGAACGTCATCCAGATCGAGCCGGACGACAAGGTCCGCGCTTACATCAACGTCAAGAGCCTGGCCGATGCGGAGTACGTGAACAACAACTACATCATCATGTGCACCAAGGACGGCACGATCAAGAAGACCAAACTGGAGGCCTACTCGCGTCCGCGCCAGAACGGCGTGAACGCCATCGTCATCCGCGAGGGCGACCAGCTGATCGAGGCCAAGCTCACCAGCGGCAACGCCGAGGTGATGATCGCCGCCCGCGACGGCAAGGCCATCCGTTTCAACGAATCGACGGTGCGTCCGATCGGGCGTGTCGGCGCCGGAGTGCGCGGCATCTCGATCGAGGACGGGGACGAGGTGGTCGGCATGATCTGCGTGGAACCCGATTCGAAGCAGGACGTGCTGGTATTGAGCGAGAACGGCTACGGCAAGCGTACCGATCTGGACGAATACCGCATCACCAACCGCGGCGGAAAGGGCGTGAAGACCATCAACATTACGGAAAAGACAGGCAAACTAATTTCGATACAGGCCGTTACCGACGACAACGACCTGATGATCATCAACCGTTCGGGACTCACCATACGCACCGCTGTCAGCCAGATCCGCCTCGCGGGCCGCGCTACGCAGGGCGTGCGTATCATCAACCTCCGCGAGGGCGACGCCATTGCTTCGGTGATGGCCGTGCCGGCTGCCGGGGAAGAGGAGGAAGTGCAGCCCGCGGAAGGCGTTGAGACCGGAGGCGAAACCCCCGGAGCCGCCCCCGCGGAGGAATAAGAAAAAGAAACAACAAAAACTTTAAAATTTCAGTTTACCATGAAGAAAACGATTTTGACGGCTCTTGCGGCGCTGCTCGTGGCAGTTCCCGCCGTGAAAGCCCAGAAAGTGAACAAGGAAGCCCTTCTCGCCAAGATCGAAAAGAGCGACGCCGACATCGCCAACGAGAAGAAGGCGGCGAAGGCCGCGACGTGGCTCGCCCGCGGCAAGGCTTTTTACGAGGTGGCCGTGGAGCCTACGAAGAGCATCTTCGCCAACATGGAACCGACGATGCTGAAACTGGCTGTCGGCGAACCCAAGTCGACGACGAAGGAGACGCTCAACGGCACGGAGTACGACGCATGGGTGTATCCCTATTTCACGGCTTACGTCAAGGACAACAAGGTCGTGACGTGGAAGCAGAGCAAATGGGTGCTGAAAGACGCTCCCAAGAAGGCCATCGAGGCTTACAACAAGGCTTATGAACTCGATCCCAAGACGGCCGAGAAGGTCAAGGAGGGTCTGAAGCAGGTCAGCGACTTCTGCTCGCAGGTGGGCAACGTCGGCATCGACTCGGGCAACTACGTCGAGGCCGCAGACGCTTACGTGACGGCTTTCGAGGCGCAGTCCAGCCCGGCTTACGAGAAGGCCGACCCCGCGCTGCTCTACTATGCGGGCTACCTGCTGACCGTCGACGGCTCGAACAACCCCAAGTCGTTCGCCAAGGGCGGCGAGTACCTGACCAAGGCCATCGACCTGGGCTATGCCGACGAGGAGGGTAATATCTATTACTACCTCTTCCACTGCCTCTACGGACAGAAGGACCTCGACAAGGGAAATATTATGAAAGCGAAGGACGTGCTGCTGACGGGTATCGGGAAGTTCCCGAAGAACGAGCGCATTCTCGACGGCCTGATGCAGCTTTACACCGCGGAGCAGGGCGTGGGCGACCCCGCCGACCTGATCGCGCTGATCGACAAGGCCATCGAGGACAATCCGTTGAACGTGGACCTCTGGTTCGGCCGCGGCCGTATCTTCTACGCGCTGAAGGACTACGATCAGAGCATCGAATCGTTCAAGAAGGTCGTGGAGCTGAAGCCCGACCTGTTCGAGGGCAACTACTACCTGGGTGTGTTCTATACGATCAAGGGCGACGCGCTCAACAAGGAGATGAACGAGAAGCAGTACAGCAGCCAGGCGGTTTACGACGCCGATCTGAAAGTCGTCAACGATGTCTACAAGGATGCTGTGCCCTGGTTCGAGAAGGCGCACCAGATCAAACCCGACGATGTCGATACGCTGGAGTTCCTCAAATCCATCTGCTTCCGTCTGCGCGACGAGGCCGGCATCATGGAGAAGTACAACACCTACAATGCCCTTTACAAGCAGGTGAAAGGCATCGAATAGCCGCTTGACGTGCGGGATTCAGCGGCGATGGTTCGCCGGTCCCGCTCTTTGAACGGAGTTGCGCTGCCGCCCGTTCGGCAGGCGTTATGAAAAAAGCCCGGCTGGAAAGCCGGGCTTTTTTGCATATGGAGGGGGGGGTAAATGGCATTATGAAAACGCCCCGCACCCTGAATCCCGCCTTTTGGCCGTGCGGGCGCGGAGCCGAGGAGCAGCGTTCCGGTAAACCGGCCGCACCCTGAATCCGGCGTCTTACGCCGGTTAGCGGGCGATGCGGCCCGAGACGGAGCCGCGGGCCAGCTGTTCGACCTCTGCGGCCGTGAACTGGTTGTAGTCGCCCGGCACGGTGTTTTTCAACGCGCAGGCCGCGGTTCCGAAGTCCAGCGCAAACTGGGCGTCGTGGGGATGCGCGGCCATTCCGTAGAGCAATCCGCCCACGAAGGCGTCGCCCACGCCGACGCAGTCGACCACGGGGTCGATGTCGTAAACCCGCGTGGAGTGCAGACGTCCGCCCGTGTAGAGCGTTCCCGAGATCAGGTGGTGGTTGGCGCTCAATACGCTGCGCAGTCCGAAGACGATGCTCCGGCAGCGGGGGAAGCGCGCCGCAACCTCCGCCGAGGCCCGTTCGTAACCCGCCGTATCGGGACGGTAGGCGGTGTCGCGGGCCGCAAACTGCGGCAGCTGCATGCCGAGCACCTTTTCGTATTCGTCGTCCGTGCCGAAGAAGGCGTCGCACTGCTCCATCAGCGGCGGGAGCACCTCCTGCGGCTCCTTGCCGTATTTCCAGAGGTTCTTGCGGTAGTTGATGTCGCACGAGACGGTCAGTCCCGCCGCGTGCGCCGCCGCAATCGCCTCGGCGCACACGGCCGCCGTGCCGGCGCTCACCGCGGCCGAAATCCCCGACCAGTGGAACCACGAGGCGCCGCGGAAGATTCCGTCCCAGTCGATCATCCCCGGTTGCAGGGTGTCGAAGGCCGAGTCGGCGCGGTCGTATACGACGTGCGACGAGCGCATCGCGGCGGCCTCCTCCATGTAGTAAATCCCGAGCCGCTTGCCGCCGCGCAGGATGGCGTCCGTCCGTACGCCGTAGCGGCGCAGGTCGTCGATGCAGGCGTCGGCCACCCGGTTGTCCGGCAGGCGGGTGACGAATTCGCTTTGCAGGCCGTAGTTGGCCAGCGATACGGCGACGTTGGCCTCGCTTCCGCCGTAGCTGGCGCGGAAGAGGTTCGTCTGGTTGAAACGCAGGTAGTCGGGCGGCGTGAGACGCAGCATGATCTCCCCGAAGGTAACGATCTTTTGTCTGTCCATGATTTTTGTGAAATAGGAGTTACAAATATACATAAAAAGCCGGACAATCGCAAGCCGGATTGCGCCCGCTTCGGGAAAGGGTTCCGACACTGTCTCTTATACACATCTCCGAGCCCACGAGA
>ENA-OYZW01000685-OYZW01000685.1-human-gut-metagenome-genome-assembly--contig:-NODE-685-length-14856-cov-6.991217_pt1 | contig 14856 bp, 12 predicted proteins | sample MGYA00244075_ERZ653474 | MGnify/ENA primary metagenome ERZ653474 (study PRJEB26926, sample SAMN06164949) | human gut metagenome | biome: ENVO:00009003; feature: ENVO:2100002; material: ENVO:00002003...
CCCGAACACGGAAGTTAAGCTCGCTTCTGCTGACAATACTTGGCTGGAGACGGCCTGGGAAGATAGGTAGCGCCAACACTCCTCCTTAGCTCAATGGTAGAGCATTCGGCTGTTAACCGAAGGGTTGTTGGTTCGAGCCCAACAGGGGGAGCCACGAAGGGTGAGCCGCCATCCGAAAAGGTGGCGGCTCATTTCTTTTACTCAGAAAGCCAGCGTAGACTTGGGCCTTTAGCTCAGTTGGTTAGAGCAGACGGCTCATAACCGTCCGGTCCCGGGTTCGAGTCCCCGAAGGCCCACCACATAGGGGTATAGCTCAGTTGGTAGAGCAGCGGTCTCCAAAACCGCGTGTCGAGAGTTCGAGCCTTTCTGCCCCTGCCAAAATGACCACCCGATCGGGTGGTCATTTTTTCATATAAAATGGGTACACCCATGTAACATACATGGTACTTCTATGTAGGGAACATGGCGTTTCAATGAAAGGTTGCGTGATAGTTGCTGGCGCAACCGTGATCGGTTTGTTATACTGGCGGCAGAAAAGGAGGGCATCACTATGAAAACGACGATCATTCTCTTTCTGCTGTCCGTTCCGGTATGGGCGGCGCTGGCATACGTGGTGTTTCTGATCATCAAGGCGCTGCGGAAATACATTCGGTCCGAGCCGCTGCGGCAGGAAAAGGCGGAACAGGCCAAAACATTGGGAGAGACATTGAAGCGTCGCCGGACGGCGTGCAAAATGACGCAGGAGTTTGTGGCGGAGGCGCTGGGTGTCAGCCGACAGGCGGTATCCAAGTGGGAAAGCGGGCAGTCGGATCCCAGCACGACCAATTTGCTGGCGCTGGCGAAGCTCTTTGGCGTGAGGCCGGAGGAGTTGCTGCAAGAGGCAGAGTGACCTCGTAGAAAAAGAGCAGGCCATCTCGTAAGAGACGGCCTGCGGGAGGCTATGCCACATTCCAGCGGGCGGTATCCTCGGTGTCGATGCCGGCGTCGGTCAGTGTTTCGATAAGGTCGGAGACGAGCGTCTCCTTATCCTCGATGGTGTCGGCGTCACCGGTGGGAGACAGCAGGGAGGGGTCCAGCGTCACGCCGGTGCGCTGGACCAGGTCGGCGCTGCCGATAGTGGGCAGGCGATAGTCGCCGTGTGCCTCTGCCAGATCGGCGCAGGCCGGGGAGAGAACGAACTCCTGCCACAGCTGGGCGGCGGCGGTGTGGCTGGCACCGGATAGAATGGCGCTGGCCGTGACCTGACCGAAGGTACCGGAGGCGGGAATTATCAGATGCAGGTCGCCGGAGGTGTCAGCGGACAGGGCGGAGAGCCCATCGTGGAGCCAACCCACGGCGATGACGCACTCGCCGGTGGACAGGCACTTGACGAAGGTGTCATCCGCGGCGGTATAGAACTGCACGCTGGTGTCCAGCGCCGTCAGATAGTCCAGCCCTTTGTCGCGGCCCAGCCGCAGGGCGGCGCTGTACGCGGTCAGACGGCCGATCTCCGTGCTGCGGTAGGTGGGCAGCCAGATCAGCTCCTGGTATACCGGGTCGGTCAGATCTGCCCAGTCCTTGGGGGCGGAGATGGTCATGCGGCGCAGTACGTCGCTGTTGACGGCGAAAACGACCGCGTCGACAGATACGCCGTACCAATAGCCGTCCGCATCGCCGTAGGCGGCGTTGGTCAGGTCAGCGGCGTGGACGGGCGTATAGGTCAGCAGCTTGCCGTCAGCGGCCAGGGTGCGGCAGGTATCCGCGCTGCCGCCGAACCACACGTCGCCTCGGGCGCTGCCCGCCTGGGCGGCGGTAATGGCGCGGTAAGTGGTCTTGATGTCGAACAGCTCTTCAAACTTTTCGCACAGGGCCGTCATATACGCCTCGTCGCCGGTGCCGCACACGGTCAGGCGGCCCTCCTCGCGGGCGGTGTCGATCAGCGTCTCCAAGCCGGAGAAGGCGGCGGGGTAGGTGGGCGTATCGTCCGTATCCTGCGCGCCGCAGGCGCACAGGGACAGCGCCAGCAGCAGGGCCAGCGCTGCGGTGAGCATACGTTTCATAGGGGGACCTCCTTGCGGCCGCCGAAAAAGGGGGCGGCCAGACTCCCTAACATTATAGCGGAGACTGCCGTGGCTGTCAAATTCCGTCGAGAGGCGGGGGACAAAGCATCACATTTGACGATGTGCCCAAAACCTGAAAGCTTATCTATGCACTATGCACAAAAAGAACAGCGTCAGGTATAAAAAAATATTGTGTCGAAAGGGGGTTGTTTTGTGTAATGCGCCGTGTTATACTGGCAATCACGTTCGGATGTTTCTATGTGATATGTATTGTATAGGAGGGTGCGGGCATGAAGACTGCAACACGCCGGAGGGCTCTCACTGTGGAGATGACCTCCGGTTCACTTTGGAAAAATATCCTGCTGTTCAGCTTGCCGCTGATGATGACCCAGGTGCTGGAGGTGCTGTTCAACCTCAGCGATGTGGCCATCGCCGGCAAGTATGCGTACAACACCTATGTGGCCCTGGGCTCTGTGGGCTCCACCACCACGCTGGTCACGCTGTTCACGGGACTGCTGATCGGCCTGGGCGGCGGTGTCAATGTGGCCGTGGCCCGCGGGCTGGGCATGGGCAACGACGAGGACGTGGAGCACACCACCCACTCCTCCTTCCTGATCTGCCTGGCGATGGGCGTGCTGACGTGCCTGGTGTGCGTGTTTTTTGCCGAGCCCATGCTGCGGCTGCTGCACACCAAGGAGGAATTCCTCCCCGGTGCGGTGCTGTACCTGAAGCTCTATGCCCTGGGCCTGCCGGCCATGGGCATCTACAACTGCGGCAACGGTATCCTCAGCGCCACCGGCGACACCAAGCGCCCCCTGCTGTATCTGACGGTGGCGGGCGTGTTGAATGTGATACTGAACCTGGTGTTCGTTATCGGCTGCGGTATGGCGGCCGAGGGCGTGGCTATCGCCAGCGCCATCGCACAGTGGGTGTCTGCGCTGCTCATTATCATCCATCTGCTGCACCGCAAGGACACCTGCCGCCTGGATATCCGCAGGCTGCGGCTGCACCACCTGGCCTCCAAGCGTGTGCTGCTGATCGGCATCCCCTCCGGATTGCAGAACGCTATATTCGCCGTGGCTAACCTGTTCGTGCAGGCGGGCCTGAACTCCTTTGACGAGATCACCGTTTCCGGCGCGGCGGCTGCCGCCAATGCCGATACGCTGGTGTTCAACATGATGGCCGCGTTCTACACCGCCTGCGCCAGCTTTGTCAGCCGCAACTGGGGCGCGGGGCGGAAGGAGCGTATCCTTAAGAGCTACTACATCAGTATGCTGTACGCCGCCGTTGTGGGCGTGCTGGTCGGCGTGCTGCTGACTGTCTTCGGCCGGGAGTTCCTGGGCCTGTTTGCCGACAAGCCCGAGGTCATCGACGCCGGCGTGGACCGCCTGCGGATCATGGCCTTCTCCTACTGGATCGGCCCCCTGATGGACGCCAGCATCGCCGCCTCCCGCGGCCTGGGCCGCAGCGTGGCCCCCACCATTATGGTCATTCTGGGCTCCTGCGTGTTCCGGGTCATCTGGATCTACACCATCTTTGCCTACTTCCACACGATCACGTCCCTGTATCTGCTGTATATGTTCTCCTGGATACTCACCGGCGTGGCGGAGTATATCTACTTCCGCATCACTTACAAGCGCAACGTGCTCACTGCCCGCGCCACATGGTAACAAAAAAGACCGTGCCGAGAGGCACGGTCTTTTCCTATTGCGGCGTTACTGCACGGCGGTGAACAGGGCGGCCATGTCGGCGGTGACATCCTCGGTGAAGCTGCACAGCGTCACGCTGAAGGAGTAATTGCCCGCCTTCAGGCATACCAGCAGCTCATACGTGGCGATGTCGCCGTTCATGGCGGATACGGCCACGGCGGGAACGTTCTTCTGACCGGCAAAATCCACGGTGGTCAGCTGGGCCGTCACGTCTGTGAAGCCATAGCTCTCCAGCGCAGCGGGGACCTGCTCTACGGACAGCTCGGCCACATCCTGGGGCGTCACGGTGCTGCCGCCCAGCAGACCCATGTTGGTGAATACGACGTTGATGGTCATCAGACCGTCCGTGGAGGCGGCGTACATATCCTGCACGCTGCTGCTGCTGCTCTCCAAGCGGGTCTTCAGCTCCTCGTCGCTGGTGCTCTCGCGGACAAAGCCGTTGAGCTCGTCGATCTGTTCATCGGTGTAGAAATACCAGCTGTCATCCAGGGTGCAGCTGATGCCGGCGAAGCGGTTGGTGTAGGTGCCGCCGCTGACAGTGCCCATATCGGGAACAGCATCGCCGGTCACGCCGGGGGTCACGGCGCCGCCCGCCTGGTCATCCTTCTGGCTGCCGCAGGCGGCCAGGGACAGGGTCATCAGCAGCGCCAGTGTCAGGGCTGCAAGTTTCTTCATCATGGTGTTACCTCCTGTGCGGGGAATAGCAATCCCCTTAAACTCACGTTATTTTACCAGATACGACGAAAAATTACAAGGGCAGACCGACGCTTTTCACCCCTGGGCCGAAAAATCAAAGCCCTTTGCCATTTCCCGACGGAAATCGCGCCTTTAGCCGTTTACAATAACGGAAAAAGGAGGGACGAGCCATGAAACATCTGCTCCCGGCGGTACAGCGCACCGCCCTGCGTATTCCCTGGGCGGCTGTGGGCGGTTGTGCCGCCGCGCTGCTGCTGACGGCCGCCGCCCCCGGCGGGCAGTACGCCCCCTGGGCGCTGGCGGCGGTGGCGGCGGCCGGCGTGGGATGGCCGGGCCTGCTGGCGGTGGTCTGTGCGGGGCTGGGCGCCCTGCTGTTCATGGACTTTCAGCCGGGACTGCGGCATACCGCCGCGGCGCTGCTGATCTTCTGCGCCAACACGGCGCTGTGCAATACGCGGCTGTACCGGCGGCCCCGCTTCCGGCCTATGGCCGCTGTGTGCGCCGCCGGGCTGACCCAGCTGCCGTATCTCATCCAGCGGGGCGGACGGCAGTGGGCCCTGTGTATGGCGGCGCTGGCGCTGCTGTATGGCGCGGCGGCGCTGCTGCCCGATCTGCTGCCGGAGTCGGCGGCGGAGCAGGCGGACAAGCGCCGGGCCTGGTTTTTGCTGCTGCTGGGGGTATGCGCCGTGCCGGCGGGCTGGACGGTGATGGGATTTTCACCGGCGGCTGTGCTGACAGCGGTGCTGCTGCTGTATTTTGTGGGCCGCGGGCCCGTGCCCGACGCGGCGGCCGCCGGTGCGCTGGCGGGGCTGGTACTGGACCTGTGCGGCACGGGAGAGCTGTATCTGGCGGTGGTGCTGTGCGCCGCCGCGTCCGCTGCCGCAGGGCTCCGGGGCGGACAAAGACTGCCGGCGGCTGCGGCCTTCTGCGCCGCGGGTGTGCTGGCGGCCCTGCTGCTGGGGGAGGTCCGCCCTCTGGCGGTGCTGTGCCAGCTGCTGACCGCTGCCGGTGTGTGGCTGCTGCTGCCGGAAAAGGAGGGACCGCTGCTGACGGCCGCCGGAGAGGTGTCTCCGGAGGCCGCGGCACCTGCGGCGGCCTTCCGGGCGGTGTATGACAGTTTGGAGGACCACGCGCCGCTGCTGCGGCCGGAAAACCCCGCCGTGCTGTTTGACCGGGCGGCGGAGCAGGTCTGCCGGGACTGTCCCCTGCGGAGCGACTGCTGGCAGACCCATTATACCGATACGTACAATGCCTTCAACGACGCCTGCCCGGCGCTTCTGCGGCGGGGACAGGCGCTGGCGGAGGATTTCCCGCCGTACTTTGCGGATCGCTGTGTGCGCTTTCCCAAGCTGCTGACGGCGCTGGATGGACAGCTTCATGATTTCTTCCAGCGTCGGCTGCACCACGGGCGGCTGGACGCGGCCTATCGTCTGGCCCGGGAGCAGTACCGGCAGGTGGCCGAGGTGCTGTCACGGACCGCCCCGGCGGAACGGCTCCGCCGCGCGCACCTGACCTGCCGCACCGCTGCCCTGCTGCGGCCAAAGACCGGCGAAAAGCACTGCGGCGATCAGTGCGCCGCTTTTGATGCCGGAGGGCTGACTTGTCTGGCGCTGTCCGACGGTATGGGCAGCGGCGAGAGCGCCCACTGCGAGGCCGCTATGACCATCCGCCTCCTGCGGCAGTTTTTACAGGCGGGTATCGAACCTCTCCCGGCGCTGAAGACCCTGAACACCGCTGCCATGCTCCGCTGTCAGGGGGGCGCCGGCTTCACGACCATCGACCTGGCCTGTCTGGATCGGGCCGAGGGCGTGCTGACGCTGTACAAGTACGGCGCCGCGCCGTCCTATATCAAGCGGCAGGGCACCGTGGCCCGCTATCGCGCACAGGCGCTGCCCGCGGGACTGGAGCGCGCCGACGGCGACGTGCCGCCACAGCGGATCGCGGTGTCGCCGGGCACCTGGCTGGTGCAGGTGTCCGACGGTGTGGCCGGCGAGGACGACGAGTGGCTCCAGGACCTGCTGGCCGGATGGGACGGCACCTCGCCCCGGGCGCTGGCGGAGGAGCTTCTCCGTCAGTCCGTTCAGCGGACGGGCGGCGCGGACGACTGCGCCGTGCTGGTGCTGGCCATCGACGGCAAGGCGGACCCGCACCGCGTCTGAGCGACAAAAAACGGCGGGAAATTTTGCCCGCCGCACCGTATAACTTTCCGCCGCCGCGGCGATACTATGGCTGTAACAAACAGCGCCCGTCACGGCTGAAGGAGGCATCGGTTTTGGTAAAAGGCGTTTCCCGCCGCGTGATCGTCGTGGACTCTCCCGACCCGCGGATATTCGAGCAGGCTATTTTCATCCTTCCCACGGACGGCGGCGGCGTCAGCTCCCGTCAGCTGGTGGACGAGGCGGTGCGGATCGCCCGCAGCTATGCACGGGGCCAGACCGGCGCCCGCCGCCGGTGGCGTCCGCCTGCATGGCTGTGGGCGGTATGGGGCGCGTGTGCCTGCGGCCTGGTGTGGCTGCTGGCTGCGCTGCTTTGATCGTCGCGGCCCCGTGGCCTGCGGATGCTGTATCAGCTTACTTCCAGCGGTTTCCGCTGTTTCTGCCCTTTTTATCGCGGCGGCTGTGAGCAGTCACCGCCGCAAGGGTCCTGTTTTTTCTCCTCACTTGGGGCGGACGCGCGGCGTCCGCCCTCCTTTTTTACCCGGCGGTATCGTATGCCCTGCTCAAAAAAAAGACGCCCGCGGGCGTCTCTTTTTTTGTGGGTGCCCACAGGTTTTGTTGTCTGCACTCCCGCCCACCGCAAGGAAGGGGGAGTGTGAGGGGGAAACCTTTGACGGGTTCCCCCACTCGCGTTCAATCACCCGCCCGCAGGCGGTCACTTTTGCGTAGCAAAAGTGCTGCTCCAAAAAAGAAAGACACCCATGTGGGTGTCTTTCTTTTTTGGAGCAGGGTACGGGAGTCGAACCCGCCTTAACGGCTTGGGAAGCCGCTGTAATACCGATATACCAACCCTGCGATTTACTTACCGGGTTATTGTAGCATACCGGCGGCGGTTTTGCAACCGAAAATTGTGTCGAAAGGGCATGAACGTCTTGTCCCGCCGCATACCCATAGAAAAAAGCCTGGAGGGGACGCTATGAAACGAAAACTGACAGCGCTGCTGGCGGCGCTGTGCATCACCGCTGTGCTGCCGGTACACGCCGGGGCGGTGGACCTGCCGCTGACCTCCCGCGCCGCGGTGCTGATGGAAAAGACCACGGGACAGATGCTGTTCGCCCAAAACGAGCATGAGAAGCTGGAGCCGGCCAGCGTCACCAAGATCATGACGCTGCTGCTGACCATGGACGCCATCGACAGCGGCGCGCTGGCCTACGACGACGTGGTGACGGTGTCGGCCAACGCCGCCGGCATGGGCGGCAGTCAGGTCTGGCTGGCGGAGGGCGAGCAGATCACCGTGGAGGAGCTGCTGAAATGCGTGTGCGTATCCTCCGGCAACGACGCGGCGGTGGCGCTGGCGGAAAAGGTGGCCGGGGTGACGGAGCTGTTCGTGGAGCAGATGAACAACCGCGCCAGAGGGCTGGGGATGGACGATACCCATTTTGCCAATCCTACCGGTCTGACGGCGGCGGGCCACGTCACCAGTGCCTATGACATTGCCCTTATGAGCCGCGAGCTGCTGACAAAGCACCCGGACATCCGCAATTTCACCACCATATGGACGGACAGCATCCGAAACGGCACCTTTGATCTGGCCAATACAAACAAGCTCATCCGCTGGTACGACGGCGCCACGGGGCTGAAGACCGGCTACACCGCCTCCGCAGGCTACTGCATCAGCGCCACGGCGGAGCGCGAGGGCATGGAGCTGATCGCGGTGGTCATGAAGGGGGAGACGTCCGACAAGCGGAATACCGACGCCAAGGCGCTGCTGAATTACGGCTTCTCCGCCTATACGCTGGTCTCCGCCGCGCCGGAGGAGCCGCTGCCCGCCCTGCCGGTGACCATGGGAGAGGCGGAGCAGGTGGGCCTGACGCTGCCGGAGACGGGCGTTACCGCTGTGGTGGAGAAGGCGCAGGCCTCGTCACTGGAGTATCGGGTGGATCTGCCGGAGACGCTGGCGGCCCCGATACAGCAGGGCCAGCAGGTGGGCACGCTGACCCTGTGCAGCGGCGATACAGAGGTGCTGACGGTGCCCATTCTGGCGGCGGAGAGCGTTCCGGGGCGCAGCTGGGGCCGGATGTTCACCGATCTTTTGAAGCAGGCGGTGTTCCTGGCGTAGCGGAAAGGGGAAAAGCGGGGGAAAGTCCCGTTTTTCCCCTTGTATTTTCGCCGGAAACGTTGTACGATAGGGCAAATAGTTGCATTGCACCGACGAGGAGGTTTTAACATGATACAGGTCGATCTGCAAAATATCCGCAGCTTTATCCCACTGCCCTACGAGGCCGCGCTGTCCCCCCGCCTGCGTATCGCCCATGACCATCTGCAAAATGGCGATGGCGCCGGCGGCGAATTTACCGGCTGGGTGCGTCTGCCGGAGGACTATGACAAGGCGGAATTTGCCCGCATCAAGGCGGCGGCGAAGAAAATACAGTCCGACTCCCAGGCGCTGGTGGTCATCGGTATCGGCGGCTCCTACCTGGGTGCCCGGGGCGTCATCGAATGCCTGCGCTCGCCCAATTACAACCTGAAAAAGAAGAATACGCCCAACATCTACTTTATCGGCAACGGCCTCAGCTCCGACGCGCTGACCGAGGTGATGGAGCTGGTGGACGGCGTGGACTTCTCCGTGAACGTTATCTCCAAGTCCGGCACCACCACGGAGCCCGCCGTGGCCTTCCGCTTTTTCCGTGAGCTGCTGGAGAAGAAGTACGGCCCGGAGGAGGCCGCCCGGCGCATCTATGCCACCACCGACGCCCGCAAGGGGGCCCTGAAGGGCCTGGCCGACGATAAGGGCTACGAGGAGTTCGTGGTGCCGGACAACATCGGCGGACGGTACAGTGTGCTCACGGCCGTGGGTCTGCTGCCCATTGCTGTGGCCGGCATCGATATCGACGCGCTGATGGCCGGTGCGGCGGATATGATGCGCGAATGTGCCCTGGCGGACATGAACGCCAACCCCGCCTGGCAGTATGCCGGGGCCCGGTATGAGCTGTACCGCACCGGGAAGAAGATCGAGCTGCTGGCGGCCTATGAGCCCTGCTTCCGCTTTATGTCCGAGTGGTGGAAACAGCTGTACGGCGAGAGCGAGGGCAAGGAGAACAAGGGCCTGTTTCCCGCCAGTGTGGAGTTTACCGCCGACCTGCACTCCATGGGCCAGTACATCCAGGAGGGTGAGCGCCACCTGTTCGAGACGGTGGTGCGCTTCGGCCCCTCTCAAAACGAAAACCCCGTGCCCTATGACGAGGGCAACGGCGACGGCCTGAACTTCCTGGCGGGCAAGAGCATGGACTTTATCCGCCAGCAGGCCATGGACGGTACGCTGCTGGCTCATGTGGAGGGCGGCGTGCCCAACGTGACGCTGCGGACTGGCTCCGTCAATGAGCAGACCCTGGGCGGGCTGATCTACTTCTTTGAGTACGCCTGCGGCCTGTCCGGCTACCTGCTGGACGTGAACCCCTTTGACCAGCCCGGCGTGGAGGCCTATAAGAAAAATATGTTCGCCCTGCTGGGCAAGCCGGGGTATGAGGACCTGCGGCAGACGCTGCTGGGGAAGCTGGAAAAGTAAAAGTGCCCAAAAATAAGTTTACTTTTTCTGCATTGCTATTTTTCCACCGGTATGGTATGCTGTACTCAGGTGGAAACCACCAATGACAAAGGAGTGATTTCTTATGGTTAGACTGATCATGGGTGCCAACGGTGCCGGTAAGACCAAGCAGCTCATCGAGCTCATCCACACCAGTGTGGAGTCCGAGACCGGAAGTGTCGTGTGCATCGAGCCTAAGGGCGATATGACCTACGACGTCAGCTACAACGTCCGTCTGGTCAACGCCGGCGAGTATAATGTGGATTCTTTTGACTGCCTGCGCGGATTCCTGTGCGGTATGTACGCGGGCAATTACGATATTTCCCATGTGTTCGTGGATAATCTCTGCAAGATCGCCGGCAGCAACGACCTGCAGGCGGTAGAGACGTTCCTTCACTGGCTGGACCGCTTCAGCGAGGAGAATGGCGTGAAGTTCACCGTCACCATCAGCGCGGACGAGGACACCGCCACCGAGGGCATGAAGCAGTACATCTGAACCGAGCAAAAAGAACCGGCTAGAGGCCGGTTCTTTTTTTATGTGCCGCCGAAAGGCGGCTTTTTGTGTGTACGGGCGGACACGGTCGTGACCGGCAGCGCCGGCGCTCACGCTATGCCAGCAGATACAGCACCAGCCCGTACACCACGCTGGCAGCGGTGCCGAACACGATCACCGGCCCGGCCACAGTGAACATCTTGACCGCCGTGCCGGTGACGATGCCCTCCGCCCGGAAGTCGATGGCCGGCGAGGCTACGGCGTTGGCGAAGCCGGTGATGGGCACCAGCGTGCCTGCCCCGGCGTACCGCGCCAGCCGGTGGTACAGCCCCAGCGCCGTCAGCAGCACCGACAGGAACACCAGCGTTACCGAGGTGGCGGAGGCCGCCTCCTGCTGCGTCAGCCCCAGCGCCTGCCAGCCGTTGGCGATCAGCTGTCCCACGGCGCAGATCCCGCCGCCGACGACAAAGGCCAGCGCCGTGTCCTTGCCGATGGGTGAGCTGGGCGACAGCTGCCGTACCAGCGCGTCATATTCCTTAGGTGTCACGCCATCACATCCTTTCGCCGGTAATATGTGCCGCTTCCGCCGCGGCTATACTTGTCAAAACCCATGAAAACGGCTATAATAATACGGTGATCTCAGGAAAGGAGGGCGTCAGTTATGTACGACCCTGCCCATCCCTTCGGGCGCAAGGCGGTCCAGCTGGCCGTGATCGACCCGGTGAGCTGCACTGGCTGCGGCTGGTGCGCCATGTTCTGCCCCATGAAGTGCATCGACCTGCGGCCGGACGGCTATTACCAGGTCCGTCAAGATGACTGCATCGGCTGCCGCAGCTGCAAGGTCAACTGCTTTTACGGCGCTGTGACCATACTGCCGCCTCAGGTACGCTGATATGCAGAAAGAAAAAGCCCCTCTCGGGCTCTATATCCACATCCCCTTCTGCCGCCAGAAATGCGCCTACTGCGACTTTTACTCTCTGCCCCGCAGCGAGGAGAAGATGGACGCCTATACCGCCGCCCTGCTGCGCCATATCGAGGAGGTCGCGCCCCGCACTGCTGCCCACCGGGTGGACACGGTGTACTTCGGCGGCGGTACCCCCAGCTATCTGGGACCGGACCGCCTGACAAAGCTGCTGCGGACCCTCCGCAAGCGCTGCCCTGTGGCCCGCGACGCCGAGATCACGTTGGAGGCCAACCCGGACTCCGCCTGTGACGTCAAGGCCCTGCGTGCGCTGCGTCGGGCGGGCTTCAACAGGATATCTCTGGGCGTTCAGTCGGCGGATGACGGCCTGCTTCGCGCCATCGGCCGCATCCATACCTTTGCCCAGGTGCAGGAGGCCGTGGCCGCCGTGCGGAAGGCCGGGTTCAAAAACCTCAGTATGGACCTGATCTATGGCCTGCCGGGCCAGACCATGCAGCAGTGGGAGGACACCCTCGCCGCCGTCATCGCCCTGGCCCCGGAGCATATCTCCTGCTACGGCCTGAAGCTGGAACCCGGCACGCCCCTGTATGACCGCCGGGACAGCGAGCGCTTCCCGGACGACGACGGCCAGGCGGATATGTATCTCTACGCCGTCACCGTTTTGGCGCAGAACGGCTATGAACAGTACGAGATATCCAACTTTGCCAAGCCGGGCTTTGCCTCCCGCCACAACTTGAAATACTGGCACATGGAGGAGTATGCCGGCTTCGGGCCCGGCGCCCACTCCGACTTCGGCGGTGTGCGCTACGCCTACGTCCGGGACCTGGACAGCTACATAAGCGGACGCCTGATCCTGTCGGAGTCCGAGTCTGACGCCACGCTGACCCGGGATTATGAGTACGTCATGCTGTCCCTCCGCACGGCGGAGGGCATCGACCGCCGGTATTTCGAGACGACCTACCGCCAGCGGTTCCAGCCTATGGAGGATCTGTTCGTGCAGTATGAGTGCACGGGTCTGGCCGCCCGAACGGAGAACGGCTGGCGCCTGACACCCCGCGGCTTTCTGGTGTCCAACAGCATCATCGTGGCCCTGGAGGAGGCGCTGGCTACCCAGAAAATACGCCGGGAGCAGGCCCTGGCCCAGCGGGATTATCGGATAATTTAACTGAAAAAGGCGGCTGTGTGCCGCCTTTTTCCGCTTTCCTCTTGACATTTTTTCAAAACCGTGCTACATTGTCAGCAATATTGAAAGCTGCGATGAAGGGGACAGGCCGTGCCTCATGTCCACGCGAAGAGAGCCGCCGTTTGGTGCAAGGCGGACGGGACAGGGACACCGAACATCACCCCGGAGCATCCGCCTGAAAGCTCGCCGAGTAAGCGCGGACGGCAAGGGAGCCGTTACCTTCTCCCCGCCCCATTCCGTGGGGGATGAGTGGCCGCCCCGGCGGCAACGAGAGTGGTACCGCAGAGGACGTTTTTCCGCGCCTTTGTCTCTTGAACGAGACAAAGGCGCTTTTTATTTTGTTTTCAAAACTATTCAGATAAAGGAGAAGCAACATGGAGTACAAGAAGACACTGAATATGCCCAAAAGCGGCTTTCCCATGCGCGCCGGCCTGCCCGCCCGCGAGCCGGAGATGCTGAAGCACTGGGAAGAGCTGGACCTTTACAATGAGCTGCTGAAGAAGAACGAGGGCAAGCCTCTGTTCTCCCTCCACGACGGCCCTCCGTTCTCTAACGGCGCGCTGCACATGGGCCACGCTCTGAACAAGTCCCTGAAGGACTTTATCACCCGCATGTACGCGATGCGCGGCTACTATACCCCCTATATCCCCGGCTGGGACAACCACGGTATGCCCATCGAGTCCGCCATCATCAAGCAGAACAAGCTGAACCACAAGGCCATGAGCGTCTCTGAGTTCCGCAGTGCCTGCCATGAGTTTGCCGACCACTACATCGATGTCCAGCGCGACGGCTTCAAGCGCATGGGCGTGGTGGGCGACTGGGAGCACCCCTACAAGACCATGGATCCCGGCTTCGAGGCCCAGGAGGTCCGTGTGTTCGGCAGAATGTACCAGAACGGTCACATTTACAAGGGCCTGAAGCCCGTGTACTGGTGCCCCCACGACGAGACGGCCCTGGCCGAGGCGGAGATCGAATATAAGGACGACCCCTGCACCACCGTCTACGTCAAGTTCCCCATGCACGACGATCAGGGCAAGCTGGGCCATCTGGACCACAGCAAGCTGTACTTCGTGATCTGGACCACCACCGTCTGGACCCTGCCCGGCAACCTGGCCATCGCCCTGCACCCCGACGAGAGCTACGCCGTGGTCAAGGCGCCCAACGGCGAGATGTACATCATGGCCGAGGCCCTGACCGAAAAGGTCATGAAGATCGGCGGCTTTGACAGCTATGAGATCGTGGAGACGCACCCCGGCTCCTTCTTCGAGAACATGCTGGCCGACCATCCCTTCCTGCCCAAGACATCCCGTCTGGTGCTGGCGGACTACGTGACCATGGACTCCGGTACCGGCTGCGTCCACACCGCACCCGGCTTCGGTGCCGATGACTATGTGACCTGCAAGCGCTACGGCATGGACATGGTGGTGCCCGTGGACGATCAGGGCAAGCACACCGCTTACGCCGGCAAGTATGAGGGCATGACCACCGATGCGTCCAACCCCGTCATCCTGCAGGATATGAAGGACAACGGTACTTTGTTCGCCAGCGAGGACATCGTCCACAGCTACCCCCACTGCTGGCGCTGCAAGCAGCCCATCATCTTCCGTGCCACCCCCCAGTGGTTCTGCTCCGTGGACAGCTTCAAGGACGAGGCCATCGCCGCCTGCGAGGACGTGCGCTGGGTGCCCGCCTGGGGCAAGGACCGTATGCGCTCCATGATCCTGGAGCGCACCGACTGGTGCATCAGCCGCCAGCGCCGCTGGGGCCTGCCGATCCCCGTGTTCTACTGCAAGGACTGCGGCAAGCCCGTCTGCACCCCCGAGAGCATCGAGGCCGTGGCCGGGCTGTTCGAGAAGGAGGGCTCCAACGCCTGGTTCGACAGAGACGCCGCCGACATTCTGCCCAAGGGCTTCACCTGCCCCCACTGCGGCAAGGCTGCCGGCTTTGATAAGGAGACGGACACGCTGGACGGCTGGTTCGACTCCGGCTCCACCCACTTTGCCGCTATGGAGCGCGATCAGGGTTTCTGGCCTGCCACCATGTACATCGCTGTCTCTTATACACATCTGACGCTG
>ENA-OYZW01000726-OYZW01000726.1-human-gut-metagenome-genome-assembly--contig:-NODE-726-length-14434-cov-10.634328_pt1 | contig 14434 bp, 26 predicted proteins | sample MGYA00244075_ERZ653474 | MGnify/ENA primary metagenome ERZ653474 (study PRJEB26926, sample SAMN06164949) | human gut metagenome | biome: ENVO:00009003; feature: ENVO:2100002; material: ENVO:00002003...
TCAGATGTGTATAAGAGACAGATTTTGCAATGTTTATGAAAGTGTCTAGTGTTCTTATCAGTTCGTTTATTTCTGTTATATCCATTTTTACACCTCACCAGTATTTCCGTTTATCGTTTGTTAGACCACCTATGTAGTCGGCTGAAACGTTATAGAATTTTGCTAATCGTAATATAAAGTTGAATGGTGGCTCTCTTTCTCCGTTCTCGTATCTCCTATATGTAGTTAAGTACATTCCGAAGATGTCGGCTATGTCTTGTTGTGTTTTGTCGGCGTCTTCTCTTAGGTCTTTTATTCTTTGGTAATTTTCCACATTTTTCACCTTCTTTTTTTGTTGATTAAGTAGATTATAGCATTTTCGCACCAAACGGTGTTGACATTCGCACCGTATGGTGTTATTATTTTGATGTTGGCATAACACCATTTGGTGTTATTTTGATTATTACCCGTGACCGTGGTGCATAACGGCAAGATAGGAGTTATTATGGAAAGTGTAAAAAAGACGTATACGGTTTTCCCCGATTCGGTTTCTTCGCAACTTTTACGCGAATGCATTCTTGATAGTTTATCTATCTCTCACGTTGTTAACAAGATTTTATTAGATTTTACTGATGTAAATTCTGATACATTATATGTAAATCTTGATTTCTGCGAGTTCAATTCTTTTGTATATCATCTTTATCTTTCGCTGTCGCATTTTTTGATTCTCTCATTCGGTGGTTTTTACCAGCTGATTCTTGATACTGTTCAGGTGTCTGATGTAAAGGAAGGTGATTAAAATGATTTTGATAGGCGCAGAAGTTAAATGCGGATCTTTTACAGATCGTCAGACGGGTAAAGAAATTGAGTACAATAACTTGATGTTGTACTTTGAAGGTACTGAAGAACTTGAAAATCCGGAAAATGATAATTTTGCTTTCGGTCGCATTGTTCATTCCTATAAAATCAAGAATGATTCAGATGTTTTGAAAAAAGCCTTTAAAGGTTTTTATAAAGATGATAAGTCAGGCGAATGGCTGAAAGGTCTTGCCGGTACTGACTTTGAAATCATTGAGAACCGCTACGGCGGTATTGAACGTGTTCTTCTGAATTGAAAGGGGGTGTGATGTTGAAGGTGGAAGCTATTACTACATGTATAACTAACGCTATTACTTGCGTTGGTACAGCGTTTACGGCTATGATGGATAACCCCGTCATTGCGATTTTCGTAGGTTGTTCCCTGGTCGGCGCTTCGGTTGCTGTTTTCGCTCGCATGAAGCGTTCAGCAAGATAACATACGGTCGGCAAGGATTTATTTGTTCTTGCCGACTTTTTATATATAGATTTTATTTTGAAAGGGTGATTTTATGAAAGAGCAGGGAAGTGCATTGCGAATAGTTGCTTTTGCTGTTGCGATTGCTATTGTGCTTGGTCTGGTTTCTGTTATGTTTCAGTTAAATGTTAGTGCCGAAAGCACTAATAAAGATATTAAAACAGGGTCTTTTTCTGTTTCCGGCTATTTTGACGGGTATCCTTGTATCAATTTAGGTACTGAATTATCTTTTTATGATTTTGTAAAAGATTATAATACGTTCGGTTATGGCTTCTGTGTTATACCGCTCGTTACAAAAAACAATGTAACATATTTTTTAAAATCTAATTCATCTTGGAATTGTTACGGATATATTGATGTTTATACAGCTAATAGTTCTAATGGTGGCATAATTTTTTATGCCGGTACTAATTTTTATCCAAATAGTTTAGCAAGCGATAACGGCGAATCTTATAAAAATTATAAAACTGTTATTAAAAAGTCTAAGGATAGTAATGACCTTGTTTATGTGCAGTATGTTTATAACAAAACTAAAAATGATTGGGTCTTAAATGATACTGAATTTAGTATTGATTTTTATGATTATAAATCCAATACTTACGCATCTAATGTTGCACCTACTGATATTAAGTATGTTCTTGTATCTAATCAATCTCGTTTTTTGCAGAACAAGAACAGAAATAACAACTGGTCTGATTTAGATACGATTTTTTCCGCAAATGCTACGTTTACCGAAGCTGGCGCTTCGCCCTCTGCCGAATTTTTATCTTTTAAAGGCACAGAGAGTAGTGGCTTATATTTAGTCGATTGGGTTCAAGCAGGTCAACAATACCCGATTGTCGATTTCCGCATTGATGATAAAGGAAATTATCATAAATACGCTTTACGCATTTCCGGTAATTCTAATTATGCCGAAATTTTAAAAGGTATTTGGAATCGACAGGAAATGAAAGAAGCTGTTTCGGCTGCATCAAATGCCGTTGGTGTTTTTTTATTACTTAAAGCTGCTGCTTCTTTAGGTACTAAAGCAGTTGTATCTATTGCCGGAGCAGCTACACCTATTGGTGCGTTATTTTTAAATGTACCTAATCATGATATGTCAGGTTATGTTATGCTAGCTGCACAAAACAAACTTGTTAAAGAATATGATTCTTTGTCTTACGATGATATTCGTACATTAACTTCGGATAATATGATTTTTACTGATGGTTCTTCTACCGTTTCTAAAGCGGTTAGTTTATGTTTGTCGGACTATGTTTCTGTCGTTCCGAACACATTATATAAATTAGAAATTATTGACGTTACCGAAAGCAAATTGCTTGATGTTGCGTATTTTAGTTCCCGTAGGGGTTATCAGAAGTCTGATAGTGGTTACGGCACTAATATCACCGATTATGATAATTCCGCCGATCTGGATAACGATATTGATAATAATAACGGTTATACCGGTGGATCATCTTCCAACGGCGGTAAATTGGATACAGATAATCCTAATGATATTATTGATACTGATTATAACAATTCGCTTGCTAATATCAACATTTCCGACATTATCGTTAGTTTGCGAACGTCGATTGCTTCGGTCGGTGTGTTTTTTCAATCCTGTTGGGCATTGTTTCCGCCAGCTATATGGTCAATCATTCTACTTGGATTGTCGCTTATCGTTGTATTGCGATTGTTAGGTAGGTGATTTTATGATTGTACATATTCAGCATTTGATTAATGGTGTTGTATCTATTTTGCAGATTCCTATTGACTTCGGACCGTTTTCAGTGTCTATTTTCGATATTATAATAGGACAGCTGCTTACTGTTTTGGTGGCATACGTTGTCTGGAAAATTTTCGATTGATTAGGTGGTGATTTTTTGTGAATGTGCTTGTTGCTTGTGAAGAATCGCAGGTAGTAACGATTGCTTTTCGAAAATTAGGTTTTCGAGCGTTTTCGTGTGACGTTCAGAAATGTTCTGGCGGAAGACTTGGCTTTCATATTCAATCTGACGTATTACCAATCCTAGATGGTAATACATCATTTGTTACATGTGATGGTCGCCGACATAATATTACCGGGAAATGGGATTTGATTATCGCACACCCGCCGTGTACGTTTTTGTCGAATGCCGGCAGTGTCAGAATGTTTGTTAAACCTAAACAAATTGATTATGATCGGTATAAAAATATGTTAGCTGCGCGTGAATTTTTTATGCGATTTTATAATTGTAATTGTGATCATGTTTGTATCGAAAATCCTGTTCCTATGCATATTTGTGATTTGCCATATCCTACACAGGTTATTCAGCCGTATTTTTTTGGTGATCCTTTTTCGAAAAAAACGTATCTTTGGACTAAGGGTTTACCTAAATTAGTTCCTACCGATATTTTCGAATCATTTGTTCCGTATTTATCTGTATGTTCATCTTCTAAAAAAATGCGCAGTAAGACGTTTCCGGGTATAGCAAATGCATTTGCACACCAGTTTTCTGCTGCTATTCTGTCCGGTAATAGTTTTTCGTTGCCATATCAAACATTTTTAAAGGATGTGATTTTATGATAGGTTCTTCTTCCGGATCTATTATGCTTCGTCATATTGACACTTTAACGTTAAACGAAGCTTGTTTGTTTGCCATTGTTCTTTTATTAATTTTGTTTCTTATCGTGAAAGGATTGACAAAATGACTGATGTAGTTTCTGTGTTTCTTGATATGTTCGGTTGGTCGTATGATATGTTGACTGTTGTCGATGTGATTAATAATTTTGTTCGCCTGGCTATTGGTATCGGTATTTTTGTTTTTATTATGAAGATGCCTGGTATCTTTCTTGGTCGGCGAAACCGATTGTTATAGGTGGTGATTTGTGATGGCTATAATTGTTTTCTTCCGCAAGATTTTTGCAAATCTGATACGGTTACCGTTGTTTTTTGCATGTCAGATACACGATCGATTTTTGTATTACAAAGAAAAGCGGTATAAAGATTTTGATCGCTGGGGTATACATATTTTCACGTCTAAGTTCGGTGCCGGTAAAACTTCCAGCATGGTTTATACTGCGTATAAATTGTGTAAGCGGTTTCCGCAAGTTCAGATTTTATCTAATATTAAGTTGTCCGGTTTTCCGGATCATACGGTGATTAAATCGTTAAATAGTGTTGATGATATATTTTCATGTGCCGATAATACGATAATTTTGATTGACGAAATCGGTACAATATTAAATTCCCGTGATTTTTGTAACGGTAAGTCGATGTCTAAGGCATTGTTTCAATACTTTTGTCAGGTGCGTCATAGGCACGTTGTATTGTTCGGAACATCGCAACGCTGGCACTTCGTAGACAAGCAAATTCGTGACGTTGCTACAACGGTGCGTGTGTGTAGTAGTTATTTCCCACATCCGTTTACCAGGTGCGTAAACGTTACATATTACGATGCGCAGGATTACGATCTATCGTATAGCAATCCGATGATTTCTCTTGCGCCGATCGACTGCATGGTTTACATTCAGTCTGATCGAATACGGCAGATGTACGACACGTCCGAAATGGTACAGACAATTTTACATTCGGATTATTTCGATACTGCCGAAGATGATAACCGATCGTCTGTTGCAGTGTCAGACCGTAAGACGTCACGCCGTTTCAAGCGTGGTGTCGGTCGTTTGGGTTGATTTATGCCGTAGCCGGCACAGCCGGCACGGCTGGGGGGACTACGACTCCCCAATATAGTTCAGTGTTCACGGACTATAAAATTATAGTGAGGTATAAAATAAATGGCTGCTTTGAAAAAGGAAAAAGAGACACGTACTCGGTCTTGGACGTTCGTCTTATATCCCGAATCCGCTCCGGCTGACTGGCGTGATAAATTAGACGATTTCCACATTGAGTGGGTCGAAAGCCCTTTACATGACCGTGATTTAAACGGTGACGGTCAGCCCAAAAAACCGCATATTCATGTATTACTGTCGTTTGGCTCTGTTAAGTCATATGATCAGGTTAAGGAAATTACTGACGCTCTGAATTGTCCGATACCGCAACGGTGTCATAGTTTGCGTGCTATGGTTAGGTACATGGCTCACATTGATAATCCGGAAAAGGCGCAGTACAGCAAAGAAATGATCATTGCGCACGGTGGCGCAGATTTAGATGAATATTTGCGACCTTCGGCTTCATGCGAACTTTCGTATGTTAGAGAAATGCTTGATTTCGTTCAAAATAATCAAATAATGGAATTTTATCAATTAGTTGATTATGCGCGGGAAAATGAATTTGATACATGGTTTTCGTACCTTTCTCGGCACAGCTGCTACATGATTATAAATTATATAAAGAGTTCACGTTATCGCAATTCTCAAGGTGATTGATATGTCAGAGTATTATAACAAGTATTATAAGCACCCGTTGAACGGTTATGATCCAAAGTATTTCATGATACCGCCGAAGGAATGCCGTAATTGTATTTGTTATTATTGTTACAACAAATTATGTCCGCATTGTGTCGGCTATCGTTACAGTCTTGCAGTTGATATGTGTGTTAAAGATAAAAAGATACGATCTAAAGACATGATACCGCATAGATGTGATAAATGCTATTATCTTTGGAATAAGAAAAAACCGATTTATGACTGTGATTTTTTTGTTAATTTTCGTAGGAAGATTACATTATATACAGTTATTCGGAAGTATCGAAAAAAAACAACGCTTGAAATTTTGGTCGATCGGGTAGAAAGTCTTGAAAAAAAGATTGACGAATTGTATAATGATATTAACAGAAAATAACACGCAATTTCATAAAATTAATACTTGACTAAATCGATTGTTATAATTTTACTGTTAAAAAAATACGGTCAATTTCGTAAAATCAAAATTTTTATATTTCGTTTGTAATAAAAAGTAAAAGGGTAGAGCGGTAGCACTATCCTTTTACTTTTGGAGCGCCCCTGCGCTTATCGTTATTATTATCTGTTGTGTTTGCATAAGCGTTGCATTATCTTCTTGATTATCGCTAGCAATTTGCAAGCTTAATAGAAATCTAAACCGCCTGTGGCGGTTTTCCTCTTTGCCCTTGTTTCTGGAGCTGCTGCTGTGTACTGTGTTTAATGGCAGATGTAATAATGCCGATAGCAGATACAGCACATTATTAGCCTATTTTCCACTAACAAATTACCCTCTCGAACATATCCGAGAGGGTTTTTTTATTTTTGTTTTTTATCTTCAAATTGTTTTGCAATTGTGCGTATATCACGTTTTATATCTACTATGTCTAATCCCATTTTAAAAATTACTATTATTAATCCGATTATTATAATTATTGCGATTGTGCCTATTACTCCTGTTGTATTTATGATTTGTTCTATCGTCATTTTTATCTCCTTACCAAAATTTACGTTTATCGTTTGTTAGTCCTGCTATGTAATCTATTGATACATCATAAAATTTTGCTATTTTTATTATGTCTGGAAATTTCATTTGCATATTGTTTTGCTCCCATCTTGCGTATGTTGTTGTGTGTATATTCAAAATATTTGCTAATTGTGCTTGTGTTAAGTCCATATCTTGCCTTAAATCCCTTATTCTATTTAGTAAAATTTCCACAATTTACACCTCCTTTTTTTGTGATTATAACACAAATTTGTGTTATAATTATAAATTAACACATTTTTGTGTTGACATAAACACATTAATGTGTTATTCTTATTACATCAAAACACATTTGTGTGTTTTGTGGGTTTTGGTCTTTGATTTGACCGTAAAAATACCCTGCGGTAGTGCGACCGCATAATAATAATATAGCATAGCCCTCGTGACTGCAAGTTGTACTGTGCAGGTGTAATGATAACGCATGGAAGAGAGTACAAGACAGGTATTATCTAATATTTTATGAAAGAGGTACGTTATATGGCTATGACGGTAATCGGTGCTTGCATATCGCAAGGTGTATGGACAAAGGACGGCAGAGATATTGTGTACAACAATTTAAAAATCTGCTATGTTGAGGATTTATCTATTATTAAGGATGATTCCGGTAATGTTACGTCTTGGGGTATCGGACGTTGTGGTAAAGAGGTTAAGGTTAAGAATGATACTGAACATTTAAAGTTTGTGTTCGGCTGTGATGTTGATGATAAGTTCTTAAATTCCCTTATCGGCAAGAAGATAAATATTTATTATGATATGTATCGTAATGTCGCTCGAATTGATGTAGTAAAAGCTTAGTGCTTTTCTATAAATCCTGAAAGGAGTATTTTAAATGGAAGGAGTTACAAATACTGTTATGGAAGCTCTTACAAAAGCTGTTGGCGATGTTTTCACGCTTATGGGTACTTGCTTTACACAGATTACTTCTCAGCCTGTGTTAGTCCTGTTTCTCGCAGGTAGTCTTATTTCTGTAGGCTGTGGCGCATTTGCTCGTCTTCGTCACGTTTGCTAAACGTGATAACCCCAAAAGGGGAGAGGTTAACCCCTCTCCCCTTAATTTTTTAGAAAGGTTTAATATATGGATAAAATAAAAAATTTACCTGTATTCCGTATGCTTGCATTCGCTGTTGCGCTTGCTTTGATATTAGGCATTTGTTCGGTTTTTCTGCGTGTTACTGCAAGCGCAGATACTGTTACTAATGGCATTGCTTTAGATTTATCTGCTCATCAGATTGGTTCGCTCGGTAAATATCCTGTTATCGGTTTACCTACTTCACAGTTGTTATCGGATTATATAGCTACTTCTGATCCTAATTCTACTAATCGTATTGTTGATTATTTTGTACCGTTTACGGTCTATAATGGTGTTGTTTATTATTCTGATATTCTTGCTTCTATCTCTTATCGTCATTCTTATTTTGATAATTTACCCACTTGTACTATTAACTTGGGCGGACAAATTGTTTTAACTACTATATACGATAGCATTAAAGCGGGTAGTGATACACCTACTAAGTCAACAGATTATCGGTATTTAGAGATTTCTGCTGTTCGTAATGTTGTAACTGCACATTATACTACATATCCTAACGATTTTTATAAGTGTACTTATGCTTTTAAATCGTCTAAAGGTGATATTTTATCTGATACTAATGTTAGTAGTATTATGTACGCTCGTGTTTTAACTAGTCCTTATAATGCTACTGTTGACACTAATTCTTCATCTTATATAAAAGATACTGATTCTTTCCATGAAACTCCTGTTAAACCTACTGGTGGTAGTGAAAACGGTCGGTTTATATGTTTTGGCAATTATAAGGAGTACACATATGATGAACATTTAGTGGATATTTCATCTGGTTCAGTTTATCAGCGCAATGATTATTTAGCGTCCGAGCAAACTAAATATACTGCTTTTATGTTTGATGATACATCTTGTTTTAATTGGGCTGATGCTCGTGTAACTTCGGGTCATATAGTTATGTATCCATCTACATCAATTGCATTTAATTATTATAATGCTTCTGATTCGGTTGGTGCGGTTAAATTGCGTGTTTCTAAAACGCAAATGTTTCCTAGTTTGCGCCAAAGTGATAATCCGTTTGATGTTAGTCATTATTTTGTTATGAAACCTGCTAACAAGCATTTTTCACGTTATGTTATTATTTCTGATGGTTCGTTACGTTCTGTTCCTGCTAAATCTACTGCTACTTTCCGTTTGAATATGCAAGGTTATTGCAATATGGACTGGAATAGTTACTATCTTTGTGAAATTGTCGATGTACAATCTGATACTGTTATCTCTAGTGCAATGTTTGTTTATACTGGTAAAAATAGCGGTAAAATTGACGGCAGTAATATTAAGAACGGTAGTTTTATTTCTGTTGATTATGAATATGAAGATGGCAATAATGTTGATGATGGCAGTTTAACACCTGATGATGATGGTACATTGCCTAATTTACCCAATGGTATTAAAGATGATACTTATAATCCTAGCGGTAATTATAACTTATCTAATTTGGATATATCGGATATATTTTCTTCTTTAAATCAAGCTACTGCTTCTGTTGGTGCGTTTTTTCAAGCTACATTGAATATTATTCCTATAACTATTATGACATTGATTTTAGGTTCTTTGGCATTGTTAATTGTACTTCGTATTTTAGGACGGTGATTTTTTGAATGCGTTTTTGTTTTTTCAGAATGTTTTTATTTATGCGTATAATCTTTTAAATCAAGTTATTGATTTAGGCGGTGGTATTAAAGTTTCACTTTTTGGTATTTTTATTGGTGTTGCTTTATTAAGTCTTGTTTTTTCCGTTATTCGCAAACTTTATGATTAAGAGGTGTTTTTTATGATTTCTTTTGTATGTTCATATTCTCCTGATGTCGATTTTGAAAGTATGTGTGATGATATATTAGAGCTGCTTGACAGCTCAGATGTAGAGGAGAGTTAATATGTGTTTGATGGCTACTGTCGGTAGTAGCGGTGCAGTGTTTGCTCGGGCTTTAACTGGTCTTTCACTTACTGAATCGCTATTGCTGTTATCGTTCGGTTTGCTGATATTCTTTAGCGTTATAATGCTTATATCTAAGAGGTGATTATATGAATGAAAAACCAAAGCGTTGTATTGATGCTGTTTTAAAGCGTTGTGCAAGTTGTCCTTATGGTGTTATTGATTATCCTGATTGGGTTGAAACTTATGAAGATTTAAGCGGTTGTTGTTATGATACAAGTTGTATGTATGGCTATGAAAACGATATACCGACACCTGAAGAAGAAAAAGCATTTGCTGATTTTATAGAAAGGATACGCAATAATGGCTGATATTGTAAATACATTGCTTACTTGGTTCGGGTATCAGACACCCGATACCATAGCTACATTTTTTGATAACATTGTTAGGTTGTCAATCGGTTTAGGTCTATGCCTTTTCATTTTTAAGGGTGTATTCCGTCTTGCTGGAATAAGAGGTATGATATGAATGTTTTGATTGCTTGTGAAGAAAGTCAAACATCTTGTATTGAATTTCGTAAGCTCGGTCACAATGCGTTTTCGTGTGATATTCAAGCTTGTTCTGGTGGGTTTCCTGAGTGGCATATTAAAGGTGATTGTTTATCTTTAATTGATGGCTCTTGTTCGTTTTTTACTTGTGATGGTGTTAATCATTATATTAGTTCTTGGGATTTGATTATAGCTCATCCACCATGTACATATTTATCAAGAGTTGGTAGTTGCCGAATGTTTCCCCGTCCGCATGTATTAAATTATGACCGTTATGAAAAAGCTATTGCTGCTCGTGATTTTTTTATGCGTATTTATAATGCTTGTTGCGAGCATATTTGTATTGAAAATCCTGTTCCTTTGAAAATTGTTGGCTTACCATGTCACTCCCAAGTAATTTAGCCGTTTATGTTTGGTGATCCTTATTCCAAAATGACTTATTTATGGACAAAGGGTTTACCTCGGCTTATTCCTACAGATGTTTTATCTGATTATGTTTCATATATTGCAGTATGTGGGTCTTCTCAAAAAGTTCGTAGTAAATCGTTTCATGGTATTTCTAAAGCGTTTGCTACTCAATATTCGGCTGCTATTTTGTCCGGTGTTAATTATTCTTTACCTGTACAATTATCTTTGTTTGATTGGAGTTAATTATGATTATTTTAATTAAAAAGTTAATTGCGCATTTAGTGCGTTTGCCGTTGTTTATATGGCTCTTTGTTAAGGATGTGTTTAATTATATTGTCCTTAAGCAGTACAAGCTGTTTAATAAGTATGGTTTACATATTTGGGTAGCGAAATTCGGTGGCGGTAAAACGTCAAGTATGGTATATACTGCATATAAGCTCTGTAAGCGTTATCCTCAGGTTACTGTTCTTACTAATATTAACTTAAAAAATTTCCCTGCTCATACAAAGATTTTACCACTTAAAACGGTTGATGATATTCTTTCTGCTCCGCCGAATACGATTGTTCTTATAGACGAGATTGGTACTCTGTTTAATAGCCGTGATTTTACTAATCGCAATGCACTTCCGAAGGTGTTATTTCAGCATTTATGCCAGTGCCGAAAACGCAGAATGGTTATTTTTGGTACTGTTCAACGGTGGAATTTTTTAGATAAACAACTTCGAGATATTACTACTTCGGTTAAGGTTTGTAAGTCTAATTTTGCAGACCCTTTTACACGGATTACTACAGTTACCAGTTATGATGCTGTCGAGTATGAGCAGGCTTTTAGCAATCCTATGCTTAAGATACATGCTACTGATATAGATGTACATTTACAGTTTGATAAGATACGTCAACTATATGATACTTCGCAGTTAGTCGATAATATGTTAAAAATGGAATATGACGATGATACTACTGTATTAGCTAATCAAGGTTGTGGTATTGGTCTCGGTGTTCCTATGAATCGTAAAGATAGAAAACGTGTTCAAAGGCATATAAAAAGCACTATTTAAGGTGGGGGGCAAGGCGCTCCCCCTCGGGGGCGCCTTATACTTGATAATAGCCCCCTAATTACATCACTTTTAATTTTTTGGGGTTTAAAATTTATGATGTATAATACAAAAATCAAGATTTACTGTGATGGTACGACTAACACAGTTTATTGTAATAAATTCGTATTTGGTAATCGGGAAATTAAAGATACCGATACAAAATACGAGCATATTTCAGAACGTTATGCGTTTGATTCGGGTTATCTGATTCCGGATAAGCAAAATTTAGTTGATGATTATTATATTCATAACGATTCTGTTAGATATGATTACGACAAGGAACAACGTCACTTATCTCAAGAGCGGTCTTTAACTCGTACCGATAAAATAAAAGCTGCTCGGGATAAAGTGCATGATATTGTTTATCAGAATGATTTTAAGTATTTTGTTACATTTACATTTCGTGATGATTCGGTTGTTGATAGAACTAGTCCGGTTGTTGTTATGAAGAAATTACGTAATTTTCTTTCTAATGCCGTACAGCGCAAAGGGCTTAAGTATGTTCTTGTTCCTGAGTTTCATAAAGATGGAGAGGGCATACACGCACATTTGCTTATAAATGATTGTGGTTTGCATTTGGTCGATAGTGGTCGGCGCATTTTTAACGGATATGCTTATAAGATTGATACACTTAAACGTAAGCATATTTTTGTTGACGGTCTAAAAACTGTTTATAATATATCTGATTGGTCTTTCGGATTTTCTACGGCAATATTGCTTGACAATGAACGTTTGAGGGTTTCAAATTATGTTACTAAGTACATAACCAAAGGTAACGATAAGATTTTTGGACGGTACTATTGGAGTTCTCGCAATCTTGTTAAATCTACAAATGTTATATTTACTAATACCGATTATAACAGTTTAAATTTGAAGGAGTATATTCCTGTTTTCGGCTGTTCGTTTAAATATGAACGTCAGTTGTTGTCTAATGCTGATTTTAAGAATGAATGGGATAAGTATCCTGATATTGATTATGGAGCTATAGAATGGGAAAAGCGTTAAATGATTATTATCAAAGCTACTATAAGCATCCTTTGAACGGTTATGATTCTCGTTATTTTGATTTACCACCTAAAGAGTGTCGTAATTGTATCTGTTACTATTGTTATAATAAGCTTTGTCCGCACTGTGTCGGTTATCGTTTTAGTTTAGCTGGTAGTAGGTGCGTCAAAGAAAAAAAAATACGTTCTAAAGATATGATACCGCATCGGTGCGACAAGTGTTATTTCTTATGGGACAAGAAAAAGCCTATATATGATTGTGATTTTTATGTTAATTTTCGCCGTAAGAGAGAGTTATATACATTAGTGCGTGTTCATAAGAAAAAATCTGAACTTGAAATATTAATTGATAAGATTAGTAAACTTGAAAAACTTGTTGAAGAATTGTATAATAGTAGTAGTAAAAAATAACATTGAATTTCGTAAAATTAATATTTTACGAAATTAGAAGCGGTAAAAAACGAAAGGCGCACAAAAATGGCATATAACATAGATTTCAGACAAGCTACATCGGACGCACCGGCTTGCCTTACCGAATACCTGAATTATCTTACGACAATCAAAAACCGTTCACAGCTTACTGCGTTGAACTATTATACCGACTTGCGTATGTTTATGCGTTTTCTCAAGGTCAAGAACAAGCTGGTTGATGCAAATGAGGATTTCTCCGAGATAAAAATCTCAGACCTTGACGATAAATACATAAAGGCTGTGACCCTTACGGACGCTATGGAGTTTCTCAGCTTTACTGTAAGTGAACGTTCCAATCAGGCAAAGGCTCGCTCACGCAAGGCTGTATCTCTGCGGCAGTTCTATAAATTCCTCACAAATAACAAGGCGTGGTTTGCGGCAAGCCCGATGCTGAACCTGGAGCTTCCTTCGCCTAAAAACGCACTGCCCAAGCACCTCACGTTGCAGGAATGCGGTCAGCTTCTGCACGAGGGCTTCAAGGAGTTTTCAAGCTGGATGGATTACCGTGACTATGCGATGATTATAATGTTCCTCAACTGCGGTATGCGTCTGAGCGAGCTTGTCGGAATAAACGTGAATGATTTTGTCGAAAACATAGACCCGTCACAACCTGATGTAAAATATCTTTCCGTGAAGGTTCTGGGCAAAGGCAACAAGGAACGTATCGTCTATCTCAACGAGCAATGCGTCGATGCTGTTACCAAGTACACCGAAGCAAGAAAATCCGTTGCAGACCCTAAGGAAAAAGCTCTGTTTATAAGCAAACGTGGCAACCGCATCACAAACCGCCGTGTCGAACAGATAATCGACGACCGCCTTAAAGCCTGCGGACTTGCCGGTAAAGGAATTTCCGTTCATAAACTGCGTCATACGGCGGCTACGCTTATGTATCAGAATGGTGTTGATGTCCGTGTGCTTAAAGAGGTCCTCGGACACGAAAACCTCAATACCACCCAGATTTATACCCATGTGGTAAATACTCAGCTCCGTGACGCTATAAACTCAAATCCGGTAATGGATATAAAAAACGATCTGCCCGAACCCGATTTGAAGCAGAATGAGGATAAGAATAGCAAGTAATTTCGCTATAACTTAAATTTTACGAAATTAGCACTATAATAATTAAAACGACCGCCGCTGTTTGATTAAAACTGCGGCGGCATATTTTATTCACTTGTTACTTCTCTGAATAATCCCTTGCATCCGAGCAGTACATCTCTGTAGGTATCG
>ENA-OYZW01000769-OYZW01000769.1-human-gut-metagenome-genome-assembly--contig:-NODE-769-length-13953-cov-6.923154_pt1 | contig 13953 bp, 18 predicted proteins | sample MGYA00244075_ERZ653474 | MGnify/ENA primary metagenome ERZ653474 (study PRJEB26926, sample SAMN06164949) | human gut metagenome | biome: ENVO:00009003; feature: ENVO:2100002; material: ENVO:00002003...
GCATTACCGGACGCGATTGGATTATTAAAGCGTTTAATTAGGTTTTAGTATCAGACCGCCGCTACAAATCTCCGGATGGAGAAAAGCTGACCGATTTTATCTCGATCAAGGTGCGCGGCGTCCTCGCAGAACGCTGTGCGGAGTTTGCCAGAAAGGGCTGCAAGATCGCGGCCAGCGGCGATTTTGAAACGATCACCTTTGCCGAGGAACCGGAGCGGCAGCCCGGCTTCCTGCTCAAAGCGACCGAGGTGGAATTCCTCTCGCCCCGGAAAGAACTGGACGATGCTGCGGAGCTTCCTGCGGCAGCGTAACAAACGAAACGGCCATCCCATTGCGGGATGGCCGTTTGCGCGCAGAAAGGAGACCCAAACATGACGGCATATTTAGATGGATATTCCGGCTATTCCGGCGTTCCGGAGGATGCCGCCGCAGAGATCCTGGAGAAGCTGATGACGCACCAGCAGATCTCCTCCGACGAGGTTGCGCAGATCTTGAAGCGGTACGGTGTCCGCGGAGAACCGGAAGCATTGCAAATTGCGTACCGGAAAAAGGTCGGCCAGCGGCTCATTGCCAGCCTACGCGACCCATACGGCAGGCGCGAGGTGTTCTCCACCGGCAGCACCTACGTTCTGGTAGATTGCTGCAATGACCGCGACGCGCTGGAACACATCCACAAGAAGCTGGATAAGGACATGGAAGCAGTTGATCAGGCGTCATGTAAGATTGACAATCGTTTGCAGGTGCTGCAGCGGTTTTCACGGTATCGGAGGAAGCGCAGATGAAATTATCTGAAATGCTGACCGCGATCCGAGAATATCCGGCGCTGAAGATCAAATATGAGGCCATGCGCGAGCAGCAAGCGTCCCAAGAGCGCACGGCGGTTCAGCTCTCCATTGCGTATAACAATCTGCAAATCGGTAACAGGAAGTTGTCTCAAAAGAACAAAGCGCTGGAAGCAGCCCTTGTGAAGCTGGTCCCGCAGCTGAACAGCCGGGAACACTGTCGGCGGTTCTATAAGACGGTTGCACCGTATCTTGATCCGGGCGGATTTGTGCTTTATAGGAGCGCTGCTGAGTTGACGCGCTTTCATATCAGCACGGAGTTTGCCACGGAAGATAATATGGGGAAATTCGAGGAAATGGACGGTTACGGGATGCTGCGGTACCTGACCGCGGACCGTTTCGGCTCTGTGGAGTACCGCTGGATCACGACCATGACGGTATCGCCGGTTTTGAAGTCCGAGTCCTCGTAATGGAACGAGTACCGGCACATAACGACCGCGCCGTCGGGGAGGTTGCAGAACACGCCTCCGGCGTATTTACCTGCGATACTTGCCCTGCGGCGGCAACCGACGGGGTGGCGCAGGCTGGCTTCGTCGAAGGGATTCGGAACGGTCTCCTTGACGGAGATCTCCAAGGTACCGGTTTTGCGGTCAAACTGCTTGATCACGCAGGTCAGCTCATCGCCCGGATGGTACTGTTCCCGCAGGTCGGGGATGGCGGCGTAGCTCATGTCGCGCTGTGAAAGATTTACATCGTAGCCGTAACACTCGACCAAACACCGGCGCGGCCCAACGGCCAACACATGACACGGAAGGCGGCTGCCCGGCTGGTGGAGCGGCTGCGTGGAGAAGAAATAGCGTCGAGAGGCCAGCGCCAGACGGCGGGAGCCGATAGCGAAGCCTGCTTCGCGATCCACATGGGTAATAACAAAATCGATCTGAGCGCCCGGCATATTTCGTAAAACGAACGCCGGGCGTTCGTCATTTTCCGCCCACATTTCCGCTTCCGGGATCAAAATGCGGGCACGGAACGGCACGATGACCGCGCAGTACATCCGCTTGGTCTCGACCTGCCCAGTCTGCGCACTGCGGACGGTCATGGAATGCGGATCGACGCCAATGATCGTGCCGCGCATAACGCTTCGGCTGCGGAAGGAGGCGTAGATCGTGTTCCACTCCTGCCGCTGCTCCGGCAAGAGATCCTGGTCGAGCGCACGGAAGTCCAGATCGTAGAAGGATTTCTTCTCCGGTTCGGAAGATTCAGATTTTTCTGCCGCTGCGGGCACATCGTCCTCTCCATAGGGTTGTACAGGTTCTGTGATTGCAGGTTCTTCGACCTGCGGTTCCAATACTGGCTGTTCTGCGGTGACCGTTTCTTCGACTTGGGCGATTTCTGGCTGTACGGTTTCTTCCTGCAGCACTTCGGGTTCGGCTTTCTTTCTGGGCATATGTAGTTCCTCCTGTAAGTATTATTTTCTGGCAAAGAAGCGGTGTGTGCCGTTTTCTTGCCGGATGGCAAAAATGACGGGTCTGGTGTATGGAAAGATCTCTGGCTTAGTGCCGTCGGGCAGCAGAGCAATGATCTTTTTGTCCTGCTGGAGCTCACGCTCCGGTGGCGGATCACTGCCGGACACGATGACGAATTGCTTGAAGCTGGGTTCTCCAAGCGAAAAGCGGAGCAGGATATGTTTGTCTACGGCATAAAAACTCCCCGGCTGCGCCGCGGACAGCTCCAGCATCACGTCAATGGCTTCAATCCGCTGTGGAATTGCCCATTCTTCGCATTGACTGACGATGTTGTCGGAAATTTGCAGCAGTCCGCCCATCTGCATCTGGCGCGTACAGGCATTGGTCACGCGCATGGCATCGTCAAGCGAGGAAAAGGCGAACGCTTTTTGCAGCAGCGCGGCGAGCTGCCGCTGCTCCGCGCAGCCGAGCTTTTCCAAGACCGCCAGCAGATATTTTTGCTGTTTCGTCAGCAGCATCAGCCTCGCCCCTTTCCCGGCGGCGAACGCAGCGAATTGAGATACGGATCGACCAGCAGGTCGCTTTCCGTTTCCGTGATGCAGTTGTAGATCGTGGACATGACATACTTCGTAGAATCGCGGACAGGCACGTCCCGGTTCGCGTGCAACTTGATCTCCGCTTCCTGCAAAACGAAATAGTTCAGCAGATGTAGCCGCGACCGCACCCGGCTTTGCGGCAGAACAGCCTGCCCGATGCGCAGATTGTCCGAGTAGAAAAGCCGCTCGATGGCGTTCTCAAAGACACGCGCCACCTCCGGCTCGAAATACGAAAGCTCACAAGCATCCAGAATGCCCGTGAGCTCTTTTTCATCGTTCGCCGGTCCGTCCTCCGAAGGTACGGATGGACTGACATCTGAGAAAGCTGTATCAGGTTGACTAAAATCAGTATTACTTGCGCCCGGATTCTGCGGTTCTGGAACATCAGAATCTGCGGTTCTAAAGGCGGGGATTTCGGGGTTCTGGGGCGGCAGATCCCGCGGTTCTTCCGCTTCAAGAAGCGCAGAATCCGCGGCTCTGGAACCGCAGGATTCATACGATTCAGAGCAGAACGGCGTACATTCGTAGCTGGGGTCGTCGATGGGCGTGACGCTGGCCAGATAGATCTGATTGGCATCGCCGCGCCCGCAGCGTTTCTCCCATATCAGTTGAAGCTCCGCCAGCTTGCGAAAAGCCGCCGTGACGCGCTGCTCACAGATGCGAAGCTCCTTCGCCAGCGCCTTGCGCGGAAAGATCACGAACACCTCGCCAGCGTCGTTCACCCAGCCGTTGCGCCGCGAGAGCTGAAAGCGGTTGAGAAGAAAGGTGTACGTCACCTTCGCGTCCAGACTCATATCCGCATATCGCGGGTCGGAAAATAACCATCGCGGCATCTGCATGTGCCAGACGTTTTGTACGTCCGTCTGCCGCATAAGGCGGAAACTTGGATGCTCGGTCAGCTTGGCTGCTTTCATGGGGATTCCTCCTGTTTCTATAAGTGAATAAGAAAAGGTGCAAATAACTCAGGAAATATTTGACGATGTGGTGCAAAAAACTACAGATAAAACTTGAAAAAAGGTGCAGGTTATATTATGATGAGTTCAAAAGCGTATGGAGGGATGAATCGTGGAACGAACCGCATTACAGAAGTTGGCGGATTGGGACAGCAATAAACGGAAAAAGCCATTGATCGTATGGGGTGCACGTCAGGTCGGAAAAACTTATTTGATACTGGAGCTTTTCGCGAAAAAATATTATCCAAACAGATACATTTACGTAGACTGTAAAAAAGAGGATGAAATCCGCGATTTTTGCTCAGGTACTGCAAACGCTGAAAAAATAATTGAATATATTTCCTTGCGAAAAGGGCAGCAACTCAACGAGCAGACGCTTCTGATTTTCGACGAGGTACAGGAATGCCCCAATATTCTTTCTTCCCTAAAATACTTCTGTCAGGATTATCGGGAGATTCCCGTTATTGCAACCGGCTCAATGGTGAGAATAAAGCTTCAGCGGGAAACCCATAAAAGAGGTGCAAGGGATAACGACAAATTCCTTTTCCCTGTCGGAAAGATCAATCAAATGACAGTTTACCCGATGACCTTTGATGAGTTTCTGATGAACAGCAATCAAATGCTTTTTGATGCCGTCCGGAACGCTTATGAACGCAGACAGCCGCTGGAACGACAGATCCATGAATTGGCCATGGAGCACGTGTATAAATATCTGCTTGTGGGCGGTATGCCTGAAGCGGTAGAGGCTTACATTGACGGCGGAAACTTACTTGAATCGAGAGAGATTCTGAAGGTGCTGTATGATAACTACCTTGCGGATATGGAACTGTATCAGGCGAGTCAGGAATCTGTCCTTCGTTCTCGTGCGCTGTTTCAGAACATTTACCGGGAATTGAACAGAGAATCCAAGAACTTTTCCCCGGGGCTTATTGAGGAAAAAAGCAAGACAAGGGACTATGCTACATCGATTCAATGGCTTACCATGGCTCATGTTGTAAACCAGTCCTTCCAACTCAAGGAGCACGTCACGATGCCGCTTATGCCAGACAGCGACAGCAGCTTCCGCTTGTTCCTGGGCGATATCGGTATGTTCTCGTACCAAAGCGGGATAAACGCGGCATCCTTTGTATCAAGTGAGCGCGAAAATACGTTGTCAGGCATCTTCTTTGAGAACTTTGTCGCAAACGAGCTGATAGCAAAAGAACACAAACTTTTCTATTGGCGGGGAAAATCGTCAGCGGAATTAGAGTTTATTGTCGAGTCTGATAATCGTCTCTACCCGATTGATGTAAAGAAAGGCAGAGGAACATTAAACTCACTTGAAAAGTTTTCAAACCATAACAAATTTGAATATGCAATCAAGGTCTCAAAGAATAATTATGGCTACGACCGGGAGCAAAAGCTGCTTACAATACCGCTTTACTTTATTCCTTTTGTGGCCAAGGATCTTGCCGATGGAAAAATGAGGGCTTAAGATCATTGCCGTTTGCAATTATGAATCCAAAATGGAATCCACCGTGCACTCCACCATTCCAATCTCATCACCCTCAGCCAGATCGTAGGCGGGCGGCTGCTCGCTGCGGTCTGGCTGCTTTTCTTTGTCGGGTGGTTTGGGGATGTTTGACGGTTCTTTTTGTGCTGGGGCTTGAGGCTGCTTTTGCGGCGCTGCCTCGGCTTCTTTTCTCCGCCATTCCGGGATATAGTCAATGACGCGGCAGGTAGTGAGACCGGCATAGTCCGGCAGTTCCTCCGGCGTCATTTTGTAGAGGATCGCGGGCTTATGGCCCTTAAACAGTGCCAGACACTTCCGGTTTTCCAAGCGCAAAACTTCATCCGGGTTCATCAGATCGCGCTGCGTGTTGCTTCGCGTCTGGGAGTACGGGCGCGTGGACGAATACACCGGCGAGAACAGCGGCATCATCGGCATCTGGTTGTTGAGGACGGAGATCGTCACCTTGCCGCATTTCTCCGAGATGTACTTTGCCGACGTCAGATCATTGCAGCCCATGTAGAGCGTCTGGTCGAACGTCGCCAGCTGATTTTCCCACTCCTTGCCCGGATACTTTTCCTGCCACTGAGAAAGGCTCTGCACGACGATCTGTGCGGACATATTGAACCCTCGGATACTGTTGAGGCTGTCCGCCACGCCGTCCAGATAGCCGATGTTGCAGTATTCGTCCAGACAGAAATTTGTCAGCACCGGCAGCCGTCCGCCCGCGCATTGCAGGCGCGCGAAGTTGGACAGCTGCGGCAGGGCCAGCGAGAAGAACAGCGACGATAAAAAGCGGTACGCGCTGTCCTGCGCGGAGATGATGACGAAATACACACACGGACGCTTGCCGGGGAGCAGGAGGTCTACATCGTGGTTGCGCGTGATCTTATCCACCAGCCGGCTCTGGAAGACCGCCAGCCGGTTGCCAAGGCCAATGACGATGTTGCCCCAGAGGTTTTCTTTCGCTTTGAGAAACAGGCCGTGCGGATACTTACGTCCTTTAGGTACATCCCGGAAGATATGGCGCTGTCCAGCTCCTCAAAGTCCTGCCGGGTGTCCGCAACGTCGCGCATCCGACTGCGGTTCATCATGGTCTGCTGCGAGATCTTTGCGAGGATCTTTTCCTTGGATTGCTTGTCAAAGTGGAACGAAATGCTGACGCCCTCGCCGGCCTCGACCAGCGGAGCCAGCCAGCTTGCGCCGACGGTCGTGGAGTAGCCATAACCCGTGATGTAAAGATAGGCATGAAAAATGCCGTCCACTACAATGTAGTCCCGGCTTTTCGTATCCACGCTCGTGGGCGAGAGGATATCCAAGATCGTTGTTGAGCCTGCCTCCAGCTCGCTCAGATCCGGCGTTTCCTCGCCAAACAGCAGACGCTTGAGAAACGGCTGCTTCTTCGGCTGTACCTCAATAATCTGCTCCTGCTCCGGCGGCAAGCCGGGCGGCGGGGCGGGTTTGTTCTTGCGGTGCTTTTTCAAGTGGATCACACTCCTTGAAATTATTTGGGTTTTGGATATAATAGAATCAGAAGCAAGAGAGGTGAGCGTTATGATTCTTTATCACGGCAGCAATATAGCAGTTACAGAGCCACAAATCATCGTTTCCAACCGTGCGTTGGATTTTGGTGCAGGGTTCTATACGACATCCAGTGAGGAGCAGGCCATTCGCTGGGCAAAGCTGCAAGCACTTCGCCGCGGCAAAGGTATCCCGACTGTGTCGGCCTATGAATTTGACGACGCAAAGGCATCAGTGCTCTCCGTTTTGCGTTTTCCGTCCGCAGAGGGAGAATGGCTCCGGTATGTGACAGATAATCGCAAAAGTGTTTACAGCGGTGAAAAATATGATATTGTGATCGGCCCGGTGGCAAATGATAACACGATGCCGGTCATCAGCGATTACATGGCCGGAATCATAAACGAGGAAACAGCCTTGATTCTTTTGAAGCCGCAGAAGCTGGCTGACCAGTATGCGTTTCTGACTTGGAAAGGCTTATCCATGCTTCATTATGTAAGGGGAAACACCTATGAATAACAGGACTTTGCCGCCAATCCTTCAGAACATTGATTCAGAAGTGGCGGAACTGATTTCAAAAAGCCGCAATATATCCGATATGGATGCGCTTCGGCTGTTTCTGTCTTCTAAAACACATGAAATGCTATCAGACAACGCTCTGCGGCTCTGGCATTTCAGCCCGCTTGCGATTTTTGACATGTGGGAATCGGAGCAGGCTACCGGTGATCCGCGAAATTCTCTGTATTTACGGGGTGATGAAATTGAGTAAGGAGTTTCGATTTTTCACATATTTGCTGGAAAGCTACGCCCAGCATAAGAACACGACAGCAGGCAACGTGCTGAAAACGTTGGACGAAAAAGGGCTTACCGATTTCGTTTATAAGATGTACGACCTGTATCATGTCGAAGCGATTGAAAATGCGTATATGGACTTGGACAGTCTGATCGCAACGGGTCAGCCTGCATGGTGATATTTTGAGGAGCGGATGCGTCCGCTCCTCCTTTTCCTTTCATTCTTCATACACCCCATGCACCTCCGTCGTCATATCGAACACGCCTTCCGGGAGCTTGACGCGCAGACTCGTGCCCTTGTTGATGAGCTCATACAGGAGCTTCAGCACGAAATCATCCGTGTAGCGCGGCTCTAAGACCTCCAATTCGCAGATATCCAGATAGCGCCGCGCGGTATCTGCTTCTTCGTTCAGACGCTGAATGATGCCCTTGACGGTGTTGCGCTTGGCGCGCATCTTGGCTTCGTACTGGAACACGAGGAAGAACCGATGCCGGATGGATTCGCTGGCAATGCCGAGACCGATCTTCTCAATATTGTCCTCGATCTCCGCACGGCAGTTTTCGCTTTCTTCGCTTTTCTGAAACTGCCGCATCTGCTCGACGTATTCGCTTGTGTCCGGCGGAAGTGTGCGCACCTCGCAGCTCATACTGTCCGGCGCAATTTTGAGGTATGCTGCGTAGGACGTAATAATGTTCTGCTGGTCAGACGGGGATTTCAGATAGAAGTTGACCGGCAGCACCTCAAGAATCTTGATAAACCGGTTGTCCTTCGTGATGACCACGCCGCCAATGATATTCTTGATCGGCAGCCACGCCTGGATGCTGTCACGATAGGTTGCGCCGCCGTGACTGGTCGGCGCGGCCGTGCCGAAAATGGCGTCCTTCATGCTCATAGACGCACCTCCCCGCGGTAAAAGATCATGCGCCGGTGCTTTCGCCAGTGCATCCACGCCTTGAGCCATCTGGTGAGGCTGTCGCCGCCGATGCCAATGAGCGCAAAGCCGCCCACAGGGACGAGGATCGCCATTGTGACAATGATCTTTGGCATGAGCGTCAGCGGCAGAAGCGCCAGACAGAGAAAGAGGATAGGAATGCACAGCAGCACGGTTTCGACCGCATTACGGATCTCAAACACGCCGAACAGCTTGCCCGCGTCCGTAAAATTTACGGGGATATGATAGGTTTCATAGCCCATATTCGTATTCTCCCACGCGCTCCATCAGACTGTTTTTGCAAGCAATATATTCTTGATGCAGCGTATCAAGTTTTTCTCCGCGCTGGGCGATGATTGCTTCAAAGCCGCTCTGGATTTTCTGTACGGTCTCCGCCGACGGTTTGTTTTCGCTCAGTTCCAGTTCGCTGATTCGCTGCGCGGATACGCCGCAGGCCCGGCCAAGCTCGACCATGCTGACATGGTGCCGCAGGCGGAGAATGCGGAATTTTCTGACCTTCATAGGCCCCTCCTTTATTCGTCATATTGTATGTACGGGATCTTGCACCAGCCCTGCCAGCCGCGACCCTCGACCTTTGTGCGGACGACACCGTACTGGGTTCCCATCGCTTCAATAGCATAGCCGTTCCCGACGTAGACACCCCAGTGTCCCTGCTTCCAAAGACCAAGACCGACAATATCGGGCATCGTGTCCATGCCGCCGTACTCGGTGCCGTTTTCCTTGGCAGACGCATACATCCGGTCGGCATTGTAGTCCGGCATCCCATTTGTATTGTAGTCAATGGTCAGCGTATCAGGGTTCAGCCAGCCGTAGCCTTTGAGAAGGCCCACGCAGTCCGTTGTGCGTCGACCGAGCCAGTGTTCGCGGATAAATGCCTCCGATGCGCCGATGTCCGGATACTGCTCCAGCTTGTATTGGAGCATGGATTCCGTCAGAACGCCGCCAAACGTACCCCAGACATAGCCCCAGCCATGCTCCCACGCCTGTATCGCATAGGCGGCGAGATCATGGTTGTTTTTTGTGCGTGGATTTGTAAAGCCGGAGATGTCGATGGTATTGTCGGCGCTGCCGCCGCTCTCCGCGCCGCCTCCGCCACCACTGCCGCCAGGGGCGGATTCCGCCGGACCGGTATAGCTGGTATCGCCCGCGTAATTTGGCTTGTATGCTTCAAATTTATCTTTGTATTTGTTAAGCGCGTCGCTTTCGTAGATCGTTTCAAACAGTGCGCCTGCCCACGTTTTTGCATCCTCATCGAACTCCAGATCATCCATGAGCTTGTCTTTATCGAGCGGCTGGAAGATAATACGGAGGACAGTCTGGTTGCCGGAGGATTCCAGCCGCGTCGTGTGCTTGAGATTGGAGATCAGAAGTGACTGAACTTCCTCCGGCTTCATTTCTGACAAGTCCTGCTTGTGGGCAACGGAATTGATGGCGATGTACCAGCAGAGATCTTCTTCATCAAATTTGCTGGATACCCTGATTTCATCGATGGTGACGCCCTGATTCTCATACGCGGCAGCCTCGCCGGTGATGATGGCGTCCTGCTGCGTTTTCTCGAAATCTTCCAAAGACAGATACGCGCCGCCGATGGAAAGCGCCTGCTCCCGCATGGTGATCTGCGGGTCCTTTTCGGACGTTTCGTAGCCGAAAAACATATTCGGCATGGCAGAGATCACGAACATCGGGATCACGACGACGGCAATGACGAAACCGACGGCAAACTTGATGATCGTTGGCAAAAGCTCCTTCGCAGCGGCAGCCGCCGCGCCGTGAAGCCCTCCTGCGATCGCCGCCCGCACGATGTTGACAGCTGCCTTGACCACGCGTGCCGCATTCGCCATGACCTCCGCAGCGGAGCGGTGGTTCTGGTCATTCATCCGATGCCACCTCCTGCGTGTTCTTTTTCGGGCGCTTCGTCGTCTTCTGCGAGGCTTCATGCAGATCGAGATGTGACGGAATGGATTCCGGGGTTCTGCCGGTCAGCGGAACGAACGGCTTCTTTGCCGCCTTTTCCGCGGAAGGCTTCTGCGCCGCCGCATCTGTTGCGGCTCCAACCGCTGTGGGCGCGATTCCTGCGGTACCGGGGCGGTGATAAAGCGTCTGCTCCTTCTTCTGCGGCTCCGGTTGTGTACCGGCCCTGCGTTCCTGCGGTACCGGACGCTTGGCGGAGGATTCTGCTGCAGGGCTTCTTTGCAGCCCGCGCGATTCCTGCGATACCGGAGCCGGTGCAGTCATGCTGCCCATAGCAGCTGGGGCAGCCGGTTTCCTGCTCTGCCGTTCGGAAGAAGCTGCGGAAACAGAAGCCGTATGTGTGACAGCCTGCGGTGTTGGCTTCTCTGTGCTGCCGCCTTGCGCGGAGATTGGACGCTGCGAAGTGCGCTGTTCTGCTGGACGCGCTGCATCAGGCCGCGCGGTCGGGCGCGGGGATGCACCGGCTTCGCGGTTGGAAGACGGCGCTGCCGGGGATACCGGCGTCGTGGGCGCGGGATGCTCCCGATTTGTAGAGCGGCCGTCCATGCGGGCTCCGCTGGACGGCTGCACCGTGCCGCCGGACTGCTGGGCTGAAACATGGTTCTGCTGCGTGATCTGGGTGTTTCCATTCGTGAAAACGCGCGTCGTCTGCTGCACGGGCTGGGTATAACGCCCGCCGATGGACGTGCGCTGCGTTCCTGCTGTACCGGGCGCTGGCGTATTCTGCGGACTGCCCGGTTGCTGTGGCCGCGCACCAGTTCCTGCGGTATCGCGGAACGGTGCAGAACGGGAGGCATCTGCCGAATGGGAAGCTGGCTGTTTTCCTGCCGTACCGCTTGGTGCAGATGTTGACTGTACGCCGCTGTGCGGCGCGGACAGATTTCCTGCCATGCCGAACCGCGGAGAAGCAGGAGAAGCTGGATGTTCTGCTGCTGGCTGCGCGCCTGCCACGTTCGGAGCCTGCACAAAGGTACTGCGCTGCTGCGTCGTTTCTGTATGCGCAGACTGCATCTGACCTTTTCCTGCGCTGCCGACAGGTTGTGCCGGACTGCGCGGAGTGGCAGACGTAGATGCAGGATTGTTTGGCATTGCATTTGGCGCGGCCGCATTCGGTGCGCCTCGCTGTGTGTCAGGCGGCTGCACAAAGGTGCTGCGCTGTTGTGCAGACTCGGCCTGTACCGTCTGCCCCTGTGCGTTGGTACTGTGATACGATTTTCCTGCGCTGCCGGTTGGCTGATTGGCGCTGCGCGGCGGTTTTTGGCCTGCCGTTTTTCCCGCTGTGCCGCTCAAAACAGTCCCACCGTGATTCTGCACTGACGCACTGCTGCGCGGATGGGATTCCGACTGGGAATGTACGGCCTGTTCCTGCTGCGTATTCTGCGTGACCGCGCCGCCCATGACAGGCTGCACGGTTTCTGCATGATGATATGGCGCACCGGACGCGGTTTTTCCTGCCGTCGGCGCTGTCACATGGCCCTGCGCACGTCTGGTGCCGGGCGGTACGGCTGTTTTCCGCGTGGAGTTGGGCTGCTTGCCGGTGCCAGCAGGCGCGGCTTGTGGGAATGCGCCCGCCATCTTTTCGGCGGCGGATTGTACGGTATCCGTCTGTGCAGCAACCGTCTGAGCCGAAATAGATTCTTGATTGAATGCAGGATTCGCGCTGTTTTGCTGCGCAGACGCGCTATGATGATAGCCGTTTGCGTAGGACGGTGCGTTGACATTGGAGGTATTGCCGCCGCCAGTGCGCGGTCCGGTCGGTGCATTTGGCTTTGGATTCCCGCTGCCGCTGCGTTGGCTGCCGCCGTTCCTGCCGATGGTATGCGCTGCATTGGATACCAGAGAGCGCACAACCATCATCGTCATTGCGCCGGGGAAACCGCGGCCTAATGGATCGCCCGTCATAGCCGGATTCAGACCGATGCGCGCGAGAATACTGTCCGCCTTTTTCGCAACTTTAACGATTGTAATGACCAGCACCATCCATGGCAGTACGTCAATGCCGCTCGGATAATAGGACAGCACGGAAAGCAGCATCTTGACGAACATCACGTTTGTCGCCATCAGCAGACACATCGAGCCGAACATCCGGCACCAGCCGTTAAAGATGTCCGACGTATTGCGGCTGCCACCCATGCCAAAAGCGAGCGGTGAGGTGATCGTCAGCACGGCGAGGATAAAATATCGCTCCGCCATTTCCATAATGAGCTTGAACGTCTGAAACATGACGATGATGCCGCAGATCACGACAAGCAGCCAAGAACCGGTCAGACCGCCGAAGGAGGCTTCGTCTGCGAATGTAATATTCACAGCGTCCGGCATTTCCAGCAGTTCAATGACGGTCGAGGTCATATTCAGCCCCAGCTCACAGATCTGCGGACTTGCCACAAGCAAGAAAGAAAAGGCAAACGTCCTTGTGAACAGGAGTTTTGGATCTTCCGCGTCGAAGCCAAGCCCCGCCGCCATGCCGCGCGTGGCCTGAAAGACAAGGTTTCCGATGAGCAGCGCCCAGCCCACGCCCAGCATGATCTGCCGGATGGTGTCGATGATGGGAATGTGCTCGCGCAGATAATTTACGCGAACCATGCTCGGCTGCGCATTATCAAAGTGTTCTATGCTTTGTAAAAAATAATGATCTCCTATCATGTGAAAAAATGCATGTTAAAGTTTAATCATGACAGAACAGAATATTAGGACTCAGAGGAAGTGTCATACAAAACACTTCCTCTGGCGGAAGCGTACAAGGTACGCAAAAAACATAAATAGGAGATTGTAACATGGATAATCAAATAAAAACATCAGAGGCAATTACAATTAGATATATAACAGAAGATGCTCAGCGGCTTCGTGCTGAAGCAAAGGCTGCCGGTTGTTCTCTGAGCGAATTGATTCGTGAACGCTCCCTTCGGGCAGATATGGAGGCTGAATTATTGAAGATACGCATTCAGAAAATCTCCGCTCAGCTTTGTCGTCACAATCTTATTGTGCATGAGATTCATGACAAAGATGCTCGTAACGCTTTTTTGAATTGGGAGGCAGAAGCATGGCGGTGTTTAAAGTGATTTCTGTTCCGCAGAAGTATGCTGACGAAGACGCTTATGCAGATTTGATCCATTACTGTATCAGGCCCATGAAGACGCCGGGCAATTTCATTGACGGCTTCGGCGTTCTGCCACAGCTTGCGGCAGAGCAGATGCAGATCGTATCGCATGCCTACCGGCAGGATCATGGCATTCGCCTGCGGCACTGGATCATCAGCTTTGAAAAGGATGAGATTCGGGACGCTTGGCATGCCAATCAGTTTGCACAGCAGGTATGCTGGTTTTACGCCGAACGCTATCAGATCCTCTACAGCGTCCATGAGGATGCCCAAAACATTCATATTGAGGTTTGCCGCGCTGGTTCCATTGCGCACCCACAGCCGTTCCTGACCTGT
>ENA-OYZW01000770-OYZW01000770.1-human-gut-metagenome-genome-assembly--contig:-NODE-770-length-13931-cov-5.398458_pt1 | contig 13931 bp, 11 predicted proteins | sample MGYA00244075_ERZ653474 | MGnify/ENA primary metagenome ERZ653474 (study PRJEB26926, sample SAMN06164949) | human gut metagenome | biome: ENVO:00009003; feature: ENVO:2100002; material: ENVO:00002003...
TGTCTCGTGGGCTCGGAGATGTGTATAAGAGACAGATATGGGAAAGTACCTCCTGCGTCACGCTTTCGAGAAGGACCATCTGCTGCCGGATGACATCCTTTGGCGCCAGAAGGCAGCATTCTCCGACGCCGTGGGCCACTCCATGGTGGATGATCTCAAGGCTTATGCCGAAACCAAGTACACCGACGCCGAATTTGAGGAAAAGCGGAAGAAGTACGATTTCGCCCAGCCGTTCACCAAGGAATCCCTGCTGTACCGGGAGATCTTCGAGAAGTACTATCCCGGCCAGGCCCCCATGGTGAAGGACTTCTGGATGCCAAATAAGAGCTGGAAGGGCTGCGACGTCAACGATCCCTCTGCCCGCGTGCTGAGCAACTACGGCGAGAGCGGAACATAAAGAATCAAATCACCTCCGTCGTTTTCGGCGGAGGTGATTTTGATACATATATAAATTAAGGGGTACACTTCGGCCTTTTCAGTGCTTTCGGGCTTAGTCAGAGGGGTTGATCTGGGAGAGGTAGCGGTAAATGCTGGCGGTGGAACAGCCGAGGGCGGCCGCGGCGCTTTTAATGGCGCCCTTCAGCAGAAAAATGCCGGCGGATTCCAGAGAAGTGATGACCTGAAGCCGCTCACTGTGAGTGAGGTGGCCGGGCGTGACCCCCATCCGTTCCAGCTCCCGATTGATGGCGTCCAAAGCCACCGCATCTGCGGAGTTGCGGAATTTTTCCGGGGAGGATCGGGCGGATATGTCATCTTCACCCTCCGGCAGCGGCTGTGCCAGCACATCGGTTACGAACAGGTCCGGGTGGCACAGCTTCAGGATATGGTCGCTGATGGCCCGATAGCGGCTGTCGTCAAAGTTGATGCACAGCAGGCCGATGAGCTTGCCGCTGTCCTTGATGAAAAAGGTGCTGGAGCGGAGGTCCTTTCCGTTGACGTTGATGCTGTAATAGTGGAGATGATAGTCCATGCGCTCGTAGCTCTTGTCCCGGAGACTACTCAGGGCCATATTGGTCAGAGGTGCGCCGACCTCCCGGCCGCTGATATAATTATTGGCGATGGCGATGATGGAACGGTCCTTCCGGGTCAGATCGTGGAGGGCCACTTCATAGTCGGGACCTAGCGCTTTCCCCAAAAATTCGGTTAGCTTGATGTAATGCTGAAGAATCAGGTTGGAAGAGGACGTCATAAGATTCCCTCGTTTCATTTTGCATATTTTCAGGCTATGAAAATATTATATATGAGAAAGTCGTATTGTCAAAGCAAAAAATAATGAGAAAAAATTATTATCCGTCCATCGAGGAAACGTGCAAAATATATAAATTTAAACAGCTAAACAGCGTAAAAAATATTGAAGATATGCAAAAAAATCGCAATAAAAGTTGACGACCCTTAAAAAACATGATAAAATAATCGCACAACAGGAAAGGAGCGGAGACAGGACCCTGCCGGGCGTTCTGTTCAGCCAGCCTGAAACGAGCCGCTCCACGATTCTTTTGTATCGGATACTGTCCGCCAGGCGCAGAGCAGGAAATGGGAAGCCCGCTCTTCGACGACCGGGGTATCTCCAAAAAAACAGGCGGAAAACGCCAAATTATGGAGGTAAACAAAATGGACAAGAATGCGAAGCACTATCCCCTGAACGTGACGATGCCTCAGCACTGCGCATATGTGGTGCGCGATCTTCCTCAGGCTACCGTTGAGCAGCGCGAGCGCGCTCTGAACGCTACGCACTGGAATGAGTTTGCATTCCCCTCCGGCATGCTGACTGTGGATATGCTGTCTGACTCCGGTACCACCGCAATGACCAACCAGCAGTGGGCAACCCTGTTCCTGGGCGACGAGGCCTACGGCCGCAACACCGGCTACTATGTGCTGCTGGATACCTTCCGCGACATTTTCGAGCGCGGCGGCGAGAAGAACTGGAAGAAGGTCATCGACCTGGTCCGCACCGATTGCCGTGACATCGAGAAGATGATGGACGAGGTCTATCTCTGCGAGTACGAGGGCGGCCTGTTCAACGGCGGCGCTGCTCAGATGGAGCGCCCCAACGCCTTCATTATCCAGCAGGGCCGTGCCGCTGAGTCCGTCCTGATGGAGATCGTGAAGAAGATCCTGGCCCAGCGTCATCCCGGAAAGGTCTTCACCATCCCCTCCAACGGTCACTTCGACACCACCGAGGGCAACATCAAGCAGATGGGCTCCATCCCCCGCAACCTGTACAACAAGGAGCTGCTGTATGAGATCCCCGAGGGCGGCTCTTACGAGAAGAACCCGTTCAAGGGCAACATGGACATCGAGAAGCTGGAGCAGCTGATCCAGGCCGTGGGTCCCGAGAACGTACCTCTGGTGTTCACCTGCATCACCAACAACCCCATCTGCGGTCAGCCCGTCTCCATGGCCAACATCCGGGAGATCAACCGCGTGGCGCATAAGTATGACATTCCTCTGGTGTTCGACGTTGCCCGCTGGGCCGAGAACTGCTACTTCATCAAGATGAACGAGGAAGGCTACGCCGACAAGTCCATCGCCGAGATCGCCAGCGAGATGTTCTCCTACTGCGACGCCTTCACCATGTCCGCCAAGAAGGACGGCCACGCCAACATGGGCGGTATGCTGGCCTTCCGCGACCGCGGCCTGTTCTGGCAGAAGTTCTCCGACTTCAACGAGGACGGCACCGTGAAGACCGACGTGGGCGTGCTCATCAAGGTCAAGCAGATCTCCTGCTACGGCAACGACTCCTACGGCGGCATGTCCGGCCGTGACATCATGGCTCTGGCCTGCGGCCTCTATGAGAGCTGCGACTTCGGCTACATGCATGACCGCGTGCAGCAGTGCGAGTACCTGGCACAGGGCTTCTACAAGGCCGGCGTCAAGGGTGTCGTTCTCCCCGCCGGCGGCCACGCTGTGTACATCAACATGGATGAGTTCTTCGACGGCAAGCGCGATCATACCACCTTCGCCGGCACCGGCTTCTCTCTGGAGCTGATCCGCCGCTACGGTATCCGCGTGTCCGAGCTGGGCGACTTCTCCATGGAATATGACCTGAAGACTCCCGAGCAGCAGGCTGAGCTGGCCAACGTGGTGCGTTTCGCCATCGACCGCAGCCGCCTGACCCAGGAGCACCTGGACTACGTCATCGCCGCTGTCAAGGCGCTGTATGAGGACCGCGAGTCCATCCCCAACATGCGGATCGTCTGGGGTCACAAGCTGCCCATGCGTCACTTCCACGCCTTCCTGGAGCCCTACGCCAACGAGGAGAAGTAATTCCGGGAAATACAATTAAATAAAAAGATTTCAGCGCAGCATTTCCAGCAAGTTCCTTTGTCTCAGTTTTCATCGCGCCCGGGCGCTTGAATAGGTTCCGTCCCGTTTGGGTGCGCCGCTTGCGGCCACCCATCGGGCGTGAGCCGATCTGAAAAGTGCCACATCCGATCATCACACCAATCTGTGTCTTTAGGAGGGCAAACTATGTCAGACAAACACGCAACTCTGGAAAATCGCGACGGTTTTCAAAGCAAATGGGGCTTTATTCTGGCCTGCATTGGCTCTGCCGTTGGTATGGGTAATATTTGGCGCTTCCCCATCATGGTGCAGCAGTTCGGGGGCATGACGTTCCTGATCCCCTACTTCCTGTTCGTACTTCTGATCGGTTCCACCGGTATCATTGAAGAATTCGCACTGGGCCGTTGGGCACAGGGCGGCCCCGTGATCTCCTTCGGCAAGGCTACCGAGGAACGCACCGGTAATAAGCGGCTGGGCGAGGCCATCGGCGCACTCCCCATCGTCGGCTCTATGATGCTGGCTATCGGCTACACCGTGGTCATGAGCTGGATCTTCAAGTACTGCTGGATGGGTATTTCCGGCAGCCTGTACGCTATGGGCACCGATATGGCGACCATCGGCGGCACCTTCGGCGGCACCGCTCCCGAGGCAGAGACTCTGGGCGAGGCCCTGAGCATGATGTTCAGCAATGGCATCTTCGGCATCGGCAACGGCGTATGGCTGATCGTGGGTCTGGTGGCCTCTCTGGCCATCATGGCATTCGGCGTGGGCAACGGCATTGAAAAGGCCAATAAGGTCATGATGCCCGCTCTGTTCTTCCTGTTTGTGATCCTGGGCATCTATATCTGCACTCTGCCCGGCGCCAGCGAGGGCTACAAGTACATCTTCACCCTCAAGCCCGAGGGCCTGCTGAATCCTCAGGTCTGGGTCTTCGCATTCGGTCAGGCATTCTTCTCCCTGTCTGTGGCGGGCAACGGCTCCGTGATCTACGGCTCCTATCTGCCCAAGGATGAGGACCTGCCTTCCTCTGCCCGCAACGTGGCCCTGTTCGACACCATCGCCGCTCTGCTGGCTGCCATCGTCATCATCCCTGCCATGGCAGTCATTCTGGGTGACGGCATCGTTGGAATGAAGGGCGGCCCCGGCCTGATGTTCGTCTATCTGGTCAACGTGTTCAACGCCATGCCCGGCGGCCGGATCGTGGGTATGATCTTCTACATCTGCGTGCTGTTCGCAGGCGTCAGCTCCATCGTGAACCTGTATGAGGCTCCCGTGGCCTTCCTGCAGGAGAAGCTCCACACCAACCGTGTGCTGTCCGTGGTCATCATCGGCGCAGTGGGCGGCGTAATCGCACTGTGCATCCAGCCATGGACCTCTCAGTGGATGGACGTTGTCTCCATTTACATCTGCCCGCTGGGCGCTCTGCTGGCCGGTATCATGTTCTTCTGGGTCATGAAGAAGGACACTGCTCTGGCGGCTGTCCACGAGGGCCGCACCGCCGGCAAGAAGGACATCAGCGGCTGGTTCTATCCTCTGGGCAAGTGGGTGTATTGCGCAGCCTCTCTGGCGGCCCTGATTTTGGGCGCCATTTACGGCGGCATCGGCTAAGCCTGTATACAATTTAAAAATGGAGCACCGGGATCGACCGGTGCTCCATTTTTTCACTTTTTCGAAAAATATGGCCTTTTGTGGGCTGCACGGGAAGAAAATGGATAGAAATGAATGGGTAGCTGATATGCGCATCAGATTCTTTATCCCCCAAAATGAATAGAGCGCTCAGCGAGAAAACTGGAGGGGAAATAGGAATAACTCTCATGAAAAGTGTCCGTAATACGGAAAAAAGTATCAGTTTTTTGCTTCTGTTCTGTTGACAAATGCGAATGATTCAGGTATCATATATAGCAACTATTTGCAGGTCTCTTGTGAAATGCTTGCAAAAAAACGAATTGGAGGCATGTATGAAAAGATTGCTGAGCACACTGCTTGCCCTGACCATGGCCCTGGCCCTGGTTTCCTGCGGCAAAAGCAACCCCACCCCCAACACTGGCAGCAACAAAACCGAGACTCCTTCTGAGACCGCTGACACGAAAACCGAGGGTAACGTCCACATCGGCATCGTGACCGGCTCCGTTTCTCAGTCCGAGGACGACCGCCGCGGCGCCGAGGCTTTCCAGGCCCTGTACGGTGAGGATATGGTCAAGCTGGCCATCTATCCCGATAACTTCACCGAGGAGTTGGAGACCACCATCCAGACCATCGTGAACCTGGCTGATGACGCCGACATGAAGGCCATCATCGTCAACCAGTCCGTCCCCGGCACCACCGAGGCGTTCCGTAAGATCAAGGAGATCCGCCCCGACATCCTGTGCATCGCCGGCGAGGCCCATGAGGATCTGCTCGAGATCGGCTCCGCTGCCGATCTGGTGTGCAACAACGACTTCGTGGCCCGCGGCTATCTGATCATCCGCACCGCTCACGAGCTGGGCTGTGACACCTTCGTGCACATCTCCTTCCCCCGTCACCTGGCTTATGAGACCATGAGCCGTCGTATCGCGGTCATGAAGGCCGCCTGCGAGGAGTTCGGCATGAAGTTCGTTATGGAGACTGCTCCCGATCCCACCTCTGACGTCGGCGTGGCCGGCGCGCAGGCTTACATTCTGGAGAAGGTCCCCGAGTGGTCCAAGACCTACGGCGAGAAGGCCGCTTACTTCTGCACCAACGACGCTCACACTGAGCCTCTGCTCAAGCAGCTGCTGCAGTACGGCGGTTACTTCATCGAGGCCGACCTGCCCTCTCCTCTGATGGGCTATCCCGGCGCTCTGGGCATCGACCTGACCGCTGAGGCTGGCGACTTCCAGAAGATTCTGGCCAAGGTCGAGGACGCGATCTGCGAGGCCGGCGGCGCTGGCCGCTTCGGTACCTGGGCTTACTCCTACGGCTACACCACCACTGCCGGTCTGGCCCAGCACGCTCTGAACGTCATCAACGGCGAGAGCGAGCTGTGCGACATTGACGATATCGCCAAGGCTTACCACGAGTTCTCTCCCGAGGCTTCCTGGAACGGCTCCAACTACACCAACGCCACCAGCGGCGTCAAGGCCGACAACACCTTCCTGGTGTATCAGGACACCTACATCATGGGTGATCCCGGCTGGTTCATGGGCTCCACCGAAGTTGAGGTTCCCGAGAAGTATTTCACCGTGAAATAAGCAGCGTTTTTTCTCGCTCATTCAAAACTGGGGAGGAGGGGCGACCCTCCTCCCCTCTTATTAGGTAGGGTATCATTTATGGAAAGTAATACGGCTCCCCTGTTGGAGATGCGCGGCATCAAAAAAGACTTCTTCGGCAACCAGGTCCTGACGGACATCAACTTCACTCTGAAGGCCGGCGAGGTTCTGGGCCTGGCAGGCGAAAACGGCGCGGGTAAATCCACGCTGATGAAGATCCTGTTCGGTATGGACGTCATCCGGGAAACCGGCGGCTACGGCGGCGACGTCCTCATCAACGGTGAAAAAGTCACCTTTAATACGCCCTTTGACGCACTGGAGGCCGGTATCGGCATGGTGCATCAGGAGTTCTCTCTGATCCCTGGCTTTACTGCCACGGAAAACATTCTGCTCAATCGTGAGCCCCAAAAGAAGAACGTCATTTCCGAGGTGTTTGGCCCCCGGCTGAATACGCTCGATTATAAAAAAATGAAGACCAAGGCCGCAGAGGCCATTGACAAGATGGGCGTGGAGATCGACCAGAACATGGTCATCAGCGATATGCCCGTCGGCCATAAGCAGTTCACCGAGATCGCCCGTGAGCTGAGCAAGGACCAGCTCAAGCTGCTGATCCTGGACGAGCCTACCGCCGTTCTGACGGAGAAGGAGGCCGCGGCTCTGCTGGACTCCATCCGGGGCATGGCGTCCCGCGGCATCGCTGTTATCTTCATCACCCACCGGCTTCAGGAAGTCCTGAATGTATGTGACAAGGTAGTCATCATGCGGGACGGCAAGGTGGTGAAGGACACGCCCGCCTCCGAGACCAGCGTGGATGAGATCACCAAGTGCATGGTGGGACGCAGCGTGGACCTCAGTGCGGTCCGGGAGATTCGGGATTGTTCCGACGCCCGGACGATCATGTCCATCCGGAAGTTGTGGGTGGATATGCCTGGCGAGATCGTCCGGAATGTGAATCTGGATGTCAAGGAGGGTGAGATCCTCGGTATCGGCGGTCTGGCAGGTCAGGGCAAGCTGGGTATTCCCAACGGTGTCATGGGCCTGTATGAGGCCGGCGGCACCGTGGAATTTGACGGCAAGCCCATTCCCCTGAACAATCCCCGGAAGTGCCTGGACGCGCAGCTTGCCTTCGTGTCTGAGGACCGCCGCGGCGTGGGCCTGCTGCTGGACGAGACGCTGGAATGGAACGTTGCCTTCCCGGCCATGCAGATCCAGAACAAGTTCCTGAAGAAATACGGTCCTATCACCTGGCGCGATACCAGGGCGATCCATGATGTGACGCAGAAGTATATCGACGAACTGAAGATCAAGTGCACCAGCTCCAAGCAGAAGGCCAGAGAGCTTTCCGGCGGCAACCAGCAGAAGGTGTGCCTGGCCAAGGCCTTTGCCCTGCAGCCCCGGTTCCTGTTCGTTTCGGAGCCTACCCGCGGTATCGACGTGGGCGCAAAGGCGCTGGTGCTGGACGCACTGAAGAAATTTAACCGTGAAAACGGCGTTACCGTGGTGATGATCTCCTCTGAGCTGGAGGAGCTGCGCACCACCTGCGACCGGATCGCCATTGTCTCTGGCGGCAGGATCGTCGGCATCCTCCCGGCCACCGAATCCTCCGAGACGTTCGGCGCGCTGATGGTCAGCCAGGTCAAATAAGGAGGAAGTATGGATAACACGACAAATACGCTTGCAGAGCAGAGCAAGCTGCGGCGGCTCGTCAACAGCTATGGCGTGCCCCGCCTGATCATCACCGGCTTTTTGCTGCTGATGTTCATTCTGGCGCCGGTGGCCGGCGTGGACTTTGCCACGCAGATCACCAACGTCATCAACCGCTTCAGCTGGAACGCCATTATGGTGCTGGCCATGGTCCCCATGATCCACTCCGGCTGCGGCCTGAACTTCGGCCTGCCTCTGGGCATCATCTCCGGCCTGCTGGGTGCAACTCTTTCCATTGAATTCGGATTCACCGGCGGCATGAGCTTCCTGATGGCTATTGTCATCGCCACGCCCTTTGCGCTGGTGCTGGGCGGCGGCTACGGCTGGATGCTCAATAAGATCAAGGGCGGCGAAATGATGGTCGCTACCTATGTGGGCTTTTCCTCCGTGTCCTTCATGTGCATGATGTGGCTGCTGCTGCCCTACAAGAGCCCGACGATGGTTTGGGGCTTTGCCGGTAAGGGCCTGCGTACCACCATCTCTCTGGAGGGCTTCTACGATCAGTTCCTTGCAAAGTTCTTGCAGATCGACCTGAACCGGTTCGGCATCAATCTGGTGATCCCCACCGGCAGCCTGCTGTTCTTCGCTCTGCTGGCATTCCTGATGTGGGTCTTCCTGCACACTAAGACCGGTACCGCCATGACGGCTGTGGGCTCCAACCCCACCTTCGCCAAGGCTGCCGGTATCAGCGTGGACAAGACCCGTCTGCTGTCTGTGGTGCTTTCCACTTGGCTGGGCGCTGTGGGCATCCTACTGTATGAGCAGGGCTTCGGCTTTGTACAGATCTATATGGCGCCCCTGAACATGGCGTTCCCCGCCGTGGCGGCTATTCTGATCGGCGGCGCCAGCGTGAACAAGGCCAGCATTACCAATGTTATCATCGGCACGATCCTTTATCAGGGCCTTGTCACCATGACACCCACTGTGATGAACGCCATCGTGCACCTGGACATCAGCGAGGTCATCCGGATCATCGTCTCTAACGGCATGATCGTTTACGCTCTGACCCGTAAGACGGAAGGAGGGAAATGAGCATGAAAAAGACGAATGTACCCGGCAGCCAGAGCTTCGGGCAGAAGCTTTTGCAGTTCATCCGCAACAACACCGTCCCCATTATGTTCATCCTGATCTGCGCGTACTGTATTCCGCAGGCGGGCTTTTCCTGGTCCTACCTCTTGAATGAGGTCATGACCCGTCTGGGCCGTAACGCATTCTTGATCCTGAGCCTGCTGATCCCTGTTATGGCAGGCATGGGCATGAACTTCGGCATGACGCTGGGCGCCATGGCCGGCGAGATCGGGCTGATCTTCGCCGCTGACTGGCAGGTTTGGGGCATCCCCGGCATGATCCTGGCCGCTATCGTTTCCATCCCCATTTCTGTGGCATTGGGCGTGATGATCGGCAAGATCCTGAACCGCTCCAAGGGCCGGGAGATGATCACCAGCTATATGATCTCCTTTACCATGAACGGCGTGTATCAGTTTGTAGTGCTGTTTATGATGGGACCCATCATTCCCATCGTTCATGATTCCCTGAAGCTTCCCCGCGGCTACGGCATCCGCAACACCGTGAGCCTGCTGAGCATGCGTCAGAGCCTGGACAACCTGCTGGCTGTTCAGGTTGGCGGCGTGAAGATCCCTGTACTGACCCTGCTGATCATCGGTCTGGCCTGCCTGTTCATCGTCTGGTTCCGCAAGACCAAGCTGGGCCAGGATATGCGGGCTGTGGGTCAGGATATGGAAGTGGCCCGGGATGCCGGTATCAATGTGGAGCGCACCCGCGTGATCTCCATGGTGATCTCCACGGTGTTCGCCGGCTTCGGCATGATCATCTATCTGCAGAACGTAGGTAACTTCCCCACCTATACAGCTCATACCCAGATCGGTATGTTCGCCATCGCGGCTCTGCTGGTGGGCGGTGCCTCTGTGGATAGGGCGAGCATCGGCAACGTATTTTTGGGCGTGATCCTGTTCCACACCATGTTCATTGTGGCACCCAAGACCGGTGCTGCCATTACCGGCGACTCCATGATCGGTGAGTATTTCCGCGTGTTTGTGTCCTATGCGGTCATTACGCTGGCTCTGGTCATGTATGAGTCCAAGAAGCGCAAGAACAAGAGCCTGGCAGGCCAGCAGTTGGCTGCCGAGCAGGCTGCGGAAGAGGAGGCATCGAAATGAAAGCAAAGCGGAGACTTCTCTTTCAAATCTTAGCGGTGGTCCTGCTGGTGGCGATCGGCTATACCATGACCATCATTGGCCGTGGCCATACGATCTATCTGGACAGCAAGACTCTGGAATATGACGGCCAGACCTACAAGCCCGCCTATAAGACGGTGGTGTATGTGGATGGTCAGCAGGTAGCCAAGCTCTACGACAAGGAGCGCGGCGTTGCTACCTGCATCGGCCAGATGCTGACCGTGACGCTGGAGATCACCCAGCAGAAGGGCGGAACGGAAGAGGTTTATGCCTATAATATCCCTGTTCCCCGGAAGATGGACAATGTGATCATCAACCTGCCCGGTTTCCTGGCGGGACTTCCCGAAGAGGCGTACCTCAGCGAGTTTATCCCTTCTCCGGACGAGGTGGCGGCAGACGAGACCGATGTTCCCTCCGACGATGATTTCGGCATGGAGGATATGGGCATGGGCGACGAGTCCGCGGCTCAGTAAATCGGCTGAGAACGGTCAAACCAAAACCCAAAATAGAACGGCAGCCCTCACGATTCATCGTGAGGGCTGCGTTTTTGCATATAATACCCACATATACGGCAAGAAGCAGCTGGTACGGTGGAAGGAGGGGCGTGGGCAATATAGGAGAGCCTCTGCACTCCGGGGAGCGGGAAGCGAAGCACCTATGCTGACCGGTCCGACTATGCCGCGTTTTTGCATTTCCGACAGCGCTAAGCCCGGTGCGTTCAAGGGGGGATTGGGTGTAGGGTGCAATCAAACGTAGGAAGAGATCGTAAAATCCGTCCCATCGGCCTTAGCCGATGGGACGGATTGTTATCTGATATGGAAACCGATCAGGCGTTGTTAAGCTGCTTCTGGAGCCAATCCTTGCCTTCCACGAAGCGGGAGACGATGTAGCTGACCACATAGTCGCCGGCGGAGTTGATCATGGTAGCGGGAGGGTCCACCAGATTGCCGATAGCCACCAGAATGGGGAAGGCCAGTTCCATCTGCGTGGGGAAGAAGATGGAGCAGATGATGTACTCGCCGATGTAGCCGCCGCCGGGAACGCCGCTCATACCAACAGAGGACAGGACGGCCACCAGAACGATGAAGGGCAGACGGGACCAGGAGAGCTGCTCGCCGAACACACCTAGCACGAAAGCAATCTTCAGCACGCAGGAGAAGCAGGAGCCATCCATGTGCATGGTAGCGCCCAGGGGCAGCACCATACCGGCGATATCCTTGCTGACACCGGTCTCTACGGCTTCCTCCATGTTGGTGGGGATGGTTGCCACGGAGGAGCAGGTGCCCAGAGAAACAACGGCAGGGCGGGCAATGTGCTTGAACATGATGCCCACGGCACCCTTGCCGCCGCCGAACCACGCGAACAGGGGGAAGGCCGTGAAGATATAGATGAAGCACAGGGGATAGTAGACCAGCAGGGCGCGGCCGTAGCCCTTGGCGACCTCAGAGCCGTAGGTGGCTACCAGATCAGCGAAGATGGCGAAGAACGCGATAGGGGCATAGTAGGTGATGATCTGGACGAACTTCATCATCACGTCGGAAAGGCCGGCCAGCCACTTGCCGATGCTGGAATCCTTGCCGCCGGTCATCTGGACGGAGAAGCCGAACAGGATAGAGAACACGATGAGAGGCAGCATGGCCCGGCGGCTCAGCAGGCCCACAAAGTCGGAGGAGGTGAAGAAGTTGACGATCATCTCCGTGAAGGAGGCGTGTTCGCCGATCTCCTCAGCCACCATATCTGCCCAGGGAGTCAGCACTGGGGGGAACAGCTTCATCAGCACGAACATGAGCACAGCGGCGATGGCACCGGTGATGACGAAAGTGCCAACGGTGACGCCCATGATCTTGCCCGCCCGCTGGCGGCTTTCCATATTGGCAACGGAACCGGCGATGGAGGCAAAGACCAGAGGCACCACCACGCAGAACATCATATTAATAAATACGGTGCCGAGGAAGGCGATGCTGTGTCCCCACTTGGGCCTGAACCAGCCCAGCAAAGCGCCGGCGACCATGCAGCTCAGCAGAATCGCCAGAAAGCGGTAGTTTTTCGCGACAGATTTCTTATCCATAAAACACACTCCTTTTGGTTTGGATAACAGATACTTGGATTGGCAAACTTTATCAATTCAGCGAAAGCTCCTCATCCGTGACCTCGCCCATGCAGACAATATTGGTGGGACCTGTAAGGTAGAGGTTTTGGACGGCGTTTCCCTGGAGATCTACGTCTACAATGAGCTGGCCACCGGTCATATTGACCCGGACCTGCCGGCCGCTGACTTTACCCATCAGGGTGAGGGCGGTGACAACGCAGCCGGTTCCCGTGCCGCAGGCATAGGTGAAGTCCTCCACACCTCGTTCGAAGGTGCGTTCAAAGACTTCGTTTTCACCGGTGAGTTCGCAGAAGTTGACGTTAGCGCCCTTGGGGAATTCCGGATAGAAGCGGATCTTGCGTCCCAATTCACGCAGCGCGTTTTCATCGGCCTGCGCCAAATTGGGATACGGGACCACAGCGTGGGGGAGTCCGGGATCTCCTAATTCTAAATAGGAACATTCATAGCGAACGCCGTCGATCACCACAGGTGCATCCAAACGGACCGTGGTGGGATCATTCAGACGAATCCGATAGAGACGCTGGTCGATGCGGTGGCCTGTCACCAGACCGGCGGTGGTTTCTACACGCTGGATCTCGCCGGCCAGACCATTTTCGTAGCCGTAGCGGCAAATGCAACGGGCGCCGTTGCCGCACATTTCACCGAGGCTGCCGTCAGAATTGAAAAACAGCATCCGATAGTCACCGCCCTGAAGCGGGGCATCTACGATCATCAGACCGTCGGCCCCAATGGACAGATGGCGTTCGCACAGAGTGCGGGCCAAAGTGGGAAAGCAGGTTTTGGGAAGATGCTCTACCATATTATTTATAATGATAAAGTCATTGCCGGCACCGTTCATTTTCCAGAACCGCAAGTAAATCACCTCAAAGCTTGGTATGATATTGTATTATAGTAAAGCAAAGCTGGAAAAAACACTGGATATTGTGCGAAAAACCATGCAAAAAGTGCTTCTGACAAAAAACTCGAAAAAACTCGAAAAAATGCTTGACATTTCAGGTGTGTTTTGGTATCCTAATAAAGCTGTTTGACGGCGATGAAGTGAATGAGTCGGGTGCTTGAAGATCTGAAAAGATCGGAAAGAAAAATCTGAAAAAGATTTGAAAAAGTACTTGACAAATGAAACTGAGCCTGATATAATAGTGACTGTTCCGCTTGAGGGACGTGCACCTTGTAAATTAAACAACGTGAGAAAAGAAAGCACCAGCGGAGCGAGCTTTTCACGAGGCTCGCGACGAAGTTGTGGGTGAATAGGCCGTAGTCAATTCGGTCGAAAGCAGCAACTATAAAAGAGAAATAAATGAAGTCATGATAAATGACTCTATGATTGATTTAAGCAGCTAAGGCTGTTTAGATACCATATTATAGAGAGTTTGATCCTGGCTCAGGACGAACGCTGGCGGCGTGCTTAAC
>ENA-OYZW01000772-OYZW01000772.1-human-gut-metagenome-genome-assembly--contig:-NODE-772-length-13892-cov-8.737949_pt1 | contig 13892 bp, 10 predicted proteins | sample MGYA00244075_ERZ653474 | MGnify/ENA primary metagenome ERZ653474 (study PRJEB26926, sample SAMN06164949) | human gut metagenome | biome: ENVO:00009003; feature: ENVO:2100002; material: ENVO:00002003...
ATACACAGAGTACAAAACGAAGTTTTGTGCGATGGGTGTATTTCGCTCTCAAACGCCGAGGGCTTGCTTATGAAGTTCACTTTTAGCTGTAACTGTTCCCTCAGCACCTAATTTTGTGCCTTTAATGGCACACTTTTTATGTGCCGTATCCGGCACTCCCTTTTCTTAACAGAAATGCTAGAAGATTGCTATGAAAATCAGCGAAACAATAGACGAATCCGTTAGCACTTTTGCCTTAACAATAGCATTGTTCTATTATTCAGACTTTTTAGCAAAAACCGTAGAAACAGTAGAAGTCTGCTATTAAAATCGAAAAAACAATAGCACGATTCGTTAGCATTTTTGCCCTGACAATAGCATTGTGTTACTTCGCTTACTTTTAAACTGTGTCTGGCAAGGAAGTGGTAGTAAAAGTTCCTATTAAATTTCATTTTTAATAGTGCATTGTTTTATTACATTTTGATTTTAATAGAGCTTTTTACTATTAACTCTTTGAAAATGTACCCCATAGATTGGACACTCAAAATCATAGTAGCGTACACTTTTTGTCATAGGTCGGACAGCTTTTTTCATAGCTACACTTGGTATGACTTCTCACAGCACTTTTTGTAAGTTGGGTGGACTTGTCCTACCAGTCGGCTTCACTTGGGTGGATGGTTGCACCCACTTCATTTTCTGGCTTGGGTGGACTATTCATAACACCTTTTGCATCTTGGGTGGACTTGTCCTACCAACAAGCTATAACTGGGTGGACGATTGCACCCATTCACATCCATCTTGTCCTCATTTTCCAAAAGTTCTGGTTGTATCTGAGGACTTGTCCGTGATATAATCTATTTGCGTGTAGGTATATCATGGCTTTTAGTCAGATACATACCAGAGGGATGGTCTTAGGACTGTCCCTTATTCATTTTTCATTGTTCCCTTGACCGCTTTTACTGCGTGTCTGTCTCGTAAATCCTTCCCCTCATTGAGAATCAGAAACTCGTCTAATCGTTCCCTGCGGATTAAGATTTTTCTTCCCACTCTAAGGATAGGCAGCTTTTCCCATTCCACAAGATTTCTAAGAGTGTTTCTTCCGATACCTGTATAGTCGGCAGCTTCTTCAATGGAGAGAGCAAACTTTAATTCTGTCATTCGATCACCTCATTCCTGCGTAGGATTACAAGTCTTGTATATCAGAGGATGTTCCTTTTTGAAGAAAGGATTAGCCTTTTTTAAAACTTGCGTTACGCAATTCTGATTAAAGTATATATCTTTTATAACGCTATGTCAAGCCTTACGAAATTCTATCATCTTTTATAGAATTGCGTATTGCAATATATCGTGTTATGTGGTATAGTAATGACATACCGAAAAAGGAGGTTCGCAAGTATGTTAAAAGATAAAGAATTGCGAAAGACAATCGGTAGCAGAGCAAAAAGCCGTAGACAGGAGTTAGGATTGAACCAGCCTTATGTCGCTGAAAAAATGGGCGTGACAGCCTCAACCATTCAGAGATACGAAGCAGGAACGATTGATAACACCAAGAAAATGACCTTAGAAGGTCTGGCAGATGCACTTCATGTATCTGTGGAATGGCTGAAAGGTGAGACGGACGAATACGAAACAGACATTACGGATAAAAGAGAATTACAGATTCGTGATGTGATGACTTCCATTCTGAATAAGCTCCCTTATGATATGGAACAGTCCGAAAGTGATTTTTCCAAAGACCTGCTACTACTGATGTTACGGGAATACGAGCTGTTCGTGGATTCGTTCCAGTTCGCTTGTAAGAATTTCAAAGGAAATACAGATAACAAAATGCTCGCCCAGACAATGGGGTTTGAATCCAATAAGGAATACAATGAGATTATGTTCCTTAGAGAAATCACCCACACCGTCAACGCATTGAACGATATGGGCGATATTGTAAGACTGTATTCTAAGAATCCTGAGACAGCGAAAAATCGACTAGCCAATCTTTTATCAGAAAAAGATCCCGATTCGGTATAGATAGGCAGACGGAGCTATGATATACTTACACGCAAGAAGCATTTCACCAGTTCCGATTGCCGATATCGAAAGGAGAAACGATTATGGCAAAAGGTTCTGTAAGGAAGAAAGGCAAGAAATGGTACTACCGCTTTTATGTGGAGGATGCAAGTGGTAACTTGGTTCAGAAAGAATTTGCAGGTACGGAGAGCAAATCAGAGACAGAGAAAATGTTACGCAAGGCTATGGAGGATTATGACGCAAAGAAATTTCTAGCCAAAGCGGACAACCTCACACTCGGACAGATGCTAGATGTATGGGCAGAGGAAGATTTGAAAACGGGTTCACTTAGCAACGGTACAGTCGGTAACTATTTACAGGCAGTAAACAGGATTAAACAACACCCAATCGGAAACAGAAAACTAAAGACAGTCACTTCGGAGCATTTGCAGAAGTTTATGGATTTACTTGCATTTGGCGGTGAGGAAGGAAATTTTAAGTCAAAGGGTTACACCATCGACTATATCCGTTCTTTCCACGCAGTCCTGCAACAGTCCTTCCGATTTGCAGTCTTTCCAAAGCAGTACATCACATTCAATCCAATGCAGTATGTGGTAATGCGTAGGAAAGCCGAGGAAGATGTGGATTTGTTTTCTGATAATGATGAGGATGCAGAGGTTATCAACCCGATTACACCAGAGCAGTATCAAACGCTTATGGAGTATCTGGAAGAAAGAAACAAGCCTGCTGTCCTGCCGGTACAGATAGCGTACTACACAGGTCTTAGACTTGGAGAGGTATGCGGACTGTCTTGGAGTGACATTAACTTTGAGGAACAGTATCTGACAGTACGAAGAAGTGTCCGTTACAACGGAGCAAGGCACAAGACCGAGATTGGTCCGACAAAGCGAAAGAAAGTCCGTATCGTGGATTTCTGTGATACGCTCGCTGACATCTTAAAGAAAGCGAAAAAGGAACAGAGAAAGCAGGTATTCAGTTACGGAGAACTCTATCAGAGGAACTACTACAGGGAAGTTAAGGAAAAGAATCGTATCTACTATGAGCTTTATCATTTGGATGGCACAGAGGACATTCCGCTTGATTACAACGAGATTGACCTTGTATGTATCAGACCGGACGGAGCATACGAAGCCCCTGCAACGGTTGAGACAGCTTTAAGGACAGCAAGGAAACGATTGTCGGAGCTTGATGATAATTTCCACTTCCACACCCTGCGACACACTTATACCACAAACCTGCTCTCAAATGGAGCAGCACCAAAGGATGTACAGGAATTACTTGGACACTCGGATGTAAGTACCACTATGAATGTCTATGCACACGCTAACCGAGAAGGTAAGCGAAACTCAGCCCGACTACTTGATAAGGTGGTTGGAGAATAAAATCGAATAAGAAAAACTTTCCCTTGTAGATACCTCATAAGGGCAAAAACAAGGGAAAAGGATACATATAGAGTGGCAAGGCATACCGCCAAGTCGCATAAAATAAGGAAAGTTGAGATTTTAGTTATACAAACTGGAATTGAGATTTCATGTATTCCAAGGGATTTAATAAAGTGTACCCTTTGTCAAGGACACTATGACTTTTCCTTTTCAGATTTCTATTTTATATTTGTTTGTTGTGTAGAGGCATCAAAGTGATGCCTCTGATTGATTGTTTTTACCTTTTGCTTTAGGGATTATCAGTGGATAAATTCCTGTTGTCAGATATTGATAATATTCAACAGGTGACAACCTTGCTAAGTCCCATTGATAACGTTCTGTATTATAATATTCTGTCCAATCCCTAACTGCGTTTAATATCTCCTCATAGCCGTGGCACTCTGATAGATCTAATTCATCTTTCATATGACCAAAGAATGATTCCTGAGGAGCATTGTCCCAACAGTTTGCTCTACGTGACATAGACTGTCTCAGTTCGTTATCCTTTAACAATTGGATAAATTTAATGCTGGTATAGTGGGAACCCTGATCGCTATGTATTAATGTTTCTGTGCTTAAATCAGTTCCATGTTTTTCTATTAACTGCTTTACTGTTTCTAACACAAAATCAATTTCTAGTGATTCGCTGAGAACCCATGACAGCAGTTCCTTGGTACAGGCATCTATAATTGTCGACATATAGCACCGGGGTGCTTTTCCATTTATAATATACGTGATATCCGTTAACAGAATTTTTCTTGGTCCGTGTTCCTCGAATTCACGGTTTACTATATTGGGTGCGGTATATGCAGTTGCCATTGCTTTTGCCATTCTCCGATAGGGATTTGCCTTGCGGATAGGGCACTGTAAGTTGTACTTCTTCATCAACCGCCGGATTTTTTTGATATTCATCACTATCGGCGGTTCCATGTGTAACAGCCTCATATATATGCTACGGGCACCTTTATGATATCCTCGGTACTGGTATGCTTTCAGAATCAGAAGAAAATCCTGTCTGTCCTGTTCCTCCCTTTCCATTCGCTGGTCTTCTGTTGAGAGATAATGGTAATATCCCGAACGGGATACTCCTGCAATTTCGCACATGGCAGCTACATTCAATAGATTATCGTTTTTTTGCATGGTATCATAAATAATCTGATACTTTGCATGGGCTGGTATTTTCATTATTCCGGAGCCTCCGGATTTAAAGATACAATTTTTTTTAGAAACTCAATCTCCTGATCTTTATATGCCAGTTGCATTTCTAAATATTTTATCCGATTTTCAGCCGAAAGATATCCGTTGCAGCCCTGTGCATAGGTGTTAAGATCTCGAAAACCATTTCCCTTTTTTACTTCATTTCCAATCATGGTTTTCAGACCATTTATTCTGGAATCCCCCAGGATATTTGGATCTATCCCAAGAGTCGAAATAATCTCACGTGGAAGCCTGCCCTTTGACAGTTCCTCCCAAAACAGTTTTTTAAATTCTGCCGAGAAATGTACAATGCTCGGTGATACATCCAGCACATATTTGCTATTTCTCAGTGTGAGCATTTCCTGTTCTGTAAACTTTCTGTTTGCCATAATTTCCTCCAATTCATTATTATTGTAATATCAATCTGAATCGGAGTCAAAAAGCGATTTTGTCCAAAATGAAGGGGTTCATCAAAACCATGTCCGAAGTTAAGGGTTCCCTGTAAACTCATTGTGTAGATTTAAGGGTTTTCATTAAAACTTACTGTCTAATGGTAAGGGTTTTAAAAACTCAATCTGTCCAATCTATAGGGTACATTTTATAATAATTGTTATATTTTATTATCAAATATCTCTGAATCCCTTGAAAACACTAAGTTTGTCGCAGGTGATCTTTCCCTTAGACTTTCCCTTATGTTATATCTTCCCATATGGATTTATGAACCCTGATAAGGGAAAATACAAGGAAAAGAAAATCCTCTAAAACAGTATAACACAAAATAAAAACGACATGGTGAACTGATTGAAATGCTTCTGATTTTTGTAACAAATGATTGATTGAATGATAAGGAGATTTGATACGATGAGAACAATATTTGCAGAATACAATCCACAACGCAACAGCATTGATGTTTATACTTCTGCTGGCTATATGCTCCGCATTGACTGCTGGGAAGCAGAAAAGAATTTAAAAACAACACCCAGATTAGATTGTGCATTAAATGCACTTGCTATTGATGAACCACTTGAATATGCAAGACTATACCTTGATGGAACTATGCAGATGTGGGTTGATGCCGAAGATTCATTTTATTTATGATGATTATACTGTCACTCCTAGTGTCTCCAGAGAGTGACAGTTTCATTGTCATTTTGAGCTCGTCTTTTTTAAGACAAGCCTCGTATATTTATTTGTAAGCTGCGTTCGCTTCTTCTTGAGTGATTTTCCCAGTTTTAACAGCATCAGAAATTGCTTCGTCTAATTTAGTATAAACAGTAGTTGTCACAACTCCGAAGCCGCTGACGAACAGCAGAGCGATCCACAGCCACTCATACTGTTGTCGCCGGTCTGCGGATTCTGAACATCATCCGAAGGCTTGGTGGTATCGTCAGACTTGGTAGGAGCGGCAGGTTTGGTTGCCTTCTGACCTTCTTCGATAGTCTGAGTCGTTACTGCAGAGCCACCGGCAGAATCAAAGGTTACGGTATAGTTTTTATTTCTTTGTTGTAACAGTCTTAGCTTTTGACCAGCCTGAATAAATCCTTATGGATTTGCCGTTAATCTTAACTGTCTTATAGGTGCGAACTCTTACATAATACTTTTTCTTGCCCGAAAGCTTTGAAATTTTCTTTGATACTGTTGTATTCTTGCCTACTGTTACGGTCTTAGCCTTGCTGAATTTACTTGAGGCACTGTACTGTACCTGATAGCCTGTTGTCTGTGTAGCCTGCTTCTTCCACTTTACTGTAAACTTCTTTGAACCTGCTTTAAGTGAGGAAATACTTGTTGCCTTTGGCTTGATTGTGAAATAAAGCGTCTTTGTTCCGCTGTATTTACCCTTAAAGGTAATCTTTACTGCGTACTTGCCAACATACTTTCTGCCTTTTGCATAAGACACAGTATAGTCAGTATTCTTAACAAGTGTCTTTCCTGTTCTGTCCTTAACAATAACCTTAGGTGTTCTAACCTTTCCGTTATATGTTAATGATGTTGCTTTAAGCTTTATGCTTGATGCCTTTGGAATTACTGTCGTTGAAAGAGTTTTCTTACATACCGAACAGTAATTTACTATCTTGCCGTTTGCTGTTGGGGTTGCCTTTGTTACGGTTTGCTTTGTGGTGTGGGCAATCTTAGCAATATTGCCCCAAGATGCAAGGTCGGTTATTTCCTTTGTACCGAGTACATCTTCATAGAACTTGCCACAACCTTCGCACTTGTAGTATGCTTCCTTACCGCCCTCTGTGCAGGTGGCAGCTTTCGCAGCAACCAAAGTCAGATTGTGAGTGTGCGGTACAGTTTTGTAATATCCGCAGGTGTCGCAAACATTGTCAGAACCGTAATCGTGAGCCGCTTCGTCCTTTTTGTCGTGGCAACGAGAACATTCATGCCAGTGGTTAGTATCATCAGACTTCCATTCTGTGCCTGCGGTATGTCCGGGAGCCGGAATCTTCACACTGGTTTTATCGGTAATTTCTACCGATCCTGTTGCATCTGCGAACCACTTGTCACAGCCATCGCAGGTGTAGTATGCGGAATTGCCCGCAGTAGTGCAGGTGGCAGCTTTCGCAGCAACCAAAGTCAGATTGTGAGTGTGTTCTTCGTTTTTATTTTTGTAATAATATGTAACAACCGTTCCGTCCGAAACAATAGGCTTATTCAAGCCGTCAACCTTTATAAATTCATAATCATAAAGTGTTTTTGCCGGTGTTAAATCAAGCTTTGTGCCGTATGGCACGGTAAATGTTCCGCCGGCAGTGTTTGGAATTTCAGAGCCGTCCTCAAATTTATACTGAATTGAAACGGTTGTGTAGCGCTGTGTTTCCGTATTGTCGTCTGCAAGCACATTTCCGTTTTCATCGAGCACCTGAAATGCCACGGTATCGCCGCTCTTAAGCTGTGCATCAGACGGAATTTGATAAATAAGCGAGCAACTCTTTAAGCCTGAATTAAAGTCGCTTTTGATGTGATCCAAAGCACCGAGCGGCCAGAAATTTGCCTTATCATTCCAAACAGGAATGTCAAAGGTTTGTACTGTTTGAAGCGGATTCCCCGATGAATCGGTCGCAACGCTTCCGTCGGAGTGCTTAATCCACATTTTGAATTTTAATTGTCGTGCATTTTTATCTGAAATGTTTTGAATAACAGTTCTAAGCTCGATTTTTTTACCGTTCATATTAGTATTAAATCTGCTTTTGCTGTTGCCGCTCAAAAGTCGGTCATTGCGATTATATGTGTAATTATAATATGAACTTGTTTCAAGGTCGGTAAAATCAGACGGCTTTGAATAAGCGCCCGTATATTCCTTAACCTCGGGAGTTGCAACATAAAGGTCTACATCCTTAACAAGCTGAGACATTCGCTTGAAGCCCTGCAAACGGCAAACCTCACAGAATTGATAGTTTGTGTCTCTCATTATGCACTCATAACTTGAAACAAGCATTTTTGAGCCGTAAGCATTGCGGCAGGTATATGTGTTTCTAAAACCTAAAAGCTGTCGCCATTTTATCTTTTCCGGGTCTTCAACCGAGGAAAGATTGAGTGATTTAAGTTCCTTATCGTCAAGCAAATATCCGTTACTGTATTCATCACCGAGACCGAGCAAACCGTGTCCAAACTCGTGTGCAAAAGTTTTTGACGCACGATAACTGTCTGATGGCGAAATGAAATAATGGAAGCCGTATTCACGGTTATTATAAGCACCGCCGAAATCTGATTTTGTGTTTACAACCATAGCGAACTGAGCAATATAATCGTGAACATAATAATAAGGCTCATATTCCGAACCGGACGGAATTGTGTTTGGATCACACTTTTTTTTGATATGAGCATCGTGAATTTTCTCGATAAATTCAGGACCGATACATCTCTCAAAAATATGATTTTTCCACTGACTTCCGTGGAGATTATTAGAAATAACAGGCGAATTATATTTGTCGACTATAACATCAAAGAAGGTGCTTCCACCATTGTCAAAAGTCGATTCGGAAGCTGTGCAAAGAGCGTAAACATTGAATCTGTCGGCATAACTGCGATACGGTTCATATTTCATAGCGTCCTGCCAAAGTCGTTTGACATCATTGATGAATTTGCCCTGCTGACTTTTTGTGTATCCCTCGCCGCAAACGACAACAACCATATTTTCCGTGTCGCTGCGTGTTTTTTGGATGGTATAAACAGGGATGGTAGGATTAGAATATTTTCCGTCATTTGAATACCACGGGCCGAGGGTGAGCTGAATGCTTTGCTCGGTGCTGACATTCCAATCGGGATTTGCGTCCTCGGCAGGTTCCGAAATTGTATAATCATCCTCTTGTTTGTTTGGAGCAGAGCCGATATAAGGACTGCTTTGTGAGCCGCTGCCGGAAGTTGTAACAAAATATTCGGAATCGAGATAAAATGCAGGTCTTACGCCCAAATCGGAATACCACGGAGCATAACGACCGACCTGACCCGATGAACTGATATAACGCATATCGTGATTGCAATCGGTAACAGGAGTGCGAAGCCAATAAGGCCAAGCCATACCGTCATTATTATACGCAACATAATAACCTTTGAGATTTTTCCACACGGCATTAGCCTGCTTTACATCAAGAAGAAAAACCTTTTCGGTTGTAGTTTCAAAATATGAACTGTCGTAGTTTGCCACCGCTTCCGAAATATCGGTGTAGTATAACAAATCCGAATTTGCGTCTCCATCAACTATGCCCGTGTTGTATTCGGGATGAGAAACGAGAGAACGCTGGGTAACGGTTTTCATTGCCGCAATTTCAGATTTTGAAAAAGCGTTGAGAAAACCCGCTTTTTCGTTGTACGCTCTCACACCGCTTACATATCCGTCTTTCGGAGGGTTGCCGCAAAGCCAATCGACTTTGCCTTCAGCTGCGGTCGAATTTAACCAAGAACGCATATTGCTGTCTTTCCAATAGTTAGAACCGTAATCATCACGCTTATAGCTTCTGCTGTGTGATTTTGAATTGCTGTTGTCATTTGTTTTGGCATCATATGCAAGGGTGTCAACAATTTTGTCTGCAAGCATAAGCGGTCCGTTATTGTCAATGCTTACACATCGCCAAAGAATTGAGGCATTGTTATACGCGCCCATTTTAACATAGTCGCCAACTTTAATATCGGGCTTTGATGCCGCCTGAATGGTCATCGGCAAAACGGAAATTGCCATGCACAATGCCAAGAATATTGCGGTTATTTTTTTCGTCATTAAGGAACCTCCTTTATAAGCTATATATTTGCTTTTATTATATTGTAAGGTGTTATATGCGTCAATGAAAATCCACCTTATTCCGTGAAACTTACCATAGTGTTACATCCCTTTTTTTCAGCAATAATATCTGCTGGAAACTGATTTTCGCAATACATTTTATTTCACCCACTAGGTTAAACAAAATTTTGTTTTTTTACTGTATCATCATGCATTATCCTGTATAATGAAAGTATCAAAAGATAGGCGGAGGCAGTGCAATGAAGAAAATACACATTGAATTCAGCGATGAGTGGCTCATTACTCCCAGTGGTCTGGTATTCGTAGGGCAAATACTTGGAAAAAGCAGTTTTGTTAAAAAAATCAACCGTGCTCCAATTTCAAAAGATTATCTGCAGAAACAGATAAAAAATGGAGACGTGCTCCTCACCTATATTGGTATGCTCTGTCAGGGAAAACCCCAGTATGAGGCTGTCCGTGAAATGATGGATGACCCTGACTACTACAAATACGCATTAGGCATCTCCTATGCGATTCCTTCCGCCGAAACACTCCGTCAGCGTTTTGACATGATCGGGGATTCCCTGCGCAAAGACATCCAGCAGGCAAATGTCGACATGCTGCGTGAAATGCACATAGAGCCGACAGCCCTGGATAACGGCTTTGTTCCTGTCGATATTGATGTAACCCCCTTTGACAATTCGAAATCCAATAAGGAAGGCGTATCCCGTACCTACAAGGGTTTTGACGGATATGCACCAATTATGGCATATATCGGCACAGAAGGATACCTCGTCAATCTTGAACTGCGGATTGGGAAACAGCACTGCCAGAAAGAAACTCCTGATTTCCTGAGAGAGACCATTGAACTGTGCAGACAGCTGACGGAAAAACCACTGCTCATCCGGCTGGATTCCGGCAACGATGCATCTGAAAACATAGGCATCTTTATGGAAGAAAGCTATAAATACAACAATGTGTCTTTCATCATAAAACGGAATCCCAGACAGGAAAGTAAAGAAGAATGGCTGGAATCCGTCAGGGAATGCTGCCAGAATATCCAGCATCCACGTGATGGGAAAACTGTTTATATCGGACAGACCTTCCGGAATGTGACATATTCCCTTTCTGATAACGAGGAGAAAACTGTCGGAATACGCACAATTTATGAGATCACGGAAAGAACCATTGACCGATATGGGCAGTATTTTATCGTACCCGATATAGAACTGGGCACATACTGGACAAACACTTCCCTGCCAGACGAAACAGTCATTGATCTTTACCATGCCCACGGAGAAAGTGAGCAGTATCACAGTGAAATCAAGACGGACATGGATGTTGGAAGACTCCCGTCGGGAAAGTTTGAGAGCAACAAACTGGTGCTGGAGCTGACAATGATCGCATATAATATCCTTCGAATCATAGGGCAGGAATCGCTGAAAAAGAAGGATGCTCCCGGCCGGAAGAAAATACATCGCCGAAGAATACGTACGGTGATCAGTAATCTTATGCAGTTTGCGGGACATCTGACAGAACATGCCGGCCGTCTGGTGCTGTCCATTGGAAGGAGTAATCGCTGGAGATTTACTTTCAAGCGTCTTTATGACAGCTTTGCATTCATCACCTGACAACAGGTAGCTGAATATGGCAATGGCAGCTGCACACAAATGGTGCAGTCTTTTTTTGAACGCAAAATTATGCAGCATTTTCAAAATTTAGTATACAATAACAAATATGGCAAACATTTCCTGTGTGCCTTTTCATTTTGAAACAAGGTTCACGGATTCAGGTTAGTTTCTCGTTATCATTCAAATAGAACATACCGTTTTCCCCATAAACTTACCATTCGTTACATTTCAGGTGCTTACCACTCAGACTTACCATTTTTCTTACCACTTTCAGCCACTTACTTTTCATCCACCACCTGAAAAATGAAAAACTTCAAATAATAACTCTCCGGTACATTCGCCGAATTTGCCCACAGGATCGGATGGTCCGGTGCCTGGGTGCGGAACTCTACCTGACGGAGCCGCTTGTGCGTTGCCTTTGCTGCTTCCTTGACCGTTTTTGCAAGAAGCTCCTGCGTCATGAAATGAGAGCAGGAACAGGTTGCAAGATAGCCACCGTCTTTAACAAGTTTTAACCCTTTCATATTGATTTCACGATAACCCTTAATGGCATTCTTGGTCGCCTCGCGTGACTTTGTGAAAGCCGGTGGATCCAGAATGACCACATCATACTTCTCCCCGACTGCTGCAAGGCGCGGCAGTTCATCCAGCACATTTGCGCAGCGAAAATGCACCGTATCCTCCAGACCATTCCGACGGGCATTTTCTGTTGCCTGCGAAACGGCGTACTCTGAAATATCCAGCCCGGTCACGTCCAAAGCTCCGGCGATTCCCGCGTTGAGTGCAAAGGTGCCCATATGGGTAAAGCAGTCCAGCACTCTTTTCCCCTTACAGATACGCTGCATGGCAAGGCGGTTGTATTTCTGATCGAGGAAAAATCCCGTCTTCTGTCCGTTTACCACATCTACCATATAATGGACACCATTTTCCACAATCTCTACATTCGTATCAAACGGCTCACCGATAAAATCCTTTACCTTCGGCAAACCTTCTTTTTTCCGTTCACTGGCATCACTGCGTTCGTATACGCCGCGGACACGGATCCCATCCTCTGCCAGAACTTCCTTTAAAAGCTCCACGATAGTTTCCTTAAACTGTTCCATGCCAAGTGCCAGACATTCCACAACAAGCACATCTTCATATTTGTCCACAACAAGCCCCGGCAAAAAATCCGCCTCTCCGAAGATGACGCGGCAGGAGGAGGTGTCTACAGTTGTCTTACGATACTCCCATGCATTTTTTACACGCATCCGTAAAAAATCCCTGTCGATCTCCTGCTCTGTTTTTCTCGTCATAAGACGGATCCTGATCTTGGAATTCTGGTTGATGAATCCTCTGCCCATCGGATACCCGTCAAAATCATGTACCGTCACAACATCCCCGTTATGAAAACTGCCGGTGATCGTATCTATTTCGTTATCGAAGATCCACATACCACCTGCTTTGATGGTTCTGCCCTCTCCTTTTTTCAGCGTTACGATTGTATGGTTCTGCATCTGTCTTTCCTCTTTTCCGCAGATCTGTTTATACAGGATTTTTGTTTATTTGCACAGATCCTTTACGACCTCGCCTGCTATGATCAGCCCTGCTACCGATGGTACAAACGCTGTACTGCCCGGAATATCTCTTCTTTCCGTGCATTTGCGCGCAGCCCCGGGTGGGCAGATACAATGCGTTCTGCAGCTGATCGACATATCTTCCAGCGGTCTTACCGGCTGTTCCTCGGAATAGACCACCTTCAGCTTTTTCACGCCTCTTTTTTTGAGCTCCCGCCGCATGACCTTCGCCAGCGGACAGACCTTTGTTTTATAAATATCCGCCACACGGAATGCAGATGCATCCAGCTTATTGCCTGCTCCCATGCTGCTGATGATCGGTACACCCACTTCCTGCGACTTCATGACAAGTGCGATCTTGGCAGTAACCGTATCTACCGCATCTACCACATAGGAATACTGCGAAAAATCAAATTCATCCTTTGTTTCCGGCAGATAGAAACATTTATGAACATTCACCTCGACCTTCGGGTTGATGTCCAGAATACGTTCTTTCATAACGTCTACCTTGTATTTGCCAATTGTACTTCTGGTCGCAATGATCTGTCTGTTGAGATTTGTCAGACATACTTTGTCATCATCGATCAGGTCAATTGCTCCGACTCCGCTTCGTACAAGTGCCTCGACAGTATAACCGCCAACTCCGCCGATTCCAAATACGGCAACTCTTGAATTCTTCAGTTTATCCATCGCCTCTTTGCCAAGAAGCAGTTCTGTTCTCGAAAATTGTGTAAGCATCTTCTTCTCCTTCTTCTCTCATAAAATACCTGTAAACTCTTAACCAATCCACTTCTTGTTTCATTGGCTTATTTTCAATCTTTAAGTCTGTCTCTTATACACATCTCCGAGCCCACGAGACATGCGCAGATCT
>ENA-OYZW01000807-OYZW01000807.1-human-gut-metagenome-genome-assembly--contig:-NODE-807-length-13439-cov-5.499253_pt1 | contig 13439 bp, 7 predicted proteins | sample MGYA00244075_ERZ653474 | MGnify/ENA primary metagenome ERZ653474 (study PRJEB26926, sample SAMN06164949) | human gut metagenome | biome: ENVO:00009003; feature: ENVO:2100002; material: ENVO:00002003...
CCCGCGCACAGATCGCGGCGATCCTGCTGCGGTATGCGGATCAATTTATGACAATGGAGGAAGCGGCATGAAAAGAAGAATGCTTGCGCTGCTGCTCGCAGTGCTGACACTCACGATGCTCACCGCAGCCGCGTTCGCGGCAGACGCGACCGAAGCGGGCGCGTATTACATCAGAACCGAAGCGGGCTATACGCTGACAGTAGAGGACGCGGCCTCCGACGGCGGCTTCTATAAGGGAGCCAGCAAGTTCAAGCTGTCCTGCGAAAACCTGCCCGGCCAGTATTCGCTGGTCTTCCTGATCAATACGGACACGGCACAGACCACCACGGTCGTTCCGACCGAAACCAATCTGTATTATATCGATCAGAAGGGTGTTTCAACGACGACCGAGTTCGAACTGGTTCCCAAGCAAATGACTGCGGGTGTCTATAACATCTATGTCAGCACTGACGGCACCGATGGCCTGAGCCTTAAAAAAGTTGGCTCATTCCGGTACGGCGAGAAGTCCGCAAAAATGCTGGGCGATGTGAGCGGGGACGGCGCGGTTGATACAAAAGACGCACTGTGGATTTTGCAGGCTTTTCTTGGAGACCGCTCAGTGGATGAAGACGTAGCCGATGTGAATTTTGATAACGCGGTAGACACGAGAGATGCGTTAAGAGTTTTGCAGTATTTTGTTGGAGATTTCGGCTCCTTCTATGAGTAAATAATAAGTGAGGATGATATGATGAAACGAAATATCGCACTGCTGCTGATTGCAGCGCTGCTGGCATCTTTCCTGGTTTTGCCCGTGTCTGCGGCTGAAATCCCGGAGATCAAGCTGAGTGTAGTACCTTTTACTGAAGATGCAGAAAACGGGACTATTATTGAAGGCACAGCGAAAGAGACATACGAAGCGGGTGATGCAGTCGCTTGCAAAGTTGAATTTGTCAACAATGATGTTGTCAGATGGCTGAATACGTTCGCTATAGAACTTATGTATGATAATACGAAGCTGTCGCTGTATTCGTTCCCATCGGATGATGAAGAGGATGTTGGGCCGTTGGTGAATGAACTGGGCGGCCTAAGTACCCCAGCCGCAAAGCCGGATGAGGGACATTATCCGTTTGCTATAGCACTGACACCGGGCCAGAGAGTAGCTGCTAACGCCACAAAGACCGTTGCTTATATTCTGTTTAAAATCAGTGGTGAAGCGGAATCCGGCAATTTGACATTCACTGTCGACAAAGATTCTAATAGAAACCAAATTAGCGGTTCTCTGAACAAAGGCGGTGAAGCAGAAAATTTCACCGAGATCGATTTTTCGGATATCGCAGTGGAAGCACCTGTTATTGGCGTAGCCCCCACCATTGATTCCGTCAAAGTTGACCCGGATTCGGCTGAGTATGCCAGCGGCGATGTTCTCACCCTGAGCGCAACGTCCAAAGCCGGCAGCAACATCACCAGCCTTGTGACATTTGAGGTAACAAATGACGCGGGCAGCCCTGCAACCGGCTTTACGCTTGATGCAGAGAATGCGACCCTGACCGTCAATGAGACGGATCCCGCATCTGTCGGTACATACACCGTCAAGGCTTCCGCCAAGGGAGAAGAGAGCCGGGGTGAAGCAACTGCCACCTTCACCATCAACCCGAAGAAGGTCACCAATCCGACGCTGACCGTCGTAGGCTTTGGCAAGGGCCAGGCAAAGGGTTCCCTTACGTTCAAGGACGTGACCGGCGGTCTGGCCGTCCCGAATGGCTATAGATGCTACAAAGGCACGGAAGCCACCGGAACTCCTGACCACGAGGGTAACTTCGAGGCAGGCACCACCTATACCATTGCCATCACGCTGCACCCGGCAGCAAACTATGCGTTTGACGAGCTTGATCCGGGCTCTGTTGCCGTTACGATCAACGGAGCGGTACAGCAGGCCAAGATCGAAAAGGGCGAGGAGTATATCGGTGTGTCTGAATATCAGGCAGTCGTGACCGCCACGACTGCGGATAAGGATGCCCCGACGATCACGCCGAATCCGATCAACGCCACCTACGGCGATAAGCTGTTCACGCACACTCCGACCGGCACTGCAATCTATGACGGTCAGAATGTTTCCGGCACATTCACATGGTCGAATAAGTACATTGCAGAAACCACGGTCGGCAATGCTGGCGTGAATGAATTTGATGTAGTCTTCACGCCCACCAACACGGATCTCTACGCCACTGTCACCGCCACTGTCAACGTGAATGTTGCACAGAAGGAAATCGACATTACCGATAAGCTTAACACATGGAGTGCCAACGAGTTCACCTATGACGGGAAAAGCCATTCTGTCGAGCTGAAAATTGATGAGGATCTTGTTGGTATCGTCAAAGTTAAGGAGTATACTGGTGACACTGAGGCGCAGGCCGTCGGTGAATATACGGCCTCTGCATCGCTTGAACTGGTAGACCCGGCCAATTACAAATTCAACGAGGACAATGTTCTCACGCGCGAGCACACTTGGAAGATCAAAAAAGGCACGATCAACAGCTTTAAAAAGGATCTTTCCTTCCGCTATGGCCCGGCGCATTCCATTCCCATCACGGCTGAATTCCTCGGCCTGCCGGCAGGCGAGACGGTCAAGCTGACAAGATGGGACGCGAAAGGATGCACCAGAGTGTACAGTAACAGCACTGCGGATACCGGTTTTGAAATCAGTGTGAGCGAAACAACGAAAAATGACGTTGGTAACGAAACGACTGGCGAAGGAAGAGTGGTGCTGACCTGTGAGCCGGTCAACTATATGCAGTACACCGTAGTTGTCAATGTCACGATCATCGACAAGAACACCGACGCGGATACGCTCAAGATCGACGTTCCTGCTACCGTCACCTACGGCGCGACTGTTTCCCCCAGCGTCGGCGAGTCCAAGCCGGCAGGTGCAGGCGACGTCACGTTCAAGTTCTTCGACGAGGACAACCATGAGGTGCTCACCACCGCGCAGCCGTTCGACGCAGGCACCTACAAAGTCACCGCATCCTGCGAGAGCGAGAGCACGATCTACACCGCAGAAGCGACCTTCACGGTCGAACCGCGCGAGATCGAAGCCAAGGACGTTGCCTTTGATAAGGAACTGACCTACACCGGCAATGAACTGACCCAGACTGTGACCGTCACAGTTAACGGCAAGACCCTGACCGTCGGCACGGACTATACCGTTTCCGACCTGACCGGCACTGAGCCGGGCAGCTATCCCGTCACCGTCGCCGGCACGGGCAACTACACCGGCACAGTCACAAAGTCCTTCGAGATTGCCAAGGCGGACATCTCCAGCGCTGAGATCACCTATGATGCCGGCCCCTATGGCTACACTGGCAAGGAATGGAAGCCTGAAGTTGCCGTTTCCTTCAATGATGCTGCGCTAACAGCTGATACCGACTACACGGTTTCCTATGAGAACAACATCAACGCCGGTACTGCGAAGATCATCATCACCGGTATAGGCGATCACTTCACGGGCTCGACGGAAAAGACCTTCACTATCAATTCTGCGGAAATTTCCGGCTGCACGTTCGCGCCTATCGCTGACGTGACCTATAACACCAAGGCACATACTCCGGAAGTGACCGTTGCGATCAGCGGCAGAACGCTTGAGGCAGATAAGGATTACACCGTTTCTTACGCCTCCAACATCAACGCCGGTACCGCCACAGTTACCGTCACCGGCAAGGGCAACTTCACCGGCACGGCCAGCAAGACCTTCACCATCAACAAGGCCGGTCTGACCCTGAACCCCTGCACGATCTCCGAGCTCTGCACCGAGACCGACCTGAAGACCAGAACGCTCCCGTCCGACTTCTTCCTCGCAGGCGAGACCGAAACCGGCTTCTCCATCAAGCTCACCGCTGTTGAGGGCGGAGACGACATCTTCGCTGTGGCACCTGCGGTTGTCGAAGGCGAAAACAAGATCACCTTCCGGCTGAAGAACGAAGTCGGCGCGGCGACCTTCACGGTCACTGTCACCCCGGTCTCCGGCAACTACAACGGCGGCAGCTATGCGCTGACGATCTCGACCCACGACAGAACCGACGTCTCCGGCAGCATCTCCTTCCCGGATGGCTCCGCTGTCTACACCGGTACTGGCATCAAGTACGAGAATGCGACCATTTCCGGCTATTCCGGCACGCTGCGCTACGGCTACACGCCCAACGCCTCGACCGGCGCTTCGCTTGACGCCTCCGGCCTCCCGCTGACCGTCGGCACCTACACCGTCGCCGTGACCTTCAACAGCGACGCCAGCTTCGGCTACAAGACCGCGACCTTCACCATCACCAAGGCGACCCCGACCGGCACGCCCGGCTACACAAAGCTCGAAACGAGCGGCAAGACCCTTGCCGACGCCAAGCTCACCGTCGGCACCATCCGCCCGGCTGGCACCATCGCATGGGATCTGCCTCTCACGACCGTACTTGAGGACGGCAAGGCGTACGCATGGACGTTCACCCCGAACGACACGCACAACTACGCCATCCTCACCGGCACGCTCGTTCCCTATGTCGACGACGGCATGGATTACATCCCCGGCGTGATCGGCGGCAATACGGGCAGCTTCAACTTCCATGACGTGAGCCGCCTTGACTACTTCTACGACGCTGTCAAGTGGGCCGCAGAAAACGGCATCGCCTCCGGCACGGGCCGCTACACCTTCTCGCCCAACGCCGTCTGCACCCGCGCACAGACCGTCACCTTCCTCTGGCGCGCAGCCGGTTCCCCGCTGCCCAGATATCGTGTCTGCCCGTTCACGGACGTGCAGCCCAGCGATTATTACTACAACGCAGTCCTCTGGGCTGTTGAGCAGGGCATCACCACCGGCCTCAACGCCACCACCTTCGGGCCTGACGTAACGGTCACCCGCGGCCAGGTCGCAACGTTCCTCTACCGCGCCGCCTCCGCCGCCAAGCCCAGCACGTTCAACCCCTTCACGGATGTCAAGACCACGGCGTACAACTACAACGCCATCCTCTGGGCCTATGACAACCGCATCACCACCGGCACCAGCGACACGACCTTCAGCCCGGACGCCTACTGCACCCGCGCCCAGATCGTGACCTTCCTGTACAGATACTATCAGGGCCGCTGAACAAATTTAAACGGGGCTGCAGCGATTTTTCGCTGCAGCCCCGTCAGCTTTTCAAAGCCCCCGCGTTCTGAACACTTCTGCGTATGGATCAGGAGTCAAACAGGCACGCATTTGCCGGTCAGCGGCTTTTTAGCATATGACGGCGGCCCGCAGGTTTTCCTGCGGGCCGCCGTCAACACAAATGAAAAGAGGAATCACGAAATATGCTTTATAATTGTATCCAGCCGCCGCTTCTGCGTCTCCATATGAGCCGGAAGGACATTGCCGAACCTGTCTCTTATACACATCTCCGAGCCCACGAGAGATGTGTATAAGAGACAGTTGCCGAACCGTTCGTTTGAGCGCATTATACGCGCGCCGCAGGCAAATGTCAAGCGCTGCATGGGAAAAAGCAATATTAGAATTTCTGAAGGCTGCGTTCAGCAATATGAATAAATCAAACGGGCGAAAATTGTTGACATTAACGATATACATCACTAAAATAAATAGAAATTCTTTTTATAAAGACATATGTATATGATACGAGGACATATTGGGAGGCGTTCGCATTCCCGGAGAATATGCAGCGTGAAGCGGCACAGGCTTTACAGCGGAAGAGGGGACAGGAAAGCATGGAACAGGTACATCAGCAACGATTCACCGAACAGGAAAGCCAGCATGATGCCTGCGGGATCGGCGCCGTTGTCAATATCAGCGGACAGAGAACGCATCGGGCAGTAGATGACGCGCTGAAGATCGTCGAAAAGCTTGAACACCGCACCGGCAAGGACGCCGATGGCACTACCGGCGATGGCGTCGGCATTATGACGCAGCTTCCGTATGCCTTTTTTGAAAAAACAGCGCGGCAGGCGGGAAAACCGCTTCCGGAAGCGGGCGATTACGGCGTCGCCATGATCTTTTTTCCGCAGGATCCGCTCAAACGTATGCGCAGCCGAAAGCTGCTGGAGATGATCCTGTCGCGCGAAGGGCTGAGGCTGCTGTTCTGGCGGGATGTGCCGGTCTGTCCGGAGATTCTGAGCGAAAAAGCGCGGAGCAGTATGCCTGCAATCGCGCAGTGCTTTATCCGCCGCCCGGAAAAGACCACGCGCGGCCTGGATTTTGACCGAAAACTGTATCTGGTCCGGCGCGAGTACGAGCATTCCGTCTCCGGCACCTACGTCGTATCGATGTCCAGCCGGACGATCGTATACAAGGGGCTGTTTCTGGTCTGGCAGCTGCGGAAATTCTATCCGGATCTGCAGGACGCGGATTTTGCCTCTGCACTTGCGCTCGTGCATTCCCGCTTCTCCACCAACACCACGCCCTCGTGGAAGCGGGCGCATCCCAACCGCATCATTCTTCACAACGGCGAGATCAACACCATCCGCGGAAACATCAACCGAATGCTTGCCCGCGAGGAGACGATGGCCTCTCCGGTTCTGGGCGAGGAGATCGCCAGAGTCTATCCTGTCGTGGAGACGGACGGCTCTGATTCGTCCATGCTGGACAACACACTGGAATTTCTCATGTACAGCGGTATCGAGCTGCCAAAGGCCGTGATGCTGTGCATCCCGGAGCCGTGGGGACGGGATAAGAATATGTCCCGGGAAAAGCGCGATATGTTCCACTATTACGCCTCCATGATGGAGCCGTGGGACGGCCCGGCAGCCATCCTCTTCTCCGACGGCGAGCAGGTCGGCGCTGTGCTTGACCGCAACGGCCTGCGCCCGGCACGCTATCTGGTCACAGACGACGGCTATCTGATTCTGGCCTCAGAGGTCGGCGCGCTGCCGATCCCGCCGGAGCGGATCGTCCGCAAATCCCGCCTGCAGCCGGGGAAAATGCTTCTGGTCGATACCCGGACCGGCACCGTTCTGGAAGACCGGGAACTCAAGCACCGTTACGCAGCGGAGCATCCCTATGGCGAGTGGCTCGATCAGGAGCTGCTGCAGCTGGCGGATATTCCGATTCCAAACCGGAAGGTTCCGGAATACACGGCGCTGGAGCGCAGCCGCCTGTATAAGATCTTCGGCTATACCTATGACGAGATCCACTCAGCCATATTGCCCATGGCGAAAAACGGCACGGAACCGACCGCCTCCATGGGGGCGGATATCCCGCTGGCCGTCCTGTCAGAAAAGCATCAGCCGCTGTTCTATTACTTCAAGCAGATGTTTGCGCAGGTCACGAACCCGCCGATCGACGCGCTGCGCGAGGCCATCGTTACTGACACGACCGTCTACGCAGGTTCCGACGGCAATCTTCTTTCCGACTGCGCGGAAAACTGCCGCGTCCTGCAGATCAACAATCCCGTTCTGACCAGCCGGGATCTCATGAAGATCGAAGGGCTTCATATGCCGGGACTTCAGGCGAAGAAGGTCTCGCTGCTGTATTATAAGAATGCCTCGCTTGCGCTTGCACTCGACCGGCTGTTTGTCGCCTGTGATAAGGCGTATTACGCCGGGGCAAACATCCTCATCCTCTCCGACCGCGGTGTGGATGAGAACCACATCGCCATCCCGTCTTTGCTGGCAGTGTCCGCCGTGCAGCAGTATCTTGTCCGCACGAAAAAGCGCACGGCGATCTCCCTGATCCTTGAGAGCGCCGAGCCGCGCGACGTGCACCATTTCGCCACGCTCTTCGGCTACGGCGCAAGCGCGGTCAATCCCTATCTCGCGCAGGACTGCATCGGGGAGCTCGTCGCCGAAGGGGCGCTCAACAAGGACTACTATGCCGCGGTCGATGCCTATGATCAGGCCATTCTGGACGGCGTGATGCGGATCGCATCCAAAATGGGCATTTCCAGTATGCAGTCGTATGAGGGCGCACAGATCTTTGAGGCCGTCGGCATCTGCAGGGATGTCGTGGACCGGTATTTCACAAACACGGTCAGCCGCGTCGGCGGCGTCGGCTTGCAGGAGATGAACGACGCTGTTGTCTGGCGGCATGACCGGGCGTTTGACCCGATGGATCTGACCGTCGATCTGACTGTCGATTCTTCCGGCTTCCACAAGCTCCGCTCCGGCGGCGATATGGAAGATCATATGTATAATCCGATGACCATCCTGACGCTGCAGAAGGCCGTCCGCACCGGTGATTTTGCGTGCTTCCGCAGGTACTCCGCCATGGTCGACGATGAATTGCTGCCGCATACGCTGCGCGGTCTGCTCGGGTTCCGGCTTGACGAGACAAAGGCAATTCCGCTGGGCGAGGTCGAGCCAGCCTCCAGCATCGTCAAACGCTTCAAAACCGGCGCCATGTCCTACGGCTCCATCTCCGAAGAAGCGCACCGCTGCCTTGCCATTGCGATGAACCGCCTGGGCGGAAAGTCCAACTCCGGCGAGGGCGGGGAGGAACCCGCGAGACTCGGTACGGAGGAAAACTCCGCCATCAAGCAGGTCGCTTCAGGCCGGTTCGGCGTTACAAGCGAGTATCTTGTAAGTGCAAGCGAGATCCAGATCAAGCTGGCGCAGGGCGCCAAGCCCGGCGAGGGCGGCCATCTGCCCGGCAGCAAGGTCTGGCCGTGGATCGCGCGCACGCGGCATTCCACGCCCGGTGTGGCGCTCATCTCACCGCCGCCGCACCATGATATCTACTCGATCGAGGATCTGGCACAGCTGATCTACGATCTGAAATGCGCCAACGAAAACGCTGATATTTCCGTCAAGCTCGTCTCCGAGGCGGGCGTTGGTACCATTGCCGCAGGCGTTGCCAAGGCAGGCGCGCAGACGGTGCTCATTTCCGGCTATGACGGCGGAACCGGCGCGGCCCCGCGCAGTTCCATTTACAATGCTGGTCTTCCGTGGGAGCTTGGTCTGGCCGAAGCGCACCAGAGCCTCATTGCCAACGGTCTGCGCGGCCGTGTGCGCCTCGAAACAGACGGCAAGCTTATGACCGGCCGCGATGTGGCAATCGCCTGTATGCTCGGCGCGGAGGAGTTCGGATTTGCAACCGCGCCGCTGGTGTGCCTCGGCTGCGTCATGATGCGCGTGTGCAATCTTGATACCTGCCCGATGGGCATCGCGACCCAGAGGCCGGAGCTGCGGAAAAACTTCTGCGGCAAGCCGGAGTATGTCATGCACTTTATGGAGTTTGTCGCACAGGAGCTGCGCATGATCATGGCAAAGCTCGGCGTGCGCACGGTCGACGAGCTGGTCGGTCATACGGAGTATCTGCACATCCTGCCGCATCAGATCACGCAGCGCGCCGCGATGGTAGACGTCTCCGGCATTCTGGCCCGCTGCGGCGAGGAAAACTGCCATTATGATCCGGTACAGCGGTTCGATTTCAAGCTGAATACGACGCTGGATAAGCAGGTGCTTTTGCCGCTGCTTCCGAAAAAGGGAAAATCGGCTGTCCCAAAGCGCTGCACTGTTGATATTTCCTGTTCTGATCGTGCATTCGGCACGCTCTTCGGCGCGGAGATCACGCGCCGCTGGGGCAGCACGCTGGAGGATGATACTTATCAGATCCACTGCCGCGGCGGCGCCGGGCAGTCATTCGGCGCGTTTTTGCCGAAGGGCGTAACGCTTTCGCTCGAGGGCGACAGCAACGACTACTTCGGCAAGGGCCTTTCCGGCGGCAGACTGGTCGTCTTTGCGGATCGGGCCAGCACGTTTGAGCCTGCTGAGAACGTCATCATCGGCAATGTCGCGCTCTACGGCGCGACAAGCGGCAGCGCCTTCATTTCCGGCATTGCGGGCGAACGCTTCTGCGTGCGCAATTCCGGCGCGACCGCCGTTGTGGAGGGCGTCGGCGACCACGGCTGTGAATATATGACGGGCGGCACGGTCGTCGTTCTGGGGCCTACCGGTCGGAACTTTGCCGCCGGGATGTCGGGCGGCGTTGCCTATGTGCTGGACCCGGAGCATAAGTTCTATCTGCGCGTCAACAAGGAGCTTGTCTCCGTCGAGGCCGTTACACAGAAGCAGGACATTTCCCGTCTCCGGGAGCTTCTACAGCGTCATGTGGCGCTCACAGGCTCAAAAAAAGGCCGCGCCATTCTCGAACACTTCAACGAGCGGCTTGCGGATTTCAAAAAGATCATTCCGTATGACTACAGCCATATGCTGCAGCTGATCGGCCGGTATGAGGCAGCCGGTATGACGCGGGATGAGGCAGAACTTGAAGCGTTTTTGAAGCGGGAGGAATAAAGTCATGGGAAAACCGACTGGATTTCTGGATTATACGCGCGTGAACTGTCCGAGCCGTGACGCGGCGGCGCGCACAGGCGACTATGCGCCGGTCGAGCTGCCGCTGTCTGAACGGAACCGCCGCCGGCAGTCCGGCCGCTGCATGGACTGCGGCGTGCCGTTCTGCCAGGCAGGCGCGTCGTTTGAGGGCGTGCTGCTCGGCTGCCCGCTGCATAACCTGATCCCGGAGTGGAACGATCTTCTATGGAACGGAAATTATGAGGGTGCGCTGCAGAGGCTGCTGAAGACAAGTCCCTTCCCGGAGTTTACAGGCCGGGTCTGCCCGGCGTTGTGTGAAAGAGCCTGCGTCTGCGGCCAGGTGTCCGAGCCGGTCACGATCCGGGAAAACGAGCTTTCCATCATCGAGTATGGCTTTGAAAACGACCTGATGCAGCCCATGCCGTCCGCTGCGCGTTCGGATAAAAAAATCGCGGTGATCGGCTCCGGCCCGGCCGGACTTTCCGCAGCTTACTATCTCAATCGCCGCGGCCATCATGTGACGGTTTTTGAAAAAGACCCGCTTCCGGGCGGGCTTCTGACCTATGGCATCCCGGAAATGAAGCTGCCGAAGCAGATCGTTGCCCGCCGCGTTTCGCTCATGGAGCGCGAGGGCGTCAGCTTCCGGACAAGATGCCGTGTGGGGCAGCAGATCAGCCCGGAGGAACTGGCCGCACAGTTTGACCTTGTGATCTTCTGCTGCGGCGCGCAGCAGCCGCGGCCGCTGCCGTTTGCCGAAACGGCCGGTGTTTTCTACGCGCTCGATTATCTGCGCGCCTCGGCGCAGTCGCTGCTTGAAAAAACAGAACCCGCCGTAACGGCGTCCGGCAGGCAGGTCGTGCTGGTCGGTGCGGGCGACAGCGCTTCAGACTGCATCTCCGTTGCGCTGCGGCAGGGCTGCCGGTCCATCACGCAGCTGATCCGCAAGCCGCGCACAGAGCAGACAGAAAAACGCGACCATGCGCACGAGGAGGCGGAGGCTGTCTTCGGCGCGGATATCCGCCGCTATGAGACGCAGATCGAACGGCTTGTCTGCGGCGATGACGGCTCTGTAAACGCGGTGATCCTGCAGGGGAGCGGCGAACAGCTGCCCTGCGATCTGCTGCTGCTTGCCTCCGGCTTTTCCGGGTGTGAACCGGCGTCTGTGGATGCGTATGAGGCTGTCCGGAAGACCGGCGTGCCGGCCCTGACAGCAGGCGATATGGCGTCTGGCGCGTCGCTCGTTGTGCTGGCTATTGCCAGCGGCAAACAGGCCGCTGCGCAGGCGGACGCAAGTCTTATGGGCTACACCAATATTCTTTGAACTCGATATGAAAGGATGTGCTTACTATGAGCAGGAAAAGAAGTCTCGGTGTGATCGGGCTTGGCCATGTGGGCGCGCACGTCGCGTGTGCACTGGCTGTACAGGGTATCCGCCGCAATATGCAGCATCTCAAGGAACTATAAAAAACCGTTCAGACAGGAGGTTATGACGATGAACATCAGCATGACAAAAACAACGCATCCCGGCAAGCTGCCGCCCGCCGACCGGCTCGGCTTCGGTTCCGTATTCACGGACCATATGTTTCTGATGAATTATACAGACCGGGAGGGGTGGCACAACGCGCGCATCGTACCCTTCGGGCCGATCAGCATTTCTCCGGCGGCAAGCGTTCTGCATTACGGCACGGAGGTCTTCGAGGGACTGAAGGCGTACCGCCGCCCGGATGGAGCGGTGCAGCTGTTCAGACCCTGGGAAAACGTCGCACGGCTGAACCGCTCCTGCGACCGGCTGGGCCTGCCGCGCATCGATGAGCGCGACGGCCTGCAGGCGATCCGGGAGCTGGTAAAGATGGATGCCGCGTGGGTCCCGTCTGCACCCGGCACGTCGCTCTATATCCGCCCCTTCCTGTATTCGACAGACCCGACGCTTGCCCTGCATGGCGTGCATGAGGCGACATTTGCAATCATTCTGTCTCCGTCGGGAAGCTATTTCTCAGACGGCCTGAAGCCTGTGCCGATCATGGTCGAGACGGAGGACGTGCGTGCGGTGCGCGGCGGAACGGGCGAGGCCAAGTGCGGCGGCAACTACGCCGCAGCCAACCGCGCGGGCGATAAGGCGCTGGAAAAAGGCTATTCGCAGGTCCTGTGGCTGGACGGCGTGGAGCGTAAATACGTGGAAGAGGGCGGCGGCATGAACGTCATGTTCAAGATCGCCGGAACCGTCGTCACGCCGATGCTGACAGGCTCGATTCTGCCGGGCATTACCAGAAAGTCCTGCATCGAGCTGCTGAAGAGCTGGGGCGTTCCGGTCGAGGAGCGGCTGCTCAGCGTGGACGAGCTGTTCGAGGCTGCCAAAAACGGCACGCTGGAGGAAGCGTGGTGCGTCGGCACCGCAGCCGTCATTTCGCCCATCGGGGAGCTGGCATGGAACGAAGAAACGTTCGAGGTCAACCAGAACCGGATCGGCGCGCTGTCACAGAGACTCTACGACGAGCTGACTGGCATCCAGTGGGGCACCCGGCCAGATCCCTTCGGCTGGACCTGCGTTGTATAACCGCAGACTGCCTTTTAAGAACATGTAGGCCTGTGCCTTCAGGTACAGGTGTCACAGCCGAAACAGAACACCTGCTCCAGATGCGGCTGTGCGCCGCTCTTCGGATCCCGTTCCATACGGATCACATCGCGCATATATGTGCGCCAGCGTGCGCTGACAGGCGCGTCCTTCTGCACGGCAAGCGCTGTTTGCAGATCGTCACATTCGTAATATCCGAAAAGCGTATCGCCTGCCTGTCAGATCGAGTAGTTCCAGATCCCGGCGCGGCGGAACATCTCCAGCATCTCCGGCCAGATCTCGTCATGCCGCCTGCCGGAGCAGTTCCGGCAGGCGGTATTTTATCACGCGCCAGATACAGGAAAGCGCTGCCGGAAAGATGGGCAATTTCGCAGCGCAGGCAAGGAATACGGGAAAAAGCACCTGCGCGGACTGCTTCAGGGCGGTGCAGCTCCATGCAGAGCGGACTTTCCGGTGACTGTACCCTCCGGCAGCGAAATGCACAAATCTGCAAGGAAGAATTCTGCGCAAATAGAGATTGTGCTGCATGGATATTTTCAAAAAAGTCGCTATAATACAAATTATGCTTCGCTTATTGCGCGGAAAATACCTGTCCCACAGGAAAAACAAATCA
>ENA-OYZW01000810-OYZW01000810.1-human-gut-metagenome-genome-assembly--contig:-NODE-810-length-13426-cov-5.039937_pt1 | contig 13426 bp, 11 predicted proteins | sample MGYA00244075_ERZ653474 | MGnify/ENA primary metagenome ERZ653474 (study PRJEB26926, sample SAMN06164949) | human gut metagenome | biome: ENVO:00009003; feature: ENVO:2100002; material: ENVO:00002003...
GAAATGCGCCGGGAAGAAATTTTGAAAAAAGCCGGCGAAGTCAACAGCGGCAGCGGCACAATCGTTTTAACCGACATGTTCGGAGGAACGCCTTCCAATCTGGCAATTTCCATTATGGACAGAGCCCCGGTGGAGATTATTGCCGGAATTAATCTGCCGATGTTAATCAAACTGGCTTCACTGCGCAAAGACAAAAGCCTGAAAGAAGCCGTCGAAGGCGCTCAGGAGGCCGGAAAGAAATACATCAACATTGCTTCGCAATTATTGGGGGCCTGAGGTTAAAAATGAGTGACGAATCCTATTCCGCAACATTGGAAATTCAAAACCGCAAGGGACTGCATGCCCGGGCAGCAGCAGCTTTTGTCAAAGCGATTGAGGACCTGAATGCCGAAGTGAGCGTCGAGCGTATCGGACAAACCGTCAGCGGCTGTTCGATTATGGGGCTGATGATGCTGGCCGCAGCCAAGGGAACGACAATCCAGGTAACCTGCAAAGGCCCTCAGGCCAAAGAAGCGATGGATGCCCTGACATTATTGGTCAACAGCAAATTCGGCGAAGATTAAGTTCTGATGAAGGCGAAAGCTCCCCGCAACAAAACCTTGGAATTAAATACGACGCAGACCAACAGTTATGCGGCGCAGGCGGTTAAGCTCAAAGCAAATGCCGAATTAAGCGAAATTCAAGACCGGATTATCTGGCAGGATGCGTTGAAAGCCATTGATTTTCTGCCGGAAAAATCGGTGGATTTGATGATTGTCGATCCACCGTACAATCTGACCAAAAACTTTGGCAAATCAACATTTAAAGAGAGAGAAAACAGCGTCTATCAGCAATGGTTCGACGAATGGCTGAGCAAAACGGTGCGGCTGTTGAAAGACAATGCCAGCATTTATATCTGTGCCGACTGGAAAACTTCCATTGCCATTCCCGAAATTGCCGGTAAATATTTTCTGCTGCAAAACCGCATTTCCTGGGAGCGGGAAAAAGGGCGCGGCGCTTCCAACAACTGGAAAAACTGTTTGGAAGACATTTGGTTTTTTACCAAAAGCAAAGATTACACTTTCAATCTGGAGGCGGTTAAAGTTCAGCGGCGGGTTATTGCCCCTTACCGCGACAAGTCCGGCCTGCCGAAAGACTGGGTGCAGAACGATGACGAACGTTACCGCCTGACTGCTCCGTCAAACATTTGGACTGACATTTCCATTCCTTTCTGGTCGATGCCGGAAAACACCCCTCATCCGACCCAGAAACCGGAAAAGCTTATCGCCAAGCTTATTTTGGCGTCCAGCAACCCGGGCGATTTGGTCTTTGACCCGTTTGTAGGGTCGGGAACAACCGCGGTTACCGCCAAAAAACTGGGGCGGCATTATGTGGGCATCGAGAGAGAAAAAGAATATGTCGCTTTAGCTCTCAAACGTTTGGAACTGGCTGAAGAAAACCGTGAAATCCAAGGTTATGAAAACGGTATTTTCCGAGCCAGAAACGGCTGAAATATTTTTGTAAAATCTCTTGTTTTCAAAAAAATACACCCTAAATAAGAATCAGGTGCTTATGGTCATAAGCACAGTTTTTTACAGGAGAACAACAATGTCTCACAAATCTAAGAAAAACACCACGAACAATTCCTCTGCCGAAACGACGGCCACATCCGCCAAAGAGAGCTGCAAGAGCAGTTCCGGCAAAAAATGCAGCAAATAAAACAAACCCGTTTTAAAGGTTGGACGCCCTGGTTTCAGACCGGGGCGTTTTTTGTTCCGGAGCACTTCGGGAGGGACTTTTTTCACCCGCCAAAGACCGGAACGGGAGTTTTTGCATTATCTTTACGACTGAAATACACAAATTCATTCATTCCAACGTTCCATTCGCATGAAGAAAACCCTCATTCTGTTGCTTGCCTGCTGTGCCTGCATCCGGTCGCAGGCGCAGACTCCGGAGGCAGCCGCCGCACCGGAACCCTCCGTAACCCGGACCGACAGCACCCTGACATTCCCCGAACCTGAATTCATCGGCCAGGCATTGGCTATCCGGCCCGACAACAGAACCGAGCAGCTCGTTCAGGAGAGCCTGGCTCCCCGCCACCGTTCGTCCACCGGGCAGAAACTGTTCGGCATCGGAAAGAACCACATCGACGAAATGACGCTGAAAGGCGCGCAGTCCCCCGTCCGGCTCCGGAAGAGCGACGGCATCGCCTTTATCATCCGCGTTCCGGACAACCTGATCGACCCGATGTCGGTGATCAGCGTCTTCCGGTTCAAGGTCAAGAAGAAGATGCGGATCGCCGAATACGCGTCGGTCGGAACCTTCGGCGACCAGCAGCGCAACACGCTGGAACGGCAGCCCTTCACCTCGCGCCGGTTCGGAAGCAGCTCCTACCTCATCATCCTGAAAGGCGTCGAGACCGGAGAATACGGCATCACGGTCGATGCGCTGGGCAGTCTCAACGTTTCGACATTCGGGGTGGACGAATAAACCCGCGTTCCATGACAAACAATCCCCGCAACCTCGGTTGCGGGGATTGTTCTTTCGGCAGCCGGCAATGGGATCACAGGCAGGCCTCCAGAATCCGGCGGGCCATGGCGCCGTCGACGTTCTGCGCCTCGCCGAACCGATCGCCCGCAGCCGTGAAGCGGCGTTCGATCTCGGCGATGGTCTCTTCGCCGATACCCTCCTCCGAAAGGCGTGTCGAGAGGCCCAGCGAACGGAAGAACGCCTCGTTGGCCGCAATCGTGCGGTCGATGCGCTCCTCCTCCGAACCGCCGGCAATGCCCCAGATACGCTCGCCGTATTGCAGCAGTTTGCCGCGTTTCTGCCCGCGCAGCACGCGCAGCGTACCGTTGATGACAATGGCCAGCGTCGCACCGTGCGTCAAGCCGTGCAGCGCCGTCAGCTCGTGGCCGATCATGTGCGTCGCCCAGTCCTGCGTCACGCCCATACGGATCATGTCGTTCAGGGCCAGCGTCGCCGAAAGCATGTATTCCGACATCGTGTCGTAATCGCGCTCGTCCGCCAGCGCTTTGGGAGCGATTTCGACCACCGTATGCAGGATGCCTTCGGCCCAGCGGTCCATCAGCCGCGACTGATGGGGCGTAGTCATATACTGCTCCAGCACATGCACGAAAGTATCCGCAAGTCCGCAGGCTACCTGACGCTTCGGCAGCGAATAGAGCGTCTCGGGATCGAGGATCGAGAAGACCGGATAATCGCCGTAGAAAGCATATTTTTCCTTGGTCTCGTAGCGCGAAATGACCGCCCCGGAGTTCATCTCGGAACCCGTGGCCGACATGGTGAGGACCGTAGCCAGCGGCACGGTCTTGCCGGCCTGCCCCTTGAGCACGATGTCCCATGCATCGCCGTCGTAGAGAAGGCCCGCAGCGATGAGTTTCGTACCGTCGATGACCGACCCGCCGCCGACAGCCAGCAGGAAGTCCACCTTCCGCTCTTTGCCCAGCGCAATGGCTTCGCGCAGGGTCTCGACCGACGGATTCGCCTCGATGCCCCAGAACTCGACCAGGTCGCGGCCTTCGAGTGCGGCGACGACCTGATCGTAGACGCCGTTACGCTTGACGCTTCCGCCGCCGAAGGTCAGCATGATGCGTTTTCCGGCGGGAATGAGCTTCGGCAGACGGGCGATCTGGCCCTTGCCGAAAACCAGTTTGGTCGGATTGTGATAGATGAAGTTGTTCATGGCGAATATTTATTTATCCTATTACGAAGAGAATGAATGACCGGACGGCTCCGAAACCGGATTGCACCTGGTTTGACAGGGCCTCCGGCTGTTAAAAGAGCCGTTACGCCTCTAAAGATACGAAAAAAGCCGGACTGCGCAGAGAATTCTCCGCTAATTTTCAATCTTTGCGGTGAGAGCTGCCGGTTTGTGCTTAAACGAAGCAGAGCGCGGATGGGTGTACCGAAGTACGTCCCATTCGCGCCCTGCAGGAGCAAGTGCAAAGATGCACCGTAAAATCAATCGTTTAGAAGTACTTGCCGCGCAGGTCCTGAATCTTGGCCATCTGCTGGATAGCCGGGATGGCGAACTGCTGGGCCATGCCCTCGGCCATGGCCTGGGCGCGAACTTTCTCGCCTTCGGCGGTCTGCTTGTCGTCGGTCTTGACATCCCCGACCTCGAAGACATAGACGCCCGAAAGTCCCTTCACGGGAGCCGACAGGGCACCCTTCTCGGCCGATGCGATGGCGCCCACCAGACGAGGCTCCATGCCCACGCCGTTCACGTAGAACGAACCGAAAGTCACATCGGAGAAGTCCTCCACCTCCGAGCCGAGACTTGCAGCCTGTTCGGCGAGGGTCGAACCCGAAAGGCTCTTGACGATATAATCGTATTTTTTGTCGCGAAGAAACTGCGAACGGATCTGGGCCGAAACCTTATTCAGCGGTGCGTACTCATTGTCGTCGATCTCGGTCAGCGTGGCAATCACGTAGTCCTTGCCTACATTGAAGATCGCCGAAAGGTCGCCCTCCTTCGCTCCGTAGGCCCAGCGGGCCACCTCGCGCGAATCCTCAAGGCCGCGGATCGTACGGTCGCCCTGGGCAATCGCAGCCACGCGGGGCGTCACGGCAGCCGTCGAAGCGGCATCTGCGAATGCGGCGGCCGAACCCTTGGCGTTGACCATGAACGAACCGGCCTGGTTGTGCACGTCGCGGCGCGTGGCGGCCGAAGCCTCCACGGGATAGGTGATCGTAGCCACCTGCACGTGTTTCGAAGGTTTGTCGGCACGGTATACCTGCATCAGCTGGATGGCGTCGCCCGAAGCGATCTTCACGATGTCGCCCTGTCTGGCATTGGCCAAAGCGGCGGCGAACTCGCCCGTGAAGGCCGAGAAAGGCAGCACTCCCACTTCACCGCCGTTGGCGGCCGTAGCGTCGTAAACCGAATAACGGGCAGCGGTCTGCGCGAAATCGCCCCCCTTCTTCAGCACCGTCAGCAGGCTGTCGGCAAGCGCCTCCTGCGCATAGGGCAGCACGATATGACGTACGCCCACCGAGTCGGGAACCATCTTCGAATCGAGCGCGCGGGACATCGTCCACTCGTTGTTCTTCAGCACGGGACCGTACATCTCGCCCGCCATCAGCGCCTTGGCCTCCTCGTCGGAGAGCTGTGCGGCGGAAACGTAGCTGTCGGCGATCTTGCCGTTGCGGTTGGCGCGGACGAAGGTCTTCACCTCCTCGGCGGCGGCGAACTCCCGGCCCACCTCCGTCACGCTCTTCTCAAGCGCCAGCAGGTCGTCGTCCGTGGGGGAGACCTCGAATACGACATACGAAATCGTACGCGACGGGGTCTGCTTGAACTGGTTCTTATGGCTGTTGTAGTAAGCCTTCACATCACCCGACGACACCTTGACGAGCGAATCGGGAACGGCCGAGAACTTCTTGCCGGCCCACTTGCCCGAGAAAGACTTGTTGGCGGCCTCGACACCGCGGGCGACCTCCAGCGAATTGACGTAAACGCCGCCCTTCACCAGTCCGAAGTACTTCTGCACCTCGCGCTCCAGACGGGCCTGCTCGTTGAGCTGCGCCCAGGCATTGGCCGCCTCGGGGTTGGTCTCGGCCTGCGCGAGGAACTGGCTGATGGCAGCCACGCTGTACTCGCCCGTGCGGGGATCGGCGAAAGCATTGTAGAAAGCCTGCGAAGGATGCTGTCCGCTGACCATCGCCAGACGCTCCGGCTCGGTGACGCGAAGTCCCATCCGGTCGAAACCGGGCGTCAGCACGTGCTTGGCGATCAGCGCCTGCCAGGCGGCATTGGCCAGCATGGCCGACTGCTGCTCGTCGCTCTCCGGCATGTTGTTCTGCGACTTGATCGTCTCGTACTGGTCGTAGTACTCCGAATAGTTGATCTTCTCGCCGTCGATCACACCGACACGCGGGTCGTTGCCCGAGAAGCCCATTTCAGTCTTCAGAGAGAGGATGAATGCCAAGAGGGCCAGTGCGATGATGATCGAAAGCACGATGCCGAACTTGGTTCGTAAAGTGTTTAAACTTGCCATATAAATTGTTAATTATTCGTATTGTTTCGAATTATCAGCCAAAGGTAGTAAAATTAATTGTAAAAAGAACAGAATAAAAGTAAAAATATACGCACGCTTCGCCCCCCCCTAATCCCCGCCGGGACGGGAATTTACCGGAAAGGCGGCGGAATCCGGCCCACGCTACAATTTCTTCACCCGCGCCAGTTCGATGCGCGAACGCGTCGTACGGAGAATCCGCAATTGCAGGCCGCCGATGAAAACCGTCTCCCCGGCGGTGGGAATACCCTCGTAATTGAAGATGATGAAACCGGCCAGCGTGTCGTATTCCTTGCTCTCCTCGATGCCGAGGTTGTATTTTTCATTCAGGTATTTCACCTCCAGGCGGCACGAGAGAACATACTCGTCGGGGCCGACCTGCTTTTCGGTGAGGTCCGGAATGTCGTGCTCGTCCTCGATCTCGCCGAAAATCTGCTCCAGCACGTCTTCGAGCGAAATGACGCCCGCCGTGCCGCCGAATTCGTCGATCACAACGGCGATGTTCGAACGGTGCTTGATAAAATTCTCCAGCATCAGCTGCAAAGGCATGGTCTCGGGCACGAAATTGACCTCCATCATCACGTCGGCGATCTGCCGGGGCCGCGTGAAAAGGCTTTTCGAATTGACGTAGCCCACGATGTTGTCGATCGACTTGCGCCAGACGAAGATACGCGAATATTTCGAGTCGACGAAACGCGCCGTGAGCTGTTCGATCGAGGTGTCGTCGATGTCCACGGCCTCGACGTCCACACGCGGAACCATGCAGTCCCTGACGCGCAGGTCGGCGAAATCCAGCGCGTTCTGGAAGAGTTTCAGCTCGTTGTCCGGTTCCGAATGCTGCTCCGGGCTGTTCGAGTCGAGCAGCGCCGCAAGGTCCTCGCGGTCGAAACTCGGAGTGATGTTCCGCTCCTCGACGCGGCGGCCCAGAAGGTGCAGAATGCCGTGGGAAAGCAGCGTCGTGAAACGCGCCACCGGATAGAGGACGATGTAGAAAAAATAGATCACCGGCGCCAGCGCGCGGTAATAGAAATTGGGATTGTTCCTGAAAATCGACTTGGGGAGAAACTCGGCGAAGAAGATGATGATGACCGTCGAAACGGCGGTGTCCACGGCGACCGAGCCGCTCCGGGCGAGCTGCTCCCACCCCAGCGAGGCGTAAATGCTGCGCAGAAGCAGCGACATCGACAGCGAATAGACGACCAGCGCGATGTTGTTGCCCACAAGGATCGTGGTGATATACTGCCCCGGATGGCGGGCGAAAACCTCGGCAATCTGGTCGAACATGCGGTTCTGCTTGCGGTCGATCTCCAGCTTGAGACGGTTCTTGCTCGTAAAGGCAATCTCCATCCCCGAGAAAAAAGCCGACAGCAACAGCATTACGACGATCAGGACGACGGTGGTGAGCATCGCTTTCAGTTTTTGAGTTTGGGTTCGACGGAAACCTGCTCCTCCCGCAGGACCGGACGCGCCTCCTCCCGGGAGCCGTCCCGCATTTTCAGCGGCCGGCGCTCAACCTCCGCTTCGGGTCTTCCGACCTGCCTTTCAGCCGGCCCGGCGGGAATCTCCCGGGCCGGAGCGGCCCTCCCGGATTCGGACGTCCGGACGGCGGACCGACTGTCGGAGGGCCGGCTGTCGGAGGGCCGGCTGTCGGAGGGTTTCGGAACCGGGCGCACGGACGTGGAATCCGTGGCCGCGGAGTCGGCGCTCTGCTTCATCTCGACCTCCATACGGCCCTTCATGCGGCGAAAACGCCAGTCCTTGAACTCCTCGTCCGATTCGAAACCTTCGCCGATGAAGACATCGCGGCCGTTGTTCTGCACGATCTTCGAATCGACGTTCGAATAGATTTTCTTGGTCCGCGCATTCCAGAACAACTGCTGGGTGTAGAGGGTTTTGCCGTCGGATTTCTCAACGACGACGTTGCCCTTGGCCTCCCACAGTTCGCGGTTCTCGTAATAGATGGCGTAGTTGGCCGTCAGCACGGCGTCCACCGTGGTCAGCGAATCGTTCTGGTAGGTAGTGATCTTCACGCCCTTGCGGAATTCGCGGTAAGGTTCGCGGGCCAGCGAATAACCTTCGAGCAGCGGCGTGACGAAATGGTACGACCGGCGGCCGTTCTGCGACATCACGACCGAAAGGTCCTCGCTGTATTCGGTCATCATCGTCTCCTCGGAAGCCGACGCGCGGCCCGCATCCTTGTCCGCACACGAGAATAGCAAGATAGCACTCCCCGTCACGGAGAGTGCTACCCTGATCGTTCTTGTCATGCGTTTTCCCATCGAAGCCTGTCGGGAGCGTGTTTTTTAGCGGGCACGGACGGTGGTGGTGATACCGGCGGCCGTTCCGCAGGTCACCGTATAGCGCGCACCCTCCTGCAACTCGTTGAAGAAGCACTCCTCCGAGCTGGGGAAAACCGAACGGAACTTGCCGAGGGAACTCTTGGCGTGCTCCATGTACTCCGAATCGGCCGGGAGCAGTTCGACCGCCTTGGCCATCGTATCGTAAGCGGCCCAATAGGTCGCCAGACCGGCGAAACCGCCGCACGAACCTGCCGACGAAGCATAGCACTGCGCCAGGATGAAGTACGGAACGCCGTCCTCGGGATCCAGGTCGCGGGCCTGGCGCGCAGCGGCGGCAGCGCCCGGAATGTCGTTGGACACGAGGCCCACCAGCGCGATGCGCACGAGCAGTTTCTGACGCTCGGCGGGGTCTTTCTCGACATCCAGCGCCTCGTTCAGGTAGGTCTTCGCCTTTACATAGTCCTTCTTGTTCTGGAAAGCCTGGGCCAGGAACATGGCCGTCTCCGACGAAGGCTTCACCTGATAGTATTTCTCGGCGATCGAGAAGTAGAAATCACCGTCGCACTTAGCGCGCGACATCAGAGCCACGGCCTGCGAAAGCAGCGCCTCGTCGTCGGGAGCGGCGGCCAGTTTGCCCTTGAAGAGTCTTTCGAGATTCTCGCAGCTTGCGGCGCCGCTCAATCCGAACGCAGCGTCGAACTGGCTCTTGTACTCGGCGGCAGCGGGGTTCTTCTCGAAGAACGGCGTCAGACGGTCGTACTCGGCGATGATCTCGTCGGGCATCACCTCGTCGGTATTCCTGTAATCGTCGCAGAGGTTCGAGAAATAGGCCACGACGGTCTCGGGATCGGTGTTGTCGCCGCCGGCCTCGATGGCTGCGCGGAACGCTTCGCGGATACCCTTGCGGTCGGCGGGTTTGTACATCAGATGCTCACGGGCCTTGCGGTCGAGGATATAGGGCGTGCCGTACTTGGGATGGTCGCCGAAATACTCGTTGCGCAGGTCGTAAACGATCATCAGCGAGTCGGTGTAGGTGTTTTTCTCGGCGATGCTCTTGGCGCGCGCGATCTTGTTCTTATAAAGCGTGATACCGCGCACAAAGGTATTCTGCGAAGCCTTCGGACATTTGTCGAGCAGCTCCTTGAGGTAATGCGCGGCAGCGTTGTAATCCTTGTTGTCGAGCGACTCCTTGAGGAAGTTGCTGTTCAGAATGTTCTGCTCCCGCTCCTGAGGAGTGTCACCCCAGACCGCGTACTTCGGATCACTGAAATCTTGCTGTGCCATCGCTGCGACTGCAAAAAGCGCACACGCAGCAGAAAGCAGGAATTTAACGTTTTTCATCGGTCAGATTAATTTTTGTGTTTCTATCTTTTATTTTTGCTTGCCTGTCACATCAATCGAACTTGGAGCGCATGAACCAATATTCGCCGTTCTCCATCTGTCCCGCGAAGAGCGTGAAGCCGATCGCAAACTTGAAATACTGCTGCCGGACCAGCCCCAGGCGGTCGGCGATGTTGTAACCGCGGCGACCGTACTCGACGCCGATGTCGATGGCCGAGAAGGCGCCGCGCCTCACCGGGATGCCGATGCCCGCCGTCACGGCGTACTGCGCGAGCTTGTCCCCGTTGAACGTCTGGTTGTAGGCCCCGTAGCGGAAACCCGCACGGTAGGACCAGCGTTTGAGGAAGTGACGCGCATCGTAACGGTTCGGGGTGTATTCCACACCCATCTTGATCGTGCTCGTATTGGTGTAGGCCACCTTGTATTCCGTCTTGTTCTCCCCGCTGCCGCTGGTTCCCGTCATCTCGTAGCCCGAGTTGCGGCCGCCCCAGTTCTGGAACACATAATCCACGCCGACGGCCCACCTGCCGGTCTGGTAATAGGCCCCCACGGCCAGCTGCCGGGGCAGCACCAGCTTCAGGTGCGTCGTATCGCCCTTGACGACCGTGTTGTACAAGTCGCCGATATAGAGTTTTTTCGTCACCTCCGGGTTCAGGTCGCCGCCGAAGTCGTACGTCGCGCCGAAGGTCAGGATGCGCTTCGCGTTCAGAATCGCGTTCCACTGCACGCCGACCTGCCCCTTGATGCTCGAAATGCTGTAATTGTCCTGCCCCACCGTCGAGGTGAAGGTTCCCTCGCCCGTAATGGCGGTCGGGGTCATCACGAACGTACGGTCGATGTCGCCCCAGTAATACTGTGCGGCGATACCCACCGAAAAATTCTTGAACGGCTCCCAGCCCAGGCCGACCTTGACCTCCGTCACGTCGCCCTCGCCCTGGTAGTTGTACTGAATATTGCCGACGTTGGCGTAAATGGGGTCTTCGGGATCGTATTCGTGATAATACTTGGTCCTGTAACCCACCGAACTGTAAGGCGTGAGGCTGAAACCGAGTCCCAGCCGCTTCGCCACCGGCATCTGGAAAGCGATGTCGTGAAAGTTGAACGTGTTGTAGGCCGTCCGTTTCCCGACGCCTCCGACCGTCTGGGCGTTGTAGTAGTTCTGCCCCTCCAACCCGAAGTTGAAAAGGAAAGTCTTCTGCGGAGCCGCGCTGTAAGCCGCGGGGTTGAGCAGGTTGACCGTACTCACCGAACGCATGGCCACACCCGCACCGCCCATCGAGCGCATCTGCAGCGTACCGGGGGTATTCTGTTCGCCGATGCCGTACATCGTATAGGGCGAGAATGCGTTAATACTGCTTGTCTGGGCCGAAACGGCAAAAGGAAACATCGCTGCAGCCGCGACAACCAGCTTAATCAAGGTGTTCTTCACTTGCATTGTACTCTAAAATTCGATCCAATCCGCAAAAGACCAGATTACAATTTGCAAATATCGTGTTTTTAATTCTTTTCGCAAAGTATTTCGCGTCCCCGCCGGTAAAAATTACGCATAAATCGTCGATTTTTTTCTCCATCCGGGCCATATAGCCCTCAATTTCGAAGGTCAGCGAGTTCATCACCCCCAGGCGGATGGCCTCTTCGGTGGTGAGCCCCTGCAACTCCCCGCTTTCGGTCGGACCGCACAGCGGCAGGCAGGCCGTGTAGTCGTGGAGCGCCCGAAAACGGGTTTTCATCCCCGGCGAAATGCACCCGCCGCGGAACGTGTTGTCGGCCGTCACCAGGTCGATCGTGACGGCCGTGCCGAAATCGACGATCAGCACGTTGCGCCCCGGGTAAAGCACCGTGGCGCCCACGGCGGCGGCCAGCCGGTCGCGGCCCAGCGTCTCGGGCGTATGGTAAGCGTTGGCAACCGGCACGGGGGTCTGCGAGGTGAATTCCAGCAGGTAATCCGCATAGGGCCTGACCGTTTCGACCACGTCGTCCGCTTCGCCGCGCGTCGAAGCGACGACGGCCTTCGCGGCCCTGCGGCCCTCCAGCAACTCGCCGAGCATCGACGGATGCAGCCGCTCCACGCAGCGCTGGGCGACGATCCGTCCGCCGTCAAAAACGGCCAACTTGACAAGGGTGTTGCCTATGTCTACGATCAGATTCAAAGCTGCTGCAGCGTTTTGTATGCGTCTTCCACGTCTTTGACATTCCTAACGGTCATCGCCAACCGATTATTGTGCTGTTTGAGCACAAATCGGTCGGGCCGCTGCGTAATCCGCTGCAACAGGGTCATAAAGGCCTCGCTCTTGTAGAAAGGCGAGTTCTCCTCGCCCACGAAATGCACGATCATCAGCCCGTTCTTGACCTTCACGCGCTCCATGCCCAGACGAATGGCCTCCCAGCGCAGGCGCACGACGTTCAACAGCTCCTTCGCGGCGCGCGGCAGGGGACCGAAGCGGTCCGCAAGACGGCTCTCGAAGGCCTGCAAAGCCTCCTCGTCCTTCGTCGAGTCGAGTTCGCGGTAGAGTTTCAGGCGTTCGGCCTGCTGCGAAACGTAGGCGTCGGGCAGCGCGGCCTCGACCTCGATGTCGATGTGCGCGTCGTCGATGAAACGCATCTGCTCCACGACCTCCTGCTCCCCGTCGCTCAGGCCCGGGACATGAAGCCCCTCGGCACGCAGTTCGGCCACCGCCTCGTTCATAATCTTCTGGTAGGTCTCGAAACCGATGTCGGCGATGAACCCGCTCTGCTCGGCGCCCAGCAGGTTGCCCGCGCCGCGAATGTCGAGGTCCTGCATGGCGATGTTGAACCCCGAACCCAGGTCGGAAAACTCCTCGATGGCCCGCAGACGCCGCCGCGCGTCGGACGACAGCAGTTCGTCGGGCGGCGAAAGCAGGTAGCAGTAGCCCTTCTGGTTCGAACGCCCCACGCGGCCGCGCAGCTGGTGCAGGTCGCTCAAACCGAAGTTCTGGGCGTTGTCGACGATGATCGTATTGGCGTTGGGAATGTCGATGCCGTTCTCGACGATGGTCGTCGACACCAGCACGTCGAATTCCCCGTAGATGAAGTCCATGATGAGTTTCTCCAGCTGCTCGGCCGGCATCTTGCCGTGCCCGACGGCCACACGGGCCTTCGGGCAGAGGCGCGTGATCAGCCCCTGGAGGGCCGGCAGGTCCTCGACGCGGTTGTGGACGAAATAGACCTGGCCGCCGCGGGCGAGTTCCGCCTCGACGGCGTCGCGGATGATCTCCTCCGAGAATACGTGCGACTCGGTGAGGATCGGCTGGCGGTTGGGCGGCGGGGTCGAAATGACGGACAAGTCCCGCGAACCCATCAGCGAGAATTGCAGCGTGCGCGGAATCGGCGTGGCGGTGAGCGTCAGCGTATCGACCGAAACGCTCATCTCGGTGAGCTTTTCCTTGGCGGCGACGCCGAATTTCTGCTCCTCGTCGATGATCAGCAACCCCAGGTCGCGGAACACGATCTGCTTGCCCAGCATCTTGTGCGTGCCGATCAGGATGTCGATCTTCCCCGAGGCGAGATCCTCACGGATCTGGCTGACCTCCTTCGTGGATTTGGTGCGGTTGATGTACTCCACCCTCACCGGGAAATCGCGCAGACGCTCGGTGAACGAGCGGTAGTGCTGCAAGGCGAGGATCGTCGTCGGAACCAGCACGGCGACCTGCTTGCCGTCGACGGCGGCCTTGAACGCCGCGCGGATCGCCACCTCGGTCTTTCCGAAGCCCACGTCGCCGCACACCCTGTCTCTTATACACATCT